>Ga0154020_10009020_pt1 | contig 11522 bp, 6 predicted proteins | sample Klosneuvirus_201_FD_109709 | JGI IMG/M metagenome (GOLD analysis project Ga0154020, IMG submission 109709) | Active sludge microbial communities from wastewater, Klosterneuburg, Austria - Klosneuvirus_20160825_MG | ecosystem: Engineered > WWTP > Aerobic digester > Activated sludge | place... | reverse complement strand
GTGCGCCACGCACGATCTTTGGCATCGCACACCGTCCGCCTGTTTCGCGGGACGCATTCGTTTACGAGTGCCTCGACGGCCATGGCGGCACTCATCCGATGCTGGCCGCCATCACGCCGCGTTGGACTCTGATCCGTACGTGGGAACATCGTCACGATGTCGGCCGGACCGAGCGTGCGTTCGTCGAATTATACGATCGCGACACCGATCCTGCGGAAGCGGCCAACGTGATTGCTCGTCCCGAAGCCACTCCGCTCGTCGCACAACTCTCGCGCTTGATCGCCGCGCACGCCGCGGCGCTCCCTCTTCTGCGCGACTGATCCTGTTTCGCGCACCTCCGTACGCATTTCTCTGGGATGTCTGCGATGGATCTGCAGCCCGGCGACGTCCCGGGCGCAACCGTCGGGTCGCCTGAAATCAAGATCAGTGCGCCACCGAGATTCCCACCGGGAAGTCCAGTCGTGCGGCGCAGTTGTGTATCTGAGTATGAATTACAGAATTCAGTGGATGTCATCCAATAGATGACATCCCTGTGGGGACCGTCCTCACCGGGGTGAGGAACAAATGTCATCGATTAGATGACATCCCGGGTCGGGTGCGGGCGGGCAGGATGGGGGGCGGTTTTCCGCGAGTCCGTCGACCGGCGCTTCGTTTTCCCGGGATGCGGCGGATGCCCTGATGGGTCTGGGGCTCAGGACTTTCCGCCCACGCCTTCCTTGAAGTGCAGCCGGCAGACAGAGACGTAGCGTTCGTTGCCGCCGATCTCGATTTGGGCGCCTTCACGGAGGGCGTGGCCGTGGGCATCGGTGCGGAGGACCATCGTGGCTTTGCGGCCGCAGTGGCAGATGGTCTTGATCTCGTTCAAGTCGTCCGCCCAGGCGAGCAGGGCGGCGCTGCCCTCGAAGAGGTTTCCCTGAAAGTCGGTCCGCAGGCCGTAGCAAAGGACGGGAATGTCGAGCAGGTCGGCGATGTCGGTGAGCTGCTGGACTTGGAGCCGGGTGAGAAACTGGGCCTCGTCCACGAGGACGCAGGCGATCGGTTGACGGTCGATCTCGGCCCGGACCCGCGCGTTCAGGTCGTCGGTTTTGGTGAACGCAATGGCTTCGGCGCTCAGACCAATGCGCGAACTGATCCGTCCCGGACCCCCGCGGGTGTCGATATCGGGCGTAAAAAGCACCGTGTGCATTCCCCGTTCGCGGTAGTTGTAGCTCGACTGGAGGAGAATGGTGGATTTGCCCGCGTTCATCGCGGAGTAGTAGAAGTAGGTCTTGGCCATGCGACGGGTGGGGACGATGGAGGGAAGGGAAGAGCGGGAACTTCGAAGCGTCCCATGCTCCTTGCGGAAAGGAGGATTCGGTGCAAGACGGGTCGTGATGCAATTCATCGGCCATCGGCACCCTACGTCCACGCTCAAATGCTGGAGCTGTCGGGGGTCGTCCCAACGTCCGCTCTGCATCCCCAGCACCGTTTCCGCCTCTCAACGCCTCCGAAAATCTCTCTGACATCGATCCGCGGCCGCAGCGACGCCGCCGACAACGATCCGTCTTTCGCATCCGACCTTCGCACCTTCGCGCTTAACTCCGTCTTCACTCCGGCGGAATCGGTGCGTCGCGCGTGGGGAAAGAAATCCCTCGCCGCGGCCTCGTCGGTTCGGTTCAGTGGTGGTGCTCATGTCTCTTTTTAGCCTGCTCGACGTTTCTCTCAGCTTTGGTGGCCCATTTATCCTGGAGAAGGCCAATTTCCAGGTCGATCCGGGTGAACGGGTGTGTCTGCTCGGTCGCAATGGCGCGGGAAAATCCACTTTGATGAAGGTCATTGCGGGCGAGATGAAACCCGATGTCGGTCAGGTTTTCCGCGAGCCTGGGGCGGTGTTTACCCGTCTGACGCAGGAGATTCCGTCCGACGTGGGTGGTGATGTCCGCACCCTCGTGGCGTCCGGTCTGCGGCCGCCGCATGACCATGAGGAAGAGTGGGAGCGCGATGTCCGGGTCGACTCCCTGCTGGAGCGGCTGCAGCTCCCGCACGATGCGGATTTTTCCTCGCTTTCGGGAGGGCTGAAGCGGCGGGCGTTGCTCGCGCGGGCGCTGGCCGGGCAGCCCGACCTTCTTCTGCTCGATGAGCCTACCAACCACCTTGACATCGAATCCATCCTTTGGCTCGAGGAGTTCCTGCTGACGGAAAAGCTTTGTTTGTTTTTTGTCACCCACGACCGGGCATTTCTCCGCCGCTTGGCCACGCGGATCGTGGACCTTGATCGTGGGCGACTCGCCAGCTGGGCGTGCGACTATGACACTTACCTGGTGCGCAAGCAGGAAGTGATGGAGGCGGAGGAGCGACAGCAGGCGCTTTTTGACAAGAAACTGGCTCAGGAGGAGGTCTGGATCCGCAAGGGCGTCAAAGCGCAGCGTTCGCGCGCCCAAGGGCGGGTCCACGCGCTGATGCAGATGCGGGCGGAGCGGGCGGCGCGGCGCGATCGCGTCGGCAACGCCACCCTGAGGCTCGCCGAGGCGGAGAAATCCGGCGTCAAAGTGGTGGAAGCCGACGCCATGTCGTTCGCCTTTCCCGACGGGCGGATCCTTGTGCGAGATTTTACCACGGTGATTGCGCGGGGCGACAAGATCGGCCTGATCGGTCCGAATGGCGCCGGCAAAACCACGTTGGTCAAACTCCTTCTCGGCCAACTCGCGCCAACTCAGGGAGAGATCAAACATGGCACCAATCTTGAAGTGGTGTACTTCGATCAGTTCCGTGACCAGATCGACGACAACAAGACGGTCGCGGACAACATCGCCGACGGAAATACGACCGTCACGGTCGACGGTCGATCGCGTCACGTGATCAGTTACCTGCAGGACTTTCTCTTCACCCCAGACCGCGCGCGCACCCCCGCGCGCGTGCTTTCTGGCGGCGAACGCAACCGCCTGCTGCTCGCGCGGCTCTTCACCAAACCCGCGAACGTACTGGTGATGGATGAACCGACCAACGATCTCGATGCCGAGACCCTCGATCTGCTCGAGGATCTGCTCGTCGAATACCAGGGCACGTTGCTGGTAGTCAGCCATGACCGCGACTTTCTCGATAACGTGGTGGCGAGTTCGTTCGTCTTTGAAGGCGATGGCCGGATTGGTGAATACGTCGGCGGCTACACCGACTGGCTGAAGGAGAAGGAAAAAGTGGTGGCGAAAGCGCTGGCGGCTTCCCGTCAGACCGCAGGGGTGTCGAAGCCCGTGGAGAGCAATTCCTCGAAACCGCGGAAACTCTCCTCGAAAGAGCAGCGGGAGCTCGCGGAGCTCCCGGCCCGGATCGAGGCAATTGAGTCGGAGCAGCAGGCGCTGACCCTCCGATTGGGCGACCCCGCCTTCTACCAGAAGGAGTCACCGGCGAAGGTTTCCGCGGCCAAGGCCCGGGTGATGGAGCTCGATCTTGAACACGCGACCGCCTTCTCCCGCTGGGAAGAGTTGGAAGCCCTGAAGTGATGCGACTGGAATAGGGACCCGTCACGGATCCGCTGTGCGGGTTTCAGAGCGCCCGCGCGGCCCAAAGCAAGCCCTGCACGGACAGCCTCATCGCCGCGGGGTAGGCGGTGAATTCCTCGGGCTGATGGCCGAGGGAACAGTAGAAAACCCGGCCCTTGCCCCACGTCTTGACCCACGCCACGGGCATGGTGACCCTCCGGCCCTCGTAGATGTACTGGGTATCCGCGAGGACCTGCACGCCGGGATCGACCAGCAGGTAGTACTGCTCGGAACGAAAGGCGAATTCCTCGGGAATGCCCTGGGTGATCGGAGTGGCCAGGTCCTTCACGGCGACGGTATAGTCGCCGACGTGGGGATGGCCGACGAAGTGGCCACCGACCATCCACTCGAAGTTGGTATTGCCGCGAAAAGCGTCCCCCATGCCGCCGTGAATTCCACCGAGGCCGACGCCCGACTTGACCGCATCCTGCAGCCCGGCGGACTGTTCCTTGGTCAGTTGTCCCATCGTCCAGCACGGGAAGATCAGGTCGAACTGTTTCAGGCGTTCGACGTTTGCATAGACCTCGAGTGACGACTCGGTCTCGGTTTCGAAACCGTGCGTGCGCAACGCCTCGGCAAACAGAGCGACGATCTTTTCTGGGTGGTGACCCTCCCAGCCACCTCCCACGAGCAATGCTTTTTTCATCGTTCGGAGCTTTACGACGATCGCCGCGGGAGTGCAAGGAAGTCGCAGCACGAACAAGCCGAGTCCAGATTGCCAAACGCGGTCCGGATGTCCAAGGTGGCGTTTCTCATCCTGATGAAAGCCCTGCTTTTGACTGCGCCCTCCTGTCTGGAACTGACGGACTTTCCGGAGCCTTCACTCGGCGACGAGGATGTGCTCGTGCGGGTGCGCGCCTGCGGCATCTGCGGAAGTGACATCCACGGCTGGGATGGTTCGAGCGGGCGGAGACACCCCCCACTGATCATGGGGCATGAGGCATCTGGCTCGATTGCGCGGGTGGGACCGCGAGTCACCCGATGGAAGGTCGGCGACCGGGTGACCTTTGACTCGACGATCTATTGCGGGGAGTGTGCATTCTGCCGGGCGGGCCAGGTGAATCTCTGTGACAACCGGAAGGTGGTGGGTGTGTCCCCGGTAGAGTACAAGCAGCACGGGGCGTTTGCCGAGTACGTGGCGCTTCCGGAGCGCATTCTTTATCGGCTTCCCGACGCGCTGACCTACGAGCAGGCGGCGATGCTCAAACCGGTCTCGATTGCGGTTCACGCCGTGCGGCGGGTCTTGCCGGGTGCGGGCCAGCCTGGGGTGCGCGAGTCTGAACTCGGGGGACCGGCGACCGCGGTGGTTGTGGGCAGTGGGATGATCGGGCTGCTGGTGGTGCAGGCACTGCGGTGGGCGGGCATCGAGCAGGTCATCGCGGTGGACCTGGAAGACAAACGTTTGGAAACGGCGAGGGTGCTTGGAGCGACCTCGACCTTCAATTCGTCGAGGGCGGACGTGGTCGCAGAGGTGGGCAAACTCACGGGTGGCCGCGGCGCGGACTATGCCTTCGAAGTGGTGGGCATTTCACCGACCCTCGCGCTCGCACTGGCCTGCCTGCGCCGCGGTGGATCGGCGGTGTTGGTGGGCAATCTCTCAGCCCGGACGGATTTCCCCATGCAGGCGGTGGTGACCCGCGAACTGACCCTTTACGGGACCTGCGGTTCGGCAGGTGAGTATCCACTCTGTCTTGATCTGATTGCGGGTGGCGCGATCCGGGTTGAACCGATGATGAGCGCTGTCGCCCCGCTGGAAGAGGGACGGGACTGGTTCGAGAAACTCAGCGCCAAGGACGGCGGAAAGTTCATGAAGGTGATTTTGACTCCCTGAGTAGAGGTCGTGGTCGCGCAAACTCCGTCGGCGGAGATTCCGGCTGGCATTTTGCCGCGCGGCTCTGCTATTGAAGGACGTTGTTGCCCGGATGGCGGAATGGTAGACGCTTTCGACTTAAAATCGAATTTCCGGAAGGAAGTGCCGGTTCGAATCCGGTTCCGGGTACCAATGGCCGGCGGATGAGCCCGCCGGGCCGTTCGCGATCGTGGCGCGCGACTCAGATTCCGACGAGGCGGCCGGTAGAGTCGCCGATCCGCTCAAGTCCCTGTACGCCCATGCGGTCAGCCAAGCTGAGGAAGAGATTGGTTGTCGGTGTGGCCCCGGTCTTAATGTAGCGGCCTGGATTGAGGGTTCCGCCGCCCCCGCCCGCGAGCAGGATCGGGAGATTGTCGTGGGTGTGGCGGTTGCCGTCGGAATTCCCGCATCCGTAGACGATCATCGAATTCTGCAGGAGCGATTGACCGTGGCGATCCTTGGTCCGGTCGAGCCGCTGCAGGAAACGGCCGAAGTGCTCGACGTAGTAGCGGTCGATCGCCGCGATCTTGTTCATCAGCAGATCGTCGTTGCGGTGATGCGAACAATAGTGGTGACCCTCTGGAATACCGATCTGTGGATACGCTCGGTTGTTGCCGTCGCCTGCGAGCAGGAGCGTGGCGATCCGGGTCGAATCGGTTTCGAAGGACATGGCGAGCAGCTCGTACATGATGTCCATGTGTTCGCCGAAATCCGGAGGAATGCCAGCAGGCGCATCCGAGGCCACATCGGGGATGCCGCCGAGTTTCTCCGCTCGCTCGATCCGCTGTTCGATTTCGCGGACGCCGGTGAGGTACTCGTCGAGCTTGTGGCGATCCGCTTGGTCTAGCCGGCTGTCGAGGACACGGGCGTCGTCGAGGACGATATCGAGCAGAGACCGCTGGGAAGCCTGTCTTTGCTGTAAGCTGCGCCGGCGTTCGCTGGACGGACCGCTGCCGAAAAGACGTTCGAAGACGAGACGCGGGTTGGGCTCGGGGGCGACCGGGGTACCGGGGGCCTGCCAGGAAAGATTATACTGGTAGGCGCACGAATAACCCGAGTCGCAGCTGCCCGATTTGCGCACGCTGTCGCACGAGAGTTCGAGAGAGGAGAAGCGGGTCAGGTGCCCGACCTCGCGGGCGACGACTTGGTCGATCGAGACGCCCACCTCGATGTCGGTGCTGCTCGTCTTGCGGGCGCGTGCGCCCGTGAGAAAGGTTGCATTGGCCCGGGCATGATCGCCGGCGCCATCGTTGCCTGGTTTGGCGTTTTCGTGGTTGAGACCACCGAGGACCTGGATCGACGTCTTGAGGTTGGCCAAGGGTTGCAGGGTCGGCCCCAGTTCAAATGCCGAGCCCGTGCCGGCGGGCCACCAGTTGGCTTGGTGGGCGCCATTGGGGAAGTAAACAAATGCCATCCGCAAGGGTGAGCCGCCGTTGGCCGCGCCGAGTGGAGCTGCCGCGGCTGCGCGCAGGGGCGCGGGCAGGGCCGATTCCAGCAAGGGCAAGGCCACGCACGTGCCGATGCCACGGAGGAACTGGCGCCGGCTGAGGGAGAGGTGACCTTGGGCGGCGGTGGCGCGCGGCGAGCGGGGGGAAGTCATGGGGATCGACCGGGTTCAGTCGCCGGCGGGAGCAGCAGCCGGCGGAGTGGGGGAGTGAGCGGGACTGAAAGGAGCAGGCGAAGGCGGGATGGACGTGGTCAGGACGGGATCGGTGGCACGCTGGCGCTGGAATGCCGCGGAGGCAATCACCCCGTTGAGCAGCACGGAGAACCGACCACCCTCCCGTTCAAGCTGCTCGACGATCTGATCGACCGAGTGGACGTCATGGGCCTCCACCCCGCGTCCCAAAGCATAGATCATGACCTTCTCGGTCAGGCAGCGGTAGTAATCGATCCGGCGGTCGGTGGTGAGGATGCGCTTAAGTTCGCGGATATCGCGAAACGCCTCGCCGGTTATGAGTTGCCCGGAAGCGTCGATTGCCTGCCCGCCCTCCGACTCGCGCCATCCACCGACGACATTGAAGTTTTCCAGGGCGAGACCGAGTGGATCCATCCGGGAGTGACACGAACTGCAGAGTGCGCTTTGGCGGTGAAGCTCAAGCATTTCGCGCAATGTCGGATCGCGGTGCTTGAATTCCTTCTTGGCGTCCTCGAGATCGGGCACGTTGGGCGGTGCGGGCGGTGGCGGTACGCCGAGGATATTCTCGAGGATGAACAGGCCCCTTTTGACCGGTGACGTGCGCGTCGGATTGGAGGTGACCGAGAGCAGGGTGCCCTGGGTGAGCACGCCGCCGCGAGGGCTGTCGACCGGGAGTTCGATCTGCCGAAATTCGGGGCCGACCACATCGGGAATTCCGTAGTGCCGGGCGAGGAGCTCGTTGACGAAGGTGGTGCGGCTGTCGAGCAACTCCAGCACGCTCCGGTCCTCGCGCACGACATGCTCGAAACAAAGTTCGGTTTCGCGTCGCATCGCCTGACGAAGCGCCGTGGAGAATTCAACCCGGTTCGGACCGCGCTGGGTGATGCCGAGTGCGGCGCGCAGGTTAATGGGCACGGATTCGACGTCGCGGGCCTGGAGCCACTGGCCGACAAAATTGCGGGTCAGCGCCTCGGCCCGCGGGTCGGCGAGCATCCTCCCGATTTGGGCGGGGAGTTGGGCGCGCAGCTCGCCGCGCGCGGCCAGCTGGCGAAGCGTTTCGTCCGGCATCGATGACCACAGGAAGTAGGAGAGACGCGAGGCGAGGGCGAACTCGTCCACCCGGGGAAAACGTTCTCCACGATCGCCCGAGGCCGGATGTTCGACGCGGAAGAGAAACCGCGGTGACGCGAGCACAGCCATGAAAGCTCGGCCGATTCCCGACTCAAAACAAGCCCCGGGTTGCTCCCAGGCAGCGCGGGCGAAGGCGGTCAGCTGGGCGACCTTGGCTTCGTCCACCGGACGTCGAAAGGCCCGCGAGGTGAAGTCCCGGAGGAGTCGCTCCGCGTAGGCGATGCGCGCCGTTTGATCCGCCGGCGCCGGACCCTCGGTGAAAAAGCGGTCGTAACGAGGAGACGGGATCCAATGGTCCGGGTTCAGCGGACCCTTGAGTTCGGCGGAGACGACGCGAAGTGAGATCCGCGTTGGGTTGCCGCTCGAATTCGCGGGGGAGGGTGTATCCACCGCGACGTGCGGCAACGGTTCGATCTCGATGAGAACCTCATGAGGTCCGGCGGTCCATGGCTCGGTGAACGCGTGCTGCAGACGCTTGCTCGGTTGCCAAACGACCGACTCCTCGAAGCGTTTCTGGCCATCGATCGTCACGGTGACACGCGCCCGGCCTGGATCGAAATCGAAGGAGCCACGCACTTCCAACTCGATGGCGAACTCGTAGGTGTCGGTTTGAGGAGCCTTGATCGTGGAGCGCACGACGATCGGGTTCGCGAGATTGAGCGCGGCCTCGGGTTTCTTTCCCTCCAGGGTTCGGAAGTCGGCGTGGGTCACGCTCTGAGCTGGCATGACACGGGCAACTGTGGGCACCGCGCTGGTGACGATGGTTTCGGCGGCCTGGAGATATTTTTCCAGATGGAGGGGCGAGAGGGTCAACACATCGCCGTTATTGTCGAATCCATGACCGGTATCGTCCGGCGGAAACTCGACCTCGCTGTTGAAATCGATCCCCATCAGGTCGCGGATGGTGTTTCGGTATTCGACGCGGTTGAGGCGTCGCAGGGTGACGCGCCCCGGATCCGGATTGGCCGGGTCGATGCCGAAGGCGTCGTGTTTGATCCACTGTTCGAGGCGATGGACCTCCTCCGGAGACGGGCGCGGTCCATCGTCCGGAGGCATTACGCCGGCGCGGACGTTCTTGAGCGCAGCGAGCCACAAAGGCGCTTGGGCGATCAGATCGGCTTCGGAACGGTAGTCATCGAAGCTGACTTTGCCCTTTTTCATCCCATCGCCGTGACAATCGTAGCAATAGTTGACCAGGATCGGCTGCACCTGCTCCCGGAAACGAGAGATGGACGGATCCGCCGAGGGGGCGCCGGCAGCGAGGACGGCGGGAGTCGTGAGGGTCGCGAAAAATGTCAGAAACAGGCCACCAAGGTTTTCCCTGAGGGTACGGCCGGCCAGTGGTGCCCCGGCTGAGTTTGTAGCGGAAGCAGGGGCAAGAAGGGCGGATGGGGCGCTGCGGGGCATGCGTGGCGGGTGGCGCGGGTTGGACAGTGAGAGGTAATCCGCGACAACGGCGACGGTCAACTGCCTTGGGGGAAGTCGTCGGAGTGAATCCCGCCGAGGCCTCCTCGGAGCCTAGCAAAGGCCCGCCTGGGAACACATTAGGCGCGATAGCGGGACGATTGCGGGTTCGCTTCGGGACGTCGACTTGCGCAATCTGCGCCGATTATGGCTTCCCCGTCGTCTTCGCCTCAAGGATTCCCGCCTCAGCCGTCGTCTCGCAGCGGGCTTTCACTGAGGGCGTTGGTGCTGATCCTGGTGCTGGTGGCGCTTCCGGCGGCCGCGCTTTACCGAGCCTCGGTCTGGATGGATTGGCGATGGGTCGCGGGGGTCGTCCTGGCAGTCAATCTTCTCCTGTTTTTTGCCGTCCGGAGTGACAAACGACGGGCTGAGCGAGGTGCTCCCCGCATCCCGGAATTCACGCTGCATGTCGCGGAACTGCTCGGGGGTTGGCCTGGAGGCTTTTTGGCGCAGCGGACTTTCCGGCACAAGACCGCCAAGTTCACCTACCAGATGGTTTTCTGGCTGATCGTGGGGTTGCACCAATTGATCGCGGTGGACGCCTTGAGGGGCTGGCAATGGTCCAGCGACGCCTGGATGGTGGTCCGTCACTTCACGGCGGGCTGAGCGGGGACTTGCCAAACCTCCGTCGGCATCGGTTGATGCCGCACCCCTTTCAACCATGTCACGCATTATTCTGATCCTCGTTTTTCTTGGTTTCGGTCTGGCTCGGGCGCAGTCGGATGCCAGTTCAGGTCTGCGGCGCACGTCCGATGTAATCTACACCAAGCATGACGGCGTCGCGCTGACGCTGGATATCCTGCAGCCGGTTAATCCCAATGGCGCGGGGATCATTCGGATCGTGAGCGGTGGATGGCGATCGGGTCACGGAAACCTCTCGGGTGGACCCTGGCCTAAGGCAGGTTACACGACGTTTGTCGTCACCCACGGATCGCAACCGCGTTTTCAGATCGATGAGATCGCCAGGGATATGCTGCGCGCCGTGCGCTTTATTCGGGCAAATGCAGCGAAGTATGGAGTGGATCCGGCGAAACTGGGCATTTCCGGAGGCAGCGCGGGCGGCCACCTCAGTCTGATGGTGGCGACCCAGGGCGGTCCGGGCGATCCGCTGGCCTCGGACCCGGTGGATCGCGAGAGCAGCGCGGTGCAGGCAGTGGCGTCCTTTTACCCCCCGACCGACTTTCTGGATTGGTCCGGCAAGGGAGACAGCGCGGTCGGCGTTGGCGGCCTGTCCTGGCTTGCCGGTGCGTTTGGCCCCGAGGCCTCCAGTCATGAAGGGCGCCTTTCGTTCGGGCGAAAAGTTTCGCCGATTTACCACGTTCGGGCCCAGCAGCCGCCGGTTCTCTTGGTGCATGGCGATGCGGATACGATTGTACCCTTGGTCCAATCGGAACGCTTTGTCCAACGCTCCCGGGAGGCGGGTGCGATCGCTGAGTTGCGCATCCGTCGCGGAGCGGGACATGGGGGATGGGCCGAGATGGGCGAGGACAATGCGAGGATGGTCGAATGGTTCGACCTGCACCTCCTCGCCAGGAAACCTGCCAAGGCGTTTGCGCTCGCCACCGAATCTTTGCCCTCGACGACCCCGTCGAAACCGACGCCGGTTCCTCCCAATGTGATCGTCATTTATGCAGATGATCTCGGTTACGGGGACCTCGGTGCGTATGGCTCGCCGACGATTCGCACGCCTCACCTTGACCGGATGGCCGCCGAAGGCATGCGCTTCACCGATTTCTACTCGGCGGCCGAAGTCTGCACACCCTCGCGGGCGGCGTTGCTCACCGGAAGGTATCCGGTGCGCAATGGCATGGCTGGCGGGCGGAGGGTCCTGTTTCCCAACTCGCCGGGGGGGCTGCCGGCCGGTGAGGTCACGATGGCGGAGGCCCTGAAATCCCGTGGCTACGCGACGGCCCACATCGGAAAG
>Ga0154020_10009019_pt1 | contig 11523 bp, 9 predicted proteins | sample Klosneuvirus_201_FD_109709 | JGI IMG/M metagenome (GOLD analysis project Ga0154020, IMG submission 109709) | Active sludge microbial communities from wastewater, Klosterneuburg, Austria - Klosneuvirus_20160825_MG | ecosystem: Engineered > WWTP > Aerobic digester > Activated sludge | place... | reverse complement strand
GAACGCCGGGGCACTGCGATCCCCGAAGCTGACGGTGGTGAATGCCGACGCCTGGACCTGGCTGGAAGCCCAGCGCAGCCCCGAGGCGGTGTGGGACGTGATCGTGATCGACTTCCCCGACCCGAGCAACTTCGCGCTCGGCAAGCTCTACACCACCAGCTTTTACCAGGTGGTGGACCAGCACCTGTCCGCTGGCGGCTTCCTGGCGGTGCAGACCACCTCGCCGCTGCTGGCGCGGCGCAGCTTCTGGACGGTGGTGGCCACACTGGAGGCGGTGGGGCTGCAGACCTGGCCGTACCACGCCCATGTGCCCAGCTTTGGCGAGTGGGGCTTTGTGCTGGCCGGCCGGCGCCCCTGGCGCATGCCGACGGTGCTGCCAGCGGAGCTGCGCTTTCTCACACCCGCAGGGCTGCCGGCGCTGTTTCACTTTCCGCCGGACATGGCCCGAGTGCCGGCCGAACCCAACCGGCTGTCGGACCAGAGGCTGGTGCGGACCTTCGAAGAGGAATGGGGCCGCTTGCACCAATGAGGCCCGACGCGCCGGCCGTCCTGACCCGGCGGGCCTGCCTGGGCGCCGCCGGCCTGCTCCTGGCCGGCTGCCGCGGGCCCTCTGCCGAAGCGCCGGACTGGACCGCACGCTGGGTGGGCACGGACCTGGAGCGGGGCCACCGCCTGCGCGACCACGGCTTGCCGCCGGCCAGCCTGCCTGCCCGCCGCTGCGGCGTGCTGGTGCTGGGCGGGGGCGTCGCCGGATTGACCGCAGCGCGGCGGCTGATCCAGGCCGGGGTGGACGACGTGCACCTGCTGGAACTGGAGGACAGCGCCGGCGGCAACGCCCGCGGGCACGAAGTGGGCGGCCAGCCCTGCCCGCTGGGCGCGCATTACCTGCCGCTGCCGGGGCCGTCCGCCCGGGAGGTGCAGGCGCTGCTGGAGGAGCTGGGGCTGCTGCGCCGGAAAAACGGCCGCTGGGTGGCCGACGAGCGCCACCTCTGCCACAGCCCGCAGGAGCGGCTGTTCTACGACGGCGCCTGGGTGGAGGGCCTGCTGCCGCCGGCCGAAGCAGGTTCGGCCCGGCTGGCGCAGTACCGGCGGCTGTCGCAGCAGGTGTCCAACGCCCGCCAGCATCTCGGCTTCGCACTGCCCAGCCACCGCGCCCGATGGACGGCCGACCATGCCGCGCTGGACGGGCAGACCTTCGCAGCCTGGCTGGACGCGCAAGGATTTCATGACCCCGGCCTGCGTTGGTACCTGGACTACTGCTGCCGTGACGACTACGGCGCAGACAGCCGGCGCGTGTCGGCCTGGGCGGGGCTGCATTACTTCGCCAGCCGGCATGGCTTCCACGCCCCGGGCGATGACGCGGCGGAGCGCGAGCCGGTGCTGACCTGGCCGGAGGGCAACGCCTGGATCACCCGGCGAATGGCCTCGGCAATCGGCTCCGATCGGCTGCACGGTGGCCAGACGGTGCTGCAGGTGCGCTCCGACCGCGGCCCGCAGGCAGGAGTGCAGGTGCTGGCCTGGGACGAAGCGCTGGGCGCGGCGCGGTCATGGAGCGCCCAGGCAGCGGTGCTGGCGCTGCCGGCCCATGTGGCGACCCGGGTCTGGGCCGACGCGCCCAAAGCGTTGACCGCGCTGGCGGCTGCGACGCCCACGGCCCCCTGGCTGGTGGCCAACCTGCGGCTGAAAGCGCCGCTGCTGGAACGTGTCGGCGCCGAACCGGCCTGGGACAACGTGCCCTTCGGCAGCCCGGGTCTGGGTTATGTGGACGCTGGGCACCAGGATCTGCGGCCGGACCGCCCGCGCATGCTGTTGACCGCCTACCGCGCCCTGCCCGAAGGTGAACGCGGCGCCCTGCTGACCCAGTCCGCCCACGCCTGGGCGCAGCGGCTGGTGGACGAACTGAGTAGCCTGCACCCGGACCTGCCACAGCGGCTGGCCGAGGTGCACCTGATGCGCTATGGCCACGCGATGGCCATTCCAGCACCCGGCCTGCGAGGCCATCCGGCGCGCCCGGCGCTGCGACAGCTGGGTGGCCGGCTGCAGTGGGCCCATGCGGACCTGGCAGGCTGCTCGGTGTTCGAGGAAGCCTGCGCCGCCGGCGCCGAAGCGGCCGAGCGCTGTCTGCGCGCGCTCGGCCGGCCGGCCCGCTGAGGGCCCGCTCCCGGCCAGGAGCCTTCAGGCCGCGGCGGGTGGATCCACCTGGGCGATGAAGCCGCCGCCCAGGCAGACCTCACCGTCGTACAGCACCGCGGACTGGCCGGGCGTCACCGCCCATTGCGGCTGGTCGAAATCCAGCCTGAAATGACCTGCGGCAGGCGGCCCGAGCCGGCAGGCCTCGTCGGCCTGGCGGTAGCGGGTCTTGGCGCTGCAGGCGCCTTCTGCGGGCGGCCGGCCGGCGCACCAGTGCACGCCGTCGGCCAGCAGGCTGCGGCTGAGCAGCCAGGGATGGTCGTGGCCCTGCACCACATACAGGGTGTTGGTGGCGAGGTCCTTGCGGGCGACGAACCAGGGCTCGTGGTCACCGCCGCCGCGCCGCGCGCCCTTGTCCTTGATGCCTCCGATGCCGATGCCCTTGCGCTGGCCCAGCGTGTAGAAGCTCAGGCCGACATGCTCGCCCAGCTGGCGGCCGCGGTCGTCGCGGATCGGCCCGGGCTGGTGCGAGAGGTAGCGGTTGAGGAACTCCCGGAAAGGCCGCTCGCCGATGAAGCAGATGCCGGTGGAGTCCTTCTTCTTCGCGTTGGGCAGGCCGATCTCCGCGGCGATGCGCCGCACCTCGGTCTTGGGCAGCTCGCCCACCGGGAACAGCGTCATCGCCAGCTGCGCCTGGTTCAGGCGGTGCAGGAAGTAGCTCTGGTCCTTCAGCGGGTCCAGCCCCTTCAGCAGCTGGAACGCTGATCCGGAGGGGGGCAGGAGCAAATCGGCGTGAGGGATCTGGCGCACTCTGGCGTAGTGGCCGGTGGCGATCTTCTCGGCGCCCAGCCGCATCGCATGGTCCAGGAAGGCCTTGAACTTGATCTCGGCATTGCACAGCACGTCCGGGTTGGGCGTGCGGCCGGCCTGGTACTCGCGCAGGAACTCGGCGAAGACACGGTCCTTGTATTCCGCCGCGAAGTTGACGTGCTCGATCTCGATGCCGATCACGTCGGCCACCGAGGCTGCGTCAAGGAAGTCCTGTCGCGACGAGCAGTATTCGCTGTCGTCGTCGTCTTCCCAGTTCTTCATGAAGATGCCGACCACCTCGTGCCCCTGTTGCTTGAGCAGCCAGGCGGACACGGCCGAGTCGACGCCGCCGGACAGGCCGACGACCACGCGTGAAGGTTTCATGGGAGGCGATTGTCCCCGCTCGGGGCATCGCCCTGCGGCGGGGACGTTGGGTGCGGCCCGCCTGCGACCGCTCAGCGCGGCGCGTTCAGAGCGACTTGTGGGTGCCGTCGCAGAGCGCGCCGTTGCCGCTGGACTTGCAGCCGCAAAAGTACACCGTCTTGCTCTCGGTGGCGGTGAACTTGCTGGGCACGAAGGGGCCACCCTTGTGGCTGCCGTCGCAGAACGGCTGGTTCTTGCTGTTGCCGCAGGCGCACCACCAGTAGTCCTTGCCGGCCTCGACGGCCACCGGGTAGGGCGCCTTCTGGGCGCAGGTGGGGGTTGTACTCATGTCGTCGTCTCCTCATCGGTCGTGCCGCGCATCGGGCACGCGACGATGATGCGCCGAATGGTGCGTCCCGGCCAGCGGCAGGACCCCAGGCGGGGCCGGTCAGGGCTTCAGCACCCCGGTGAACAGCGACTCGTCGGCATGCACCAAGTCCAGCGGCAGCCGGTGGCCGGCCACATGGTCCTCGATGCAACGCAGCAGCAGCGGGCTGCGATGGCGCTCAAGACAGGCGCGCAGTTCGTCCAGCGTCAGCCACAGGGTGCGCACGATGCCGCTGTCCAGACTGTGGCCAGGCAACGGCTCCGACACCGAACCGGCGTAAGCGAAGCGCAGGTATGTCACATCCTCGCAACGCTCGGGCCGCTGGCTGCGCGTCAGGTACACACCGATCAGGTGCTCCGGAAAGAAGCGCCGACCGGTCTCCTCCAGTGTCTCGCGCTCCACCGCCCGCTGCGGGGTTTCGCCCGGGTCGAGGTGGCCGGCGGGGTTGTTCAGCCTCAGGCCGTCGCTGGTGACTTCCTCCACCACCAGGAATCGTCCGTCGCGTTCGACGACCGCGGCCACGGTCACATTGGGCTTCCAGCGGGGCTTGCTCATGCGCCATCCTAACTTTGTGCTCCCGCAACCCCGGACTGACCCCAGTGGCGGGATGCGTTGGTTTTCCACAAGAGGGCGTGTAAGCTCGCTGGTTGCCCCGAAGAGGAGACGACGACACCCCTGCCAAAGCCTTGCGCAACACAGCGCCTAGGCACCCGCGGTGTGGCCTCGACCCTCGACATGGCGAAGACGCTGGGACCGCTGCCCGGCCGATGTGGATCGGCACTGCAGCAGCTGTCACCGGTGGCGTGGCAAGCGCTGCCGGCAGGTCTCGAAACCCCTGAGGAGTTGAGTTCATGGCCTTGTTGATCGGAGTCCCCAAAGAAACCGCCGCCGGTGAGAAGCGTGTCGCCACCGTGCCTGACGTGGTGGTCAAGCTCATCAAGCTGGGTTTTGCGGTGACGGTGGAAACCGGCGCCGGAGCAGCGGCCAACTGTGCCGACGAGACCTACACCGCCGCCGGCGCCTCCATCGCGCCCGATGCGGCCACCGCCTGGGCCGCCGACATCGTCTTCAAGGTGCGCCCGCCCACGCTGGACGAGGTGGCCCTGCTGCGCGAGGGCGCCACGCTGATCGGCTTTGTCTGGCCGGCACAGAACCCCGAGCTGATGGCCGCGCTGCAGGCGCGCAAGGTCACGGCGCTGGCCATCGACTGCCTGCCGCGCCAGTTGAGCCGCGCGCAGAAGATGGACGCGCTCACCTCCATGGCCGGCGTCAGCGGCTACCGCGCGGTGGTGGAGGCGGCCAACGCCTTCGGCCGCTTCTTCAACGGCCAGATCACCGCCGCCGGCAAGATTCCGCCAGCCAAGGTGTTCATCGCCGGCGCCGGTGTGGCCGGCCTGGCCGCCATCGGCACCGCGGCCAACCTGGGCGCCATCGTGCGCGCCAACGACACCCGCGCCGAGGTGGCCGACCAGGTGGTGTCGCTGGGCGGCGAGTTCGTCAAGGTCGACTACGAGGAAGAGGGCTCCGGCGGCGGCGGCTACGCCAAGGTGATGAGCGAGGGTTTCCAGGCGGCACAGCGGGCGATGTACGCCCAGCAGGCCGCCGAGGTGGACATCATCATCACCACCGCGCTGATCCCGGGCAAACCGGCGCCCAAGCTGATCACCGCCGACATGGTCAAGACCATGAAGCCCGGCAGCGTGATCGTGGACATGGCCGCCGAGCAGGGCGGCAACTGCGAGCTCACCGTGCCCGGCGAGGCGGTGGTGCGCCACGGCGTGACCATCGTCGGCTACACCGACCTGACCAGCCGCCTGGCCAAGCAGTCTTCCACGCTGTACTCCAACAACCTGCTGCGCCTGACCGAGGAGCTGTGCAAGACCAAGGACGGGCAGATCAACGTCAACTTCGAGGACGACGCCATCCGCGGCCTGACCGTGGTGCGCAACGGCGAGCTGACCTGGCCCGCCCCCGCGCCCAAGCTGCCCGCGGCCCCGGCCAAACCCAAGGCTGCTGCGGTGGCCGCGCCCAAGGCCTCCTCGCACGGACATGGCGGCGGCGGGGAGCCCATGCCGGCGAAGTCGCTGGCCATCGTGTTTGCGGTGGGCGCGGCGCTGTTCTGGCTGGTGGGCGCGTTTGCGCCGGCCAGCTTCCTGTCGCACTTCACGGTGTTCGTGCTGGCCTGCTTTGTGGGTTACATGGTGGTGTGGAACGTCACCCCCTCGCTGCACACGCCGCTGATGAGCGTGACCAACGCGATCAGCTCGATCATCGCCATCGGTGCGCTGGTGCAGGTGGCACCGCCACTGGATGCGGCGGGCGTGGCCGATCGGCCCAATGGACTCATCCTGGGGCTGGCGGTCTTCTCGCTGGTGCTGACGGCCATCAACATGTTCGGCGGCTTCGCGGTGACGCGGCGCATGCTGGCGATGTTCCGCAAGTGATGTGAACAAGAAACCGGAACAGGAACGGACATGAGCAGCAGTCTCTCGACGATGGCCTACATCGGGGCCACCATCCTCTTCATCCTGAGCCTGGGCGGGCTCAGCAACCCGGAAACCGCACGCCGCGGCAACCTCTTCGGCATGATCGGCATGGCCATTGCCGTGCTGGCCACCGTGCTGGGGCCGCGCGTCACCGGCGCGGGCATTCCCTACATCGTGCTGGCCCTGGTGGTGGGCGGCTCCATCGGCATGTTTGCGGCCAAGAAGGTGCAGATGACGCAGATGCCCGAGCTGGTGGCACTGATGCACAGCCTGGTCGGCCTGGCAGCCTGCCTGGTGGGCTTCGCCAGCTATGTGGACACCTCCACCGTCTTCCCCACCCCGGCCGAGAAGACCATCCACGAGGTGGAGATCTACGTCGGCATCCTGATCGGTGCAGTCACCTTCAGCGGCTCCATCATCGCCTTCGGCAAGCTCAGCGGCAAGATCGGCGGCAAGCCGCTGCTGCTGCCGGCACGGCACTGGCTCAACCTGACGGCGCTGCTGGTGGTGATCGGGTTCGGTCGGGAGTTCCTGGCTGCGCACGACATCGCCGCAGGCATGACGCCGCTGCTGGTGATGACGGTGATCGCGCTGCTGTTTGGCATCCACATGGTGATGGCCATCGGCGGTGCGGACATGCCGGTGGTGGTGTCCATGCTCAACAGCTACTCGGGCTGGGCGGCTGCGGCCACCGGCTTCATGCTCAGCAACGACCTGCTGATCGTGACCGGCGCGCTGGTGGGCTCCTCCGGTGCCATCCTGAGCTACATCATGTGCCGCGCGATGAACCGCAACTTCATCAGCGTGATCGCCGGGGGCTTCGGCGGCGGAGCCCCGGCACCCAAGGCTGCCGGTGGCCCGGCCGAGCCTCAGGGCGAGGTGCAGCCCGTCAGTGCGGCGGAAACCGCCGAACTGCTGCGCGAAGCCAAGAGCGTCATCATCGTGCCGGGCTACGGCATGGCGGTCGCGCAGGCCCAGCACACCGTGTTCGAGATCACCAAGCACCTGCGCGAGAAGGGCGTCAACGTGCGCTTTGCCATCCACCCGGTGGCCGGCCGCATGCCCGGCCACATGAACGTGCTGCTGGCCGAAGCCAAGGTGCCCTACGACATCGTGATGGAGATGGACGAGATCAACGCCGACTTCCCCGATGCGGACGTCAGCATGGTGATCGGCGCCAACGACATCGTGAACCCGGCCGCCGAGGACGACCCGACCAGTCCGATCGCCGGCATGCCGGTGCTGCAGGTGTGGAAGGCCAAGACCAGCATCGTCATGAAGCGCAGCATGGCCAGCGGCTATGCCGGGGTGGACAACCCGCTGTTCTACAAGGAAAACAACCGCATGCTGTTCGGCGACGCCAAGAAGATGCTGGACGAGGTGCTGGGCGCCTTGAAGGGCTGATCTTCTCAGGCGCCGCAGCCCTGCTTCGGTACCTTGACCGTGCCGCCGGCGAGGAGGGCACCAGCGCGGTGCAATTCTTGCCAGCCGCACACTCTACGGGCCTTCAGGGCCCGTTTTTTGTGCGTTCCATGGTCGCAGCGGTCTCCGGTTCTTCCCGGGCCCCTGCGCAAACCCCGGGTTCTGGGCCGGGGGAGCTACCCCAAAATCATCCGGGTGTCATACCTACGCAGCATGGATCCGGTGGAAAAAGCCTGGCTGAAGCACTACCCCGCCGGGGTGCCCGCCCAGATCGACCCGCAGAGCTGGCCGTCGCTGGTGGCTCTGTTGGACGAGGCCTTCGAGCGCCACGCCGAAAGCAGCGCCTGCGTCTACATGGGTCAGTCCTACAGCTACCGGCGCATCGACGACGCCTCCCGGGCGCTGGGCGCCTGGCTGCAGGGGCAGGGTCTGCAGCGTGGGGATCGGGTCGCCCTGATGATGCCCAACACCCCGCAGTACCTGGTGGCGGTGGCGGCGGTCCTGCGCGCGGGCTTGGTGGTGGTCAACGTCAACCCGTTGCACAGCGGGCGTGAGCTGGAGCAGCAGCTCAAGGACTGCGGCGCCAGGGCGCTGATCCTGCTGGAGAACTTTGCGCTCACCTTTGCGCAGGTGCGGCATGCGGTGCCGGTGAAGACGGTCCTGCTGACCTCCCTGGGCGAAATGCTGCCGCTGCCCAGGCGGCTGCTGGTCGACACCGTGGTGCGACACGTCAGGAAGCAGGTGCCCGACCATGACCTGGCCGGCGCCGTCCGGTTCAAGGACGCCCTGCACCGTGGCGAACGCATGGTGTTCCAGCCGGCCAGGCCGAGCCCGGGCGACATTGCGCTGCTGCAGTACACCGGCGGCACCACAGGGGTCAGCAAGGGGGCGGTGCTGCTGCACCGCAATCTGGTGGCCAACGTCCTGCAGTGCGAGGCCTGGTTCCAGCCGGCGCTGCAGCGCATGCCGGCCGGTGAACAGCTCACTCAGGTCTGCGCCCTGCCGCTGCACCACATCTTCGGCTTCAGCACGAACCTGTTGCTGGGCCTGCACCTGGGGGCCTGCAACCTGCTCATCGCCGATTCCCAGGATCTGCCGGCGCTGTTCAAGGCCCTGGAGGGGGTGCGCTTCCACAGCTTTGCGGCGATGAACCCGCTGTTCCACGCGATGGCGCAGCATCCCGACCTCGCCCGCGTGGACTGGAGCCACCTGCGCCTCTCGGTGGGTGGCGGCATGGCGGTCCAGCCGGCCACTGCCCGGCTCTGGCTGAACAAGACCGGTTGCCCCATCTGCGAAGGTTATGGCCTGTCGGAAACATCGCCCACGGTGTCCTGCAACCCCACGGACAGCAGCCACTTCAACGGCAGCGTCGGCCTGCCGCTGCCGGGCACCGAGGTGAGTGTGCTGGACGAGGGCGGCGTGCCCCTGCCCGCCGGCGTGCCAGGTGAAATCGCGGTGCGGGGCCCCCAGGTGATGGCCGGCTACTGGCAACGCCCCGACGAGACGGCCAAGGTGATGACGGTCGACGGCTTCTTGCGCACCGGCGACATCGGCCTGATGGACGAGCGCGGCTACCTGCGCATGATCGATCGCAAGAAGGACAGGATCCTGGTGTCGGGCTTCAGCGTCTACCCCAGCGAGGTGGAGGACCTGCTGGCCCTGATGCCCGGGGTGGTGGAGTGCGCCGTGGTGGGCGTGCAGGGCGCGCACGGCAGCGACACGGTGAAAGCGGTCATCGTGCGGCAGGACGACGGCCTCACCGAAGTCGAGGTGCGGGCCTACTGTGAACAGAACCTCACCGGCTACAAACGCCCGAAGGTGATCGAGTTCCGTCGGGAACTGCCCAAGACGGCCGTGGGCAAGGTGCTGCGCAGGGAACTGCGCAGCGCGGGCTGAACGCTGCGTTGGGGCGAGTCTGCCCCGCGCCGGACTTGTTTCGCAATGTTTCCACTGTTCCCGCCCTGCCCGGGCATGATGCCCAGCCATGTCTGAGTTCTTCCGCAAGACCGATGCCGGCCGCCGCGAGTTGCGCGACCGTCGGCTGGGCTTGCCGCGCCCGGGCCGCAACCTGCTGCTGATCATCGACGGCACCCGCCCTGCGCAGGAGTGGGTCGCAATGATCCAGGGCGCCTCGCTCACCGACGTCGCTGCACTGCTGGACCTGGGATTGATCGAGGTGGGCACCGGCTCAGCGCCGGGAGACAGCCAGTTTGCCGGCATGCTGCCCACCGGCACCCCGACGCCGCGCGAGCTCACCACCACACCGGCAGGCTGGACCCAGCTGGGCGAGCTGACCCGGCCCGACGGGCTGCCTTCTCCGGGTGCCACGCCGCGGCATCGGGCCCTGTTCGAGAGCCAGTTCGACGCCCAGGTCGGCACCCGGCCGCTGCCGCTGCCCTCCGCCACTGCGCGCCGCCAGCCGGTGCCTGTGCAGGCTGCCGCGCCAGGCCCCCCCCTTGCAGGACCGGCACGCGGCATGGCGCCGGGCGGCCTGAGGCCGACAACGCCGGGGCCCGTGTCGGCCTCACCGGCACCCGACAGCACGCTGGAGAACTCCCACGGCTTCGTGCCCCTGGATCCCGCCCCTGGTGGGGCCACCGGGCTGGGGTATGCCGAGCTCTACGACAGCCTGAACGCGCTGGTGCGTGAAACGCTGGGGCTGCTCAAGGGATACCGCTATTCGCTCAAGATCGAAAGGGCGAGCGGCCAGGCCGAGCTGGAAGGGGTGGCGCTCGAGTTCGTGCAGGAGGTGCGCCGCCTGCGCGGGGATTCGATGGCGCGCATGGTCGCGCGCGCCCTCGGTCTGGGCGGCTGAGCTGCCGGGCTGTTTCCTCCGTTTCCACCGTCCACCGCTTGCCAGCCTCAGCTCGCCAGCACCGGCCTTTGCTCCATGAACACCCCCTCCCCCGTGGTTCCATCGACCCGGCCTGCAATAGGTCCCACCGCCATCGTCTCCGCCATGGCCCAGGAGCTGGCCGCGGTGCTGGCCCACGATGCCGCGGACTTCCGCATCGACCGCCATGCCGGGCGCCACTTCCACATCGGCCGGCTGCACGGCCATCCGGTGGTGGCGGTGCTCTGCGGCATCGGCAAGGTGGCTGCGGCCACCACCGCCACCCTGCTGGCCGAACGCTATGCGGTGTCCCGGCTGGTGTTCACCGGCGTGGCCGGTGGTTTGGCACCCGGGGTGCGGGTGGGCGACCTGGTGATCGGCGACCGGCTGCTGCAGCACGACATGGACGCCTCGCCCCTGTTTCCGCGCTGGGAGGTGCCCCTCAGCGGGCGCAGCGAGTTCCCGGCCGATGCAGCTTTGAGTGAAGCCCTGGCCCAGGCCGCCGCCGCGGTGCTGGCCGAGCCTGGCCACTACGGCAGCGCCGACCTGGCCGATGAGGTGCGCGCCCTGGGCGTGACGGCGCCCGGGCTGCACCGCGGCCTGATCGTGAGCGGCGACCGCTTCGTCTCCACCCAGCTCGAAAGCGGCGCCCTGCAGCAGGCCCTGCCGGCCGCCCTGGCGGTGGAAATGGAAGGCGCAGCGCTGGCCCAGGCCTGCCACGACCTGGGACTGCCGTTTGCGGTGCTGCGCAGCATCTCCGACCGGGCCGATGACAGCGCGCATGTGGACTTCCTGCGCTTCATCGACTGTGTGGCCGCCCATGCCAGCGCGGCCATCCTGGAGCGCTGGCTGCTGGCGCAGGCCCGGGCCTGACGGCCCGCCCGCGCCCGCACCGCCACCTCCACCCACATCCACCCGTCAGAGCCGCCCTTCCTCCACCGCATGGCAGGCGATCTGGCCGGCGGCGGACGACAGCAGCGGCGGCCGCTCCCGCTTGCAGCGCTCGTTGGCGTGAGGGCAGCGCGGGTGGAAGGAGCAGCCCGTGGGCGGCGACAGCGGGTTGGGCACCTCACCCTGCACCGGGGTGCGGT
>Ga0154020_10009018_pt1 | contig 11524 bp, 7 predicted proteins | sample Klosneuvirus_201_FD_109709 | JGI IMG/M metagenome (GOLD analysis project Ga0154020, IMG submission 109709) | Active sludge microbial communities from wastewater, Klosterneuburg, Austria - Klosneuvirus_20160825_MG | ecosystem: Engineered > WWTP > Aerobic digester > Activated sludge | place... | reverse complement strand
TCCGAACCAGGCACCCATCGACGGACGTCCCTGCAGCCCTGATCCGGTATGCAGAAAGTAGTTGGCGTTTGTGTGTTCCGGAAAGCCGGAGGTCATCGATCGAATAACGGCCATGTCATCGACGTGTTTCGCGGTCTCCGGAAACAGGTCGCTGACGGGGATTCCGCTCTGCCCGTATTGCTGGAACTTCCATGGGCTGGCGAGCGTGTTGCCGATGTTGTTGAACTGCGTCGGTTCGATCTTTGTCGGGAAGGGTTTACCGTTGAATTCATCCAGCTTTGGTTTTGGATCGAACGAATCGACCTGAGAAACGCCACCGTCCATGTACAGGAAGATGACGCTCAGTGCCTTCGGATCGAAGTGCGTCGGTTTGGGAGTCATGCCTCCCGCCAGCCTGGATGCTTCTTCGCCAACCTGTGCGGCCTTTGCCGATCCGGACGCCAGCAGATGCGTCATCGCAACGGAACCGAATCCGCAGGCGACCTGTTGCAACAGTTCCCGCCGGCTCTGGGCGGCAGGGCGAAATCGTTGGCAGTGCGTGGATGGCATGGCAGGCTGGCAGATCTTGCGAGGGCGGGATATCGAGACAAGTTGTCTCATTTTGACTCGAAAATGATCGGCGTACAACCGCCGAATGCAAATCAGCGGAAATTGCACTCGGATTCGGGACGCATCGCGGCTTGAATTGCAATTCCATTAAGGGGAATCATACTTCGTCGCTCCCAACGGAGTTCCACAACCTTAGTTCGATTCTGCTGATTAGTAACGGAGAGATATGACAATGACCGCTGTTGCCGAGTTCCCGATTCCACTAAGCCAGTACTCTGTTGTGAAACTGGATCCGAAGAACCCGAAACTCACACCGGAACAGCGGAAGACGCTGCAGAAAAACATTGACATCTGTCGTGACGCCATCATTTTCTTTACGGCGATCGCAGATGCCAAAGGGCTGGGTGGTCACACCGGCGGTCCGTTCGACACGGTTCCGGAAGTCTGCATCATGCACGGCTTCATGAAACATGCGGCCGCTGGCGGAACGCCGGACGTGCTGCCGATTTTCTTCGACGAAGCCGGTCACCGCGTCGCGACTCAGTACCTCATGGCTGCACTCGAAGGGGAATTGCCGGTCGAAAAGTTGTATCACTATCGTGAGTACCTTTCGCATCTACCAGGGCATCCGGAACGTGGCTTCACGCCCGGCGTCAAATTTTCGTCAGGCCGCCTGGGACACATGTGGCCGTTTGTTAACGGCGTTGCCATTGCGAATCCGGGCAAGGTTGTGTTTATGCTGGGATCGGATGGTTCTCAGATGGAAGGCAATGACGCGGAAGCCGCGCGTTTGGCCGTGGCTCAGAATTTGAACGTCAAGCTGCTGATCGACGACAACGACGTCACCATTGCTGGTCATCCGTCCGATTACCTCCCCGGTTACGACGTGTCCAAAACGCTGGAAGGCCACGGCCTGAAAATTGATATCGGCGATGGCGAAGACCTGGACGATCTGTATGCGCGGATGTGCGCTGCTGTCACGGCAACCGGCCCGATCGCTTTGATCAATCGCCGTAAGATGTGCGTCGGCATCAAAGGATTGGAAGGCAGCGCGCATGGACACGATGTGATCAAAGTCTCGCTGGCCAAAGAATACCTCACGGGGCGAGGGCAGACAGCGGCTGTCGAATATCTGAACAACGTCAAGAAGGGTCCATCGGGCCCATCCTACGAAGGCAGTTGCAGCAAGAACGTCGGCAAGAATCGCGATCTGTTTGGCAAGTTCGTCAATGAGATCCTGGACGGAATTCCCGAGGCTCAGCGAATTGCTTCCGTGCGGGTCTTTGACTGCGACCTTGAAGGATCATGCGGACTCAATCACATTCGCGCTTCTCATCCGGAAGTCTTCGTGCGCGGCGGCATCATGGAACGTGGAAACTTCTCCGCCGCCGCCGGGTTTGGCTACGAGGCCGGCAAGCAGGGAATCTTCGCAACATTCTCTGCGTTTCTGGAAATGATCGTGTCCGAAATCACGATGGCACGCCTGAATCAGGCCAACGTGCTGGCTCATTTTTCACACGCTGGCTGCGACGACATGGCCGACAACACGTGCCATTTCGGGCTCAACAACATGTTCGCCGCAAATGGGCTGCCGGATGAAGGCCGCGACATCACCCGCCTATACTTTCCGGCGGATCAGCATCAGTTCAAGGCTTGCCTGAGTAAGATCTATGGCGACCCAGGACTCAGATTCATCTTCTCGACGCGATCCGGCGTTCCCGATCTGCTTACTGAAGACGGTGCTCGTTTCTACGGTGACGACTATAAATTTGTGCCCGGCCGCGATGACGTGATTCGTGAAGGCACCGATGGCTATATCGTGGCCTTCGGCGAGTCCGTCTATCGGGCGCTGGACGCTGTCATCAAGCTGAAGGCTCAGGGCATCAGCGTCGGCCTGATCAATAAGGCAACGCTCAACGTCTATGACGACGCGATGATGGACAAACTTGCTGCGTCGCCGCTGGTGCTGGTGACGGAATCGTTCAATGTCAACACCGGACTTGGATCACGTCTGGGCACTGAATTGCTCAAACACGGCTTCAAAGGGCGCTACAACAACATCGGAACACATCGCGAGGGATCCGGCGGGCTGTGGCAGCAAATGGGACACCAGGGAATTGATTCTGACGGTATTCAGTCCGCGATCAAGGCACTGATGAAGTAGCCCGATCGGTCCTCAGATCGGGAGCCGGACGGCGAGGAACATGGGGCGCTGTTGTGCATAGTGTTTCTTCGCCGCCGATTTTCACGGGGTTCCTACTTAGGATCGCTCCATAAATAATTGTCGCATTTGTTCCGTAGGACAGGCTTCCAGCCTGTCTGTTTGCAGAAGACAGGCTGGAAGCCTGTCCTACTTATTCATCGATCGATACTTACCGAAGTCATGCCATCAAATCACGCCGATCTGGGGACAGATCGGCCTACGTAATTTTCCCGAGCACACTCATGCCGACCAACGGATTTCTCGGTTATCCGACGACTTTCATGCTGGACTTTGTTGTCTGTGCGCTGGCGCTGGTCGTTCCGTTGTTAGTGTGGAGCCTTTGGCTCGTCAAATTTCGACGTCAGTACGCGCTGCACAAACGGCTGCAGATTTCTCTTGGCATCATTCTCTTTCTGGCGGTGACCGCTTTTGAAGTCGATGTCCAGATGGTCCACGGCGGCTGGGAAAACATTGTTGCCAAACAGCAGCTGAGCCCGGAGGCACTGGCGGAAAAAATCAGTGCGGTCCGTCCCTGGTTGTTGATTCATCTGATCTTTGCGGTGACCACGCCGCTCCTGTGGATCGCAACGCTTGTGCTCGCGCTCCGGCGTTTTGCTAGTCCGCCGGTGCCGGGAAAACACAGTTGGCTGCACAAGACTCTCGGTTGGGCGTCAGCGATCGATATTACACTCACATCTGTTACCGGGTTGCTGTTTTATTACGTGGCATTCATGAAGCTTTGAGTGCGCAAATGGGGCAGGCACCGACTGATGACCCGTCAATCTGAACATCACAAGTTGGAACGGAGCCAGTCCCATTTGCATCGCTCTAAGTTCTGGTCAATCCTGTTGCTGGCGTTGCTGCTGAGAGTCGTGGCCGCCGTGGCGATCGATCAGCACGTTCAAAGTGCCGGGCGAACGTTTCTGATTGAAGGTGATGCCAACGGCTACTGGGAACTTGGTCAGCACATTGCCGCCGGGGAAGATTACGCCATTCATCAACCACCGCGATACGTCCTCCGGACTCCGGGGTTTCCGCTGCTGCTTGCTGCGAGTATCAAGGTTTTCGGCAACAGCATCTTCGCAGCGACGCTGGTGATGGCGGTCGTCGGAACCGGGTGCTGCTGGCTGACATGGTGCCTCGCGAGACGACTGTACGACGACACCACCGCGCTGTGGGCGATGTTAATGGTTGCCGTGTCACCGCTGCAGATTGGAAGCAACGTCCAGATTCTATCGGAGACCTTTTTCAGTTTTGGATTGCTGGTGTGTTTGCTGGCACTGGCCAGATTGCTGCGACAGGAACCGACGGCCTCCTGCGGTCGCATCGCCTTTGCGAACGGGATCCTGACGGGACTCACCACGCTCATCCGGCCTGGCTGGCTGCTGTGGACTGGGCTGAGTTCTCTGCTGGTGCTTCTGTTCGGTCAGATGAAATTCAGCAGGAAAATTCTGTGTGCCGCGATGATCTGTGCCGGATGTTTCGTCGCTTTGCTGCCCTGGGCCTGGAGAAATCATGACGTAACTGGCCGCTGGGTTTTCACGTCGCTGTGGTCCGGCCCCAGTCTCTACGACGGTCTGCACGAAGGAGCGACAGGTGCCAGCGACATGCAGTTTGTGGACGACGAAAGAGTCTACGCCACAATGTCGGAGTTTGACGCCAATGCGCACTACAAGCAACGCGCCATCGACTTCGCGAAGACTCATCCACGCCGCACTATCGAGTTGGCATTCCTCAAAGCAGGTCGCTATCTCAGCCCAGCACTAAACGCCGCAGGATTCTCATCTACCCCAGTCTGGGTGATTTGCGCAGGCTGGTACTCGGTCTTTTTGATGCTGATTTTGGCTGGCATCATCCAAGATCGCCGGAATTTGGCGACTGTTGGGCTACTGGCCGGTCCTTTCCTGCAGTTCTTGCTGGTTCATATGGTCTTTGTAGGGTCAATTCGCTATCGTCTGCCGGTTGAATTTCCGTTGTCGATTTTGGCAGCAAATGGATTTGTGATGCTGCGACAACGATGGAACCAAAGGTCACGACTCGGCTGCGAACAACAGCCTGACGCGACCTGAGATTATCCAGCCCGCGAAAATGGATGTCGCGACTGGCGAGGAAACATGAAGGTCTGGCCCGTTCTCAAGTGGATGTTTTTCATCACGCTGGCGATCATCATCGCCACCGGCGTTGGGGGCGTCTGGCTTTGGAAGAACAGCGACCGGCTGGTGCGCGAGCAAGCACTACGGATGTTCGATAAGGGGGCACCGGATCTTGAGCTGAAGATCGATGGCATTCAGATCGTCAGCGCGTCATCGATCAGAGTCACTGGCATTGAAATCCGTGACCGCACGGTGCATCGACAAATTCTGCGAGCCAAAGAGGCAATCGCGACCGTCGATGAAACGGAATTGATCGACCGGCAAAACATTATCGTCCGGTCGATCAGGATTTCAGGCATTGAGATCCTGTTGAAGCGATCTGAAAACGGCAGATGGAACTGGCAGGACTACCAATTTCATCCGATTAGCGACAATCCGCTGATTCCACCCAGTGTAATTCTGGAGAACGTCCGAGCCCAAATTCAGCTGGAACACGGCAACGGTATTCCTCCGGCCAGCTTGATCGTCACGTCTCCCCTGTTTCAGGCCATCCCGGGTTCTGGTGAAGCATATGACTTCTCGGGTAGTCTGGCGTTGCCGGGTACAGGCAATCTTGCCGTCGATGGCAACTGCAATCTGGTGACAAAAGAATGGCAACTTGGTGGACGACTTGATGGCATCATGGCCGACCAGTCGCTCATGGAACTGGCAAAATCCACCGCTCCCCAGATCACCGAACATCTGCAACAACTGGATGCGAAAATCGCCAGCGCGCTACCAGCGCCACCAGAGACACAAACAGCTTCCGCAAGCAAGAACACGAGTGCCATTGTTGTTGGTGCCAGCAATGTGTCACCCAGGTTTATGGGAGTGCTTGACGTCGATTTTCTGATCGAGAAGCGAACTGAAAACATCGTGCCTGATTTGAGATTGAAGGTGGAAGTCAGAGACGGTCAGCTGAGTTCGCCGGTTGTGCCTGTCCGACTGTCTGATGTGCGGGCGACGTTCTTCTGGGACAACCGCCATGTCGTGTTCAAGCTGTTGAACGCCCGTGACGGCGACGCACGTGTCACCGGAGAGTTCTCGATGGAGAATGGTGAAAATGCTCCGCCAGCAACCGCAAACGTCCATCTGGAAAAATTCCCAATCACTACAGAATTAAAGCCTTTGCTCCCGGAGAAATCGCAAAAACTGTTCGACCACTTCCAGCCATCCGGAACGATCACCGGGGACATCACGGCGCAGCGACTTCCGTCTGGAAAGTGGTTGCCCACGGCAGCGAAAGGCGTCGCGGAAAACGCATCGCTGCTGTTTCACAAATTTCGATATCCGGTGACCGATGTCAGTGCCACACTGCTTCAGCGACCACTCACTGCTGAAACTCCACCAGCAATGGACGGCGTGATTTGGGACATTGTCGCCGACGGGATGCTGGGGAATCGACCGGTCGCAGCCAATGGCTGGATACGAAACCCGGGATCTGAGCTGGAACTCAATTTCCATGTTGATGTCGAGGATTTGCCGCTGGACAGCCGATTCCGGGACGCTCTCGACGAGGCTGGACGCAAGGTCATTGACAGCCTCAACATCAGCGGACTCGCATCGACGAGTGTCGACTGCTACCGCGCTCCGGGGCTCGAACAACCAACGGATATCAAGCTTGCGAGCACCGTGCGCGATGGTGGCCTGCGGTTCCGCAGTTTTCCGTATGACATCAGCAAACTCAGCGGCGAAGTGACGTTTGATTCGAAGGCCAAATACTGGACATTCAGAAACCTGCGTGGCTGGCATGATGAAGGCGAACTGAAGGCCATCGGGAGCTTTCGAGGCCTCACAGCTCCCGGATTTCTGGAGCTGACGATCTATGCCAGCCATGCGAGTCTGGACGCGGATCTGTTCAACGCGCTGAATCCGTCTTCGCGAATGCTGTGGACGATGCTGCAGCCGGAAGGTTCGGTTGATTTGACGACGAAGATCGACTGGACCGCCGCACCGGGGCACGTCCCTGTCGTCCAGCTGCAGGATGTTCGAATCTTCGATGCCTCGATCTATCCCAAAGCTTTCCCGTATCGCATGCACGTGAGTGAAGCGAAGTTGAGTTACAATCCGAATGATGCGCGCTTCGCGGGCGTGCAGCACTGCACCATTGAAAGCATGAAAGCCGACCATGACGGAGCACCCATTCAAGCCAGCGGCTGGGTGGAATTGTCCCCCGATGGCTTCTGGCAATTGCATCTGAACGATCTGAACGCCACAGACCTAAAACCCGACGATCAACTGCGGGCCGCCTTACCGGAAAACTGGCGCGACGCACTGTCGCGTCTCTCCCACGAAGGGCGAGTTTCGATTGAACAGTCTGAACTCGACTTTCGCGGAGTCACGAATGGTGCCGCTCCGACGACTGCCGCCTGGACTTTCAACATGCGACTCAAACAATGCGCCGTGTCGGCGGGACTGGACCTGACAAAAGTGTCCGGCATTGTGGTCGCCAACGGGACGTGGGATGGCTATCACCTGCAGAGCGATGGGCACATTCGACTCGATCAGGCTGAGGTTCTTCAGATGACCATCACCGACATCCTCGGCCCTTATACAATGACCGAAGACGAACTGGTGTTGGGTTGCCGTGAGATCATCCAGAGGAAAACGCAGCCTTCCGAAGTGCCGCTGGACCGTCGCCTGGTTGCAAAAGCGTTCCGAGGCGTGCTGGAAATGGACGGCATGATTGATCTCAAGGCGGGAAGTAAGTACCAGTTTTTTGGGGAGCTAAAAAATGCGTTGCTTGAAAAATATGCCGCTCGACACAGGCCCGATCAGCCGAACATGAAGGGCGTGGTGAATGCGTGGCTGTTTGTCGATGGCTACGGCGACTCGCCCGCAAATCTCGCCGGCAGAGGCCAGGTGCAAATCAAACCTGCAGCCCTGTATGAAGTTCCCGTGATTCTGGAAATGTTGTCAGCCCTGTCGAGCCTGCAGGTGGCCGTGCCGAATCGAGCCGCGTTTGAATACGCTCTGATGTCCTTTGAGGTTCGCAACGAAGCGTTTGAGTTTGAACCGATCGATCTGGTCGGCAATGCCATTGCGCTGCGCGGTCGTGGTCGTGTCGGCTTCGGTGGTGATGTCTATCTGGACTTCTTCTCACGGCCTCCACGGTCCAACAACATCATCAAAGATCTTGTGATGTCCAGCACGACGTCGCTGGTCGCAGTGCAGGTTCGTGGTACAACTTCGAATCCGCAAACGAATGTGGGCCGCCGCAAACTGGATGACTCGATGCGGGAGTTCTTCGGCGCGTTTGAACCGCGCCCCGGTGCCCCCGTCCCCGGTCTGAACATTCCCCGATTCCTCGGTATGCCGGGAACCACACAAGTTCCGCCCAATGCCAACGCCGCCCCTGGGAGTCGTCGTTAAGGCGAACGGTAAGGACCTGTCCGCAAATAATTTCGCGAACTGGGCGATGCCTGATTCTGTTCTACCACCGGTGAAAATCCCGTCGGCGGAGCGACGGGCTTACAGTACACCCGTCGCTCCGCCGACGGGAAAGCCCAGCGTCGCAGCAGAGCGACTCTCGACCGTGCCATTCGTGGTCGATGCCACGCATGAGAAGCGCGTTGTCAAAAGCGACGGAGCCAGGAGAAAACACACTGCGATCGTCAAAGAACGATGATTCGATCCGCGAAACCATGAGAGGCTCTACATGCCAATTGAAAGTCCGCAGTTCCAATCCATCAAATTGACCGTGCGCTGACGATGGAGAGTAGCCAAGGGCACCCGTCTCGAAGAACTGAGAGACCTCATCGACCGACTCGAAGACTGATTCCGCCGGAATTTCCTGGGTGAGCCGTGCGTCCACCAGAACGTGAGCGGACCCATCAAGGCTTCGCATGGAAATATGAATTTCGTGATCTGTCTCACGCACATCAAAGCGAGCGAGTCGATGGACACCGGGAAATATGCGACCGCCAGCGATGGCGTTTAAGCGGGACGAAGTGTCACGACGTGGAATAAAGACACCCGTTCGCGTTTCGCCACCAATGTCCCATTCAACCGCAATTCGATGAGCAGCATTCTCGGACGAGATACCGACCCATGATGGAAGAAACCGAGGGCGAACATGCCGCAGCCGTATCAGGCAGATCCCCGCAATGCCAAATCCTTTGACAATCTGTGGTCGGAACGGTGGTGGCAAAATAGATGACAGGACACCAGGATCCACGCGAAAATTGACAAGGAATCGACGGTCGATCAGGCCCCGGATTACTGGAAGTCTCATGAAATCTGTCCTTGCGAATGGATTCACACGGAATGCAGACCGCAACACTCACCACGTCTTAACATTTAACGATCGCTCAGAAAAGATTGCCAATTCGGCCAATCAAGCTGACGGGCGACGCAGCAGATTTTCACGTCAACCCGATAGTCTTGTTCCGAACACCGTGCAATTCCGGCAAGCCAGCCCCGGCCACCGGTCCTTCAACGTCACATTGACAGAGCACCAGCTACTTGCGAGGAATTGCGAACAACTCGCTGACGGCACATTCGAAATCGGGAAGCGCTGTTCCACCGCTGAGCAATTCGTTTCCAGAAACCAATCTCGGCTCCTGGCCAGCCTGACAAAGGCTGACGTCACGCATTTCCGGATCAACAACCCACACAACTTTCACACCCCGGTTCAAAAGTTGCGTTACGCGAAGCATGATAGAGTTGAATCGATCGCTCGGAGAAATCACCTCGACGGCAAGCAGTGGCGGGTTGGCTGCATATTGCCGTGACATGTCATCAGCCGTCTCGTCGTCCTCATAAAACGTCACGTCAGGACCGCGAACGGAATCGGGATCCCGACCGACGATCACCCCGGCGTCATTCGTACAGACGTAGCCTTTGCCTCGCTGGATGGAAAAATTGCGCAGAATTCCCGCCACGTTGCCGCACACAAACCCGTGGTACTTACCTGCTGGCGGCATTTCAATGACCTCACCTTCGTGTAACTCAAACCGTCGATCTCGGTTGTCAGGCTGATTTACCCACTGGAAAAACTCCTCAGCGGTGATAGCGTTGGCGCTGACTGTAGACATGCGGAACCCTTTTTAACCGAGACGCGACGCAGCCGGAGCGGTCTGGCTCTCAGTCTATACAAGCAAGAACGACGTAACAACGAATCTTCAGAACGATCCCGAAATGGTATTCGAGATCTGTCCCTCAGTTCTTGCTCGTTCCAGAGTCGAGTGCCGGATTGAAGCCTTCCGCTGACTGCGGCGGCTCGGAATCGACCTTCTTATCAACCATCGCCTCACGGATTTCCCGGGCTCGGTCGAGATCAGATTGGGCGTCGTCGGTCTTGCCCGCACCTCGTCGTTGATCAGCACGTTTTTCGTAGGCCACCGCGACCATATCATCAAAGCGACCTGCTGCTTCGAAGTCGCTGATCGCGTTGTCGAGATTTTCCAGACGCATCCAGACATCGCCACGCAGCGAGTAAGCCTGCTGTGTTGATTGCGAGACGATGGATTCATCGCAGTCCAGCATCGCCTTTTCAAGCTCACCCGTTGCGAGCCACGCGGCGGCGCGTCCGGTTAGCGCGTCGGTGTTACCAGGATTGACGATTAGAGCCCGTGTGAAATCCTGAACGGCGGCACCGTACTGGCTGCCGCGCATCAGATGACTGCCGCGCACAATCCAGGCTGCGGGGTTCCGGGCGTTGCGAGTCGCCTGCTGCGTCAACTGATTCAACTGGTCCAGCCATGCGAGCTTCGTCTGATCTTGCTGTGCCTCCGCGAATCGTTTGAGCTTGAGCAGCGCGGCGCGGTGATGACTCAACCAGCGCATGTCCATTGGTTCCAGTTCCACCGCCCGTGCAAACGACTTCAAAGCGTCATCGTACTTTTCCTGCTGCATGTAGAGCAGACCGCAGTTGTTCCAGGCGGTGACATAGTTTTCCTGGATGCGAATCGCCTGCTGCAGGTCGGACAATGCAGGCTCATACTGTTCCAGCTTCATCCGGGCAAAACCACGATTGTTCCATGCGTCGGCAAATTTGCGATCACTGTCAACGGCTTTGGAAAAATCGACTTCGGCAGACTTGTAGTCCTGAGTTGTCAGCGCGAGCAGACCTCGATTGTTGTGAGCCGCAGAATGTGCGGAATTTAGCTGAATGGCTTTGTCGAAATCTGCCAGTGCTTCCCTCTGAAGTCTCTGCGCCATCAAAAAATAGCCTCGGTAGTTGTAGTAGTCAGCGTTGTCCGGCGCGAGACGGATGGCGGTGCCGAAATCGACGCGAGCGTTGGCGTTTTCTCCCTGCAGCACGTAAATGTCGGCTCTCATGCGAAACAGGCTGGCGTCATCCGGAGAAATACCGATCGCCTGACTCAACGCTTCCACTCCAACTCCATAATTGCCCGCGACGACTCCTGCATTGGCTTTTTTCAGAAGTTGGAGAACGGCCTCGGAATATTGCGAAATCGTCTTTTGCGATGCGCCGTTGGCTGCTGTGGCTTGATTCTGTGTGCCAGAGATCGAAAGTGGAATACCCCCCGTTCCCGTTTCAGGAGCCTTATTTTCTGACCCACACCCTGCGGCAAGCAGCAAAGTTCCCAAGGCAATTGCAACACGGCGCATCGGTTCGCTCCATCGAACATTTCGGAAATCGGGCCGATTCCATCAGCCCCGACTGAACTCCGCC
>Ga0154020_10009017_pt1 | contig 11524 bp, 7 predicted proteins | sample Klosneuvirus_201_FD_109709 | JGI IMG/M metagenome (GOLD analysis project Ga0154020, IMG submission 109709) | Active sludge microbial communities from wastewater, Klosterneuburg, Austria - Klosneuvirus_20160825_MG | ecosystem: Engineered > WWTP > Aerobic digester > Activated sludge | place... | reverse complement strand
ATACTACGACCCCCGCGTATGGCTGCGCGAAGCCGAAAAGACTTTCGTGGTGCGTTTGAAACAGGCATTTGAAGATTTGAACTGCATTGGGCGAAATGGTTAGAAGGTTTCTGGTTAGAGGGATTCGGGTTAGAAACCTTCTAACCCAAAACCCTCTAACCAGAAACCTTCTAACCCGAAACCTACTAACCAGAAACCCCTGATGTTCGACACCACAAAAAAAATCGGCATCCTCGGCGGCGGCCAACTAGGGAAAATGCTCTGTTTGGCCGCTTCTCCCTGGGACTTTAAGATGTGCATCCTTGATACCGCATCTGATTATCCGGCAGGGAGCGTTTGCACGGAATTCACGGAAGGTAATTTCGACAACTATGCAGATGTGCTCGCTTTTGGACAGGATAAAGATGTGCTGACCATCGAAATCGAACACGTAAATACGGATGCCCTTCGGGAACTGGAGAAATCAGGCAAAACCGTGCATCCGGCACCGAGGGCGTTGGAGATCATCAAGGACAAGGGCTTGCAAAAGCAATTTTATCAGGAGCACGGCATCCCAACGGCAAGGTTCCAATTGTTTGACGACGGCCATGCCCTCCGGGAAGCCGTACTATCCGGGGAATGGCGTTTGCCGTTGGTGCAAAAAAGTCGGACGGCAGGGTATGACGGACGCGGTGTGGCAATACTCCGCACAACGGAAGACTTGAAAACCAAATTGCTGCCAGGGCCTTGCCTCGCAGAAGAACTGGTGCCTGTTCGCACCGAACTGGCAGTCATTGCCGCCCGCAACGTTAACGATGAAGTAGCCATTTTTCCGCCCGTGGAAATGGACTTTCACCCTGAGGCCAACCTCGTGGAAATGCTGGTGTGCCCGGCTCGTATTTCACCTTTGATTTCCGCCGAGGCCGAAGCGCTGGCCGAACGCGTGATTCGGGAATTCAATATTTGCGGCCTTTTGGCTGTGGAAATGTTCTTTACGACGGAAGGCGACCTGCTGGTGAACGAAGTGGCGCCCCGTCCACACAACAGCGGCCACCACACCATTGACAGTGCTGAAACCAGTCAATACCAGCAACACTTGCGCGCTATTTGCAACCTTCCGCTCGGAAGTACGGCCCAAAAGTTGCCCGCTGTAATGGTCAATTTGTTGGGTGAGGCCGGGCATAGTGGCCCGGTTCACTACATCGGGGTAGGGGAGTGTCTGGCACTCGAAGGGGTGCATGTACACCTGTATGGGAAAGCGGTTACGAAACCGTTTCGAAAAATGGGGCATGTCACAGTGACCGCACCGACCATAGAAGAGGCTATTGGAAAAGCAAAACTGGTTCGTGAGCGGCTGCGTGTGATCAGTTCCTGATTGCCAACATCACTCCGGCACAAAGTCCAATGACACTGAATTGATGCAATACCGCAACCCTGTGGGTTTCGGCCCGTCATCAAAAACATGGCCGAGGTGCCCCCCACAACGGGCGCACGTCACTTCGGTGCGTACCATGCCGTACGACTCGTCCTGATGTTCGGCTACAAGTCCTGACCCATACGGTTCCCAAAAGGAGGGCCAGCCGGTTCCCGATTCGAACTTGGCTTTTGTAGAAAACAAGGGCAGCCCGCAACCTCTGCAAGTAAACGTGCCTTTGTGTTTTACTTTGAGCAAATCGCCGGTGAATGCTCGCTCAGTGCCTTTTTGCCGGAGTACCTGATACTCCAGTTCGCTCAGGCTTTTTTGCCATTCAGCATCGGTTTTGGAAACCCGAATCAACTGTTTTTTTGCGTCGTACCGGGGTGGTGCGATGGTGTCGGAGATAGCCACCTGACTCGTTTCCGATGATTCGGACACAGGAGGCAATTGGCTGCTATTCTGAGAAGACGTGCATGCCAAAAAGGCTAAAAACAAGAGGATGTACATGACAATTACGGGTTTGAAATACGTGTAGGTGAGCAAGAACACCACCGCCGGCGTATTTGTTTTGGCACGATTTTGGAGCCAAAATGGCCATTCCCTAAAGTTGTCCAAGATTAATCCGCGTTTTTTTTAATCCAAAAACCAATTCGTTGTGCCCCATTGCGGGGTTTCCAAGGGCGACAAGCCTGCGATATGTTGTGCGGGCAGACCATTGTGGTCTGCCCGCATTTTTTTTGAATGACTGCGGGCGGAAAGTTAGTTTGGCATATCCCGCAATTTATCCGGCTTTGCGACCAGAATATTGCCGTCTCGGATATCTATGAGACCTTCCGTTTTAAAATCGGTAAGGGTGCGAATGACGGTTTCTTTGGCTGTGCCGGCTATGGCGGCGAGGTCTTCGCGTAGCAGGCTGATTTCTTGATAGCCTTGGTCGAACAGGTGTACAATAGCTGTGGCGACGCGTTTTCGTACGGAATTGTAGGCGAGGTCAATGAGTTGTTGCTCCTGCTCCACGACATGGCCTGCCAGCAATTTGATGAAACGCGCATTGACGTCCCGGTTTCCATAGACCAGCGTGAAGAAGTCATCTTTGGGAACCATACGAATGGTGGCCTCTTCCAGTGCTGAAGATCCCTCTGGATACCTGTCGCCGCTCAAAAGTGCCAGATAACCCAGAAACTCGCCAGGCCCGGCGATCCGAAGTATCAACTCGCGGCCGTCGTCATTAGTTTTGAACAGTTTTACGCTACCTTTTTCGATGTGGAACAACCATCTGGGAACCTCTCCTTCCTGAAAAATTGGATCTTTTTTTCTGTAATGGCGCACTTCGCGGTTTTCCGAGAGGCGTTGGATCGCTTCCATTGCTTTCGCTTCGTTGATGAAATGTTCCAAACCGCCACCGTTTTGTTTGCCCGATGCGGCACGGAGCCGTTCGTTTTTTTTCAACCGGGCCTCAATGGTTTGCAAGAGCAAGGTGTCGTCGAAAGGCTTCACGATGTAGTCATCAGCTCCGAGCGACATACCTTTCCGGAAGTCATCTTTTTCAGCCATGGCGGTTAAAAAAATAAACGGAACATCGGCTGTGAGCGCATGTTTACTGAGGATGTGCAGTACGCCGAATCCGTCCAATTCGGGCATCATGACGTCGCAAAGAATCAGGTCGGGGCGATCGGCGAGGGCTTTTTCCACCCCGATTTTGCCGTTTTCTGCAATCGTTGTTTGGTAACCGCTAAGTGACAATATCTCGGAAAGGTTTTCACGTACCTCCAGGTTGTCCTCAATAATCAGTACTTTTTTCATGGGCATGCTGTTTCTCGGGGCCAAAAGTACGATTCCGGGCAAGGAATAGCACAACTGACGCAAATCATTTTACCGGCTGTGTGCGGTCATCCGATTGGCCGGGCCGGGCCGGGCATTTTTGTGCCGTGCTCGTACATTTGGGGCGCAATTTTCAACTACCCTTTTCACAATTAAAGCACAATCAGTATGAACGCCTACGCACCGATTTCGACGATCATGGTCACCGACCTGGTTACGGTAAACCCGGATGAGAATCTGCTTGCCGTCAAAAAAATATTTGATAATCACACCTTTCACCACTTGCCGGTAGTACGGTTCCGCAAAATTGTCGGCATCGTATCCAAAACAGATTTCAACCATTTCACCGGAGGGATCAATCATGCCGGCGAGCGGGAAAACACGAAACTTTTGGAGCGCACCAAAGTGGAAGATATCATGACGAGAGGCCTTGGAAAGCTGGAGCCGGACGATCGAATCAACGTTGCTTTGGAAATTTTTAGCAAAAACTGGTTTCACGCACTCCCAGTGGTGGAAAACGACGAACTGATCGGTATCGTCACCACGCAAGATGTGATCAAGGCAATAATGAATGAGAAGCCGAAAGAACCACACCTTGTTTATGAAAATTTGGACTGAGGCGTAGAGGGAAACTGACCCTGCCTGCCCTTAAGCCAACCGGTGTTTTATCACCGCTTCAAACCGTTTTCGACAATGACCACGATACAGATTTATGGCGCCGGCGATGCCAAAATGCGAGAGTTGCGCAACAACGTGTCTCTTGCGTTGGCTCAGTTTCCCGTTCAGGGAAATGTGGAGGAGGTGTCTGAGTATAACAAAATACTCGCAAAGGGGATTACGCACCCACCGGCACTTGTCCTTGATGGGAATATCGTGTCGGAAGGAGCCATTCCCTCCGTTGACGAGATCAGGGAAATATTGCGAAATCGTAACCTGCTGCGAAGTAAACTGTACCGGTTGCAGCGGATCATGGTCGCTGTAGACCTCAGTCCGGCATCCGAAAATGCGCTGTTGTTTGCCTGCCGGTTGGCCCAAATGTTCGATGCCAATATGGAGGTAGTGTATGTCATGGACAGTATTTTCGAGGGCACAAGACCATCGCCTTCCGGCTTTTTGTCGAGTTACCGGAAAACCATGCAAGACGAGGTGGACGCTTTTGTAAAAAAGGCAACCCAATCAAGTAATATCGAATGCGTTCAGGACTCGGAACACAGAGATTCGGATACGGAGCCCGGCAAGGGTGGACCCCGCCTTCGCACGCATATTGCCTTCGGCTTTCCGGAGGAGGTTTTAAGCCAAATCTCCGAGAAAGCGGATTTGCTTGTGATGGGAACTACGGGACGTGGCAACCTGACACGCAAACTGTTCGGGTCGGTGAGTATCGCAGTATCAACCAATGCACAATCTCCTGTTTTGCTGGTACCGCCACAGACGCAGTTGCCAAGGTTTGACAATATATTGTACGCCAGCAATTTCGAATCGTTAGACCCATTGACTGTGAAACAAACGGTTGCCTTTTCCCGCCATTTTAAGGGGCAACTTCACTTTGTACATGTTGGGCCGGCAGGGGAGTCAGGAGATGAACTGGAAAAACAATTGTTCGAAATAAATTACGTCTATTCCGATTCCTCCAAACCATTCATTTTTAGCAAAGTCGTGGGCGAAAATATCGTAGACAGCCTTCACGAATATGCCTTCGAACACCGGATTGATCTGTTCGTCTTTGTGACGCACCGGCGGTCTTTCTGGAAGGAATTGCTGCACCACAGTATCTCCAAGGAGATGTTGTTGCATACGAGTTCACCGGTTTTGATCATCCATGCGGATGCCGATGTTGCGCCGTGATGCGCGAACTTTTTGCGTTGTCCAGCGTTCAGCGAATACCTGAAGTTGAACAATGACAACATCCGACCAGCCGGATCAACAAGAGCCTTGCGCCCCTTTGGTCGAAGGCCGCGACTATTACTTTGAAAACGGTTACGTTGTTTTCACGGAGTATTTTTTGCGCCAACGCGGAAAATGCTGTGGTAGTGGTTGTCGCAACTGTCCATATCGAAAAAGAAAATCTCGCCGTTAGGCGTGAGCAACTGTGTTTTCGACTCGATTACCGTTCCCACTTTTCAATTCGAACGATTGGCTTCGGATAACTGTTCATGCCGAGCGCAAGGCGTTCACCGGAACAAAGCAAATCGGGACGATGTACCTTTTCTTGTGGTACATTCTTCAACTCGGGGCACCAGATACGTACATAATCGCCTTGAGGGTCATACGTTCGTGCCTGGGTAAGAATATTGAAGTATCGGTCTTCGCGCGGGTCACTACCAATGCCGGCCACATAGTTCCAGTTCCCCCAGTTGGAACACGGGTCGTAATCAAGTAACAGCGACTCAAAGTATTCAGCCCCCATTTGCCAGTTAACTTTGAGATCTTTGGCCAGGAAAGATGCTGTATTCTGCCTTCCCCGGTTGCTCATCCAGCCGGTAGAATTCAATTCATGCATATTGGCATCAATGAACGGCACACCGGTTCGGCCATCAGCCCAAATCTGGAAGAGTTCAAAATCATCCTTCATTTGCCGTTGCGGTTTGGCTTGCGGGCCTCCTTTGAAAAAAATTCGGTTACCGTGCTTTTTCGCCATCAACCGAAAAAAATCGCGCCAAAGCAATTCGAAAAAAATCCAGTAGGTGCTCTCATTACTTACGCGCTCCCGTTCGAAACGTTTGATCTCGTGGTATATAAACTTGGGAGACAAGCAGCCGGCGGCTAACCAGGGCGAAAATTTGGAAGAATAGTCGCTGCCGATCAACCCATTTCGGGTTTCCTTATAGGACGCCAGGGCATTGGACTCCCAAATGTAATGGCGAACACGGCCCAAACCTTCCGTTTCACCGCCTTTGAAAGGCAATACAATCCGTGGATCAGCCTCGAAATGCGGGTGCCCAAAATCCTGTAGTGTTGGCAGGTCTCCGGCTTCCAGTCCTGCGGGAAGCCCAGGAAGGGCAGTCGGAGAAGGTAACGGCATCCGAACAGGGGTAATGTGCTCGTTTTCTTTGCGAAATTGCGTGAATGTATCGGGCATGTGCTGAACCGGCACCGGCAGGTCTTGAGTGTGGTAAAGCATTTTGCCCCGGTTGTACAACAACTCCACCCCTATACTCCACAGTTTTTGTTCCAGAACGTCTTGCACCAGCACTTCTTCGTGTGTGCGTTCGCGGTTGCACAATACCCAAGATGCCTTGATCTCCCGAGCAATTTCCGGGATGATGTACTCGGGTTTTCCTGTGCGCACAATCAATCCAGAACCGATCTCAGTCAGGTTTTGACGAAGGTTTTCGACACATTCCAGCAAGAACTTCGCCCGGTATCTGCCGGTTTTTGGAAAACCGAATCGGGTTTGGCCTTTAAATACACGATCATCAAAGACAAACACCGGCACCACCTCATCAGCCATACGAAGTGCGGTTGTCAGCGCCTCGTTATCATGCAGGCGCAAATCTTGTCGAAACCAAATCAAAACACGGCGTTTCATACGTGCCACTATAACCCAAGACATTAGCCATTGTTCGCGACTTCCAGCCAGAAACCTTCCAACCAGAAACCTTCCAATGAGAAAATACCCATACATTTGTCCGTCCCGTTTCAAAAGATAGTCTCTCCGCTATACTAAGTTTGGCAAATTGGCAGTTTTAGCCATGCATTTGCCTGACACTTAGGATGTTCTGCTGTATCCTCCGATGGAACATTCAAACGAAACTGATTTAACCGAAATTGAACATTACTATGAACTTCACCCTTTCTCAAGCCGGCCTAACAATGGCTGCGTGGCTTATTGCCGTGGCCAACCTGACCGCGCAATCCAACTTGCAAGAAAACCTTGCACGCGCCGACAAACAATACGACCTCTATGCCTACAACCTTGCCCTCAGCTCCTACGATCAGATTCTGAAAGAGCAGCCGAATAATGCACGTGCCCTTGCGCGCATCGGCGATTGCCATTTCCAGTTGAACCGCCCCCAGGAGGCACTTTCCTGGTATGACCGGGCGGTCGTACTTGGTAATACCGAACCGGATGTGCTCCTTCGTTACGGCAAAGCATTGCTGTACACCGGCGACTACTTCGGGGCCAAAAAGTGGTTTTTGCAATACGCCGAAACCAACCAGGCCGTCGGGCAACATTTTTCTCAAATGTGTGATTTCGCCCTGCAGGCATCTCGAAATGAAGGTCTATTTGCTGCGCTGAATGAACCGTTAAACACCAGTGCTTCCGATTATGCCCCGACTTTTTATGGCGAAAAAATTGTGTACAGCTCCGCCCGTACGGACCTCAAGCGCAAAACAACGGCCAAAACAAGTTCCGATTGGACGGGCAGTGCATACAACCAATTATTTGTCACGAAGCGCAACACCGGCGACACCTACTTGCAAAACCCTTCTTTTTTTCACGACGACCTTCAAAACGATTTCAACGAGGGGCCGGTCAGTTTTTCCACGGATGGGCGCCGCGTTGCCTACTGCCGCAACAATTTTATTGACGGCACCAGACAAATCGCCGAAAAGGGCGTAAGCATGAGTCTGCACATTGCCGATGTGGTGGATGGGAAATGGATCAACGAGCGCGCATTCCCATACAATGGATCCGATTTTTCCACAGGGTACCCGTGCTTTTCTCCGGACGGGAACAGTTTGTATTTTTCCTCTACTCAAGACGGTGGTTATGGCGGGTGGGATATTTTAGTCTCTACCTGGAATGGCAGTTCCTGGAGCGTACCGCGCAACCTTGGCGCCCCGCTCAACACGTCTGGAAACGAAGTGACCCCTTTCTTCGACGGCGATCATCTGTATTTTTCCTCCGACTGGCACAACGGATTGGGTGGCATGGATGTCTTTCGGGCCGAGATGGACGGAAATGTCGTGCAGGGAATCGTCCACCTCGGTACGGGCATCAACTCCTCCCGGGATGACTACGGATTCGTGTTCGACCCTAAAACAAACACAGGGTACCTGACCAGCAACCGCCCTGAAGGTCGCGGAAACGAAGACATCTGGCAGATTCGAAAAAAAGTGGATGAGTTTGTTATCACGGTGACCGATCCGCAACGCACGCCTTTGGCGGGCGCCGAAATTGATTTTTCCGCCTGCAATTCCGGGATCAAACAAACAGACGCCAACGGTCGCTATTCTTTTGCCGTAGCAGCAGGCAAGGTGGATTGCCGGATCACCGTTCGAAAGCAAGGATACCGCCCGGTCGTACTACCGATCCAGTCGTCGGGAGAAAAAACCCTGTCGGCCATCCTGATGCCGGAGTACAGCACAACCACACCACCGGCATCATCCACACAGCCCGAGACGACGACCCCGCAAACGTACAGCACAACCACCTACCCGGTACAAGGCGGGAAAATTGAAAAATACACGATATATGTCAGCGACGACCAGGGCCGGGCACTGCCTGCCGCTGCACTCAACCTGAACACTTGCGGCCTGGGGACGATCTACACGGACGTTACGGGAAAAGGGTCATTTTACTTCCCCCAGGGAACGACCTGCAACATGATCGTCCAAAAAGACGGCCTGGAAGATGTAGTCGTACCGATCCACGCCCAAACATCCCGTGATTTGTCCATTGCCATGAGTGCGGACAAGCGGACCAAGTTTACCGGTATCGTGTACGATGCCAGCACCCGCCAAACAACTCATGCAGTGATCATAACGGCAAAAAGCCGACAAAACGGGCATGAGACATTGGCATCCTCCAATACCTCTGGGCAGTACACACTTTGGCTGCGGCCGTACCAAACGTATGATATTACCTACGCAAGAGACGGCTATCTGAACTTTGCAAACGCTATACAGACGGAGCGGCATTCTCCGATCGAATTGGAACTGGCCCCGGTTGCTATTCAACCCGTTACCACGACGCCCGCCACCTACAACACTTCGCCGTCGCCGGGCGGCATGATTACGTTGTCCGAACTGGAAAAAACTCCGGCTGCGATTTCTTCAAAAACTGAAGGATATGCCATCCAACTCTCCGCCGACAAAGAGACCTACACGGACAACAAACTGCGCAAGTACGATGCCTATTCGGAGCGTGGTAACCTCTACACCGTCAAAGAGGGCCAATATTACAAACTGCGCTTGGGCGTGTATCGCACCAAAGAACAAGCCGAAGCAGCACTCGCCAAACTAACTCCCGCTCCAAAAGATGCGTTTGTGGTGCGCGAGAATCAGGCAACCCAAAACATGCTGGTGGACGAAACCGCTTCCAAAGGAGCCGAGACCAGTCCGGCGATGTATTCCTCCACATCTTCCGTACGGTTTGCCGTGCAGGTCGCTTCCTTCCCTGCCGGAAAACCGCTTCCTATGGCTGATTACGCCAATTTGAATACACTTGGAACCACGTATGTGCAACAGGAAAACGAACGCGCGAGGGTGCGCGTCGGCGCATGGGAATCCTACGAAAAAGCCGAAGCCGTCCGCGCCGAAGCGGTACGCCTCGGTTATAGCGATGCCCTGATCGTAACAGAGAGAGTCGAAAACGCCCCATCCGAGCCCATACCCTCTCCGGTATCTCCAGCATCTAAAAGTGTATTCACGCCAATGTCGGCTACACCAGCCCAGTATTCGACGGCCCCAGGGGCCTCGCCAACGCCTTCGACAACAGGAACTGCCAGGTTTTACGTCCGTGTTTGTGCACTGGACGAACCCTACAGTTTTGACAACAAAAAAGTAGATGGCTTGGGAGGCGCTATCGAACGATGGCCTATTGGCGACACCAAAAAAGTTGCGATCATGCTTGCCGGATTCACCACGCCGGACCAGGCCATAACCGCGACGGACAGACTTCGGGCCAAAGGATTCCCCGACGCATACATCATTGCCGAGGAGAATGGCCGTATGAGCAAGTATCGGTATTGACCCCAGCCAATATTTTTTTCAACCTAAGCAGCGAAAGAACCTGCAAGCCCGTTTGGGAAATAATTACGGCAAAGGAGGAATCCTGCCGATTACCTGAACAGAAAGCAGAAAGTAGGTTTTTTTAGTTGGTTTTGTTTGTTACAAAAGGCGCGCTGACAGTGCGCCTTTTGTTTTTTCATGCTAAAGCAATTCTCATAATCCCTCCTCTATATTTGCCCCCGAAATGCGCGTATTCACAGATTTGAAACAACTGCCCGCGTTCCAGAATGCTGTCTTAACGATTGGCTCCTTCGACGGCGTTCATGCCGGTCACTGTCGGATATTGGAACGCGTCCGGGCATTAGCCAAACGTTATGGGGGCGAAAGCATCGTCCTTACTTTCGAGCCCCACCCGCGAGTTGCCTTGTACCCGAATGACACCTCTTTCAAACTGATTACAACCTCCACGGAAAAAATTCAACTGCTCGAACAGTGTGGCGTGGATAACGTCGTGTTGGCCCCATTTACCGAGGCATTTTCACAACAAACGGCCAGGGAATATGTCGAGGACTTCGTCATACGCCATTTCAGACCGGTCTGCTTGGTGATTGGATACGATCATCGTTTCGGGGCAAATCGCACCGGGGACATCGCGTTTCTCCGCCAATACGAAGCGGAAGGGCATTTTTCGATTGTCGAAATCTCCGCACAAGAAGTGGATGAAATCGCCGTCAGCTCTACTAAAATTCGCAAAGCGCTGGAATCCAGGGACATTTCCCACGCCAACCGCTTGCTCGGACATCCGTTTTTCTTCACCGGAAACGTCGTCAACGGGAACCGTATCGGCCGGACCATTGGTTTCCCGACGGCAAACGTACAGGTGGAAGCCCCCCACAAACTTATCCCTCCCAACGGTATTTATGCCGCACGCGTGTGGGTCAATCCTGCCGATGGACAAACCGGGCAGGGTGGGGTAGGTGGTATGCTCTACATCGGCCAGCGCCCTACCATAGATAATGCCGGAAATACCTCCATCGAAGTGCATCTGCTCGATTTCGAAGGAGAATTATACGGACAGACCCTTCGGGTAGAGGTGCTGGATTTTATCAGGCCTGATAAAAAATTGGATGATCTGGATGCCCTCCGGACGCAGATTGAGGCGGATAAGGTGGAAATTCTTCGGAGACTCCAGGTACGGGTTGCCGTGGTTATCCTCAACTACAACACGCGCAAGCACCTGGAAACGTATCTACCCTCGGTGGTGTCAAACAGTCCCGGCGCCCGCATCATCGTAGCCGACAATGGTTCACCCGACGATTCCGTGGCATTTTTGCGGGAGCACTACCCGAACGTGGAGGTACTCGATTTGAAAAAAAATCACGGTTTTGCGCAAGGCTACAACGAAGCACT
>Ga0154020_10009016_pt1 | contig 11526 bp, 9 predicted proteins | sample Klosneuvirus_201_FD_109709 | JGI IMG/M metagenome (GOLD analysis project Ga0154020, IMG submission 109709) | Active sludge microbial communities from wastewater, Klosterneuburg, Austria - Klosneuvirus_20160825_MG | ecosystem: Engineered > WWTP > Aerobic digester > Activated sludge | place... | reverse complement strand
CATTGCGATTGGGCAGCAGTGCCTGCGCCTGCGCCATGGTCTGGTCGGACAGGACGAAGCTCTCCGGCACCACGCCGCCCAGGTTGAGCAGATAGGCAGTGACCGCATAGACCTCATCTGCGCTCAGCGATTTGGGCGCCGTCCACGGCATGGCCCGATTGATGTAGTCCCACAAGGTCGAGACGGTGGCCACCTTCATGAACGTGGTACGCCCCGGGAATGCGCGGTCGTTGAGCCGCGCCACGCGTCCGCTCTGGATATCGTCCTTCGTGGTGCCACCCGTGAGCGGCGTAAACACCTCGTTGCTTTCGCCGAAGATTCCGTGGCACGATGAACACTTGCCTTCCCACACTTCCATGCCCGCGGCGACACTGCCCGACCCCTTGGGCAGGCCCTTGAAGTCGGCGCGCACGTCGATGTCCCAGGCCGCAATCTCGGCCGGCGTGGCCACCCGGCCGATGCCCGGGTAGTTCGCCGTCTGCGCCTGCGCGGTCGCAGCACAGAACACCAGCGCCCACAGCAGTCGCTCAGGAAAGCTGGACATTCTTCACCTCCCCGCTCTGCTGCACCAGCCAGGTCTGGATCGCATTGTTGTGGTAGATCGAGCGTGTGCTGCGCACCGCCCGCAATTGCTGGTAGTTCGGTTGCACATAACCGGTTTCATCGGTCGCACGGCTTTGCACCAGTGCGGGTTTGCCGTCCCAGTTCCAGTCGAGACTGAATCGGGTGAGGCACTTGGAGAGCACCGGCGTCTGGAGCTGCGCCTTGCGCCAATTGCGCCCGCCATCGACAGACACGTCGACCTGCCTGACCTTGCCCCGGCCCGACCACGCCAGGCCGCTGATGCTGTAAAAGCCCTTGTCGAGCAGCACCTGGCCGCCCGAGGGCGTGGTGACGACACTCTTGCACTCCTGGGTACTGGTGTACTGCCGATGGCGGCCATCGGGCATCAGATCGATGTAGTGCACCGCTTCGTCCTTGGTCGCATACGGCTTGTCGCCGACCTCGATCCGGCGCAGGTATTTGATCCAGCTCACGCCCTGCACGCCGGGAACGACCAGGCGCAGCGGATAGCCGTTTTCCGGCCGCAGCATTTCGCCATTCTGGCCATAAGCGAGCAGCACCTCGCCGCTTTCCACCAGTTCCATCGCAATGGTGCGCGTCATCGACGAGCCGTCGGCGCCTTCGCCCAGCACAAACCGCGCACGCTTGTAGTCAACACCACACATGTCCAGAACAATCCGCAAGGGCACCCCGGTGAATTCGCTGCAACTGAGCATGCCGTGGGTGTATTGACAGGTCGGCACCGCCACGTTGCCCCACTCCATGCCGGAGTTCGCACCACACTCGATGAAATGAAAGCGCGACACCGAGGGCAGGCGCATCAGTTCATCCATCGTGAAGACCCGCGGCGACTTCAGGATGCGCGCATCCGAACCGGTGACCATCAACCGATGGCCCACCGGGTCGACGTCCCACCAGCCCTGGTGGTGGCGCTCGAAATGCAGGCCGCTGGGCGTGACGATGCCGAACAGCGATTGCAACGGCGCAAAAGACACCGACGACTGCGGGGTCTGGGTCAGACCCGGACTCTGGCGCCGCTGGACATTGACCTCGTACTGCGACGGTCTGCCGTAGCCATCGGTCACGACCGGTTGGCCCAGGCCCCTGCTGTGCGCCGGCAGGTTGAGAATGGCGGGGTCGCCGTTGCCCACCGCTGCCGCAGCACGCGATGCAGGCACCGCTACAGCGGCAGCACCCGCCGCGGCGAACGCACGGCGGATGAAGTCGCGCCGCCCGTCACGCGCCTGCGCCACGACTTCGCGCACGCCTGCCTGATCCAGAAATCCCTCGGGCGCCTTGGCCAGGCGTCCCGAAATACGACTTTCCATGATTGACCGTTCTCCTGTTCGACCTGCCCCGCTACTACCCTGCCGGGGGTGCCGCTCGGCATTTTCAGCCATCTATCTAAATATCACAATATCAGCGTTAACAAATATTAAAGCAAAAACCGCTGCTCAAAAGCAGGGTTTACCCGTGGCCGATCGCCAGGTCTGGTCAGCAGCCCGGCACGCAAAAGTCCCCTTGCGCAGGGTGGAACGCTGCAGCCAGGGCGGTCAGCCTTCGAGCCAGAGAACCTTGCGCCCGGACGCTTCCCACTCCTCGTAGTAGCGGGCGTAGAGGTCCTCGATGCGGTTGCGCTTGACCTTGAAGGTCGGCGTGATGATGTCGTTGTCCACGCTCCAGGCCTGGGTCGTCACAATGATGCATTGCAGGCGTTCATGCGGGTCGAGTGTCGCATTGATCTTTTTCAGATGCGCCTCCAGTGACTTCTCGAGTTCACTGCGCACCGCACGGTCGCCCAGCTTGGCCACGGTGTCAGCACCGATCATCACGATGCCCAGCGGTTGGCCCAGATTGGCACCGGTGACCACGCAGGCCTCGACGGCCTCGTGCATCACCAGCTTGTCTTCGATCGGCGCTGGCGCCACGTACTTGCCCTTGCCGGTCTTGAACATGTCCTTGACCCGGCCGTTGATGCGCAACACGCCCTGGTCATCGATATGCCCCTTGTCGCCGGTGCGCAACCAGCCGTCGCCGGTCATCGCATCGCGCGTCTGTTCGGGCGCCTTGTAATAGCCCATCATCAGCGCCGGACTGCGCATCTGGATCTCTCCGGTGGCGGGGTCCAGGCGCTGCTCCACGCCGTCGTAGGCCGGACCTACGCTGCCTTGCTGGTTCTTGCCCGGAACCGTGATGTGCGACACCGCCAGGTTCTCGGTCATGCCGTATCCCTCGTTGATATCCAGGCCCAGCCGGCTGTACCACTGCAGCAACGCCATCGGCATCGGCGCTGCTCCGCCGGCGGCAATACGGCACTGGTCCAGGCCCAACGCCTTCTTCACCTTGCGCCGCACGATACCGCCCAGAATCGGAATGCCCAGCAGCCGATCGAGCTTGGCCTGGGGCATCTTGTGCAACACGCCCTGCTGGAACTTGACCCACAACCGCGGCACCGAGAAAAAGATGGTCGGCCGGCTGCGTTGCAGGTCGGCGGCGAAGGTTTCGAGCGATTCGGCGAAAAACACATGCATGCCGGTGCGCAACCAGCCGTGCTCCACCAATACCCGTTCGACCACATGGGCCAGCGGCAGGTAGGACAACATGCGATCGTCCGGGCCCATCGGCAGGCGTTTGATCCCGGCGTCCAGTGCCCAGGCAAAGTTGCCGAAGCTGTGCATGACACCCTTGGGTGTACCGGTGGTACCCGAGGTGTAGATCAGGGTTGCCAGTGTCCCGGCACCGCGACTCGGGTTGCCGGTCATGGGCTTGCTGGCTGCACAGATTGCATCCCAGCCTTCGCGGTCGCGAACCACATCGTCGGGCGACAGCGGATAGCCGAAACAGGGCAGGTCCGCCGGCACACCGGGTTTCATGTGGTCCCATCCATCGAGCTTGCCGATGAAACAGGCCTTGGCTTCGCTGTGCGTCAGGATCTGCCGGATGGTTTCCGGGGCCAGCGTCGGATACAGGGGCACCGACACATGTCCGGCCATCCAGATCGCCAGGTCGCTCATCAGCCACCAGGCGCAGTTCTTGGACAGGATCGCCACCTTGGAGCCTGGCTCCCAGCCCTTGGACTGCAGGAAAGCAGCCATGGCGCGAACCTGTGCGGCGACTTCGCCCCAGGTGTAGTCGCGGGTCACTCCAGCACCCATCGGTTGGGTCAAGGCAGTGCGTGAAGGAGCGGTCCGCTCCCAGTAATACAAGCGCTCGAGCGCCAGCAGATCGGGCGAAATATCGCTCATTGTGTCTCCTTCATGGTTTGTCCTCACTGCGAATCTACCAAGCCGGCAACCAAAGTGGCACAGGGTAAAACCCGCCCGATCACGCCAGGCAAGACGCCGGCCCGCGCCAAACGCAGGCGGCCGAACCGGATCCGCAGCTGTGATATGGCCCAGGTGGCAAGTCGGCCACGCCACCCCGGTGCAAACAGGCGTCTACCGGGCCTGGCAGTCGCCGTCCGTCATAACGCGTTTTTCAGGATGGTGTAAAGCTGGTCCTTGAGCAGCAGCTTTTCCTTCTTCAAGGTCTCGATCTCGTCATGGGTGGCAGGCGTGATGGTCGCCTCCATGTTTTTGACCTTCTGATCGAGCGCATTGTGCTGATCGAAAAGACGCATGAAGTGGTGGTCTGTGGTCTTGAGCTGGGTAATCCGGTCGCGGAATTCTGGAAACATCGAGACTCCTCGTAATGGCGGTGGAGGCATGCGCACCATGCGCCGACCCCACGCAGCCCCACTGTACCTTGCACTTCAATATACCGGCTGACCTTGCGCAAATGGATCAACGTGCCGGCCGGTTGGAGGCCATCCAGGCTATCAGCGAAGAGCGCATGGCCTCCTCCACCGACATCTCGATGGGCTGGGTCCAGCCGCGCGGCACAAAGACCGTGTATCCGCCAATCATGTAGCCCATCGGCAGGTATACCGCGACCCTGTCCTGCGCCGCCAGGCCGGCAGGCAGGTCATTCGTGTCCTGACGCGTCACCAAGCCCACGATGGCCAGTTCCTGACCCGGCATGCGCAACAACACCACCTGCTGGGTTCGCTTCTCGTGCGGCGAGAAATAATCGGCAAAATTCTTCAGCGACGAATAAATGCTCTTGACCACGGGCAGACGGGTGAACGGCAATTCGACCCATGACAACATTTTCGAGGTGATCGGCTGCGACACCAGGAACCCGAGTGCCAGGATGATGGCCATGCCCACCACTATGCCGAGGCCGGGCAGGTAGAAGTCGCCGATCAGCGGCCGAATCAGCCAGACGGCGGCCGATTCAGCACCGGCAACAAAAAGATACAGCAGATACACCGTCAAGGCCAATGGCAGAAAGGTGATGAAACCCCGGAAAAAGTAGCGATAGACAAGTTTCATGGATGACCCGTTGTGGTGGCCAGGGAGATCGGCTGGCCGATAGAACGCCTTATTGCAGCATAGTCGCATCCGCAGCGAGTCGCCGGCGCGTGTGCAGCGCTGCACTATGGTTGCAGATCGCGCATATTGCGTCCTGGTCGACGTGCGGCTTGCCGAGAGACGACTTGCAAACGGGAACAATGCCCTTATCTGCCAGAAACGGGATCCAACCCATCTGCGCAGACCGAGCCCGTTCGCGCTGCGACCCACTGCGGAACTATCCATGCCCCGCGGGGCTCACAAACACATGAACGGATTGACAGATTTCATCCAGCGCGTTGCAAGCATCGCCATCAAACTGCTGCTGGTTCTGGCCGCTGCCGTATTTCTGATCAGCCTGCTGCTGGCCGCCATCGTGGTCATGCTGGCGGTCAGCATCTGGTCGCTGTTAACCGGTCGCAAGCCCGAACCGATCAAGGTGTTCAGCCAGTTTCGCCAGTCGTCGGCCCGCTTCACGCCGGGTGGCTGGCCCGGCGGGCCGCGTGGTGGCCGACCAGGCCAACCCGAACCGGTCGTCGTCGACGTACAGGCCCATGAGGTGCCCGACAAACCCGCAACCGACGGCAAAAGCCGCCCTGGCGCATCGGGCGGCGGCGAGCCGATGACGCGCGTCGTGCACTGATTAGCGTCCATTGGAGACGCGTCGTATGCGGCCGCTGCGAGGGCAGCCACACGGGTCTGACCAGGCGCAAACTCAGGCCAGCCTGTACACCTTGACTACTGCCGTCCGTCCCTTGACCCTTGTGGTTTCGAGCAACCGCAATGCCGACACATCGGACAGCAGGTCGCGGGTTGCGCCGCTGACAAGGATGTGCGTGCCGAGCTCCTTGTTCAGCGACTCGATGCGCGAGGCCACGTTGACCGCATCACCCACCAGCGCGTAGGACATGCGCTCGGCACTGCCGATGTTGCCGGCCAGCACGGTGCCGGTGTGGATGCCGATGCCATGGTCGAGTTCGCGCTGGCCAGCAGCGCGGCGCTGGCGATTCCAGTGCTCCAGTCGCGCCTGCATGTCGCGCGCGGCGGCAACCGCGTGGTCGGCATGTCGCAGGTCGGGCAATGGTGCGCCGAACACCGCCTCGATCTCGTCGCCGATGTACTGCAGCACCAGCCCGCCATGGGCGCGGATCGCGATGTCCATCTCGGTGAAATAGGCGTTCAGCCCCTGCACCACCTCGGCCGGCGGGCTCGACTCGGCCCAGGTCGAGAAGCCGCGCAGATCGGCAAAAAGTATCGTCACCTCGCGCTGGCCGCCGGCCAGCTCGGCGCGACCGGCCAGAATCTCGTCGCGGATCTGCGGACTGACATATTTGCCGAAGGTCTCACGGATGGTCTCGCGCTCGCGCAGACCGGCCACCATGCGATTGAAACCCTCGGTGACCGCGCCGATCTCGTCGTTGGAGACCACCGGGCAGACAACATCGAGCTGGCCCTGTTCGACCCGGGTCATCGACGATTGCAGCTGGCGCAACGGCAACGCCACGCTGTCGGCCACGAACCGCGCCACGATGACGGCCAGCACCACGCCGACACCGACCAGCACCACCTGCACCAGGATCAGGTTGCGCAGGATGGCCGCCGCCACCTCGGCGTCCTGACCCTGCATGTTGCGCACCCGGATGATGGTCGCCACCGACAACACGATCATCGGCAATACGCTCATCATCAGGAACACCACCACCATGCGGGTGCGCACGCGCAGCCGCCGCGCGCCGGTGGTGGTCAGGTCGCCGTTGGGAAACAGCAACAGCAGGTGGTCGCGCCAGACCCGTTCGGTCGCCAGGAAGATGAACAGGGCCACCATCGCACCGGACACGAACACCATTCCGAAACTCTGGCGCAGCGCACTGACCGGCGAGAACGCACCGCTGATGAGCAGCGGCCCGACCACGCCCCACAACAGGGCCGCGATCACCCAGCCGGTGAGCGACAACACCGCCAGAAAGGCCGGCACCATCACCGCGCGCCGGCGCAGGCTGGCGTTGGCGGGAGTGTCGGCCAGAGCTACCGTGACCTTCGCCAGCGAACGCGACCATCTGCGCGCGGCCATCCGGCCGGCCAGCAACAACAACGAAAAGCTGGCCAGGAAGTAGCCGATCTCCGCCCCGCCAAGCGGCGCCCGACCTTCGTGCGCCGAGGTATCGAGATAACGGAAGTAGACAAAGGTCAGCAGGGCACCGCCCAGGTTGCCCAGCGACATGGTCAGGAACATCCGGCTCGACACTGACATTGGGCGCCTTGCGGGTTCTACCTGAGCGGTCACTTCAGCCGCCCGTGCCATGCCGCAGTTGCGCGCTTGGCCGGCACGGCCAGACCATCCGCCGTGGCCACAGCGACTGCACGGCAAACCGTGCAGCGTCCGGCGGCGGCATCGGCGGATGGACCTGCAGACCTGGATGATGACGCTGTCGGCGATGAACTCGCCCGCGCGGACCCGCTTTGCACTGGCGGCGCACGCGACCGGCGTCAGCTGCCATGCACGAAGCGGCGAGAAACCCGGACAAAGTACTCTTGCACATGCCTTCTCCAGAAAACGGACGATGCAGGCCACCAGCGGCGCAACACACCGATTATTCCGCAGCCGCGCGCGGTTCAGGCCAGATCGCGCAACGGATGCGCGTGGTCTGGCCACGGGCTTTCGAAGAACGGTGCCACCATCAGCGGCTGGACGTCGGCAATACGCGCCGGGTTCCAGCGCGGCTGGTGGTCCTTGTCGATCGCCAGGGCCCGTATCCCTTCGACCACCTCGGTGGACGCGCCGCTGCGCCCGAGATGGACCGGATGGAAGCAGTGCCGCATCAGACCGCGCTCGAGGCGCAGCGCCTGGGCCAGCGACATCGTGCGGGCACGGCGGATCTGCTCCAGCGTCACCTGCAGCATCAGCGGACTGCGCTGGCGCAGCAGCGTCGCCGTGTCGCACGCCCAGGCGTCCCGGTCGGCATCCGCTTCCAGTGCCTGCACGATGGCGGCGACCGAATCGCGCCCGAAAAACCGCTCGATCGGACCGGGCGGCCACACCGCCGGCGCGGTGCGGCAGGCCCGCGCGTCGGCCTGCAAGGCGCCGGCGAGCGCCGCACCGCCGGCAATTGCGCCGCTGGCCAGGCGCTCCCACAACAACGCCAGTGCATCGGACGAAACCAGGTGATCGGCCAGCCCTGCGGCCACGGCCTGGGCGCCATCGAGCACGCAGCCGGTCAAGGCCAGGTATTCGCCGGTGTGGCCGGCACAGCGGCTCAGGAAATAGCCGCCGCCGACATCTGGGAACAGGCCGATGCCCGTCTCGGGCATCGCCATCCTGGTGCGCTCGGTCACGACACGGTGACGCGCGCCCTGCGCGATGCCCATGCCGCCCCCCATGACGATGCCATCCATCAGCGCCACGACCGGCTTGGCATAGTGGTGGATCAGGTGGTTCAGCCGGTATTCCTCGGTGAAGAAATCCTCCAGTGCCGGATCGCCCGCGCCCGCCGCCTGATGGAAGAAACGGATGTCGCCGCCGGCGCAGAACGCACCGAACGGTCGCACCGCGCTGGCATCGGCCGGGTCGCGGCTGCTGCCGCGCAGCGCCACCAGCTGCACCGCCGGGTCGTCGCGCCAGGCCAGCAACAGGCCGGTCAGGTCGCGGATCATGTCCAGCGACAAGGCGTTGAGCGCCTTCGGCCGTGCCAGCGTGATCAATCCTGCCGCGCCGCTGCGCCCGGCCTGTACAAATTCCATCACTGCCATCCTGCTGGTCTCCTGTGCTCATGGGCCCGCAGTTGCGGGTTGCAACGGCGCCCGGTACCGCTGTTTGCCAACCAAGGCACGGGATGCGGCGGCGCCACCGACCCGGCCTGTTCCACGGCCGGACCGCGCCGCGTCAGTTGTCTTCGCTCGCGTAGGAACTGTCCCAACGTTCCGTACCCGGCGGCAACTGCGGCACACAACCGGCGACCACGGCATCGGCCTGAAACACCACCCACATGCGCCGATTGGCATAACCGACTTCCTGCGACCTGGCCGGATCGACGCAGGGGATGACCGACTCGCGCAACGCGAACACCCAGCGCCGTTGCGGCGCCTGCGCCTGCCACTGGACGGCCTGTGCGAACTGGCTCGCCCAGGGCTGCTTGAATCCGAAGTTGGTCACCGGCCGATCGGCCATCAACAGGTTCTGCTCCTTCCACGCCATCACCCCGATTTCACCCTGCGGCCTGGCAATCTCGCCGGCCCGGCGCATCACGCCGACGGCCGAGTTGCTGTCGTTGAGCAGGATCGAGGCCCACGCGCCCCAGATGATCCAGAACCCTGCCGTACCCGCCAGCAGGGCGTGGACACCGCGCCGTGGCCGCCACCACAATGAACTCAGCAGGAATACCGCGCCCATGCAGATGCCCATCCACCACAACCAGCGCCCGTTGTCCGCCAGGCCGCGTTCGAGCACCTGCTGCTGCATGCTGGTCCAATGCCCCAACATGGCCCAGATGCCACCACCCACCAGCACCACACCGGCCGCCAGCGCCGCCAGCCAGGTTATCCAGCGGATCCAGCGGTTCGACACCGTCTGCTGCAGCGTGGGTGCCAGCGCCAGCGCCAGCATCGGCAATACCGGCATCAGGTAGACCTCGCGCTTGCCGCCCGCCAGGCTGAAAAAGAACACCACCAGCAGGCTCCAGCCGAGCAACAGCAGCAGGCGCGCATCACCCTCCTTGAGCCCGCGCTGCCAGAAACGCAAGGCGCCCGGATACGCCAGCGACAACGGAAAGAAGTGCAACAACAGCACCGGCAGGTAGTACCAGAACGGCTGCGCATGGCCTCCGATCGAGCCCTCATACCGCTTGGCGGTCTGGTGAAACAGGATGTCGCTGACATACGCCGCGTATTCGGCCGTGCCGCGGGCATGTGCCACCCACAACATCGGCACCAGCCACAGGGCGATGGCCAGCAGGAATGCCAGCGCACCGCCAGCCCAGCGCCAGCCGCTGCCGGACGTCTGGCTGACGCCGTCCCAGCGACGCAGGCGGGCAAACAGGAATGGCAGCAGCATCAGCAAGGCCAATACGCCCACACCCTTGGTGATGACACCCAGGCCGGCGGCAAAACAGCCCAGCCAGTAGGCGCGCCAGTTCGGCCCCTTGAGCAGGTGCAGCAGCAGCCCCCAGTTGGCCAGCGTGATCCACATCATGACCAGCGGATCGATCTGCGCGCGTTTGACCTGGTAGACGAACTGGAACGAGACCAGCACGGCGGCAGCCGCGAACAGACCGACCCGCGGATTCCACAGGCGCCGTCCCAGGTCCCAGGTCAGCACCAGCGTCAGCATGCCGGCCAGCAGCGAGGGCAGCAGAAATGCGATGCGCCAGTTGCCCAGCAACTGGTAGGCTGCCGCCTCCATCCACATCAGCATCGGTGGCTTGTCGGAGTACAACTCGATGCCGCGGTGCGGAAACAGCCAGTCGCCCGACTCCACCATCTGCTTGGCCACCAGCGTGAATCGTGGTTCGTCCGATGGCCACGGATCACGCAGCCCGATCCCTGCGCCCAGTACCACCAGCGCCACCAGCATCAGGAACCAGAACAGACGCCGATTCAGGGCTTTGTCGGTGTCCATCATCTGCCCTTCGTATCGATCCGTTCCACCTGCGGCAGGCGCCCACGGCGCTGCAGCCACATCACGCCCAGGATGTCGACCAGCCCCACCCACAGGCGGTTGCGGATGCCGTAATGGGACTGGCCATGGGCCCGGTCACGGTGCCTGACCCTTACCGACTCGACGACGCCGCCGGCCCGGCGGAACAGCGCCGGCAGGAAGCGGTGCATATGGTCGAAATACGGCAAGGCCAGGAAATCCTCGCGCGCGAACAGTTTCAATCCGCAGCCCGAGTCCGGTGTGGCATCGCCCAGCAGGCCGCTGCGCACCCGGTTGGCCAGCCGGGACGACAGGCGGCGCACCCAGGTGTCGAGCCGTTTGGCGCGCCAGCCGGCGATCATCACCATTTGCTGCGGCCGGGCCTCGTGCAGCACACGCCAGCGCGCCAGCATGGCTGGAATATCGGCCGGATCGTTCTGCCCGTCGCCGTCGAGTGTGGCCACCAGCGGCGCACAGGCCTCACGGATGCCGGTGCGCACGGCCGTGCTCTGGCCGCAATTGTTGCGATGGCGCACCACGACCAGCCAGGGATGGGCCCGGGCGTATTGCACCAGCAGGTCGGCGGTGTTGTCACTGCTGAGATCGTCGACGAATATAGCTTCGAAACGTGCCACGCCGGTCAGTGCGGCGGCAATTTCATCGAGCAGCGCCACGACGTTGCCGGATTCGTTGTGGACCGGCACAACCACGGAGATTTCTGGAACCGTTGGGGACATCGGGCTTGATGGGTAACGAACGCGGTATTGTCGCACCCGGCAAACAACATCCCGGCAGCGGCAGCCACTGCGCCAGGTACGGCACCGATTGCGGCGCCGGCGCGGGCCGTGCGCCGCAGTCAGCCGTGCATCGGACCGTAGCCGGTTTCGACCGACATGCGCAAGGCCAGACCGTCATCGGCCGATTTGGCGCGCTCGATGTAGT
>Ga0154020_10009014_pt1 | contig 11528 bp, 12 predicted proteins | sample Klosneuvirus_201_FD_109709 | JGI IMG/M metagenome (GOLD analysis project Ga0154020, IMG submission 109709) | Active sludge microbial communities from wastewater, Klosterneuburg, Austria - Klosneuvirus_20160825_MG | ecosystem: Engineered > WWTP > Aerobic digester > Activated sludge | place... | reverse complement strand
CTGCGGCGATGTTGAGCACGAGGCCGGCATCCCGGTTTCCCGTCGCGGAGTGATCGTCAGGCAGGGACGCGATGGCACCATCGAGCGGAAAAAGCAGAATCGCCGAGTGAGGAGAGGCGATCCTTGCGGCGTGATCGAGCAGCGGCGCCAGCATCGCCGGGTCGAGCGTGGACAGGTACTCCGACTTCCAATAGTACCGACGCCCCTTTGGCTGGGTCGCATCGAGCAAACTCTGTTGGGAGAGATAGGACCGCCGCTGCACGGTGTCGCCCACCGGGACTCGCAGCGCACGCAGTGGCGCGAGCAGCGCCTCCGCCCGTTCAGGTTCGCCGGTATGGCAGATGAACAGCGCGATGATCGGCTGGCCATGTACCTCCTTGGCGAGCCACGGCGCAGGTGGAGCTCTCCGCAGCGCCGCCACGCACGTCATCTCGGGCGGCGCCGTTGACAGAAGGTTGCGATACGCCTCGAGGATGACCGGCGCGTCCTCCCCCCTCCACGCAAGCGCGCCGCCGAAGATCTGCGGTCCGACGGGATAGAGTTGATACTCGAAGCTTGTCACGACGCCGAAATTGCCACCGCCGCCCCGCAATCCCCAGAACAGGTCGCGATTCTCCTTCTCGCTGGCCTGCACGATGCGACCATCCGCGGTGACAACCTCCATGGAGCGCACGGTATCGCACGTCCACCCGAAGCGGCGCGTGAGGTAGCCGAAGCCTCCGCCGAGCGTCAGGCCGGCGATCCCGGTGGTCGAGATGAAGCCGAGGACCGCCGCGAGGCCATGCACCTGCGTCTCACGGTCCACGTCGCTGAGCAGGCATCCAGCGTGGGCATGGGCCGTACGTGCGGAGGGATCGACCCGCACGCCGCGCATCCGCGACAGATCGATCATGAGGCTCCCGTCGCTCACGGCGAGCCCCGCGATATTGTGGCCACCGCTCCGGACCGATACGGCAAGCCCGTGCTCGCGGGCAAACTGGAGGGCGGCGAGCACGTCCGCCACGCCCAGGCACCGCGCGATCGCCGCTGGGCGACGATTGATCATGCCGTTCCAGATGGCGCGAGCCTCGTCGTATCCGGGATCGTCGGTCGCGATCACGTCGCCGCGCAGCAACGGCCGCAACGACCGCAGCATCCCGGGGTCGACAAGCGGAACCGTGCTGGGCGAGGGAGTGTCAAGTAGCTGGGTCATTGGAGGATCTCCCGTTTCGTCTGTGTACAGCACTCCGTCTCCACCTGGGCTTCGCGCTGCGCCGCGCCCGCGCACACCTCGCCGCCGGGTGTGTTGCGTGCGAACTCCGAGATGGACCCGCGACTGTCCAGCGCGACGCTGCAGCATGCCAGCAATTCTGCCCCGAGCATGGCCCGGGCTCGCTGCACGCGCGACTTCGCCCCGGAATGTGAGAGCGCGAGCCGTTTCGCCGTTTCCCGCTGCGTCAGTCCGTCGATCTCGGCGTACTTGATCGCTTCCCGATACGGCGCGGGCAGACGGTCAATCAGGGGGTGGAGGCACCGGGCCAGTTCTTGACGAGCTGGTTCGTCCTCCTCCTCGTGCGCGGCGATCCCATCCGGGAGCGACTCATGCGGCCTGCGGCCGCGGTAGTAGTCGGCGATGGCGTTGCGCATGATCTGATACAACCATGCGCGCAGGCTCCCGTGGCTGTGGAGCGAGTCACGGTGCGCATAGGCCCGGGCCAGCACGTCGTGCACGAGGTCCTCTGCATCGGGCAAGCTGCCGACGCGCTTCCTCGCATAGCTGAGGAGACGCGACCGGTAGTCTTGCCACTCCTGTTCATCATGCATCGCAGCGTTCGTTACGGGAGTCGTCGATACCTGCAGGTGATGATTGGGTCGGGCCGATCGGTACTTCCAGCATCGCCGCTATCCCGCTCGGCCCGCAGAAATAGGGTGTCATGACGGTGCGCGCAATGGCGAGGCAACTTCGGGTGGAACCCGCCAGTAGAACGAGCGCGGCGTGCGGCGAGACAGCCGCCACCCTGTGTGTTCTCCCCTCGGAGCGGTGGCGCGGCACCAGCCACTCCCGCGCGTCCACTTCTACTGGCAGCCGCACTCCTCGCCCACTGCAGTGCCGCAGCACGATGCCTTCTCCACAGGATCGCAGCAGGTCTCCTGCACCGCTGGTTCACAGCACGCCGCCGCCTTCGCCGTGTGCGCCGTTCCCGCGAAGAAGCGCTTGAGATTGTCCGGAACCTCGCTGCCGGCGTCACCCTGGACGGCGGATAAGCGCTCCGTTGTGCGCTCGCCGAATGCAGCCCGCATGAGCGCCTCGACGATCAGCCCTGTCGGCGCCTTGTCGTGCGTTTCCCCACGGTAGTGCCACTCGCGGCAACTCGTTCCGCCGGCGCAGCCGCACAGCTCCGTGCAGGAGTCACAGTGGCTTTCGTGGAGTGCCGGCGCGATATCGAGCCCGTTCACGCGAATGGTCGGGGAGGCGACGAACCGGTACTGGCGCGCCTGCTCCTCCGTCTCGATGACCCTCAGGTGGACGCGAGACTTGATGCCGGCCGCATCGAGCACCGGCTTCACGAGCGCGAGCGCAGCGTCGATGCTCGCGCGCGAGCCCGTACAACGGGTGCAGGTGTTGAGATCGAGGGCGAGAAGTTCGACGTTCAACGAGCGGGCGATCGCCGGCTCCGCGAGGGGCGTCGTCGATGCAGGTGTGGTCATGGTTCGTCTCCAGGACGAGTGATGGTCTGGTGGATCGCTGTCTCGTCGACAGCGCTACCTATGGAGACGGAGGGTGCACGAAAAGGACGCAATTCGAACTACGTCTCCGTCGTGCGCGCTGCCGCCTGTGGAAGCCCCACAACCCACGACGGCTCGATCCCGCATCGACTTGCGTTCCATGTGAGAAACGGGCATTCATACCGCCAAAGGCGCGACCCGTCAGCACGATCGATGCAGGGAGACGTCGCCGTGGCTCCCGATGCTCGCGGCCAATCGGAACGTTTGGCCCGTGGCGCCCCCTCCCCCTGCGCGCCGGGCCTCACCCCCGCACACGAGAGTATGCCGATGCCTCGAGCACTCGCCCTCCTCCTCGCCGCGCTGCTCACCGCGCCGCTCTCCGCGTGCAGCACGCCGCCGCGCCTCGTCCCGGGAGACGGTCACCTGCCAGTCGAGGGCGGCACGATCTTCTACCGTGTGGAAGGTGAAGGGACGCGGATCCCCGTAGTCGTGCTCCACGGCGGCCCAGGCTTCACCAGTCATTACCTCGCCCCCCTCGCGGCCCTCGTCGATGACCGACCGGTCATTCTCTACGACCAGCTCGGCGCGGGGCGGTCAGACCGACCCACGGACACCACGCTGTTCCGGATCGATCGGTACGTGCGCGAGCTCGATTCGTTGCGCCGGGCACTCAAGCTGGATCGCATTCATCTGTATGGCCACTCGTGGGGCTCGATGCTCGCGCTCGAGTATCTCGCCACAAATCCAACAGGGATCGTGTCGGTCACGCTCGCGAGTCCCGTGATCTCGACTGCGTCGTGGGCGGCCGATGGGGCAACACTCGTTGCTACGCTCCCCGATTCCCTCCAGCGCATCATCGCCGAGCATGAGGCCGCCGGAACGACTGCCTCCCCGGAGTACCAGGCGGCAACCTTCGAGTTCTTGCAGCGATACGTGCTCGGCGTGCCGCCGCCATTCCCGGCGGAGGCCGACAGCGCGATGGCCGGCTCGAACCCCGTCGTTTACGAGACGATGTGGGGGCCGAGCGAGTTCACGCCGCGGGGCAACCTGAAGGACTTCGATCGATCGGCGACGCTGGCCGCGCTAAACGTGCCGATCCTGTTCACCGCCGGGCGCAACGACGAGGCGACACCGGCAACGGTCGAGCGCTTCGCCCAAACCGCGCGAAACGCCGAGGTGAAGATCTTCGAGCAGAGCGCGCACATGGCGATGCTCACGGAACGCGTAGCGTATGTCGCAGTGCTTCGTGACTTCCTGCGCAAGCACGACCCGTAGCGGAGGATCGTCGCGTACAGTGCGCCCCAAGGCGTCGCTATTCGACGCGATCGATGATGGGGTCGGGCCGCTCGCCCAGGAATTCGACCCATGCCTTCCGCGCGCACGGGTAGTGCTTGGCCGCTTCCACGAGATCGATGAAGCTCACGATCGTGCGTTGGAAGCGATCATTCAGCTGCGGATTCGCGATCCCGCCGTCGGCATCGAATGCATCATGCGCCTGGGCGAGCGAGAACATGTCGGGGTACACACGTGCTCCCAGGTGCTCGAGCGGGACCCGCAGCGACCAGAGGCCACGATTGCCGCCGATCATTGACGGCGACGCCGACATCAGGAAGCCGTGTCGCCCGTTGAAGGGTTGAGGGCGACGCCTGGACGCCCAGTCGATCGCGTTCTTCAACAAGCCCGGCATGCTGCCGTTGTATTCAGGCGCAGCGATGACGAATCCATCGCACGCTTCGAGCCGTCGGCAGAATTCGTCGGCGCCCGAGGGGAACGTGCCCGCGTCCTGCACGTCCTGGTCGTATGACGGACAATCGAAGTCCGACATTAAAGCCACATCGACAGTGCCGCCGCGCGCAGCGAACACCTGGGCCGCCAGTGCGGCCAGGCGCCCGTTGAGCGACTGCGCGCGCAGCGAGGCAGCAAAGACGAGAAAGCGGACCGGCTTGCGGGTTGTGGGCAACGGTGACGGGTCGGACGATCGGTCGGGCGATGCTGTCATGACGGATGGCTCCTCAAGGGACGCGATCCCGGCCCGCCGCTGCTCGGTCGCTCACGCCGAATGCGGTGCTCGGGAGTGGACGATCGGCAGGGTGCGGTCGGAAGGCAAGCGCTAGAACATGGTATTGCCGTTCGCCGAAGTCGCCGGCACCGTCTGGAGCACGTCCCAGTGCTCGACGATCCGGCCCGCGTCATCGAGCCGGAAGATGTCGATGCCCGCCCAATCGCTGTCGCCGGGCCATTCCTGGTGGCAGTGCAGGACGACGTAATCGCCTTCGGCGATGACCCGCATGAAGTGCACGCGCTTGCCCGGATACTCCGTCGCCATCCGCTCGAAATAGTCGATGAAGGCCTGCTTGCCGTCGGCGACCGCGGGGTTGTGCTGCCGGTACTCGTCGCCCGCATAGTGCGCGAGCGCTTCCGCCGGCCGGCACTGGTTGAACATGAGGTCGTAGAACACGGTGACGGTGCGCTTGTTTCGTTCGAGTCGTTCGTCCATCTGGCCCCTCTCGAGGTGACTGCCTAACGTGCTTCGCAGGTGTCGACGCAGGGCGCTTGCTGGTCACTCCCTCACGAAGATCGGTGCGATCACGTGTCCCACGCCGGCGCCAAGTACGACTCCGACAAGGAACGCGGCCGGATAGCGGAGCGCCGGAAGCAGGGGGCGCTCTGACTCCGGTAGCGGAGCGACCAGGAGCACGGCCGCGATTCCGCCGCCGAGCATGACCCACTTCTCGAATCGGCGTCGGCGTTGGTCCAGCGTGCGTTCGGGATCCTGCAGGACGAGCGCTGGTCGCGGCAGCAAGCGCGGGTCAGGGAACAGCCCATGCGACGGGACCGACTCTGCCGTGCCTGTTCGGGCCCCCTCGTGCCATGCCGACCGAGCAACGCGCTGCGCTTGAAGCATCGCGGGCCAGCCGGCGAGTCCCAGCGCCAGTGTACAGCAACACACGAATCGGAACGGGACACTGTAGCTCATCCGTCTGGACCTCCACGGTCGTGGGATCATGCGCCCCGCGGACAACAAGGCACTTGCGTCGGGCCGCGCCCTCCTGAAGTTGCGCGCCTGCTTCGTCGCATCAAGGATACGCTCGCTCCATCTCGGATTCCGTCGGCCACGATCGATTCTGCGTGCCTCCGCGCCGATTCTACCCCCGATACTTCGGATGAAACTTCACCGTCTTCATCGCGGTCTTGTGCAGTGCCACGTACTCAGCCCTGGCTAGCGGATCCACTCGCCGACGCTCGAACGCCGACTCGGCTTGCAGCTTTCGATAGCTGAGGAGCCGAGCCTCGTCCAGCTCGTTCTCCGATACCGCGCGCAGGACCGCACAGCCAGGCTCGCTGGTGTGCGAGCAATCCCGGAAATGGCAGTGCACGGCCCACTGCTCGATGTCGGGGAAGGTGAGACCTAGCCCCTCGTCCAGGCTGAGCACCCTGAGCTCTCGCATCCCCGGCGTGTCGAGCAGCAGCGCGCCGTTGTGGATCTGTACAAGCTCGCGGCCAGTCGTCGTGTGCCGCCCCTTCTTGTCACCTGCCCGAACTGCGCCCGTTCGTGCGACGTCCGACTGTGCCAGCTGGTTCACCAACGTTGACTTGCCGGCGCCGGAAGGTCCGAGCAGCGCCACGGTCGACCCCGCCACCAGGCTGGCCCGGAGCAGATCAAGGGAGGCGGGATCGTCGACGCTGGTGACCCAAAGGGCGACGCCATATGAGATGCCCCGGACCTGTGCGACCGCCTCGTCGAGCGCTTCGGCCAGGTCTGATTTCGTCAGCACGATTTCCGGGGTGGCGCCGCTCTCCCATCCAACCGCCAGATAGCGTTCCAGACTTCGCAGGTTGGGCGGGGTGTCCAGCGCCTGGACGATCCAGAGGCGGTCGACGTTGGCCGCGAGTACCTGTTCGGACGCAGTGTCCCCCGCCGCACCTCGCCGCACCGCCGATCGGCGCGGGAGGAGCCGGAGTATCGACCACGGATCCGATGGACTCGGTCCCGGCACGCAGGCCACCCAATCACCGGTCACGGGGGTCAGCCTTGCAGCTGACGCCGAGGGGAGCCGCGCGGGTTGGGGTCCGTCCGCCGTCTGGATAACCCACCGCGCCCGCTGCTGCGAGGTGACACGGGCCGGCTGCGCACCGGGTGTGAGCTGTTCGAGGTGGGCGGCCCACCCCTCGTCCCAGCCCCACGCATCAAGCGCTACGTCCGTCATTCTGAAGGTCGAGATGGTCGCTGAGCACCGCGAACACAGCGAGCACCGCACGGCCCCACTGGCCGCGCGCGCCCCGGCTGAACGATGCATCACAAAACGTCGCGGGGGGAGAGTGGTGAAGTCCAGAACGCAGGAGGTCCGTCACGATGGCAGGGCAGAGACCGCTCCCGCCCCGGATGGCGGAATCGACCACGACCGGTAGAATCGAAGCCATGTAAGCCTTCCGTGCCGGGAACTTGCAGGGGGTATTCGCTGCGTGCCACAGTGCGGGGGGCGAGGCGAGTTCGACCTCTTGCTGCTGGCGGCCAACGATCCTCGTCTCCTGTCGAGCGTCGAATGCGGGCGCCGAATCCTCGCAGTCCGTCTCATTCAGAGTCGGGTGGTGAGGAACGCACCGTATCGGCAGCCGCAAGCATCATTGGTCGCGCAGCGTGGAATTCAGCGGTATACTCTACGCTTGCCCGGCCGGCCTTGACATCAGGACGTTGCGCGCACAATCCGCCTGCGCCCGCGAACCGCTCGATCGCTCGTTACACCCGGGAGCCACCATGACACGCCACGACTGGATCCGTACCCTGCGGCGGTGCCGCCTCCTCTCGGCGACAACAGCGCTCTGCGCCTTGGCCACCGGTTGCGCCGGCTCCGACGGCGCGCCGAGCGGCGCCGAGATCTCCGGCAGCGTGCGCGGACCGGCCGGAGGCGAAGCCGGCGTGTGGGTGATCGCCGAGACGAACGACCTGCCGACGCCGTTCGCGCGGATCGTCGTGACCGACGACTCGGGACGCTACCTCATGCCGGACCTGCCCAAGGCGAGCTACCAGGTGTGGGTCCGCGGATACGGCCTGGTGGATTCGCCGAAGCAGGAAGCGCAGCCTGGCGATCGGCTCGACCTCACGGCGGTGCCCGCGCCCGACGCACGGACCGCAGCATACTACTATCCCGCCGGCTACTGGCTCTCGCTGATGGAAGTCCCCGGTCACGGCGAGTTCCCGGGCACGGGCCCGACCGGGAACGGCATCTCTCCCGACGTCCGGACGCAGGCCGACTGGGTCCGCCGGGTCAAGTCCGGTGGCTGCACGGCGTGCCACCAGCTCGGGACATTGGGCACACGTCAGGTCTCGCCCGCACTCGGTGAGTTCCCATCATCCGTTGCCGCGTGGCAGCGACGCGTGCTGTCCGGGCAGGCCGGCAACCAAATGATGGGCAGCATCGCCCAGATGGGGGCGGACCGCGCCTTCCGCATGTTCGCCGACTGGACCGACCGGATCGAGGCGGGCGCGGTGCCGCCGGCGCCGCCGCGCCCGAAGGGGATCGAGCGCAACGTCGTCATCACGATCTGGGACTGGGCCGACAGCACCGCCTACCTGCACGACGTCGTCTCGACCGACCGGCGCAATCCATCGGTCAACGCCAACGGACCGGTGTACGGGGCGCTCGAGCTGAGCGCCGACTACACGCCGGTCCTCGACCCGCGCACGCACACCACCTCGCGCATCCCGCTCGCGCCGCGCGACACGACCATCGGGCCCGCCCAGGGACCGTCGATGGCCGCACCATCGGCGTACTTCGGCAACGACGCGCCGTGGCATAGCAAGACGAACGTGCACAACCCGATGCTCGACCAGGACGGTCGGCTCTGGCTCACCGCGCGCGTGCGCGACCGCGACACCCCAGCCTTCTGCCGCGAGGGATCGGAGCATCCGTCGGCGCGACGCTTTCCGGTGACAGCATCGGGGCGCCAGCTCGGCATGTACGATCCGCGCACGCAGGTGTACCAGACGATCGACACCTGCTTCGGCACACACCACCTGATGTTCGCCATGGACGACAACAACACGCTCTGGACGAGCGGCGGTGGCCCGGTCGTCGGGTGGCTGAACACGAAGCAGTACCTGGAGACGGGTGATGAGCAGGCTTCGCAGGGATGGACGCCGCTCATCCTCGACACGAATGGCGACGGCGTGCGCAGCGAGTACGTGGAGCCCGACCAGCCGGTCGATCCTGCACGGGACAAGCGCATCGCCGCCGGCTTCTATGCTGTCGCGCCGGCACCCGACGGATCGGTCTGGGCATCCTCGTTAGGCTATCCGGGCGCCGTCATTCGGCTCATGCCCGGCGAACGGCCCGAGGAGACCGCGCTCGCCGAATACTACGAGCTGCCCCTAAGCGCCAACGGCGAGCCGGTCGAGGGATTCTCGCCGCGCGGCATGGACGTGGACCGCAACGGCATTGCCTGGGTTGCGTTGGCGAGCGGACACCTCGGCAGCTTCGACCGCTCGAAGTGCAAGGGCCCGCTCAACGGGCCCAAGGCGACCGGCCAGCACTGTCCCGAGGGCTGGACGTTTCACGCGGAACCGCTGCCGCAACTCCGCGGCGTCGACACGCCTGGCAGCGCCGAGGCGAGCTATTACACGTGGGTGGACTGGTGGGGCGCGCTCGGACTCGGCGAGAACGTACCGATCGAGACCGGGAACGCTTCCGAGGGGCTGCTCGTGTGGAAGGATGGCGAGTGGATCGTGCTGCGCGTGCCCTACCCGCTCGGCTTCTACACGAAGTGGATGGATGGACGCATCGACGATCCGGACGCGGGCTGGAAGGGGCGCGGAGTATGGACGACGATCAGCACGCGTACGCCGTTCCACATGGAGGGCGGCCAGGGCACGACGAGCAAGGTCATCCGCTTCCAGCTGCGACCGGATCCGCTGGCGCGGTGAGGTTCACTGCCGGCCGGCGCGCACACACACGAAGGGTCACGGCGTGTAGCGGGCAGTGAGGTGCTCGTCGTCGTCGAACGGATCGGGCTCGTCCCGATCGTTGCATGGCGGCTGGAGCTAGGCGACCAGGCTGGCCTCCAGCTGGCTGGGGTCGCCGTTGATCGTACCGCGGCGAAGCAGTACTCGCCCTCCACAGACGAGTCACCTGGCCCGGCGGGACTCCCAGAAGTCCCGCGGCCGCTTGGAACACGGCACCTGGTGTCGGGCCGGCATTCGCCGGACTTCGCAAGCGTTCGCACGTCCGACAGCCCCGCCACGTCATGCACCATGAGGCAGAGCAATGCCAGACCCGCATAGCCTACGTCGAGGCTCCCCGTTCGCAGCGGCGGATCCGCGAGTAGTCCTTCCAGCGTGAGCTCTCGATGGGTGGCCAAGTACCGTTGCAGGCCGGGCCTCAACTGGGTGAACTCCAGCCCAGCCGACCTTCCCGTCCAGGTCATCCGTAGACACGGAACAAGGCGAGCGGCTGCACATCGTTGTTCGGATCGCTCACTCTCGAGATCAACGTGCGCACGAGGTACGTACTGTCCATCCCGACCGCCGGCGCAAGATGCACCACGGTGAGCCCGGTGAACCCCTGATAGACGTACCAACACAGCAGGTCCGGGATCGGCCATCGCGCCCGACGCGTCGAGACGGCGACCGGCGGTCACCAACCGGCGGGCACCAACCGGCGTTAGCCGGCGGAACGCCCAAGCACGAGTGCACCGAGCAGGAGCAGCCCCGCGACGATCGATCCAGCACCGAAGACCGGCATGCGGCGCGTCGCCTGGGGCACGGACCACGCAGCGAAGCGGCGATGCAGTCGCCAGGGCACGACAGCGAGCACGAGCGTCGTACCGATCAGCACCCAGCCGAAGAGCGCGACAACCCGGCTGAGCAACATGCGCGGTGCGCTGACCACGAGCGCGCCACCAACAAGCAGGCGCAGCGCGAGTTCCGTGAAGTGGATCCGCGCAGAACTGGCGAAAGACTGCAGGAAGCGCCGGGTCCGGTCGGGACGAACGAGGGCGCAGATGCCGAGCGCAAGCAGGTACAGCGCGGCGGCCAGCACGATGACAGATCCGAGCGCCGCGACCATCACGTGTCTACGAGCAATCGAATCACCGCGCCCGTCCGGCTCATGTTTGGTTGGACCGTGGTAGTTCCAACGAGATGCGGGCGAGCGGCGACGCCCGACGCTGCCGTACGATGCGGGCGGGGCAGCTCACCCGCTATCCCAAAGATCAATACTTAGGTATTTACAGAACCATTACAGGGCCGTATAGTCCGGCAATCAAATCGGGCAACCCACGCACTCGAATGGTATCGGAGATGGTTCGATCCGCAGTCGCTGACGAAGTCTTTCAAGCCTTGTCCAATCCGACTCGGCGGAAGGTCCTGGAGCAACTGTCTGTCGGACCGGCCACCGTCAGCGAGCTGGCAGCACCGTTCGACATGCAACTCCCCTCGTTCGTGCAGCACCTGTCGGTGCTCGAACAGAGCCGACTGGTGCGATCGAACAAGCGTGGGCGAGTGCGGACGTATGAGATCGCGCCCGAACGCTTCAAGGTCGTCGAGGACTGGCTGGCCCAGCGACGTCGGTTGTGGGAGGCGCGATTGGATCGATTCGACCAGTACGTCAAGCAACTCAAGGCACAGGACTCAGGATCATGAGCGAGCATTTCACGATCAATCCGAAACTCGATTTCGTCATCGAACGATTCATCGACGCACCGACGCGCCTCGTCTGGGAGGCGCTGACGAAACCGGAGCACCTCAAGGAGTGGTACATGCCCAAGGCTTGGGGGCGTGTGGCGCGCACCGAAATGGACGTGCGACCGGGCGGCATCTTCAGCAT
>Ga0154020_10009012_pt1 | contig 11529 bp, 5 predicted proteins | sample Klosneuvirus_201_FD_109709 | JGI IMG/M metagenome (GOLD analysis project Ga0154020, IMG submission 109709) | Active sludge microbial communities from wastewater, Klosterneuburg, Austria - Klosneuvirus_20160825_MG | ecosystem: Engineered > WWTP > Aerobic digester > Activated sludge | place... | reverse complement strand
AGAGATGGTCTGTTTAACCTGGTAGAGTCCGTCTGCCGTACTGAAGACAAACCAACCTGGCATGGACGCACAGGCGATCACGGGTCGCGGCGTGCGAAGGACGGCAGGCTGCATCACCCAGCGATCTGGCGAGATCATCAGGCATGGGCCTTCGGTGCCGTCGGAGCGGATGCCCCATGAACAGACGCGTTCATCGGCTGCGGAAAGCGAGGTTGTGAGAGTAAGGCCAGGGTCCACGGTGGTCCACGAGGCGCCACCATTGACGCTGCGGAAGAGGCGTTCCTGACCGTTGATCAGCAGCCCATGTGTGGATGTGATGATCGACCTCCAACGCAGGCCCGACTTTACAACAGAGTCGGCAAGGAGGGCCCCATAGAACATCACATTCCCAAGTCGGTCATAGGCGTCAACCACCCACCTTGCCTCGGGCTCATCTATCGTGATGTCTTCGATGCGGACCACAACTAGCGTGTCTCCCGCAACGGCGAATCCCGCCGGCGCCTGTTCGTCAACAAAGACCCGGAACGTAGAGTCGGAACCTTCACGCACTGCAATACCACGATTGGTAAGCATAAAGACCCTATCGCCCCCTCCAACAACATCATACGCGGTGCGGTTGCTGACACGCGTATAGTTGGGGAAGGTAAAGGTGCCGTCGTTTGTGCCGGTCCACACTTCATCGTTGACATTCCAGAGAGAGATCTGTCCAGCTGAAGTTTCAACTTGGGTGAGTGGTTCAAGAGAGTTGCCGCTTGGATCTGCAGTAAGACTGCCAATAGAAGGATCAACCTCCCACGAATTCACTTGTTGGTAGTACTCGCCAACAACAACTCGATCGCCGGAGAGGATGGACTTGGTACCACGTGTTCGCGTGCCAATCATACATGGGACAAGCCGGCGATGCGTTGTACTACCATCAACCACGTCAGCAGCCGTTGCAAGAATTCCGTATGAACTCCGTACGATGCCGGCATACCCTCGGCGCAGAGTGAACACGATGTCAAGCCCGGGCGTGAGCAAAGGTCCAAGTGCATATCGTTGAGAGGAATCTCCGGTGATATCAGATGTGGTTTCTAGTCCGCCCCCTCCAATACGAGCAGCTTTCAAACCATCAACGTAGAGGTCTTGGATGCGATCTTGAAAGACGCCAAGGGGCTTCACAGTACCGCCGTGATCGATGGAGGCAACACCATTCTTTAGGAAGACAAAGGAATTGCCATCTCCAACAAAGCCATACTGAACGGCATCTAGTGTATGGGCTGTCCATGCAGATGGTTCTTGATCCACATTGCGGATCACTTCGTAACCGGACTGCGCGCGTGTAGGATCGGAAACGATGATCGAATCGCCACACTGACGTGCCGTAGCCCAGACGCTGTTGCGGACATTGGACATCAACACAGTTGTGGCAAACGATCCATCGTATCGCCAGACAGCGATAGACATCGTTGAGTCACTCGGAGAGTCACTAAAGAGGAGAAAGTCTGAAGTGGACCCAAGGATCGAACCTGTTGCATCGAGTTTCAACGAATCCAGCCATATCTGCCCGCCGCCATCTGACGTGAACGACCACCATGATGAATCAGTTGATGTGAATCTCTTTGCGACTACTGTGATCACTGTTGGTGTTGCACGAACAATGAAGGCCGATGCAGTACGATACAGTTGTGGCATCGCCGACCAGCTCATGTTCGACGAGGGCACGTTGCGATACACCACGGAGCCGTCTGCCATCCAGATCGTTGTATCGGCATGAACAAACGTCTGCATGCCCGAAACACCGGTTATGAGAGGGAGTCGGGAAGGGGCTTGTGAGAACGCAGCAACACTGCAGATGACTGCAAAAAGCACAAACGTTGTGAGTCTGCGTACTGGGCTGGGGTGATTCATGATCACGAAAGTTACGTATCAAAAGAAAGGGGCCATCCATTGCTGGACAGCCCCTTGATAACATTCAATTGCTGAGAAGGTTACGCCGTTGCGCGTGCGGTCTTGCGAGCCGGGCGACGTGGCGCTTCTTCTTCCTCTTCTACCTTCGGAATGATGGCATCCGGTCCGAAGATGTTGCCAACATCCGAGGCCACGAGGAGCTCCTGATAGGCGCGGAGACCCGTACCTGCAGGGATGAGCTGACCAAGGATGATGTTCTCTTTGAGACCAAGGAGACGGTCGACCTTTGCAGCGGCAGAAGCATCGGCAAGCACGCGGGTTGTCTCTTGGAACGAAGCTGCGGACAGCCACGATTCCGTTGTAAGAGACGCCTGTGTGATACCGAGGAGAAGGGGCTCGCCGATCGCCGGCTCAGCCGTGCGACTCTTTGCGCCTTCCTTTTCCTTCTTCTTGAGTTCTGCATTGATCTCGCGAAGCACCTTCTTATCGATGATCTGTCCAAGCTTGAGCTTTGAGTCGCCCTTATCGGTCACGATCACACAGTTGCGAAGACGTTCGTTCTCGTCATTGAAGCGGATACGGTCGATCTGATCGCCTTCAAGGAATTGCGCATCACCGGAATCGGTGACCCGTACCTTTTGGAGCATCTGACGAACGATCACTTCGATGTGCTTGTCGTTGATCTTCACACCCTGCATGCGGTACACTTCTTGGATCTCGTTCACGAGATAGACCTGTACTTCATTGATACCCTTGATGTGGAGGATATCGTGAGGGTTGATAGCGCCTTCTGTGAGACGGTCGCCCGAGCGCACGAGGTCACCCTCTTGCACGAGAACGTGACGTCCGATCGGCACCGAATATTCGCGACGAAGTTCACCGTCGAGCGACGTTACCGAGATCACACGTGAACCGCGCTTCGGCTTGTCGATAGCAACGATACCATCGATCTCCGTTACAGCTGCAGGGGCCTGTGGTGCGCGGGCTTCGAAGAGCTCCGTAACACGTGGCAGACCGCCCGTGATGTCGCGGAGACGACCGAGGTCGCGTGGCATCTTCACAAGCTTTGAACCGATCGTCACTACTTCACCATCGTCCACAACGATCTGTGCACGCGATGGGATGATGTACGATTGGATAGACACGCCGTCCTCGTCAACGATCTCGATGGCCGGGCTCTTCGTCCGGTCACGGGAATCGATAACGATCTTGGTCGTGTGACCCGTCTGTTCGTCGATAGCTTCTTTGAAGGTAAGGTTCGGAACGAGATCGCGATAGCGAACGCGACCGGCCTTCTCCGTGATGATCACGGAGTTGTACGGATCCCAGTCATAGAGCATGTCGCCCTTCTTGACCGTTTGACCGTCCTGCACCTTGAGCTCAGAACCGTAGACCACATCGTACTTCGTAACGATACGGTTGGATCCTGGCTCGACGATGTTGATCACACCGGCGCGCGAGACAACAACGTGGATGTCCTCAGAATCGCCCGGATACGTTACAAGTCGGATACCGTCGAATTGAACAGCACCATCGAACTTGGCGATAACAGCACTCTGCGACATCGAAAGCGAAGCGGTACCACCAGTGTGGAACGTACGAAGTGTAAGCTGCGTACCCGGCTCACCGATGGACTGCGAAGCGATCGTACCGACGGCTTCACCAGTGTCCACCATCTGGCCTGTGGCCATGTTGCGGCCGTAGCAACGAGCACAAACACCGCGACGTGATTCGCATGTGAGAACCGAACGGATCATCACGGCTTCGATCGGACTACGTTCGATCTTATCTGTCACATCTTCGTCGATCACTGTGCCCTTAGCGCAATACAGTTCGCCGGTGAGTGGGTCCACCACATCAACAAGCGACGTACGGCCAAGGATGCGCTCCTTCAATGGCTCCTTCACTTCTTCGCCATCCTTCAGCGCCTTCATCTCAATACCACGGATCGTACCGCAGTCATCATCGGAGATCACCATGTCCTGCGCAACGTCGTGGAGACGACGTGTGAGGTAACCAGCATCAGCCGTCTTCAGAGCTGTATCAGCAAGACCCTTACGGGCACCGTGCGTGGAGATAAAGTACTCAAGGATCGTGAGGCCTTCTTTGAAGTTCGAGATGATCGGGTTTTCGATCAACTCAGCTGATGATGCAGCCGCTGTCTTCTGCGGCTTGGCCATCAGACCGCGCATACCTGCAAGCTGGCGGATCTGTTCTTTCGAACCCCGAGCTTGCGAGTCGAGCATCATGAAGAAGGTGTTGAAACCATCAAGGTTCGATGCGAGCTCATTGTAGAGCTTGTCGGCCACACGGTTTGTAGCCGTGGACCACGTATCGATGATCTTGTTGTACCGCTCACCTTCGGTGATAACACCGGAGTGGTAGTAGTCTTCGATCTTATCAACTTCCTTTTGTGCCTTGTCGATGATCGCAACCTTTTCGGCTGGGACCACTACGTCTGCGATAGACACCGAGAGTCCACCACGAGTAGCGGTCTGGAAGCCGGCTTCCTTGAGCTTGTCGAGGAACTCAACGGTCTTTGCAAGACCAGCCTTGCGGAAGCAATCAGAGATCACCTGACGCAGACGCTTCTTGCCGAGCATCTCATTCATGTACCCGAGTTCTTCAGGAACGATGAGGTTGAAGATGACGCGACCTGATGTTGTGTCGATCATTTCGCCGTTGATACGGACCTTGATCTTGGCGTGCATATCGATGCGGCCGGAGTTGTATGCAACAACGACCTCTTCGACGTTTGCGAACATCTTGCCGTGACCCTTCAGTCCATTGCGCGCCTTTGTGAGGTAGTACACCCCAAGAACCATGTCCTGCGACGGAACGGCGATAGGCTCGCCGTTCTGCGTGTGCATGATGTTGTGCGCGGAAAGGATGAGGAGCAACGACTCGAGCTGTGCTTCGTGACTCAATGGCACGTGAACGGCCATTTGGTCACCGTCGAAGTCAGCATTGAAAGCCGTTGTTACCAGTGGGTGCAGTTGGATGGCCTTACCCTCGATAAGCTTCGGCTGGAAGGCTTGGATACCAAGGCGGTGAAGAGTTGGAGCACGGTTGAGGAGCACCGGATGCCCGTCGATGACGGTATCGAGGATGTCCCACACTTCCGTTGTCTTCTTCTCTACTTGCTTCTTGGCGCTCTTCACCGTCTTGCAATGTCCGCGCTCAATGAGCTTGCGGATCACAAGTGGCTTAAAGAGTTCAACGGCCATGTCCTTTGGAAGTCCGCATTCGTAGAGCTTGAGCTCCGGACCCACAACGATAACCGAACGACCAGAGTAGTCGACTCGCTTACCGAGAAGGTTCTGACGGAAGCGACCCGTTTTACCCTTGAGCGTATCTGCAAGAGACTTGAGAGCACGTTGCGACTCACTGCGCACAGCGCGGCGTGAGTTGTCGAACAATGCATCAACAGCTTCTTGAAGCATCCGCTTTTCATTCCGGAGGATCACTTCAGGAGCCTTGATGTCGATCAGGCGCTTGAGGCGATTGTTGCGGATGATAACGCGACGATAGAGGTCATTGAGGTCCGACGTTGCGAAGCGGCCCCCTTCGAGAGGTACGAGCGGACGCAAATCCGGCGGGATGACCGGGATGATATCAAGGACCATCCACTCAGGGCGATTCGGCTCTTTTGTCTCGCTTGTGCGGAATGCATCAAGGATGCGCAGACGCTTGAGCACATCGGCCTTCTTGGCTTGGGACATGTCGTCTTTAGCCGTTTCACGAAGGACGAAATATGCCTCATCAGCATCAACACGACGAAGGAGTTCCTTCACAGCCTCACCGCCGATGAGGGCGATGAACTTGCGAGGATCATCATCATCCATGTTGCGCTCCTCCGGACGGAGGTTCTGCAGCACGTCGAGATATTGTTCTTCCGTGAGAAGGTCCTTCGGCTGAAGACCCGTGGAACCCGGTTGAATGACGACGTAGGATTCGTAATACACGATCCGTTCGACGTCCTTTGTTGGCATACCGATCACACCGGAGATCTTGCTCGGAAGCGAGCGAAGGAACCAGATGTGAACGACAGGTACAGCGAGCATGATGTGACCCATGCGCTCGCGGCGGACGCTCTTCTGCGTCACTTCCACGCCGCAACGGTCGCAAACGATGCCCTTGTAGCGAATGCGCTTGTATTTACCACATGCGCATTCCCAGTCCCGGATAGGACCAAAGATCTTTTCGCAGAACAAACCATCCTTCTCAGGGCGGAAGGAACGGTAGTTGATCGTCTCAGGCTTGGTAACCTCACCATGAGAGCGATTGAGAATGTCATCCGGCGAGGCAATGCGGATCGTGATCTGCTGATAGCCGCGCTTGGGGATGTTATGGAACTGCATCGTGACTCCGACGGAATATTCCTGTTCAGTGGGACGTGGGCATCAAGCTCAGTCGAGCTTGACGTCCAGACATAGACCCTGCAGCTCGCGAACGAGCACGTTGAATGACTCCGGAATGCCAGGCGCCGGCAGGTTTTCGCCCTTTACAAGCGACTCGTACATCTTTGCACGACCCTGCACGTCATCCGACTTCAGTGTCAACATTTCCTGAAGCGTGTGCGCTGCGCCATAGGCCTCAAGCGCCCACACTTCCATCTCCCCGAGACGCTGACCACCGAATTGGGCCTTACTGCCAAGAGGTTGTTGTGTGATGAGCGAGTATGGCCCGATGGAACGAGCGTGGATCTTGTCTTCCACAAGGTGGGAGAGTTTCATCATGTAGATGATACCAACCGTTACCTCGTTCTGGAAGGCTTCGCCGGAGCGACCATCATACAGGATCGTCTTCCCCGTGCGAGGAAGATTGGCCTGCTCGAGATAGTCACCTACCTGATCCCACGTTGCGCCGTCGAAGATCGGTGTAGCGAAGTGCACACCTAGCTTCTTGGCAGCCCATCCGAGAGCGGTCTCGTAGAGCTGACCCAGGTTCATACGCGAAGGCACGCCGAGCGGGTTGAGCACAAGGTCAACAGGAGCGCCATCCGGAAGGAACGGCATGTCCTCGAGCGGAACGATCTTCGATACGATACCCTTGTTACCGTGGCGACCGGCCATCTTGTCACCAACTTGAAGCTTGCGCTTCTTGGCTACATAGACCTTTGCCATCTGCAGGATACCCGGTTGAAGTTCATCACCGGCAGCGATCTTGTTACGCTCGATACGGCCATCCATCATGATGTCGTTACGGCGTGTTTCGTAGTTCTCAAGGAGCTTGCGAAGCAGCTTCATCGTCTTCTTCTCGGCAACCCAATCCTGCTCAACATTCACTGCTGATGGGATAAAGGCGCCGGCTTCGAACTTCGCTGCGAATTCCTTAGCCGCGAGTTTCGCGCCGCTGCGGAAGATCGTTGTATCATTCGAAGAGCGAATACCGAGGCTGGTTTCGCCATCGAGAAGTTCACCGATACGCTCAACACAGTCGATATCAAGGGCACGGAGTGCCTGTTGCTCGCGCTTTGTGATGAGGTCCTGGCGCTTTTTCTCTTCGAGACGGAATTCGCTGTCGCTCGTAAGAACGCGACGTGCGAACAGCTTCGTATTAATGGCCGTACCCTTGAGTCCGGGAGGTGCCTTGAGCGATACATCCTTCACATCGCCGGCCTTGTCGCCGAAGATGGCGCGCAGAAGTTTTTCTTCCGGCGTTGGATCCGTTTCGCCCTTCGGCGTGATCTTTCCGATGAGGATGTCACCTTCGCGGATCTTTGCGCCGATGCGGACGATACCGCGATCGTCGAGATCCTTTGTGGCTTCTTCACTCACGTTCGGAATTTCACGTGTGAACTCTTCTTCACCGCGCTTTGTGTCGCGAACTTGAAGCGTGTACTCTTCGATGTGGATGGACGTGAATACGTCCTCTGCCACCATGCGCTCGCTGATCACGATAGCATCTTCGAAGTTGTACCCGCGCCATGGCATGAAGGCCACCATCACGTTACGTCCAAGAGCGAGTTCGCCCATGTCCGTTGAAGCACCGTCGATAAGGGGCTGACCCTTTTTCACACGCTGACCCGCCAGCACGATCGGGTGCTGATTGATGCAGGTGTCTTGGTTGGTACGGTAGAACTTGTGGAGGTTGTAGGTGATCGTTCGGTCGTTGTCGAAGGAGATAAGCTTCTCGTCACCGGTCCGCTTATCATCATACTTCACACGAACGAAGTCTGCACATACGTACTCAACAACTCCGTCATCTTCTGCAAGGACCATGGCGCGCGAGTCGCGAGCGACACGTGCTTCCATACCGGTACCAACAACCGGGGCTTCCGGACGAAGGAGCGGCACGCCTTGGCGTTGCATGTTCGAACCCATGAGTGCACGGTTAGCATCATCGTGTTCGAGGAACGGAATAAGAGCGGCAGCAGCGGAGGTGATCTGATCGGTGCTGACCTCGATGTAGTGCACTTCTGTTGGGTGAACCACCTTGTAGTCACCACTCAAACGTGCCTTTACAGTCTCGCCCAGGATCTTACCCTTCTTGTCCATGGCTGTAGAAGCCGGGATGATGATCAGCCCTTCTTCTTTGTCAGCCGGCAAGAATTCGATGTCTTCCGTGCAGATACCATTCACAACCTTGCGGTATGGCGTCTCAATGAAGCCGAACTTGTTCACGCGAGCGTGAATAGCGAGCGACGAGATCAGACCGATGTTTGGTCCTTCCGGCGTCTCGATCGGGCAAAGGCGACCATAGTGCGTGTAGTGAACGTCACGTACTTCAAAGCCGGCGCGCTCACGCGTAAGACCACCAGGTCCGAGAGCCGAGGTACGACGCTTGTGCGTGATCTCGGAGAGCGGATTGGTCTGATCCATGAACTGCGATAGCTGGTTCGTTCCGAAGAACTGATTGATCACGCTTGTGATCGTACGGGCATTGACGAGTTCGCTTGGCGTGATGTTCTCGCTATCGCGAACGCTCAAACGCTCCTTGATCGTACGCGCCATACGCGTAAGACCGAGGTTGAATGTTGCTTCAAGTTGCTCGCCAACGGTACGGACGCGACGGTTCGAAAGGTGGTCGATATCGTCCACCGGAACCTTGGCATCACGTACGTCGATGAGATACTTCACGATCGAAACGATGTCATCAACGGTAAGCGTTGTCACATCAAGAGGAACGGCCATGCCGAGCTTCTCATTGATGCGATAGCGACCTACAACGCCGAGGTCATAGCGCTTCGGATTGAAGAACAATTTCTCAAGAAGGCCCCATGCTGTATCCAGATCCGGTGGATCGGATGAACGGAGCTGACGGTAGATCGTTTCGAGAGCGTCTTCGCGCGTGCGCGAAGTGTCCTTCGCAAGGGTCTTGGCGATGATCGGCTCGTCGTTCGTGTTCTCGTACTTGTAGATGCGGATCGACTCCACATCGGCGTTCAGAAGACGCTGAAGCAGGTCTTCATCTACGATAAGGTCGCGCTGAGCCACGATCTCGCCTGTTGACATATCGACTGCATCTGCGGCGATACGACGACCGAGGAACTCATCCGTCATCTTCTTCACCGGAACATCCGTTGTGAGGTCGAAGAGGTTGAGAAGATCCTCATCACTTGAATACCCAAGAGCGCGAAGCAGCGTAGTGACCGGGAACTTCTTCTTGCGGTCGATGTACGCATACATCACGTCATGGATGTCCGTTGTGAATTCGACCCACGACCCCTTGAACGGGATGATGCGTGCCGAATAGATCTTGGTACCGTTCGGGTGCACAGCTTCATCAAAGAAGCAGCCCGGTGAGCGGTGCAACTGAGCAACCACTACGCGTTCCGCGCCATTGATGATGAACGTGCCGCGCGGAGTCATCGCCGGAATCTGACCGAGGTATACCTCTTGGTCGATCGCTTCGATGTAGTCCTCGGAGCTTGGGTCCGCTTTCGACGAAAGGCGAAGTTTCGCCTTGAGCGTCTTGGCGTACGTCAGCTCGCGCTCGCGACATTCCTCTTCGGAGTACTTCGGCTTTTCGACGAGGTACTCAAGGAAACTGAGCTCGTAGACGCCCGAGTTGTCCTCGATCGGGAAGTTGCTTTCGAACGCACGCTGCAAACCGATGAAGCGGCGCTCGGACGCGTTTACGTCTTCCTGATGGAAGTCGTGGAAAGAATCGATCTGAATGCCAAGGAGGTCTGGGTACGTTGATTCCGATTCGATCGTCCCGAACGAAACTCGTTCGCGAAGACGCGGTAGCGGAAGCTGGTACAGTGACGTGTCCAGGGTTGATCCATTCATGGAGTTGGCTCCCGAATGCTTAGAAAAGTAGAACCTATCGATCGATGACCGCTTGGTTGAGTGACCGAACATGGTCGATCAGCGGTCGATAAGCCCCTTGAACAAGAATTGTCCTAAGACAACAACGCCCGAGACGGTACAAACGACCGTCCCGGGGCTGTTTTTGAGTTCTGCTGATTACTTGAGTGTAACCTTGGCGCCTGCTTCTTCGAGCTTCTTCTTGAGAGCTTCGGCATCGGCCTTCGGTGCGGCTTCCTTGACGATCTTTGGAGCGCCTTCTACGAGGTCCTTTGCTTCCTTGAGGCCAAGACCGGTCACTTCGCGTACAACCTTGATAACGTTGAGCTTTTGTGCACCAGCGTCTGTGAGTTCTACGTCGAATTCCGTCTTCTCTTCTACTGCTGCTGCGGCTGCGCCAGGGGCTGCGGCCATCATCATAGGAGCAGAAGCTGTTACACCGAACTTGTCTTCGAGTGCCTTCTTGAGGTCGGCAGCTTCAACAAGTGTAAGGGCACCGATCTTTTCTACGAGTTCATCAACGATTGCTGACATGTTGTTCTCCACTTTTGGGATGATTGTTATTCGTTCGTGATTCAGATGGTGATACCGCAATGGGCATCACGCTCAGAAGGATTACGCAGCCTTCTTCTTTGCGACCTCTTCCACGAGGGATGCCACATCGCGCATAACGGCATTGATGCTTCCTACGATACCCGAGATCGGGGCGTGGATGCTGCCTATCATTGCGGAGATGAGGTCCTCACGTGTTGGGAGCTCGGACACTTGCTTGAGTTGCGTGCCATCGAATACCTGACCTTCGACCACCGCCACCTTGAGCTTTGGCTTTTCGCCCTTCTCAAAGTATTGACGAATGATCTTGGCCGGGGCGATAGGGTCTGCACCTCCGAAGATCACTGCCGTCTGACCTGCAAACTTCGAATCCTCGATATCGTAGCCACCGACGTCAGCAAGAGCGCGAATAATGAGGGTGTTCTTAGCAACCCGCATCGTGACGCCCTTCTTCCGTAGCTCGTTGCGGAACGCTTGGTCCGTTGCAACGGTCATACCGGTGAAGTCCACGAAGTAGAGGCTCGTTGCTTCGCGAAGCATGTCCGCGAGTTCAGCGACGACGACCTTTTTTTGCTCTTTCGTGATCATAAACCTGTTGATTATGGTTTCGTCGGCAATTCAACACATCCGAAGACGCGTTAGAAGCTTGAATCGCCAACAATGCGTAATAGTTGAATTAAAGGTCAGCGCCCAGGGATTGTTCGTCTACACGAACACTTGGTCCCATTGTGGAGCTGAACGAGATGCTCTTGACATACTTGCCCTTGGCTGATGACGGCTTGGCACGGATAACCGTACCAACGAACAGCTGAACATTGTCTACGAGCTTGTT
>Ga0154020_10009011_pt1 | contig 11530 bp, 7 predicted proteins | sample Klosneuvirus_201_FD_109709 | JGI IMG/M metagenome (GOLD analysis project Ga0154020, IMG submission 109709) | Active sludge microbial communities from wastewater, Klosterneuburg, Austria - Klosneuvirus_20160825_MG | ecosystem: Engineered > WWTP > Aerobic digester > Activated sludge | place... | reverse complement strand
TTAAACAATTCGACAGGACCAAACATCCGCCAGTTCATATCGTCCAATTCCCCGCCGAATACCATGTAATAATCGAGGTTAAATCGTTCCATTTCAATTGCCACGTGTGGACGGAAATTAATAGCTGCAATCCACCCATCCTCCACATCCTGGAACCACTCTTCATAATAACAATCATCAGAACCATGAAAATTAAGCACATTTTCTCCGATGAGGATGAATTTTTTAATTCCTTCTGTCATCATGGGTTCAATCACTTCGCGTTTTAAAAACATGATGTCATTGTACAAGGCATCATTCCATTCTCCGATGAATTCAATGACGGCGAAAGACCGATCATAGTCTACATAAATAACTTTGAGGTATAGAGTAGCGGATCCAAATTCATCCCACTGAGGGTGGATGAAATAATTGTAAACAGTATTTGTAAATTCGAATTCACTGTACACAGCTCCATGGAATGGTGACAGTTCATCTTCGGATGCAATATAAAGCTCACGCCAGCTATAATATGGTTCGATATCCTGCACAGCAATAAAAGATCTTGAGTATTAACGCAAAGGTAAGAATATTATTTCCAGGATGAAGCTGAATTTGAAACCGGAAATTTTCTTTTAAAATTTATTTTGGGAAGAAATGCTAAATATGATTCAGGAAGAAAAATATAAATAATTTACTTTTTCACAGAGTCCAGTGCTTTGCGCACACTGCCGTATTTATTGAGAAGTTCGCCTGCTTCAACAGCAGTAATGTTCAATTCATTCATCAGAATTCCGGTTCCTCTTTTGATCAGCTTGTGATTCGTCATTTGCATGTCAACCATTTTATTCCCTTTCACTCTTCCGAGTTGAATCATGACAGAAGTGGAAATCATATTGAGAACAAGCTTTTGTGCAGTACCGGCTTTCATTCGGGTACTCCCGGTCACGACTTCCGGTCCCACAATAATTTCGATAGGGTAGTGTACATTTTTTGCAAGCAGGGAATCCGGATTGCAGGTGAGCCCGATGGTGAGTATGTTGTGTTCTTTGCAACGTTTTACTGCTCCGACTACATAGGGAGTTGTACCGGAAGCAGCGATACCCATGACGACATCGTGTTTTGAAATTCCATGTCCTTGCAGGTCATTCCAGCCTTGTTCAGGATCATCTTCCGCGAATTCAACGGCCTTGCGAATTGCTGCGTCACCACCGGCGATTAGTCCTATTACACGACCGTGTTCCAGCCCATAAGTCGGTGGCAATTCAGAAGCATCGACAATTGCCAATCGTCCGCTGGTTCCTGCTCCCAGGTAAAACAATCTACCGCCTTGTCGTAATTTTTCACTGATGAGAACCACGACGGTTTCGATCCGGTGCAATGATTTTTCGATTACCTGAGGGACTGATTTATCTTCCTGATTAATGGAACGCAAAAGATCATACACACTCATTTTTTCAAGTGAGGTATAGGATGAATCCTTTTCAGTTGTCTTATCTTCCATGCAGGTCAGTACTCAAAACGGGAATAGGTGTAAAATATTTTCAGGCTCTTCAGACTCAATTCATCTCTTACCTGAAAGATGGAAAACGGGAAGGAGCAACTTCCTGCATTAGCTCATACACCACGTCTACGATATTTTCCACAGAAGGTTTAGAGAAATAATCCCCGTCGGAACCATATGCTGGCCGATGGGATTTGGCTGTTAATGTTCTCGGTGCAGCATCAAGAAAACGAAAGCCATCCTGGATTTCAAGTATTTGCTGTAAAATATAAGCACTTGCACCCCCGGGGACATCTTCATCAAGGACAATTAATTTATTCGTCTTTTGTAAAGATTTAACAATTGAATGTCGGGAATCAAATGGAAGGAGACTTTGTACATCAATTAATTCTACTGAAATTCCGAGTTCTTCGAGAGATCGCATGGCATCCTGTGCGACACGCACACAAGAGCCATAAGTAACCAAGGTAACATCAGAACCTTCCTGCATTATTTGTGGCACTCCAATCGGAACCTTGAAATCACCAAGGTTGGATGGCAATTTTTCTTTTAAACGGTAGCCATTTAAACACTCAATGATGAGGCCTGGTTCGTCCCCTGCAAGCAAGGTATTATAGAATCCTGCAGCCTGTGTCATGTTCCTCGGCACAAGGATGTGCATGCCGCGAAGGGCATTGATGATCATTCCCATTGGCGAACCACTGTGCCAGATTCCTTCAAGACGGTGACCACGTGTTCTTATAATGACAGGTGCCTTTTGTCCGCCTTTGGTTCGGTAATGCAAAGTGGATAAATCATCGCTTAAAATCTGTATTGCATAAAGCAGATAATCGAGATATTGAATTTCAGCGATGGGTCTGAGTCCGCGTAAAGCAAGGCCGATGCCTTGTCCGGCAATGGTTGCTTCCCGAATGCCGGCATCCGAAATCCGTATTTCTCCAAACTTTGCCTGGAGTCCGGCAAAACCCTGATTCACATCACCAATTCTTCCAAGATCTTCTCCAAAAGCAACGAGCCTTGGGTCCCGGTTAAATAAAACTTCAAAATTTGCTTGTAATATTTCCCTGCCATCCATGAGTGGCGCATCAGAAGTATAAATTGCAGGCACTTCATTTATTTTTGATGTTGACTCTTCAGTCTCACTGTGCAAATAAGAATTGTAACGATCAAAATTGTGGATGGCATATTCCTTATTCCATTGTACCAGTGATTCCCTTGCATCTGAGTTTTCATTCCGTGCAAGGCGCAGTACACGATGAACAGAAGCAGCAATATCCCGACGTGCAGGATCGCTCATACTTTCCAGTTCCGTTTTCACTTTCAGGATAAACGATCCCTCTGAACTTTGATCGGCAATGGATTGAAACAAAGCAGTTACAGTTTTTATTTCTTCCCTGATCGGATTCATGAAATCATCCCAGGCTTGCTTCCTGCAGGCCGCAGCATATTTTTTTGCCTCAGCGTCGATCTCATCACACTCTTCGGCGCTCGAAATTGCAGAAGAGATCATCCATTCCCTCATCTTCTTCAGTCCGTCATACTCTTCCTCCCAGGCAAGACGTTCTTTTGTCTTGTATCGTTCGTGGGATCCTGATGTACTGTGGCCTTGTGGTTGTGTGACTTCCTGAATATGGAACAGCACAGGTACGTGTTCTTCCCTGCATATTTTGATTCCCTTTTCATACATCTCGCAAAGTCCGGGATAATCCCATCCCTTCCCGCGAAGAATGACATATCCTTCGCCTTTATCATTACGTTCGAAACCTTTCAGGATTTCAGAAATATTTTGTTTGGTTGTCTGGTATTTCGCAGGAACAGAAATTCCATATCCATCATCCCAAACAGAGATAGCCATTGGAATCTGTAAAACTCCTGCTGCATTTATCGCTTCAAAAAATACTCCTTCAGAGGTACTCGCATCACCGATGGAACCAAATGCGACTTCATTTCCATTAATCGAAAAACCTTTCATGTGACTGAGCCCGGGATTCTGACGATAGAGTTTAGAAGCCCATGCCAATCCGACAAGACGCGGCATTTGTCCTGCAGTAGGAGAGATATCCGATGAAGAATTTTTCATCTTCGTAAGCTCCTTCCAGGAACCATCCGGATTTAAACTTCGAGTAGAAAAATGTCCGTTCATGGAACGACCGGCAGATGAAGGTTCTGCTTCAACATCCGGATTGGCATACATCTGTGCGAAAAATTTTGTGATGTCTGATTGTCCGATAGCAAACATAAACGTCTGATCACGGTAGTAACCCGAGCGAAAATCTCCGTTCTGAAATTGTTTCGCCATTGCAATCTGGGCGAGTTCTTTCCCATCACCGAAAATTCCGAATTTTGCTTTGCCGGTGAGGACTTCTTTCCGCCCAAGCAAACTGGCTTGCCGGCTTTCCGAAGCTATCCGGTAGTCATTCAATACTTCCTTGCGGAAATCTTCAAAGCTTAGATCTCTCTTAACAGAACCTGCAGTTGACTCTTTCATGTGAAACGAAACGGGTTATGGTGTTCTCACAAATATAGGAAAAATTGGATGTTTGTATTCATGCTAACCAGCATCAAAAAAACATTTAATTTATTGGTGAATTTGGATTCAATGAAGCGGATTGAAAGGAATTCAGTATTTATCAACTTGGTTTTCAGAGGGGATTCCTGCAACGGATCGAAGTCCTTGTAAACAAATCTCTATTTATAATCATTTTATTTAGCGAAAATGTGGTTAATCCCTGAAGCATCCCGATATTGTGCAAGATTCATTAACCGGAAATGTCAAAGCGAAATAGTTGCCTCATTTATAGTGCTGGTTTTTTGTTTTTTATTACCTCATGTACCCAGCCCGCACGAGAACCTGAACATAAACCGGTGCCGATAGAACGCATGATGGAAAGCAATGGAAAAAGGATACAGATAGATCCGACTCTTTTAGTTTCTCTGAGGGATACAATTTGTGGTATGAGTTTAAAAGATGGCATTTCCGACACACTTACCCGGAATGATAAAATTTATGGATTCTGTAGTCCGGGTTGCAAAGAATCATTTATCAAGAAAACAAATTCGCAATGAAGTTATTCCAATCGGTGTTTGTGCGATTTTTTATCGTCGGATTAATCACACTCGGTTTTATGGTGTATGCTTATACCATCATGAATCCCGAGAAAGATGAGACCACAGTGTTGCCCGTATATGGGGAGAAAAATGAAGACAGTACTGATCATACTGTTTCTTCATTCTCATTTATTGACCAGGAAGGAAAACAAGTGACAGAAGATGCGGTAAAAGGAAAAATATTCATTGCCGACTTTTTCTTTACCACCTGTCAGGGAATTTGTCCGATTATGTCAGGACAAATGGAAAGAGTATACGAGCACTACAAAGGAGATGAACGCATTCATTTTTTATCGCATTCTGTCAAGCCTTTGGAAGATTCAGTGCCTGTGCTTGCAGCCTATGCGCGGGAGCACCATGCCGATGCTAAGCAATGGCAGTTTCTAACAGGTGACAAATCGGAGCTGTATGACATGGCCAGAAAATCGTATCTTGTGAGTGTGACGGAAGGAGATGGAGGACCGGAAGATTTTGTTCATACACAATTCTTCGCTTTGGTCGATCCTCTCCGAAGAATCAGGGGATTCTATGATGGCACAGACTCTACCGAAGTGAATAAACTCATTGATGATATCCATGTTCTCCTGGAAGAAAAACAATAATTATTTTGTTGTCATTTTCCTGTCTGTACATTTTTTGTTTACCGGTACTGTTTTTTGTCAGCACACTTCTGAAGAATTGTTCCATGAGTTGATTGATCAGGAAAAAAAATCAGCATTACAATTTCATGGTAAAATTGAATCGACTGCTTCCGTTTCATCCTTCGATGTTATTGCAGAACGTTGTGAATGGACGCTGGATCCTCAGGTTCGATATATCAGTGGAAAGGTCACTACCTGTTTTCGGCCACTCCAAAGTTCAATGAACCAAATTGAATTGGATCTTTCGTATGCTTTAATTGTGGACAGTGTAATTTATCATGGCTCGCCGATTTCATTTCAACATTCCGCTGCAGATGAGTTGCTCATCAGTTTTCCAATACCATTGTCTGCTCAAGTTATTGATTCGGTTTCCATAGTTTATCATGGAGTGCCGGGACTTTCCGGATTTGGTTCTTTTGAAATTGACCAGCATGCAACGGGCCCCATTCTCTGGACACTTTCAGAACCTTACGGTTCTAAGGAATGGTGGCCTTGTCATCAGGATTTAAATGATAAAATTGATACACTGGATGTGTTCGTCACCACAGCTTCCATGTATAAAGTTGCAGGCAATGGATTGCTGATGAGCGAAATTATTTCAGGGAATTCTAAAGTATCACACTGGCATTCTGAATATCCTGTTGCAGCTTATTTGGTCGGAGTAGCAGTTACAAATTATTCGACTTTTGCCGATACCATCGTGTTGAGTGATGGAACTTCAATGCCTGTTGTGCAATACACCTATCCACAAGATTCGGCTCGGACACGGAGCAAACTCGCGGAGCAGCATTTTAACGAGGTCATTTTGTTTTTTGACAGTTTGTTTGGGAAGTATCCATTCAGTAAGGAGAAATACGGACAAGCACAATTCGGATGGGGTGGAGGAATGGAACATCAGACCATGAGTTTCATTGGAAATTTTGATGCCTACCTGCTGATCCACGAATTAGCACATCAGTGGTTCGGAGATAAAATTACCTGTGGAAGCTGGGAAGATATCTGGCTCAACGAAGGATTTGCTACCTATTTGCAAGGATTGGGAAGGCAGCGCATCGTGCCGTCGACCTGGAATTCATTTCTTACAGGAATTTCAAATACCATCACCACCAAGCCAGATGGCTCTGTGTTTTGTGATGACACCACCGATGTTTCAAGGATCTTCGATTACAGGCTTACCTATTGCAAAGGCGCATATCTCTTGCATATGTTGCGATGGGTGATGGGTGACTCAACTTTTTTTACTTCAATTCGAAATTATATTTCGGATACGAGCCTGGTTTATTCCTATGCGAGAACCAGCAATCTGAAAACGCATCTTGAACTTGGATCCGGATTAAATCTCACATATTTTTTTAATCAATGGTATACCGGACAAGGATATCCATCCTATCAGTTGGAGTGGAATCAAAACGGAAGTACAGTTGAATTGATCATCGAACAAACACAATCGGATGCATCCGTTTCCTTTTTTCAAATGCCTGTGCCGGTCCAGTTCAGCGGTAATGGAAGAGATACTATTCTTGTTTTTGATCATCAGTATTCCAGGCAACGGTTTACATGTACACTGGATTTCGAAGTGAAGAATATTTATTTTGATCCGGAGCGATGGATTCTTAGTGCGGAGAATTCCGTTATTTCAACGCGTTTGAAAAATGCCTCACATTATTCATCTCTGGTTTTTCCGAATCCGACAAATGGAATTCTTACTGTTTATGATAACACTTTACCTATTCATTCGATCAGAGTTTTTGATGAAACCGGCAGGATGGTAAAGAAAGTCGATTTTGAATTTCCTGCCAATCAACAGGAGGTGGACATTTCAACCTTGCCTGCTGCTTATTACCTGCTTGAAATTGAGACTATGAAAACAGTTTCTACATTAAAGCTGATTAAAATCAGGGAATAATTATTTTTTTGGATTTTTAACCAAGGACTTCATGCCGTTTGCGGAATCCTGACGTATTTCTACGTTTTTCATTTCGAATGAAATATTATTTACCATTTTGGTTGCTTTTCCCTGCTTTCAGGGTTATTTTTACACTCTGCGCTCCAAACCCCCGGAACATTTTATTCAATTCATTTTTTTTCAGTAAAATTTAATTTTTGCTGATTTTATAATTCTGTATCATGTTTAATTCGATAATGAATATAAAATTCGTTCCTGTCAATTATAAAAGAGGAATTAAAATTCTGGTCATTTTTATTTTAAGTATCACCAGCTCATTCGGACAGAATAAATCCGAAGCTTTGTGGACTCAAGTTGATGAATCTGCGATTGAACGAAACCAGGAGCGGAAAGAAAAACCGGTAGCATACAAAACATTTTCTTTGGATCTGGCTGCGATGCAGGCGATACTCCTCCAGGCTCCATTGGAAGATTTAAGTCAAAAAATAATAAGCCAAACAGTTGTTGAAGTCCCTCTGTCGGATGGAAAGTTATCCCGTTTTCGTGTAACCGAAACACCGGTTATGGAACCCGGACTTGCGGTTCAGTTTCCATTCATCCGAACTTTCACCGGACAAGGAATTGATGATCCTACTGCTGTTGCTAAATTTGATTTTACACTTTTTGGATTTCATGCAATGATAATGTCTGCGAATGGATGGCATTTTATAGAACCATTTGTTCTCGGGAACACGAAAAATTATATTGTATACGACAAGAAAGATACCCGCAGAACTGACAATTGGATTTGTGAAGTGGATAGCACCTTTAGAATATCCAATAAGCAAAATCCTTCTCAGAATTCAAACTATAGGACGAACGGTGCTTCGCTAAGGACATATCGTTTGGCTCTAGCATGTACAGGTGAATACGCAGCTACTTATGGTGGAACCCAGGCTGGCGCAATGTCCGGAATGGTGACTTCCGTTAATCGTGTTTCAGGAGTGTATGAACTGGAAGTGTCCATTCGCTTTGTATTGATTGCGAACGATAACTTGCTCATTTATCTGGACCCGAATACTGATCCGTACACGAATTCTTCCGGCAGCACAATGTTGTCGCAAAATATAAGTACACTGAATTCTGTGATTGGCTCTGCCAATTTTGACATTGGACATGTATTCAGTACTGGAGGCGGAGGTGTTGCAGGTCTTGGTGTTGTGTGTGGAACTTCTAAAGCCAGAGGCGTTACCGGACGAGGTTCTCCAATTGGTGATGCATTTGATATTGATTACGTCGCACATGAGATAGGGCACCAATTCGGAGGGAATCATACATTTAACAGTGTGACGGGTTCTTGTGGTGGAGGAAACCGTGCAGCTTCTGCTGCTTATGAACCAGGATCAGGCACAACAATAATGGCCTATGCAGGGATTTGTCTTGCTGATGATATTCAACCACACAGTGATGCCATTTTTCATTCGAAAAGTTTTGATGAAATAGTCATTTATAGTACTACAGGAAACGGCAATTCATGTCCGGTCACAACGACAAATGGAAACTCGATTCCTGTGATCACAAGTGCCGGAGCGAATTATACGATTCCGTTTAATACACCGTTCAGTCTCACGGGCTCCGCAACAGATGCGAATGGTGATGCGCTCACTTATTTATGGGAAGAATATGATGTAACAGCCAATGGGAGTGCGCCCAACAGTCCTACAGGGAATTCGCCAATCTTCCGTGATTTTGTTCCAACATCAAATCCGACAAGAATTTTTCCAAGAATCGAAGACATTGTGAACAACACGCAGACACTCGGAGAAATTCTACCTTCTTATGCACGTACCCTTAATTTCAGATTTACTGCGCGTGACAATCGTGCAGGTGGAGGAGGAGTAAATCATCCGGATACAACGGTGAGAGTCTTTGTAATTAACACCACAACACCTTTCCTGGTTACAAATCCAAATACTGCTTTGACCTGGAATTCCGGATCCACACAAACAGTTACCTGGAATGTTTCGAGCACCAACCTCTCACCAATCAGTTGTGCCAATGTGAATATTCTTCTTTCTACTGATGGAGGATATACTTATCCTATCACACTGCTTGCCAACACTCCGAATGATGGAACTCAGAGTATCACTGTTCCGGTTGCAACCACATCGCAGGCGCGGGTGAAAGTACAAGGAGCAGGAAATATCTTTTTCGATATTTCAAATGTGAATTTTACAATCGCGAGTTCATCTGTAACATTAAATCTTACTGTCTTCATCGAAGGATTCACAAACAATAGTGGTGTGATGAATGGCGCAGTCTCGCCTTCTGTTTGCGATACGCTTACTGTATCATTGGCAAGCTCAATATCACCTTATTCGATTGTTACATCCAATGTCGGAGTAATCGGACTCAATGGAACCGGGTCATTTGTATTCACCGGACCTTATTTGGGAAATAGCTATTATGTCGTTGTTCAGCACCGTAACAGCCTTGAAACATGGAGTGCAAATCCGGTTTTATTCAGTAGTTCAAGTATCACTTATGATTTTTCTACTGCAGCTTCCAAAGCGTATGGATCGAATGAAATACTTCACACTTCCGGAAAATATGCAATTCGAAGTGGAGATGTAAATCAGGACGGGACTATTGAATCCAGTGATTACAGTTCTATCGAAAACAGTTCGCAGTTTTTTGCAAGCGGATATTTGCCGGCAGATGTTACAGGTGACAATCTTGTAGAGTCCTCAGATTATTCTCTGATCGAAAATAACTCTCAATTGTTTTTGTTCAGTGTAAGGCCTTGATAAAAATTTCGCCTTCGTTTTTTTTTATTTCCACACCAATTCCGAAATAACAAAGCTTGCAAAAACAATACTAGCGATCCCATTGGTGGTTGCAAAGGCGAGGTTTACACGACTGAGATCATCCGGTTTTACAAGAGTATGCTGGTAAATGATGAGTATTGAAAACAGGACTGCCCCGATCCAGAATACAGGGCCAAATTTGCCCACTTCACCGGCTGTAATAACAAGAGCAATGGTTAGTAAATGCAGGAAGGATGAGATGATCAGTGCATTTTTCTTTCCGAAATATGCAGGCACAGAATGAAGTTGTTCGGATCTATCAAAACCTTCGTCCTGCAAGGCATAAATCACATCAAATCCTCCAACCCATGTTAAGACAGTAAATGAAAAGAGTAGCGGTAACCAATCAAAAACTCCTGTCACCGCAAGGTAGGCACCGATAGGTGCGAGCGACAAACCGATCCCAAGCACAATATGACAAAGCCAGGTAAATCGTTTGGTGTAGGAATATCCAAGTATGACAAGCAAGGCCACCGGAGATAAATAAAAGCAAATGCTGTTGATGAAATAAGTAGTGAGCATAAAGAGTACTGAACTCAGGATCACAAGAGTTAAAGCTGCTCTTGCAGAAATTGTACCTGCCGGAATCTCCCTGATTTTTGTCCGTTCATTTTTAGAATCGATTTCTCTATCCGCCCAACGATTGAATGCCATCGCCGCTGTTCGCGCAAGGATCATACAAAGTATGACTTTCAGAAACAACCAAACATCCGGATGATTGCCGGGCTGGATTGCTCCTAATGTATAGCCAATCGCAGCAAATGGAAGTGCAAAAACTGTATGACTGAATTTGACGAGAGAAAGATAATTGCGAACTGTTTTAAACACAGGTTTCAGGTAAGCCCGCAAAGTTAAAATAAAAAATGACGGTTGGATGCCGTCATTTTATTGGGATTCATTCGAGATCCGAATTTACAAGATGATCAGTTTGTTGATTTTTACAGGTTTACCATCTATCAACAGGGAGCAATTGTACATGCCGGGAGCCCAGTTGCCACGGCTCAGATCGAGTGTGTTTACTTTATCCTTCAGCTTGATTTTTTTCATTTCGGATCCTACAAGATCACTCACAACAATTTCTGCAGAATGAAAATTCTCAATACTGCTCAGATCATAATGCAGAGTAGTTGAGTTTTCGAACGGATTCGGAAAGGTTCCGAAATCTACATTCGCGTAATGATCCAGTTCATCAATACCAACGGTGCAACCTTTCACCATTCCATAGGCATTGATTTTTCCATATCCCCATCTGTTATCGGGTAAATTGTTGCCGGTGAACGCATCTTTATCTGCACAATTAATGATCGCATTCTTCACTTCATCCCAACGCGCTGTTGGATTTTTTTGAAGATACAATGCAGCAATACCGGCAACAACAGGAGAGGACATTGAAGTACCACTGCTTCGTTTGTGTTTTTTTCCTGCTGCAACTTTTTCAGGTTCAATGGCAGCAAGTAAATTCAATTCCGATTGTGTGCCGCAGGAGATCAACCATTCTCCGGTTGCTGTGATGTCGGGTTTGATCCTTCCATCACGCGTCGGTCCA
>Ga0154020_10009009_pt1 | contig 11532 bp, 6 predicted proteins | sample Klosneuvirus_201_FD_109709 | JGI IMG/M metagenome (GOLD analysis project Ga0154020, IMG submission 109709) | Active sludge microbial communities from wastewater, Klosterneuburg, Austria - Klosneuvirus_20160825_MG | ecosystem: Engineered > WWTP > Aerobic digester > Activated sludge | place... | reverse complement strand
CTGCCATCAAGGCCATCGCGATTCCAGCCGACCTGTCCGAGATGGATGGCGCGAGCCGGCTGTTTGCCGGGATCGCCGAGCGCGGCCTCGTCGTCGACGAGCTGGTCAACAACGCCGGGGCGAGCGCGCCCGGCAGCGCCCTTAACCTCGACACGGGCGTCGTGCGCTCCGAGATCGTGCTTGACTACATCTCGGGGGTAACCCTGACCATGTTGTTCCTCCACCACCTGCGGGAACACGGCAGCCCGGCCGGCCGGGTGATCCAGATCCTGTCGATGGCCGCCCGCTTCAACGCCATGCCAAACTTCGCCCATTACAACTCGGCCAAGAAAGCCTTTGACGCCTACACCAAGGGGATCGAATACGAGACCCGCCGGGCGGGCGTCGGGGTTCAGTTCCATCGGGTTTACCCCGGCGCAATTTCGGGCACCAAGATCGCCACCAGCGGGATCACCGAGAAGAACAAGGGCATCGCGCTGACGGCCGCCCAGGTCGCCGACGCCATCGTGCGCGCGTCGCGCCAGGGCAGGCGCGTCATCATCCCCGGGTTTGTCAACAAGCTCGCCTACGTCGCCGCGCCGATCGTGCCCCAGTTCATCACCGATCGGGCGTTTTACAAGACCTACGGATAGGGCTGAATCGTATCTATCCGTTCCACATGGAGGTATTCCCATGATCGTGCGTGTCTTTCGGTGCCGTGTCCATCCGGACAAACAGAAACAGTTTGAGCCCTTCTTCCGCGGCAAGGCCGTGTCGAACGTGCGCGCCCACAAAGGCCTGATCTCGATTTTTTCCGGCGGCCCGATGGACGGCGCGTCCGACGCGTATCTGATGGTCTCGATCTGGAAGGACCTCGACTCGCTCAAGGCCTTCACCGGGGAGAACTGGCAGCAGCCCTACATCGACCCCGCTGAAGCAGACCTGATCAGCGATGTCACCCTGGAACATTACGAGGGCGGGCAGGTGTAGACGTCATCGGCGAAAACCTCGCGCGAAGGCGCCAAGGACTCATCCCGGCATAGGCTTGACAGCGCCTACCCGCGTGGTTAGTCCGTCGCCATCCGCCCCATTGCGCATTTCCCGCGCGTCCCTATACTCTCCCGATATCGCTACGGGGTTACGCGCGCCGTCACATAACGGCGCCGCGGAGGGGGACAGCATGAACGTTCACAAGTCCATACGGGTGCTGATTGCGCTTGGAATCTCGTTTCTGAGCGCGGGTGTTCAGCCCGCGGCTCAAACGGCGACCGCGGTGAACAGGGCCGGCGGTCTCATCGGCTGCATGACCTTCACCCCGCCGCCCAACGGTCCCTTCTCAGTCGGCGATTCGTACTCCGAATCCGGTCTGACCCTGGTCGGCCAGCCCTTCCACTTCAGCGACTGGTCGGACAGCAGCGCCGGAAAGGGCAGCAAGAGCGACTCGGCGCACGCGGGCGGCTCGCCACCTGAAATGCAGCTCAACAACATCGTTGTCGAGACGAGCACGGTCTCGCTCAATTTTACAAAGATCGAGTGGAAATACGCCGAACGGGGCGGAAATCTCAACCTGTCCATCAACGGGGAGTTGGCCATCTTCGACAACTTCGCCGAGATGAACGGCGCGATGCTGGGCGGCGTCCATGTTGCGGTGACCGGCGGGAATGGGCAGGACAGCGGCGAGGTCACCTTGTATGGCGAGATCTCTTCGTTCGGTATCGGCGGCCAGGAGCTGTGGATCGACGACCTGTGTTTCACCGACGCGGTGGATCCCATTGGCAACCAGCCGATCAACACCAAGAGCGATCTGGGCGACGCGCCGGACAGCGCCAACCACTTCGGATCGCCCTACGCAAACACCGCGTATGCCTTCCCGGCAACCGTGCTTGGGAAATTCCCAACCACGTTTGACCCCGCGACGGCGCCTCCGATTCAGGGTCAGGGGCCCAAGCACCTCAGCATCGCCCACATGTGGTTGGGCGCGGCCGTGACGGCCGAGAGCGAGGCCGATCAGTTGCCCGACAGCGACGGCGCCACCAACATCCTCAACCTGGGCGCGGACCTGGCCGATATGGACCGGGCCGACGATGGCTGGCTCAACCGGTGGACGGCCGTCTTCACCGATTGCGAAACGACCGAGCTGGTGGTGCGGGTCACCCGCAGCAGCATGCCGCTGCCCCCCACGCTGACCAACCTCTTTCTGAATGTCTGGTTCGACGGGATGGGCAACCAGCCCACGCTTCCCAGCGACGGCGATTGGCAGGACCTGAAGGATTGCCCGAACGGCAGCGGCGTGCCCGCATTCGCCCGCGAGTGGATCGTCCAGGACGCGCCGATCCCCATCATCCCGACCAACTCGTCGCAGGTCTTCACCATCACCACCCGTCTGGTCCCAAACAACACGCCCACTCTCACCCACTGGCTGCGCTTCAGCCTGAGCGAGCTCCAAGCCGTCACGATCTCCACGCCGGATGACGCCGACGGCCGCGGGCCGGTCAACGCCTTCCGGATGGGCGAGACCGAGGATTACCTCTACGAGTCGCCGCCTCCACCGCCACCGCCACCGCCGGCCGGCAAGACCGACCTGGGCGACGCGCCCGATAACACCAACCATTGGGGCAGCACCAACACCGCCTACACCTTCCCGCTCTTGACCCCCGGCCGTTACCCGACCGTGTGGAACAGCGGGGTGGCCCTCGACCCAAGTGGGCCCAAACATCAGAACAGCGCGCTCGAGGGCATCCTCGGGATGAACATCACCCGCGAGGACGAGGCCGACATTGGCCCCGACGCGGACGTGGTCAACAACATCAAGACCGGGGGCATCGACAGCGCCAACTACGATCAGGCCGACGACGGCTGGCTCAACCCGGGCGCCCCGTTCCCGAATTGCGCGACCACAACGTTGAAGGTTCGGGTGCGGCGCGGCCCGGCCGCGATCATGCCGACCATGCTGCTCAACGTCTTCTTCGACGGCAATCGCGATGGCGATTGGGCGGACATTCGGCCATGCCCGCCGGACGCGACCGGCGCGGCGCCGAGCAGCAACGAATGGATCGTCCAGAACTGGGTCGTGAACATGACCGGCATCCCGTTGGGCGGTTTCTTTGACTACAACGTGCCCACCCGCCTGATCCTCAACACGGCGCCGACCCTCACCCACTGGGTGCGCTTCACCCTGAGTGATTCGCCCGCGGTCATCGACTCCGCGCTTGCGCCGCCGCGCGCGGACGGGCGCGGCCCGCTGCAACCCGGTTTCTTCAAGAACGGCGAGACCGAGGACTACATCATCGAGGGCCAGCATCCGCAGGGCCAGCCCGGCGTGCTGACCATCGACAAGAGTGTCATCAACCCGTTTGGCGCCAACACGGCCGGCAAGATCATCACATACGTGATCGAACTCCAGCATACGGGCGGGACGCTGGCCGCGACGACGATCCTGACCGACCCGCTGCCCGCCCAGGTGATCCCGGTGGGCTTGCCCAGTGTCAGCAATCCGATCCCGAGCGCCGGGCCGCTTGTCGCGTCGCTGGCCGGCAATCTGATCACCTGGAACGGCTGGCTCAGCCCGGGCGGCAAGATCCGGATCGAACAGCCGGTGCGGGTCAAACCGTGCTTCGGCAACGGCCCGCGGGTCATTACCAACAAGGCGTATGCCCTGCAAACGGCGACGGCCGGCGGCGGCGTGATCTCGGATCAGGTCGACATCGACGAGTTCTGCTCAAGTGTCATCGTGTGGGGCGGCGGCGGGTTGACCTTCACCACCCACATCGCGACGCCGTTTGTGCTGCCCGGCGACATCATGAGCGTGACGGTGACGTTCACCAATACTGCCTCCGAGCCGGCCCCGTTGCGGGTCGGCCTGAACGGGCTGCCCCCCGGCCAGCCATACTTGGGCGGGCGCGCTAGCTGCCCCGGACCCGACGCCACGTCCGTGGTCGTGCCGGGAAACGGAGGCCGTGTCGACAAGATCTACGCCGTGCGGGTCCCCAGCGGCCAGTCGCTCGGAGCCTTGTCGCCGGCCGGCGACTGGGATGGAGATGGCACGTTTGACGCCGCGCTGCGGATGAGCTTCTTCGACATCTTCACCGAAGTCAACCTGGCGGCGGATCCGGATTCGGACGCGGCCGAGTATGCCTGCCGGGCCGTGAAGTTGTCGGCCAACATCGTCAAGACCGACCTGGGCGATGCCCCCGACAGCAGCAACCACCCCGGCGCCGGGATGAGCGCCTACCCCGGCCCGGTCGCGGCCAGCTTCCCCTCCGTCTTCGATCTGGCGACGGGAACGCCGAGCGGGCCGCGCCACTGGCGGCCATGGCACTTCCACCTCGGCCCGCGGGTCAGTGTGGAACGTGATGCGGATCTCTTCCCCGACCAGGACGCGCCCTTCACCAACCTGCGTCCGCCGCTGGACCAGAAGGATCTGGACAACTACGACGACGGCGTCGCGCTGGGCGCGCTCGCCTTCCAGAATTGCCAGGTCGCGACGATCCCGGTCCAGGTCTTCATTGACCCGGCGGCCAAGACCTGGATGATCAGCAACACGCTGCAGGGCTATGTGAACGTGTGGCTCGACAGCAACCGCGACGGCGACTGGGACGACAGCTACGGCTGCCCGCCCGGGACCGGCGGCCCGGGACCCTTTGCCCTCGACCACATCGCCATCAACCGTCCGATCAACCCGGCCGCGCTGGCGATCGGGCTCAACACGATCTTCGTGACCACCGGACGGGTGAACTGGTCCGGCAACGCCCCCGCCTGGATGCGGGCAACCTTGACCACTCAGCCGATCAGCCTGCCCTTGAGCGCGAGCCTGGGCGGCTCACTCGTGAACTTCAGCGACGGGCGGGGCGAGAACTACCGCCTGGGCGAGACCGAGGACTATCTGTACCGCGACCCGGCAATCCAACCGACTGGGACGGTCGACGTGCAGATCACGAAGCACGGCGAGCAGGTGCATTCCACCGGCATGCCGATCACGCCCGGCCAGATGAGCCCGAACGCGAGCAGCGCGCTGTGCTGCCTCGACGACGACGCGGATAACGATGGTATCCCAGACACCGCCATCACCGTCTGGTCGATGGAGTTCAGCAACCAGGGCACTGACGCGACCACGAAGACCATCCGGATCCGCGAGAGCCCGACCCTCGCCTGGTCGGTTGCGCGGGCAGTCGTCATCGGGCCGGACGGGACGCCGAGCACGGATGGTTTCACTTCTGACCGCAAGGGCTGGGATGGCACGATCAAGGGCAACGGGACCTATCGACTGTTGATGGCGATGACCCGGACCGCAATGGTCGAGACGGAACTCGTCACCAACACGGTCACCATTGAGGCGACCGGCGACACCGATCCGGCAGACAACGAGGCTGGCGCCACGGTGGTCGTGGCGGGATCCCTGCAGGTTCCCTTGCTGACGGGCCCGGGCAATGGCGCGATCTGCACCGGGACCTTCACTGTCACGGGCTGGGCCAACCCGGGCGCGCTGGTGCGGCTGTACATCGACGGCGCCGAGATCCTCAGCGCGACAGCGCCGCTGGCGGGCAACTGGGCTTTCGCCGTAAGCGGGCTGGCCAACGGCATGCGCATCCTGAGCGCAACCGCCGAGGCGGGCATGGTCGTGCTGGCCTCTTCTGACATGAAGGTGTTTGTCGATGACAGCCTGTCCTACTCGCCTCTCAGCCTGCGCTTCACCGATCCGGCCGGCATCTCGCATCGCCCGGTCGATGTGAACGGGCGCACCGACGACGGCGGCTGGATCCTCAATCTGCACCCCTTCACGGCCTACACGATCACGGTCCGCACGTGCTGCCGAAACGATCCCAACGCCGCGATCACGGTCAAATTCGGGCCCACCGATACGGTGACACTGACCGACCCGGACTTCGACGGCCTGTTCGAGGGCGTCTACACCACCGGCATGCGCACTTCGCTGAACATGGTCATCTCGGTGACCTGTTTCGGCATCATCAAGAGCAGCGATGGTACGGTCCTGATCGACCCATTCGGCTACATCACCGACATCAACACCAGCGCGTTGCTGAGCGGGGCGACGGTGACCAACTATGAGTTGCAAGGCATGCTCTTCAACGTATGGAACGCCCCGGCCTACGGGCAGATCAATCCGCAGGTGACGCTGGCCGACGGCTTCTACAGCTTCTTCACCCCGCCCGGCACATACCAGATCGGGGTGACCCGGTCCGGCTACCAGAGCCACCGCAGCGCCGACATCGTGGTCACCAACGCCCTGGTGCGCTATGACGTGGCGCTCACGCCGGTGCCAACCGGCCCGGTCACCCACCGCGTCCTGCTGCTTGAGAGCGGGCCGTCCCCCCAGGTCGTGCGGGTGAAGCCTTCGAGCGTTGTCCAGTTCACCAACTGGACGGTGCGCGAGAGCCCGACCCGCTGCTGCCGGGGCGGCAACCCGTATCGGCCCGAGGTCGGGACTGCCTGGGACAGCGGCATGCTGGCGCCGGGCGAGAGCTTCAGCGTGGTCTTTGATGACGTCGGCGTCTTCGAGTACGACGATGGCCTGGGCGGCGGCGTGATCGTCGTCGACCATGGCGGGACGGCCTTCCTGCCGATGGTGCGGCGCTAATCTGGAAGTTTTCGGAATTGGCCCCCGGCTGCGCCGGGGGCCAGTTCCGAAGCGGATATCACTCCCTTGAAAAGAACTCTCGAACTCGGCGCGGCCCGAGTGACGATCATCAACATCGGGGACGCGAACGCGGCGTTGCAGGATTGGATCACCTTGCCGGAGGCCGGGCGCCCGCCCGACTACGCCGAGGTCTTCACGCGCCAGATGCAGGTCCCGCATCAGTGCGTCCACATCGCGCTGAACGGGCGCTCGATCCTGGTCGATGCCGGGCGCATGGTCCCGCCCGGCCCGCCGCCCTTCGATCCTGAGGCGACCCGGCTGCTGGCCGGGCTGGCGGCGGCCGGCGCGCGGCCGGAGGACATCACCGACCTCGTCATCACCCACGCGCACTGGGATCACTTCAATGCGAGCACAATCGCCCATGATGGCGGCTTCGGGCCGCGCTTCCCCAGCGCGCGGGTCTTTCTGGGCCAGCCGGACTGGGAAGCCGCCCGGCGCGGCGAGGCGTGGCAGAACTCCGACAGCCTGGAGCGCACAACGTTCGGCGCGCTGAACGAGGCGGGCCTGCTCACGCCGGTGGACGGCGATCTCGATCTCGATCACGGCGTCAAGATCGTCGCCGCGCCCGGCGAGTCGCCCGGGCACCAGATGCTGCGCATCCGCACGAGCGGCTACACCCTGTTCTGCGTGGGTGATTTGTATCATCACACCATCGAAGTCGAGCGCCCGACGTATATGCCGGACTGGGCTGAGCCTGTCTCGAACCAGGCCAGCCGGGCGGCGTTCGCCCGCGAGGCGCTGGCGGCCAACGCCCTCCTCATCGCCGCGCACATTCCAAGCCCCGGGCGGCTGCATGAGACGGCCACAGGCGTGATCTGGGTGTCCGTCTAGACTCCGGAAATGACATTCGCCGCCCCGGCGTCCGCCGGGGCGGCGAATGTCATTTCCGGAATATCATCGCGCTCAGCGATACGCGACAAAGAACAAGCGCATGAACGGAAAGAGGCGTTTGCCGTCGGCGCGCACGGGGAAAGCGGCGTCGATCCGTCCGCGAAGCTGAGCCTCGAAGGCCGCGCGTTCGTCGGCGCTCGCCAGCGCGTCCAGAAACGGACGCAGGCTGGTCGCGCGGATCCACTCCAGGATGGCTTCGGGATCGGCCATCACGTGCAGGTATTCGGTCTCCCACAGGTCGAGGCGCGGGCTCAGCGGGGCGAGCAGATCGTAGTAGGCCTCGCTGCTCTCGATCGCGGTGGCATTCCGGGCCGCGCCCATGCGCTCGCGCCAGGCGGGATCGTCGGCGGTCGCCAGGATGAGCTTGCGGACCGCCATCTTGCCCGAGTGCGGCATCTGCACGGCCAGGGCCCCGCCGGCGGCGACTTGCGCGAACAGTCGTGGGATGAGCGCAGCGTGGCCCTTCACCCACTGCAGGGTGGCGTTTGAGAAAACCAGGTCGTAGGGCGTCTCCGCCGTCCAGGCGTTGATGTCAGCCTGCACCCACTTTCCGGCCGGGAAGTCGCCGGCAGCGGTTTCAAGCATCTTGGCCGAATTGTCGAGCCCGGTCACATCCGCCCCGGGCCAGCGCCGGCGCAAGGCCTCAGTGCTGTTGCCGGTCCCGCAACCTAGATCGATGATGCGATCGGGCTGGCCCAATCCGATCCGGGCGATGAGGTCCAGCGAGGGTTGGGTCCGCTCGTTGGCGTATTTGAGATACAGGTTGGGGTTCCAGTCAGTGGTCATAGACACATTCCCTGGAGACGACATGCCCCGGCGCAGCCTGGGCATGTCGTCTCTAGAGTGTTTTCAGGGTTGGATGATCGCTTTGATATCGCGCCCCTCGGCCGCCAACATGCGCCGGAAGGCCTCGTCGGCTCGGGTGATGGGGAAGCGCTCGATCCAGCTCTCGTACTCGATCTTCCCGCTGGCCAGCAGATCCAGAGCGGTCTGCATGTCCTCGAGCTTGGCCGCATACGTGCCATGCACGGTCCGCTCGGGCAGGGTCACGTCGTACGAGTCGACGGTCATGGCGTTATCGGTCAGCCCGATCCAGACCGCCGCCCCGCCCGGCCGGGCCGCATTCAGCGACTGGCGCTTCGTCAAGGCGAGCCCGACCGCGTCTACGACCACGTCAACGCCCTCGCCGCCGGTCAGCTCGCGGGCGATGGTGACCACATCCTCAGTGCGCGGATTGATCACCCGCTCGGCCCCGCAGCGCTGAGCGGCCTGCAGCCGTTCCGGGCTGAGGTCGGCCGCCAGAATCGTGGCGCCGGTGAGCGCGCTGAATGCCTGCATTGCCAGCAGCCCGATCGGGCCGGCCCCAATGACGAGGACGGTGCTGGGCTCGAGATGGCGGGTGAGGCCGACCATGTGCGCGCCATTCCCGAGCGGCTCAGCCAGACAGGCCGCTTCGGCCGGCAAGTTGGCCGGCCAGTCCAAAAGGGCGCTGACCGGCACGTTGACGTATTCGGCGAACGCGCCCGGCCGATTCATCCCGAAGATTTGCCGTTTTGCGCACAGATGCGGCCGCCCAGCCCGGCAGCGGTTGCACGTCCCGCACGGCACCAGAGCGTTGGCGACGACCCGCGCGCCGATCTTGAGGGACGTCCCGCTCGCGCCGCCCAGATCGGCGATGGTGCCGCAGAACTCGTGGCCCATCACCAGGGGCGGCGGGCGGCGCGGGCTGTGGTGGCGGAAGCCCTCGAGCTCGCTGCCGCAGATGCCGCAGGCCGCGACCCGGACCATCACCTCGCCCGGGCCGGGCTCGGGCGGGGGCATGTCGACGACCTCGAGGGTGTCCCAGGCCGGATACAGCAGTGCTTTCATTTAAATCTCCTGTCCTTTGAATTGGCTGACATACAGCCGGTGATAGAACCCGCGCGCGTCGAGCAGGCTCTGGTGGTTGCCCTGCTCGACGATCTCGCCGTTGTTGATGACGAGCACGTGGTCGGCGTCGCGGATGGTGCTTAAACGGTGGGCGATGACAAAGCTTGTCCGGCCGGCCATCAGCCGCAGCAGCGACTTCTGGATGCGGACCTCGGTCCGGGTGTCCACGCTGCTGGTCGCCTCGTCCAGAATCAGGATGGCCGGATCGGCCAGGATTGCCCGGGCGATGGCCAGCAACTGGCGCTGGCCCTGGCTCAGATTTCCGGCCCGCTCCGACAACAGGGTCTGATAGCCGTGCGGGAGCTGGCGGATGAAGTGATCGGCGTCCGCCATTTCGGCCGCCCGGATGACGTCGTCGTCCGAAGCCTCCAGACGCCCATAACGGATATTCTCCATGACCGTGTTCGAGAACAAGAAGGTGTCCTGCAGCACCAGCCCGAGCCGGCGGCGCAGGTCAGCCTTGGGGATCTCACGAATATCCACGCCGTCGATGCTGATCGTCCCGCTGTCGATCTCATAGAAACGGGTCAACAGATTGATGATGGTCGTTTTGCCGGCCCCGGTCGGCCCAACCAGGGCGACGGTCTCTCCGGCCCTGGCCTCGAGCGACATGTCCCGGATCACCGGCGCGTCGCGGCGATAGCCGAACTTGACGTGATCGAAGCGCACCTGCCCGCGCATAGGCGCCGCCACCGCCCGAGGCGTGGCATCGACCTCAGGCGGGGTGTCCATGATCTCGAAGACCCGCTCGGCCCCAGCCAGGGCGGCTTGCAGGGTGTTGTACAGATTCGACAACTGGCGCAGCGGTCCGACGAAGTTTTGCCCGTAGTTGATAAAGGTGGCGATGATGCCGACCGTGACCAGGCCCTGCAGCGCCAGCCATCCGCCCAGCCCGGCCAGGACGATGACAAACAGGTTGCCCAGCACCCCCGTCAGGGGCATGAGGAGCAGGGCATACGAGTTGGCCCGCACCCCCGAGCGGTAGGCCGCCTCGTTGGCGACGCGAAACTGGGCCAGGATCGCGTCGCCGCGCCGAAAGGCCTTGACGACCTTCTGCCCGCTGATCGCCTCTTCCATCACTCCGTTAAGTTGGCCCAGATCCTTCTGCAGATCGCGAAAGCCGCGCCGGGTATAGACCGCGACGAAGTTGGTGAACCACAGCATGAGCGGCAGGACAAAAAGCGAAGCCACGGCCAGCCAACGGTCGAGCACAAACATCGCAATCACGATGCCGGCCATGCCCAGCACGCTGGCCAGCAGCGAAGTGATGTTCTGGGCCACCGCCTGGTTGACCGCGTCGATGTCATTGGTCAGGCGGCTCATCAGCTCGCCGGCCGGGTTGCGGTCGAAGAAAGCGAGCGGGAGCGTCTGCAGGCGCCGGAACAAATCGCTGCGCACCCGCTGCAGGGCGCGCTGCGAGATGTCGGCCATCAGCCAGTTCGCGGCGGCCGTCAACAGGTTGGCCGCGGCAAAGGCCCCCAGCATCAACGCGGCGATGCGGCCCAGCCCGACGGCGTCCTTGGTGGCGATGAAGCCATCGATGGCGACGCCCATCAGATACGGCCCGAGCAGCCCGAGCAGGGTGTAGCCGACCACCAGCGCGACGACGGTCGCCAACGGCAGGGTGAAGTGGCCGAGATAGCGGGCCAGGCGGAGCAGCGTCGTGCGCGGATCCTTGGCCTTCTCGATCTTGCCCATGAAACGCGGCCCGCGAGCCTGCATCGAGGCGCGGGCATTCTCGCCGGGGTTGGGCCCGTGCATCGTCACGCTTGCGCCCCCGCCTCGGCAGCCAGGCGCTCGCCCCCGCCCAACTGCGAGTCATAGATCTCCTGGTAGATCGGGCTCGTGGCCAGGAGCTCGCGGTGCGTCCCCTGCGCGGCGATGCGGCCGCGCTCGATGACGACGATCTTGTCGGCCTTGAGCACGGTGCTGATGCGCTGGGCGACGACAAAGGTGATCCGCTCACCGTTGGATGCCTCGAGCGCGTCCTGGATCTTCGTCTCGGTTTCGACGTCCACCGAACTCGTGCTGTCGTCCAGGATCAATATCCGCGGCTGGACGAGCAGGGCCCGGGCGAT
>Ga0154020_10009008_pt1 | contig 11532 bp, 11 predicted proteins | sample Klosneuvirus_201_FD_109709 | JGI IMG/M metagenome (GOLD analysis project Ga0154020, IMG submission 109709) | Active sludge microbial communities from wastewater, Klosterneuburg, Austria - Klosneuvirus_20160825_MG | ecosystem: Engineered > WWTP > Aerobic digester > Activated sludge | place... | reverse complement strand
TCGTTCACCGCGTAGACGCGCCGCTCGGCGAGCAGGGTGATCTGCCGGTCCGCGTTGCGCCGCCCGCGCAGGGGACTCTTCGGATAGCCGCGCAGCACCACGTTGTCGGCCTCGGGGGCGCGCACGAGGTCCTTCGGGATCCGCACGTAGAGCTCCGCGGTCTCGAGCCGTGAGAGCCAGGCGCCGGGGGGAGTTCCGACCTCGCCGAGCGACGCGATCGTGACCGCGTCGGGGCACCGCGGCGAAGGCGCCGCGGTGGACGGCGAGGGCTTCATCTCGGCGTCGACCGCGTGGGCCACGGGGGCTTCGCGCCGACACGACAGCAGGAGGAGGACGAGGGCTCGGCGCACGCCCTCACCCTACAACACGAGCCGCGCGGTCGCCGCGAGCGTTCGCTCCACGCTCGTGCTGGTGAAGCCCGAAACAGCGCTAGCCCGGTGGCGTTCGGTCACACTGGCGGACAGGTGCAGAGGGCCGACGGCGTGCACGCCGAAGAACGCCCGCCACTCGAGGCGGTGATCGGTGAGGCGGGCGTCGTCCACGATGTTCTCCTGGAACCGATCGACGCCGTCGATCGACGTGAACACCTCCCACTTGGCCGCGAAGCCAGCCTCCAGGTCGGCCGTGGTGAAGGTGACCGTGGGGAGCACGCTGAGCCCGACCGCGTAGTAGTAGCCCTTCATGTGCAGGACCGACTTGGACGCGGGCTTGTCCGTCGCGAGCCACGCCGGCCACGCGAGCGAGGTGATCATCGCGAAGTCGGGCGAGACGTCGAGGTTCGCGCGGATCCGGACGGGGCCCGCGTGCAGCGTGGTGTCGGCGGCCGCGCTCGCCACGCGGACGATGGCGAGGCGGTCGAGCACTTCTCCCACCCAGCGCTCGGCGTACTCGAACTCCGTGGCCGCCCCGACGAACACGCTGGCCCCGTGTCGGTCGCGGACCGCCTGGTGGTAGTAGCCGAACAGGCTGGCGCGCGCGCTCACGCCGATCCGTTCGACGCGCTTGTCGCCGAGCGCGATGTCGATCGAGAACCGCGTGAAGCCCCGATCGGTCACGAAGCCGCCGGCGTGCCCGGGTCCGCCGTAGTGGGGCAGGGTGACCACTTCGGTGTCGAGACCGAGTTCGGCGCGGCTCGAGTCGGGCCGGCCGGCCTGGCTCGCGCGCGCGATCCCCGAGGAGAGGACGAAGCGGTGGTAGGTGTCGCGCGGCAGACCGAGCGCGTCGGTGTCCGGGGCGCGGCCGGCCTCCGAGCCGTCGATGCGGTCGTGGAGCTTGCGCGGGAAGCCGAACACCTCGGCGAGGATGCGCACCGGGATGGCGTTGCTGCCGCGATCGAACAGCTCCCCCAGCTGGTAGAGCCCCTCGCCGAACGGGATGCCGACGATCGGGGTGAAGATGACGTCGTTGAGGCTCGGGTACTCCTTGTACTCGACCACGTACTCCCAGGTGATCGACCCGATGTTCGCCATCAGGAACGACTGGGCGATGGAGAGGCCGTTGGACCGCGCGGTCCAGTAGTAGGCCGCGCCGGAGAGCGAGTGGTTGAAGGCGTTGGTGCCGAAGTCGTTGGAGTCGAACCGCAGGGCGTCGAAGGTGACGATCTTCCTTCGCCAGCTCGGCCAGTCCCACCGCAGGTCCCAGTCGGCCTGGTTGAAGTTCGCGTTGCTCCAGTACCACACCGTGCCGATCGGTCCGTTGATGACGAACACCTCTTCCGCCGCGCGGATCCAGTGACGCTTGCGGGGCTCGGGGTCGCGGATCCGCTCCTCGCCGGTGGCGTCGATCTCCGCCGCCGCCGCCGCAGTGGGCGCCGCGAGGGCGAGGAGCGCGCCGAGCGCGAGGACTCTTGGCCTCACGGCTTGCCCCGGTTCTCGTGGATCCGCTCGAACAGCCCCTCACAGCGAGCGGGGGTCGAGCGGATGCAGTGCACGTGGAGCAGACGTTCGGTCTGGTGGATCTCGAGCTCCCCCGCGGCGCAGTCGAGGTGCACCTCGGTCTTGGTGCGGTGCACGAGCCGACAGCCGAGCGCGACGCCCGAGGCCTCGACGGCGGCGAGGTCGACCTTGTCGAGCGGGCGGTAGAAGACCACGTCGGGGTGGGTGTCGACGAACGACCAGCTCCACGTGAGGTGGGTGGTGAGGCCCCAGCCGCGCACGACCCACTCGCGCGCGCCGAGGATGACGAACGAACCACCGAGCATCAGCGAGAACACGCTGTGGCGCCCGACGAAGCGCGCGTAGGCCGGGCCGCTGTAGACGCGCGCGCTGCCGCCGCTCGCCCCGTAGAACGTGCCGTCCTCGCGCAGGAAGCGGGTGCTCCCCGCGCCGATGCCGCCGCCCGCGACCAGGCGCAGGCGCGCGTCCGGCCCGAGATCCTGGACCGACACGTCGAGCCGTAGGTCGTTGAAGTGCTGGCGCGCGCTGCCGTTGCCGCCGAGCGTGTACGACTCGGTGGAGTAGCCGATCGACCAGCGCGACGAGCGACCGTCGTCGAAGTCGAGCCCGAGCCCGATGCCGATGGCCGCCGACGGCGTGGCGTCCGCGACGAGCTTGCTCCCGAGGGGTTCGTCCTCGCGTGGGCGGGCGCTCGCGTGCAGGGCCGGGTACGCCGTCCCCTGCAGATCGACGTAGACGCCGACGCAGCCAGGGGTGAACGCAGCGATGGCGAGCAACCGCACATACTGCGCAACGCCGCGGTCGCTGCGCGACAGAACGGGGGTGGCGTCGGCCATGCCCTCTCGTGGTGCACCTTCCGTACCCCGGCCCGCACGTTGCAGCGCCGACAGGCATGCGTGCGAGCTGGCGATGGCCTCTCGCCGCGCTCGTCGCGGTGTGGCCCACCCTTGTCCGCGCCGACGACCCCGAGCCGCGCGACCGTCCGAACTGGCCGCGCGTGCTGCAGGAGTACGTCATCATCAACGGCGCCCTCGGGATCCCCTGGTACTGGGGCAACCAGGACTACAGCCAGCGCACCTGGGAGTGGAGATGGGACCGCGAGAGCTGGAAGGCCAAGCTCGTCACCTTCGATGCGGTGCGCTTCGACGGGGACGACTTCCGCACCAACGCCGTCCACCACACCTTCGTCTCGGGGATGAGCTACTTCCTCGTCGGCCGCTCGAACCGCCTCACGATCCCCGAGTCGTTCCTCGCGAGCGTCCTCGCCTCCACCACCTGGGAATACCTGGTGGAGTTCCGCGAGGGGCCGAGCGTCAACGACATGATCACGACCCCGCTCTCGGGCATCGCGCTCGGCGAGACGGTCTTCCAGCTCGGGGAGCTGTTCCTGCGCGGGGGCGATCACCCGGTGAACTGGGCCCTCGCCACCGGGTTCGGGGGGCTACAGACGTTCCACCGAAGGCTCGACAAGACGAAGCAGCCGAGGAGCGCCACGACCGACAGCCTCGGCTTCGCGCAAGACCGCTGGCATCGATTCGAGCTCCACGCGGCCATCCAGCTCGCGGACCAGCCGACCCGCTCCGAGACGCGCATGCAGCTCGGCCTCGACACCGAGATCGTCACGATCCACTCGTTCGACAAGCCCGCGCGCGTGAGCCGCTGGGTGGGCGGAGAGAACTTCACCCGCCTCACGGCGCGGCTCTCGTACCACGAGCAGGGCATCCAGGAGATCTTGCTGCGCGCGCGCGCCACGATCGGTGGCTACTACGATCAAGACCTGCGGGGCGCGGTCGGGGCGCTCGCGGGGCACGCGTTCTACGCCGGCTTCGTCTCGTCGTTCGACTACGCGGTCAGCGACCTCGACACGCTCACCGAGCGCCTCGGCGTGAGCGCGCTCGGGGTCACGTTCGACGCGTTCCTCGAGCGCGCGCCGCTCCGTCTCCGCGCGACGCTGGACGTGATGGGCGACTTCGCGATGGTCACCCCCGTGGCCGGCGCCGCATACCGCGCGTGGCTCGGGCCCAACGCGCGCACACGGCTCAGCTTCCAGACCAACGACTACTACTACGCCATCGGCGCGAGCGTGCTGCCGTCGTTGACGGTCGAGCTCGCGCCGTTCTTCCTCGCCGCCGCGGCGCGTCTGGACACGTTCTCGTCGATCGAGGGCATGGAGCGGCGGCAGTGGGAGGTGACCGACGACTCCCACTTCGCCGATCGGCGCCTCTCGTACCGCGTCACCCTCGGCGTCGCGCCGGTGCGCCTGCTGCGCATGTGGGCCGGCATCGAGCGCAAGGTGCGGGCCGGGACCGTCGGGCCGTTCTCCGCCGACCTGCGCGAGCGCCTCGTGACCGTGGGCGCCTCTTTCGTCCTCTAGCTCGGCCTCACGGCAACGTGACGTCGGTGACCTTTCCGTCGCAGGTCACCGTGGCAAGCGTGCCCTTCGAGAGCCACGCTTTCCACTTCCCCTTCTCGTCGAGGCGCGCCAGGTTGATGAACTTGCGACCACACGGCGCTTCGAGCACCGCCTCCGGGTCGCCGGTGGGGTTGCCCGAGACGAACACCTTGCCCACCTTCTCGGTGTGCACGCGGAGGAAGCCGTTGCCGCTCTTGGGCTTGCCGCTCGGCTCGGCGAGCGCGGGCTTGGTGGAGACCGAGGCGCTCGTGCTCGTGGAGGTGGAGGGGTCGGGGGCCGGCTTCTTCTTCTTCGGGGTCTCGCTCGCGGCCGTGGAGTCGTCGGACTTGCGCTCGTCGGGCTTGGGCTTGCCCCCACTCGCGAGGGCGACGACGACGAGCACCAGCGCCACGAGTCCCACGCCCCCGAGCACGTAGAGCCCGGTGCGTCGGCGGTCGGGGCTGCGCTGGGTCTCCAGCGACTCCTCGAACCGCACGAACTCCCGACGGGGAGGCTCCTCGCTGGTCACCACCGGCACGACCGGCTCTGCCTCCGGAGGTGGGATGACCTTCGGCTCGTCGGGCACCGCCGGGTGCGGGACCGGGGGCGGCGTGAGCGCCAGCGCCAGCGGCTCCGCGGGGGGAGGCGGCGGGGTCATGCCAAGGAGGGTCTTCATCGGCGCCTTGGGCAAGCCCGCCGGTGCCGGTGTCAGGAACTTGGCAGTATCAGGGATGGGGATCGGCCGGACGCTCTTGGGCCCGACCGGAGGCACCGAAGGGGTCGGTGCGGCCTCGGGTGGCGCGGGCGTGGCAGCAACTGGCACGATCGGCCCGAGGTCGATCTCGATCGGTGCGTCGACCTCCGCGCGTGGCGGCACGCTGCGGAGGAGATCCGACTCGGTCACGTCCTCGGTCTTCGGCGCCTCCGAGGGGGCGGGGTGGTCGTGGGCGACCATGCCGTCGGCGGTGGGAAGCGGGACGGGCGTGCGCAGGCGTCCGGGCTGGTGGTCGGGCCCGATGTGCGGCGCGCCGTGCGGCGGGTGGGGTGGCGGTGCAGGGAGGTGGGGTGGCCTCGGCGGCTCGCTCTTCGCCCGCGGCGGCATCGGCGTGAGCGCCTTGCCCACCGGGATCACCCCCGGCATCAGCGGCGTCTTGGCGGCGGACGGGAGGGTGGGGCGAGGGGAGGGCTTCGGTGCCGCGGGCGCGACGCCAGGCATCAGCGGGGTCTTTCCGCCCTTCGGCGGCGGCGTCGGCGCCTTGGTCACGGGCATCGGCGCGACCGAGGCGGACGCTGCTGGCGCGGCGGCGGGCGCGGGAGGCACGGAGGCCGGCCCTATGCCCATGTTGGTGGAGATGCGCGGCCCCGGCATCTCTTGCTCTTCTTCTTCGTCCTCCTCGTCGTCGTCGAGCTCCTCGAGATCGAGCTCGAGCCCGGGCCGGCTCGCGCGGAGCGCCTTCATGCCGAGGACCGAGCGCTTCCCGGTGAGGCGCTGCCGACGGCGCGACGGGCGATCGGGGCGCGGCGCCGGGTCTTCGCCCTCCTGGGGCATCGCCGCGACGATCTCGCGGAGGGCGGCCTTGCCCTCCTCGAGCTTCTGGACCTTGCCGATCCAGCGGGCGAGCTCGGCGCAGCTGATCGTGCGCTTCTTGGCGTCTTCGGAGAGCGCGGCGTCGACCGCGGCGCACAGCTCCTTGGGCAGCCCTTCGCGTAGGGACGCGAGCTGCGCTGGGCGCCCCGCGACGAGCTGGACGATCCCCCCACCACCCTGCTTCCCCGGCCCGGCGAGGAGGCGGTGGCAGAGCATGCCGGCCGAGAAGACGTCCGCCTTCTCGGTCACGGTCTCGCCGCGCGCCTGCTCGGGCGCGAGGTAGCCGGCGGCGCCCTTCACCATGCCGACCACGCTGTCGGGCGTGCGATCGAGGATCTTCGCGAGGCCGAAGCCGGTGAGCTTGACGGTGCCGTCCCGGGCCACGAGCACGGCGTTCGGCGAGACCGCGCGGTGGAGCACGGGGGTCGGCGCGCCGGTCTCGTCGGTGAGGGCGTGCGCGAACGCCAGCGCGGTCGCGACCGTGGCCCCGATGTACGCCGCGGCGCCGTCGTCGAGCTTGCCTCCCTGGGCCTCGAGGTGGGCGAGGACGCCCGAGAGGGTCGCGCCCTCCACGTGCTCCAGCACCAGCACGACGCGCTCCGTGTCCTCGAACAACCCGAGCACGCGTGCGATGGCCGGCGACACGAGCCGCGAGCACACGCGTGCCTCGCGGGCCAACTCGGTGGCCGCGCCCGCCGTCGCCGGGTCGCGCTTGACGCACTTGAGGGCGACCTCGCGCGAGAAACCGAGGGGGCCCTCCTCCTTGGCCAGCAGCACCTCGACGGGCCCCTCGTTGCGGAGTCGGCGCACGACGACGTAGTCGCCGATCTTGCGGGGGAGGGGTGTGGCGGGGAACACGAAAGCCACAGGATACCCAGAAGCACCTCGTGGGAAAAAAGCCCTGCGTGTTGTGGTACGGTTTCCGTCCATGAGCGCGGACCGGGTTCTCCTCGTCGCGCGCGAGGGCTGGGTGCTCCGGCTGCTGGAGGAGGGCCTCCGCGAGGCCGGCGTCGTGGTCTCTTCGGCGACCACCTCGGCGGGAGCGGTGGCGCGGATCCAGGAGCTCGAGCCCGATTGCGTGATCGTCGATACGGATCTGGGCAATGGGGATCTGGGCGATGGGGCCGGAGACCACGACGGCTACTGGGTCGTCGTCCGGGTGCGCAAGCTCGGCGGGCCCGTGGCCATCACGCCCATCGCCCTCCTCGCGGCCGACGACGACGCCGAGGCCCGCACGAGGGCCTTCGAGGCCGGCGCCGACGTGCTCCTCTTGCGCCCGTTTCGCCTCGAAGAGGTGCTCGCCCAGGTCCACGCCCTCGTGGAGTTCGCGCGCCGCATGCGGGCGCGGCGCACCTCGCTCATCGGCTCGCTGCACGCCAACTCGGCGGGACCGCCGTCTTCGCCCGAGGCCGCCGCGTTCCGCGCCGAGCTCGCGCAGATGCCCGTCTCCGGGCTGCTCACGCTGCTCGAGCTCGAGCGCAAGAGCGGCCTCGTCTCGGTCCGCTCCGAGGGTCGTCGGGTGACGCTCGACGTCGCGAGTGGCCTCGTGAGCGGCGCCACGATCGACTCGGTCGGCGTGCCGGTGATCGAGGCGCTCGCGCTCGCCGTCGCGTGGCGCAGCGGCACGATCACGTTCCGCACCGGTTTCTCGGTCGATCCGCCGAACGATGCGCGAGCGATCCGGGTGCTCCTCGGCGAGCTCCGCGCGCGCGACGAGGCGCCGGTCACCCCGCTGGCCGTCGAGTTCGCCGACCTCAACGACCTCGGCCCCATCTCTGCCCCGGCGGCGTCGGCACCCGCCGCGCCCCGACCTGCGCCCCTGCCGGTGGCGCCCCCCAAGCCCGCGGTCGAGGTCGCGAGCGATCCGGTCGACGAGATCCACGACATCGGTCAGCTGCTGGGGCTCGACGACATGCTCGATCCGCCGCGGCTCCCCGCACCGCCACCGACTCCCTCCATCCTCCCCCCGCGCAAGCCGATGCGCAGCGAAGAGCCGGTGAAGAAGCCCGCGATGACCACGGCGGTCTCGCCCACACAGCCGGCGCCACCGCTCGCAGCCAAGGCGAAGCCCAACCCGAAGCCCGCGCTCGCCGGACACGACACCCGTCAGGTCGAGGTCCCCGCCGTGCGACGGTCGAGCCCGGCGCCGAGCGTCGAAGCGGAGACGAGTCCACGCTCGGAGGACGACGCCGACAGCGCCCGCAGCACGCTACGACCCTGATGTTCGGCCTGGAGGCTGTCCTCGGGGGGTGGCCCCCGCTATCCACCGCTCATGGCCGACGACGACTCCCGAACGGGCTCGACCTACCTCACCCCCTCCATCGTGGACTGGCTCGCGGCCACCCACGCGCCGAACGACCCCGCGCTGCAGGCGGCCTACGACACGCCGAAGGAGACGGGCATCCCCGCGATCCACGTGGGCGCGTCCGAGGGCAAGGTGCTCGCGATGCTGCTGCGCCTCGCGTCCGCGCGCCGCGTCGTCGAGATCGGCACGCTCGCCGGCTACTCCACCATCCACCTCGCGCGGGCGCTGCCCGACGACGGCCACGTGCACAGCGTCGAGTTCGACCCGAAGCACGCCGAGCTCGCCCGCGCGAACCTCGCCCGCGCCGGCCTGGCTCACAAGGTGACCGTGCACATCGGCCCCGCCCTCGAGGTCTTGCCGACCCTCGTCCCGTACGGCCCGTTCTGCGCGGTGTTCGTCGACGCGGACAAGGGCAACTACGACCACTACGGCGCGTGGGCCGCCGCGCACGTGCGCAAGGGCGGCCTCCTCCTCGGCGACAACGCCCACTACTTCGGCAACCTGCTCGACGACAGCGCGCCCGCGGCCGCCATGCGGCGCTTCCACGAGCAGGCCCGGAGCTTCTTCGACACCGTGTGCATCCCGACCCCGGACGGCCTCTTGCTCGGCGTCCGAAAGTGAGCAAGTTGCCACCATGGCCATCTTCCGCTGCGCCGACTGCGGCGCCCTCAATCGCATCCCCGAAGCCAAGCTCGGCGCGCGCCCCAAGTGCGGCAAGTGCAAGACCCTGGTGGACACCGAGGGCGCTCCGCAAGAGGTGGACGACGGCGGCCTCACCGCGGCCATCCAGTCTTCACCGGTGCCGATCCTGGTCGACTTCTGGGCGCCGTGGTGCGGGCCCTGTCAGCAGGCCGCTCCCATGATCCACGACCTCGCCGAGGAGCGCGCCGGCAAGGTCATCGTCCTCAAGGTCAACACGGACGAGTCCGCGTACGCGGGCAAGGTCCTCGGCATCAAGAGCATCCCCACGTTCATCGTGTTCCAGGGCGGCAAGGAGGTGGCGCGCCAGGCCGGCCTCCCGCGCCGGCAGGCCGATTTCGAAGCATGGCTCGACGGCGCCGTCGGCTAGCGTAGGCTAGCCCGATGGCCACGAGTCCTGCCGCGCGCCCCAAGGTCTACAGCGTCGCGCTCGAGCTGACCGCGTACTGCAACCAGAAGTGCCTCTACTGCTACAACGAGTGGCGGGAAGACGGCGGGCAGGGGGTCGGTGCGCCCGACGGCGGCACCCTCGTCGCGCGCGTCGACAAGATGCTGTCCGCCTGGGACGTCGACCACCTCACCATCACCGGCGGCGAGCCGTTCGCCCACAAAGAGGTGTTCCGCCTGCTCGACCGTGTGCGCGACGCCGGCGTCGGCATCCAGATCATCAGCAACGGCGGTCTCATCGACGACAAGCTCGCCGCGCGCCTCGCCCCCTACAAGGTCCGCTACGTCCAGGTCACGCTCAACGCCCCGACGGCGCCGCTCCACGACGACCACGTCGGCGGCAAGGGCCACTTCGACGCGACCATCGAGGGCATCAAGGCGATGAAGCGCCACGGCGTGCCCGTCGTCGGCTGCTGCGTCGTCACCAAGCAGAACGCCCACCTCGTCGGCGAGGTGCTCACGGTGTTCAAGGAGCTCGGCGTCCGCCAGATCGCGCTCTCGCGGTTCTCGCCCGCGGGCTACGCCACGAGCGCCGTCGCCACGCTGCTCCCCTCCCGCGACGACCTCATGGTGGCGTTCCGCCAGGCCGATGCGTTCACCGTCGAGGGCGGTGCACCCAAGGAGTCCGCGATGCGGATCTCCTGCACGATGCCGGTGCCGCCGTGCGCGGTCGAGACCGAGGAGATCAAGGGCGTCCAGTTCGGCACCTGTCCGATCGGCACGTCGATGCAGGAGCTCGCGCTCGGCCCCGACGGCAAGCTCAAGAACTGCACGCTCCACCGCACCGCGATCGGCGGCGTCGCCGACATCCTCGACCCGAGCGTCGACATGCTCGCGCTGCTGAAGGCGCCCGAGATCACCGCGTATCGCAAGGAGAGCCCCGAGTTCTGCAAGGGCTGTCTCCACGAGAAGACCTGCATGGGTGGGTGCGGCGCGGCGGCGGAGTGGGTGCTCGGGCACGCGCGTCGCTTCCCCGATCCGGTGGTGTTCCAGCACGTCGACGACGAGTTCTCGGCGCGCCTCGAGGCGGAGAGAGCCGATCCCAAGAAGCGTCGGCTCGAGGTGGTGCACGGCTGATGGACGAGGCCCGTCGCCGCATCCTCGCGCGCCGCGCGGCGTTCCTCGCGGTCGCCACCACGGGGCTCGTGTCGTGCGATCCCAAGCCCACCGAGCCGCAGGTGTGCCTGAGCCAGATTCAGCCGCCGCCGCCCGAGGCCGGGGTCGACGACGTCGGGTCAGAGGCCGCAACCCACGCGGACCCGCCCGACACGGCGCCGCCCATGCCGTGTCTCGAGGTCGCCGCACCCTGCCTGTCGGTCGCGCAGCCGCCGCCCGTCGACGCCGGGGCGGACGCGGGCCCGAGCCCCGCCAAGAAGGCCAAGCCCAAGGCCTGCCTCTCGGAGCTGTGAGCCGCGTCCCGCGCGTGCGAAGGCGGCGGTTCGCCGCGTGTGCGTACGGTCCCGCTTTCTCGTATACTTTGGCGCGATGAGCCCCAAGGACACCATCCTCGCCCGCCGCGCGCGCTTCGTCGCGGCGGCCGTCGCCACCTTCGCAGGGTGCGCCGACGGCCCGCAGGATCCCGGGCCGTCGGTTTGTCTGACGCCGATCTCCGACACGGGAGTCTCGGACACCACGGTCGTCGACGGGGGCGCCGACACCACCGACACCGGCCCCACCGTCTGTCTCAGCCCGCCGCTCGACAGCGGGGTCGACACGGGCACGCCGGACACGTTCTCGACGGACACGGGGCCCACCGTGTGCCTCTCGGCGCCGCTCGACACGGGGCTGCTCGACACGGGTTCCACGGACGCTGCCACCGACGCGGCCGACACGGGCCCGGTTCCCTGCCTCGTCCCGCCGCCGGGCTGAGCCCTCGGAGATCCCATGACCGACTCCAAGAAGACCATCCTCGCCCGTCGCGCGAAGTTCGTGGCCGCCGCGATCGCGGGCGCGGGCTTCACCTCGGCGTGCGCGTCGCAGGCCTGCCTCGACGTCCCCGCGCCGGACGCCACGACCGACACGGCCACCGACACGCTCGACGGGGGCGCCGACACGGGGCCTACGGTGTGCCTCTCGGCCGACGCGCCGCCACCCGACTCCGGCACCCCTGACGTCGACGCGAGCGACACGAGCCCCGTGCCGTGCCTGGACATCGCGCCCGACACCGGCGCCGACAGCGACGGAGCGACCGGATGAGCGACGCCCG
>Ga0154020_10009006_pt1 | contig 11533 bp, 4 predicted proteins | sample Klosneuvirus_201_FD_109709 | JGI IMG/M metagenome (GOLD analysis project Ga0154020, IMG submission 109709) | Active sludge microbial communities from wastewater, Klosterneuburg, Austria - Klosneuvirus_20160825_MG | ecosystem: Engineered > WWTP > Aerobic digester > Activated sludge | place... | reverse complement strand
GTTTGAGTACCCATGCTAAAATACCTGTTGCACCTCTGAAATAAAAACTTTTACGGATACCCTTACCGTTGAAATACTGAATATGAGAATCCCAATATTCACTAGCATAATAGGGCAATTTGGATCTGATTTGAGTCCAATAGTATCTTTCTGCATGAATATATTGGCCTTTCATAAAAAACGAATTGAACACATCATAGTGATTGTTTTCAATCATTTTAAGTTTCAATTGTAAGAGGGCATTTTGTCGTGGATTGATATCAACGCAATGTATTTTTTTGGGATCATCCAACAAATAATCCAAGGCATTACACCCAGCACTTGTTATCATGAGGATCTCACTATTCGTATCTATATTTAAGAGCGCTTTGTCACATCGCGGATCTTCCCAGCACTGATTATAGACTAATTTATTTTTGTGAATTAGGTTGAATAAGTGATTTTTCATGTATCCAATTGTAGTACAAAGTTACGAGATGATCAATCACGTCATGATGAAGAAATCATGATCAAATTGTTAAGAGAATATTACGGGAAATCAATTACGAATTGTCAATTACGAATTACAGGAACGGTAAAATCAATTACGAATTTTCAATTACGAATTACGGAAAGCGAATATCAATTACGATTAACCATTAACCATTAACCATTAATCATTAACCATTAATCATTTACCATCAACCATTAATCATCAACCATTAATCATTAACCATTAACCAATACTGGGTAATTTGCGAATTCTACTAATTTTTAGATAACCGAGTTAAATGCTATTTGATTGTATCTTTTAGTTAAAATTTGCTCAAACTCAATTTTTTCAACATAAAATGGGAGAAATTCTCGAAAAAGTTTAAATTTGCTAACACAAAATAACAACTTATGAAAATGCTTAATTACTTCTTGTCAGTTACTATGTTAATTGGCCTCTGTACGCTTCCTTTAATTAGCCAGAACTTTATTCAAATACCTAAAGATTATCCTACTATTCAGCAAGGATTGAATGCAGCTACATCCAACACGACTATTTTAGTTTCACCCGGCATTTATTATGAAAATCTAATATGGCCATCTCAATTAGACGGCATCAAGCTTTTAGGAATTAAGGGTAGTAAGGAAACCATTATTGATGGGAATGAAAAGGGGAGAGTAATTCAAATGGATTCACCTATTGGCAAAGGTGGCTCTCAGGAGATTACAGTGGCAACAGAAATTCAAGGATTTACAATTCAGCATGGTAAAATTTTTGACCTCAATGGTGCAGGATTAAGTTGTGAATATGCAAATCCTACTTTGAAAGATCTTCGCTTTGTGGAAAACATAGGTGAAGGTTTTTCAAGTTTTGGTGGAGGCGCATTTTTGTATAATTTTTCTGGTGTAATTGAGAATTGTCATTTTTATAGCAATAAATTAATAACGGATTCAAAAGCTCATGGTGCAGGTTTATATATAAACAGTGAAACTAGATTGACAATTAAAAATTGTATTTTCGAAGAGAATGAGGGTAAAACTCATAATTGGTGTTATGGAAGTGGCCTATATTATAATTATAGTGGCTTTGGGAGTGGAATGAATGATACATTAGTTTTTTCTGTTATTAACTGCAAATTTTTAAAAAATTCAACCCGAACAGATACATGGTCATATGGAGGTGGTTTGTACATTGCAGATCCTTCTAATACAAGTATTGGTTCAGCAGTGATAGATTCTTGTCTATTTTATGGCAATACTACAAATGAATCTACATGGAGTAATGGCGGTGGTATTTATAATGAATTCCCAAATTTAAACATTAAAAATTCTAAATTCTTTGAGAATTCTTCTAAAAGAGGAGGAGGATTATATTTTTATGCGAATCCTTTGCCGGAACCATTGACTAAAGTTAAGGTTGAAAACACTGTTTTTAGTAAAAATATAATTTTAGCCAATGGTACCTTAAGTGGTAGCGGAGTAGATGCAGGTTCTGATCCTATTGATTTATTAATGGTAAATACCGTCTTTGATAACAATAGAGCTGTTCCATTGAATGTTTTGGAAAATCAGAGCAACATTGAGCTCATCCATTGTACTTTTTATAATAATGATAAGAATCTAAATGTTAATTCTTCAAATTTTCATGCACAAAATTCTATTTTCTGGAATAAAACGAACAGAGAATTCACATTCCAATCTAACATTAAATTGAATAATTGTTTAGTTAAAGGCGGATATGATGGGGTAGGCAATATGGATGCTGACCCATTGATGATTAGTGATCAATTACCTGTCCCTGGAAGTAATTCGCCTTGTCTTAATAATGGAATTATGATCCCAAATATAGATAAAGATATTACAGGTAATCCAAGACCAATGCCTGTAAATAGCCTGCCTGATATTGGTGCTTATGAAATGGATCAATATTTTGCTCACGTGCTGGTAAAATATTATTATGATAAGAATCAGAATGGAAAGAAAGAGAGTGACGAAAGGTATTTAAGTTTTGGAAGTGTAGTTGATCATAATAAACAAATCCATTTAAATTTCTCAGAAAATGGGAGCTATATTATCCTTAATCAAGGCTTGGCATCTATACAACTCGTAGATGGATTTGATTCAAAGTGGAAATTGTCTGGTATAGGATTTTTCCAATTTGATGTAAACACACCTCAATTCGCAGAAAAAGTAGATATAGGTTTGACTCCAGTAAATATTTTTGCTCAAGTATCTACTACGGTTGTTGGTAATAATTTTAGGTGTGGCGAGGATGTGGAGTTCACACTGACATTAACGAATTATGGTACTTCAATCGAGTCTGGTAGTTTTTGGTTAGATATAGATCCTAGATTAGACAAATTTAAGTTTATAAATAATCCAGATATAACACTATCAGCCAATAGATTTGAATGGCGATATAGTGATTTATACCCTGGGGAAAGTGTAATGATTAAATTCATAGTAACTGCTCCACAAATTACAAAACGAGAACAAGTAGGTGAAATATATACTTTTTGTCATGGAATTTCTGCGTTACCATTTCGAGAAAATGATTGTTATAAAGCTGAGCTAAGATGTTCGTTTGATCCAAATGACAAATTTTCGATTCCACAAAGAGCTGATCACTACGCACTAATTGATCAGCCTTTAACGTATACCATTCGATTTCAAAACACGGGTAATGATTATGCCCGAAATGTTATTATTAGAGATACCATTGATCCAGCATTCGACTTGAGTACATTAAAAGTGCTGCATTCCAGTCATCCAAATGAATTGACCGTAACTTATAGTGATTCCAGGGAAGTAATCTTTTCATTTAAAAATATATTTTTACCTGACAGTACAACAAATAGATCAGGCAGCAATGGAAATGTTACTTATTCATTAGCCTATAATAAAGGATTTAAGCCACAAACCAAAGTAAAAAATACTGCAAATATTTATTTTGATTTTAATCCTGCTATTGTAACGAATACAATAGAAAATATTGTTGTGGTAAGTTTTCCATCAAGTGTTCGAAATCCAATTAAAAACACTATAGTAGTTTACCCAAATCCTGCATCTAACATGATATATTTCAGCAAATATGTAGAAAAATGTATATTATTAGATTTATTCGGTCAAAGGATTAAAAAAACAACTAATACAGATCACATGACATTAGATGTTTCCTCTGGAACATATCTTTTGAAACTGGAAAAGGATGGAATATCATCGTACCATAAAATTGTAATTAGTGATTATTCAAAGTAATGCAATGTCCTAAATATTATATTCCAATATTTTAATTTTAATTCCAACTTGGTGAAAAAGACGCTTGAGTACATAATATTTTTGATCATTTATTTAAATTGCAATGTTAACATTTTTGGACAGTTGAGTGATTGTATTTTAGATGATACATTCCATTGTTACAAAATAAATAAATTCAAAGTCGCAAAATTAAGCATAAAAAAATATTACCATCTTGCAGATACAGGACTAACATTATCTTCTACTTTATTAGCGGACACAGATTTAGATTGTATACCCGAGTTAATTTATTTAAATTCAACCTCTAATAAAATAATCATTGCAGATACAAGAACTAAAAAAATGAAAAAGATATTTGATATTGCAATAGCCGAATCAATTTTAGGCAGTAGTATTGCAATGGGGGATATTGATGGTGATAGAATTCCTGAATTATTTATTTTGGCTGGTTCTTTTTCAGCTAATCGAGCTAATTTTCGAAATCGAATAATGTGTTATGATTTAAATGGAAACATTCGATGGATATCTAATGTGAGAATAAACAACAAGACTGGAGATGAATATGATGGCATGTTGTCATTAGCTGATTTTAATCAGGATGGAATTTCAGAAATTTATGTTAAAAATCTGATATTCAATGCTCTTACTGGTATTCTTCTTGCTGATGGAGGCAATAATGGTATTGGCATTGAATGGGATATAGGTTATTCACCAGGTGGGATGAGTATTGCTGCTTATCTTGATGATGATCCTTCAGATCTTGAGCTTGCTGCTGGATATAGTATTTATAAGATTAAAATTAATAATACTAATGGATTATTAGGAAATTCAATTATAGCAATGAATATTGATATAAATGGTCAATACAGAGATGGATTGACATCGATTGGCGACATTAATAATGATGGCAAACTTGATGTAATTGTAACCTCACCTGGGTCAACAGGTAGAGGATTGGTCTATGCATATTGCTTTAAAACAGGTTCTTTACATTTGATTGCTAAAGCTTTTCCTCAGAATATTAATACTTCAATTGGAGTAGCCTCAATCGGTGATATTCGTGGAATTGGACAACCATCAGTAGTTTTCATTAGAAGCGAAAATTTACATTCATTTTCCTATGATGGCACTAATATATTGAAAGAGGATTGGGTTATTAATTGTTCTGACAGATCAGGTGGTAGTGGTTTAATATTATTTGATTTAAATAACGATAATGTTGTTGAGATTATAATCAGGGATGAAACTCATATTAAAATAGTTGATGGCTCAAGTTCAACACCTGTTATTCTGCATTCACTACCTTGTTTTTCGAGTACAGCTAAAGAACATGCTATTATAGGTGATTTAGACAATACGGGACAGGCAAAGATTTGTGTCCCTTGTGGCTTGGATGTCAACACAGACATTGGATTTATAAATGTTTTTGGAAGTGCGGATTTTGATTCACCATGGGCTCCAGCTCGAGGCATATGGAATCAATACGCATATAATCCCCTACTAATAAATGACGATCTTTCTGTGCCACAGTATCAAAAAAATCAAGCCACATATCAGAATAGAAAGTTCAACAACTTCATGCAACAGGAATCATTTGTGGATTTTAATGGTATGGTGCCTAAGCCCGCAGCAAGCCTTACTGGCAAAATCAAATCCGTAAATTACAATTCAAATAATGATGTATACACAGTAACATTTGATATTTATAATCGTGCTGATGCATCTGCAAGAGCAGATTCGAATCTACCTGTTTCATTTTACAATGGAGACCCAGCTAATTCTGGAACGTTGATTGGAATATATCATACTTTGAAAAAAATAGATGCAGGTGATAGTTTATTGAATTTACAATACACATTTGCAGCATCGAATCTAAGCGATCTATTTATGGTGATCAATACTACCCGAAATAAAACTGGTGCATTTGATCCGATAGATTTTATAATTTCAGAATGCGATTATACGGATAATATTTTTCGTACGCTTGTATTGCCGAAGGATGAGAGTGTGAATCCTTGTAATTATATTGATACTCATTTGTGTTATATCAAGGAAAAATTTCTACCATCAAAAATTATTCTTGAGAAAAAAATTGAAAGTAAGGAAGATGTATATACTATTGAACAGGCTTTATTAGCTGATATGGATAATGATTGTATTCCTGAATTGATAATTCCAGCCAGTGATTATGAAAGTATACTCATTATTGATTCTAAAACAGGTTTAACGAAATGGGAAATTAATGCACCATATTTAAGTAATTCATCTAACAGCATTGCAGTTGCTGATTTGGATGATGATGGTTTGCCGGAAATATTCTGTAAATCTAGAATAGGTTCTCAAATTCCTGTCAATATGCAATCAAAACTGTTTTGTTATAATTTGAATGGTTCCCTTAGGTGGATTTCTGATGAAAGTTTTGAATCAGAAATACAAAACCAATTAGGAGGAAGCATTGCTTTAGCTGATTTTAACCAAGATGGAATTTCAGAAATTTACATTAGTAATAAAATATTTAATGCAAAGACGGGAATTAAACTTGCGGATGGCGGACTAAATGGAATTGGAGGTGGGTCTGATAAAAATGGTTATACGTTACCACCGATTGCTATTGCTGCTCAACTTGATAATGATTCTACAGATTTAGAGCTTGCTGCAGGATACACAGTCTATAAAGTGATTATTAGAAATCCGGATGGTATGATAGGGAACAATATGATCGCAAATAATATTAAAATTAATAATGAATTTAGGGATGGGTACACGACTGTTTCGGATATTGATGCTGACGGAAAACTAGAAATTATAGTTGGTGGCATAGCGATAAAAAATAATATTTTACTATACGCTTATAAAATGTCAAATGGGATTCCACAACTTTTGGCACAAGTATCTTTTTTAGCTGGCATACAAGCAACATGTTCACCTCCATCTATTGGAGATATTAAAGGAAATGGACGACCATCAGTACTTTTCGCCAGGACTTCCATTTTGAATTCTTATTCTTATAATGGAACAACAACTTTCAAGTTAGATTGGTCCATGAACGTAACTGATCTTGAAAGTCCAGCAATTTCAACAATGTTTGACTTCAATAATGACGGAATTCAGGAAATAGTATATCGTGATGATACATTTCTCAGAATCTTCAATGGTTCTGTCATTCCTCCTGTGGAAATTACAAAGTATAACTGTTCTTCAAATACTAGTTTAGAATATCCGATAATTGGAGATTTAGATCATACAGGTCATGCGAAAATTTGTGTGCCATGTGGTTCCAATCTTGATGTTACCCGAGGCAAACTTACAATTTTCGGTCCTCCAGACAGCCTTACTGGATGGACTCCTGCCCGGGGTGTATGGAATCAATACAATTATCATGTCCTGAATATTAATGACGACCTCACAGTACCACGTATACAAAAAAACAATGCAACATTTAAGAATGGTAAATACAATAATTTTTTTGTACAAGAATCCTTGCTCGATAGTAATGGAATGTTAAAAAAACCTGCAGCTAGTCTTACTTGCAACATTAAATGTATCAATTTCGATCCTCAAATCAATGAATTTACTGTTGTTTTTGATATATACAACCGTAAGGACGCTACTATTGTGGCAGACTCTAACTTAGCGGTAAGTTTTTACAATGGAGATCCTACGAGCTCAGGAACATTGATAGGGATCTATTATACATTGAAAACAATCCTTGCAGGAGATAGTCTACTGAATTTGGAATTCCGATTCTCGGCTTCTAATCTTAAGGATCTCTTTATGGTAGTGAATACGATTAGAAATGGATCCGGGGCATTCGAGGATAAAGATTTTACACAGGTTGAATGTGATTATACAGATAATATCTCACGTACATTGGAATTGCCAAAACTAGATAGTATCCAAGCAAAGATTTGCAAGGGTGCTGTATATCAATTCTTAGATACAACCATTCAAGATCCTGGAAAATATTATCGTAAATTAAGTAATATAAAAGGTTGTGATAGTCTGATACACATCTTAAATCTAACTACAGTAGATACCATTTATACCAAACAATCCGTACAAGCCTGTGATGATTATCCATGGAATAATAAATTACTTACCCAAAGTGGTCTCTACGTATTTGATACCTTAAATCATTTCGGCTGCGATAGTATAATAAGTTTAGATCTGATCATCAATAAATCAAGCGTTAATAAAACACAGCACACGGCATGCGATTCCTATACATGGAATGGTCAGAATTATAATAAGAGTGGATTCTATACATTCCAAACGATGAATCAAGCTGGTTGCGACAGTACTATAAACTTAGAACTTATTATTCATAAATCCGACACCACAAACATAACAATTGAAACCTGTGATTCCTATGTTTGGAATGAAAGAACCTATACGCAATCGGGAATCTATACCTTGGATACTATGAACCAAAATGGTTGTGACAGCAGTCTGACTCTGGATTTAAGTATAAATTCCATAATCCAAATCTCTACAACGCAATCCACTTGTGATTCGTTGACATGGAATGGAATAACATGCACACAATCTGGAATTTATAAGGATACAACTCAAAGTTCTAAAGGCTGTGATAGTATAACTACATTACAACTCACAATCTCAAAATCAAATCAATCTTTTACAACTCAGACCAGTTGTAACAGTTATTCTTGGAATGGTACCACCTACACAAAAAGTGGAACCTATACATTCGCCACTCAGAATGCCGCTGGTTGTGATAGCATCGCGACACTACAACTAATCGTCAATCCATCAACGAATTCAACGACAAATGGGACTACATGTGACAGTCTAATGTGGAATAATATAGTTTATAAAAACAGTGGTACCTATCAATACACAACATTGAATGCATCCGGTTGTGATAGTATTGCTATATTGAATTTAATCGTTAATCCATCGAATCAAATTCGTATCCAACAAACTGCATGTAATTCTTATACCTGGAATGGTAAAACCTACACCCAATCAGGATTATATAATTATCAAACGAAAAATAGTACTGGATGTGATAGTATAATCACCCTGGATTTAAACATTATTCCATCAAGTCTAAAAGATACTTCGATCACTATTTGTGACAGCATCATATTTCTAAATAAATCACTAAACACTAAAGGAAATTATACATTCACTCTAAAAAATACTCAAGGCTGTGATTCAGTGATCCATCTGAATCTGAATATCAATTCACAAAACTTTAAATCCAATGTTTCAATTTGCGGATCTTATCAATGGAATGTCAATGGCATCACTTATGATAGTTCTGGAATTTATATCGCAAAATATACGAACCAATCAGCTTGTGATTCCACCTATCAATTGGATTTAACCATACACAAGAATTACGAAATCAAAGAAAAAGCAGAAGTTTGCAATGAATATTTATGGCCTGTAAATAAAGAATTATACACTCAATCTGGGGATTATATCTATCCACTAAAAACAAATCAAGGCTGTGATTCTATCATCAAATTAAATCTTTTCGTTAACCCTGAATTCCAACATACCGACACAGTATCTACCACTGATGCTTATACCTGGCCAGTCAACCAAAAAACATATCCCTCATCAGGAACCTACCAAGAGGTTTATCAAACCCAAAATGGTTGCGATTCCATACACTTACTACTCCTATCCATCAACAAAGATGTTTCTATATATTATCCAAATATCATTCATCCTGGAGGTCTGAATTCCTATTTTACAATTTACGTTTACGGCGCCTCAGCAACCATCAAAACCCTATCTATCTACGACCGATGGGGCGAACGCATTTGGCAAAAACACAATTTCCCACCCAACGAACTCCAGCAAGGATGGGATGGGAAATTCAAAGACCAAGATGTAATGCCTGGCGTTTATGTATGGCATGCGGAGTTACTACTACGCGATGGAAGTGTTATTGTGGAGAAGGGTGATGTGACGGTGATGCGGTAAACAATTAGGAATTGTCAATTACGAATTACGGAAAGTGAAGATCAATTACGAATTACAATTAATAATTATTCATTAATATTTAACCATTAACCATTAATCATTAACCATTAATCTTGAATTTTTAAATCTTTTAATTTTTAAATGGAATTACCTTTCCTTGCTCATCTTTAATTTCTAAATTCCAGCCAGAATGTATGGCTAGTTGTTGGAGCATTTCTAGCATTTCATTCATTCGTTTGGAGGTGCGTTGAAGTAAATCAGAAGCTAAGGCTTTTTGAAGTATTTGTTCTTTGGCTTTTTCTTGGAGTTCAGTCATCTCATTGGGTGAGAAATAATTAAAAGTGCCCTGTTGCAGATCGTAATAATCTAATTTATGATCAATGGCTAGTATTTGGGGTGTGAGATTAATTGTTAATTTAATGGTTTTGGTTTTTTCGTCGATAATCATTTTGCTGGTATCTGCATTAATCCCTGCAAGGACATTGGCTTGAATTCTTATGATGGCCGTTTTTCTAAATGGGCTCACATCAAACCAAGTATAATCCTTATGACTGTATAATTCATTGAATTGAGCTTCAATATTGACTATTTTAAATACATCTTTAATTCGCTCAAGCATTACAGAAGATGTAGTATTGGTATGATTGGTTTTCTTTTCATAACCAGATCCTACGTAGAATCCGATCCCAAAACAAACAAGACAAGCCATTAATATAGAAAGTAATCGCATGTTAAATCATTGGTAGTTGAAATATGAATTGATCATTTAGTATTAAATATTTTGGTTTTTGATTCAGGTTTTATTTGTGTTTTGAATTCAATGGAAATTTTAAATTTTCGTAACTCATTAATAAGGCTTTAACAGAGCCTACCGTTAATGGTGATTCTATGATGAGGGGAAGTTTGTTTTCATCATAACCAATATTGATTTTCATTTTAGCTCCATCTTTAAATACGCTTCCTGATATCACTTCCGCATTACATAATAGCGCACTGTATTTTCCGTTTTCTTTAACTGAACATTTGGGTTCTTCTTTAAGATAGCTCATGCCTAAATTATAAATTTCATTGTCGAGTATCATATTGAAATTTACAGTTTTATTTATTTTTAAAATGTCTAAATTGGTTTGGCGCAAGAAGTACATCGAAGAAACCAGATCATAAACATCTGTTGTCAGTGGTATTTCTTTGGTTGTAGTTTGTGACATGGATTTGCCTATGGATGATATCATTTTATTGTTGGGATAATCGAAAACCACTTTTTCATAATGTACATAGGATCCTTGATGAATATCACGGATATATAGTTTAGGCAATAGCGTTTTTTTGTCAATATAGGAATGATATTTATCCCGAACCTTATAAAACCATTCGTAGGAAGAGTATGTTTTTCCGGTAACCTCAATATGGTAAACATCCCCTTCATCTTTAACTTCAAAGGCTACTTCTCCGGCTGATAACCACACAAAATTCCAGTTGTAGTACAATTTGTAAGTTATTTTTTCTCCACTATTAAATGGCGCTTCTTTAGCGTTAGTATGTTCTTGATATAAGAAAATAAAAATGCAGAAATAGAATATTCTTTTATTAATTGACTTCATAATGTAGCTTCTTTTAATTTTTAATACCATTCAATCCTATTTAAATCTGTTCGCGTTTTATCTTTTGATTCAATAAACAATAGTACGATCCCAAAAATTGCAGGCAAACCAATATTTATCCAAAAAAGTGTCCATGATATTCCTAAAGCCAAATTTGAACTCATCCATAGATTGAGTACAAAAACTGCCAATCCACCTCGAATCAATCCGTTTAAGGAAACTGGGAGTATGATTAAACTTTGGAT
>Ga0154020_10009005_pt1 | contig 11534 bp, 8 predicted proteins | sample Klosneuvirus_201_FD_109709 | JGI IMG/M metagenome (GOLD analysis project Ga0154020, IMG submission 109709) | Active sludge microbial communities from wastewater, Klosterneuburg, Austria - Klosneuvirus_20160825_MG | ecosystem: Engineered > WWTP > Aerobic digester > Activated sludge | place... | reverse complement strand
GAGAAGCTCTCGATCGACGCCGACGCCAAGCTCGCCGAGCTCGACGTGCCGCCGCCGCCGCCTCCCCCGATCAAGGAGAAGCCCAAGCCGATCTCTCCCACGGTCCCCATCAACGACGACGGCGCGAGCGCGCGAGCCCTCGGCTGGTCGCTGATCATCGGCGGCGGCCTCGTCGGCACCGCGGGCCTCGTGTTCGCGATCGTCGCGGACGGCCGGCTCGAGAAGGAGCGCGGCTTCCTCACCGAGAACTGCGCCGACTGGTACGACAAGCCCAACTCGTGCAAGTTTCCGAAGCCGGGCGTCCAGCAGACGACGATCCAGTCGTCCAACGACGCGATCGCCACGTGGTCGGGCGTGCGCACCGCGAGCTTCATCGGGCTCGGCACCGGGTTCACGGTCGCGGCGATCGGCGCCATCCGCCTGCTGACCGCGCCGTCGCCCCCCCGCACCGCGGCGAGCGTCGTGCCCCAGGTGTCGATGCTCCCGGGCGGCGCGTATCTGGGTGTGACCGGCGCCTTCTGAGCGCCGGACCTGACCCGCTATTTGGCCGCTATTTGGTCGCTACTTGGTGCCGGCCGCGCGCTTCTTCTTCGCCGGCTTCTCGGCCACCGGCTCCGCGGCGGCCTCCTCTTGCGGCGCCTTCTTCGGCCCCGGCTTCGGCTCGTCGTTGCTCGCCGACATCGTGCGGAGGCTCCGCGCGAGCATCTCGGCGAGGTCGATCACCTGCGCGCCCTGCGCCTCGACCGCGGCCTCGGCGCCGCCGTCCTTGAGCTCGTTGGCCTCGACCTTCTGCTCGACCGCGGCGCTGACCGCGGCGCGGTACTGGTCGGGGTGACGCTCGGGGTCGAACGTGGCCGCGAGCTGCGACACGAGGTCGAGGGCCAGCTTCAGCTCGCGCTCGTTCGGCTCCTTCGAGGTGTCCGGCACGTCGATGTCGTCGGGCATCACGAGCTCGTCGCCGTAGCGCATGACGTCGAGCGAGAAGAGCTTGCCCTTGGGCCGCAGCACCCCGAGGCGCGTGCGCGCGCGGAGCTTCACCTTGGCGAGCGCCACCTTGCCGGTCTCCTCGAGCGTGCGCTTGAGGAGCATGAACCCGCGCGACGACTTGCCCGCGGGGCCGACCCAGTAGCTCTTCTCGAAGAAGGCGATGTCGATCGCGGCGAGGTCGATGAACTCGGCGATGTCGATGCCGGAGGCGCCCTCGTCACCCTCGAGCTTGGCGAGCTCCTCCTTGGTGAAGAGCGCGTATTGCCCCTTGCTCACCTCGTAGCCCTTGCCCACCTCTTCCCACGGCACGTCGATCGCACACTTGGTGCAGCGACGAACCATGTTGATCCGCGAGCCGCAGGTCTTGTGGAGCTGCGAGAACGAGGGGGTGAGGTCCTTGGTGGCGGAGTAGAGCTTGGCGGGAATGGCGACGAGCCCGAAGGCGATTTCGCCCGACCAGATGGCGCGCATCGTGAGAGTCTCCTTGGGCCGGAAGTCTGACGGGAATCCGAGCCTATGGCCAAGTCACGCAAGCCGACCACTGAGCAGCCGCGCAGCACCTACGAGGAGAAGCGCGATTTCTCGGTGACGCCCGAGCCGAGGCCGGACCCGGCGATCTCTCCGTCGGCCGGGTCGATGCTCCGTTTCGTCGTCCAGAAGCACGACGCCCGGCGGCTCCACTACGACCTGCGCCTCGAGGTCGACGGCGCCATGATGTCGTGGGCCGTGCCCAAGGGCCCGAGCTACGACCCGAACACCAAGCGCTTCGCGGTGGAGACCGAGGACCACCCGCTCGCCTACAACGAGTTCGAGGGCCGCATCCCCGAGGGCGAATACGGCGCGGGCGACGTGCTCGTGTGGGACTCAGGCACCTACGAGACCATCCCGCCCGGCGTCGAGCGCGCGATGCGCGACAAGGGGCACTTCCACATCCGGCTGCTCGGCGACAAGCTGGTCGGCGAGTGGCACCTCGTGCGGATCAAGGGCCGCGACGAGGACGCGAAGGCCAGGCCGTGGCTGTTCTTCAAGGCCGCCGATCGCTTCGCCGACCCCACGCGCGACATCGTCGAGGAGCGCCCGGAATCGGTGCGGAGCGGTCACGTGGCGACCCGGGGCCCCCTGTCCGCCGCGGGCCCTGCCTCGTCCCGCGCCGCCGGCGTCGACGCGCGCGGGCTCCTCACCCGGATCGGCGAGCCGATGCTCGCCTCGACGGGCGCGCTCGAGGACGCGGCGAGCTACCTCTTCGAGATCAAATACGACGGTTACCGGCTGCTCGCGGCCAAGGCCGGCGCCGAGGTGCGCCTGTTCTCGCGCGCCGACCACGACTGGAGCGACCGCTTCGGCGGGATCGTCGAGGCCGTGGGCGCGCTCGCCGCGCACGACGTCGTGCTCGACGGCGAGGCCTGCGCGATCGAGCCCGACGGACGCCCCTCGTTCCACGCGCTGCAGCGCTGGGTGGGCGGCGAGCGCGGCCGCGCGGTGCTGCACTTCTTCGCGTTCGATCTCCTGTTCCTCGACGGCCGCGATCTGCGCGCGCTGCCGATCGAGGAGCGCCGCCGCCTGCTCTCGTCTCTGCTCGCCACCCCACCCACCGTGGGCGCGCCGATCGCGGTCTCGCAGACGCTCCCCGTGCCGCCCGGCGCCGACGTCGCCACGCTGCTCGCGGCGATCCGCAAGGCGAACCTCGAGGGCCTCGTCGCCAAGCGGCGCGGCTCGCCGTACCAGAACGGCCGCTCGAACCTCTGGATCAAGATCAAGGCGCTGCGCCGCCAGGAGTTCGCCGTCGTCGGCTACACCCCACTCTCCGGCACCAAGCGCTCGGTGGTCGGCGCGTTGATCCTCGCCCTGCACGACGGCGAGCGGTTCCAGTACGCGGGCAAGGTCGGCAGCGGCTTCGACGATCGCACGCGCAGCAAGCTCGCGAAGGAGCTCGACGTGCACCTCCGCGACACGCGCACCGTGATCCCCGACGAGCCGATCAAGGACGCGCGCTGGGTCGAGCCCACGCGGGTGGTCGAGGTGTCGTTCCAGGAGGGGAGCCCCGAGGGCAAGCCGCGCTTCCCCACCTTCGTCGGCATGCGAGAAGACAAGCGTCCGGAGCAGTGCGTGAAGGAGGCGGTCCTCGAGGTCGAGGAGGCCGCGCCCGAGTCGGTGCCGCGCTCGGTGCCGGGCGTGCGGGTGACCAACCCCGACAAGGTGCTCTTCCCACGCGACGGCATCACGAAGGCCGAGGTCATCGAGCACTACGCCCGCGTCGCGCCGGTGATCCTGCCCTATCTGAAGGACCGCCCGCTCACGCTGCAGCGCTGGCCCGACGGCATCGACGATAAGGCCTGGTACCAGCAGCACCCGCCCAAGACCGGCACGCCGGACTGGCTCCGCGTGATCGACCGCGACGGCAAGCGGCACCTGATCGCCGACTCGCTCGAGGCCCTGCGGTGGCTCGGCAACCTCGCCGCGCTCACGCTGCACGGCTGGTCGTCGCGCGTGCCCACGCTGCACCTGCCGGACTGGCTCACCCTCGATCTGGATCCCGGCGACGGACCCTGGTCCGACGTGATCGAGGTGGCGCTCGCCCTGCGCATGCTGCTCGAGCAGCTCGAGCTGCCGAGCATCCCCAAGACCAGCGGGAAGCGCGGCCTGCACGTGTTCATCCCCGTGGCGCCCGGCGTCACCTACGACGACACCGCGCGGCTCGCCAACCACCTCGCGAGCGCGCTCGCCCGCGTGCTCCCCAACATCGCGACCACCGAGCTCCCGAAGGAGAAGCGCCGCGGCCGGCTCTACGTGGACGCGCTGCAGAACGCCGAGGGCCGCACGCTGGTCGCGCCCTACACGCTGCGCGCCCTCGACGGAGCCCCGGTCTCCGCGCCGCTGCGCTGGAGCGAGGTCACGCCCAAGCTCGATCCGAACGCCTTCCAGCTGCGCACGTTCCAGGCCCGACTCGACGCCCACGGCGACCTGTTCGCGCCCGCGCTCGAACGCAAGGCCGACATCCGCCCGCTGCTCAAGAAGCTGGGCTAGCGGCCGTCACCGCCGCCGGTCCCGAGCAAGGGCACGAGGCGCGCATCCTCCGCGTCGCGCGCGCCGACGTCCTCGGCCCTCGTCCACCCCATGTCGGGCTCGAGGCGATAGCTGCCGACGTACTCGTCCGCGGGCTTCCACTCGGCGGGGGAGAGCATCGAGAAATAGGGGCGCCCCTCGGCGCGCCGGTAGAGGTGGTAGACGTGCCCGATCCGCTTGTGGAAGCGGCACTCCGCGTGGTGCAGCGAGCTCGCCGTCTGCGCGTCCGCGAGCACCTTCTCGGCCTGCGCCTGCAGCGCGCGGATCTGCTCGGCGATGAGCCGCAGCTTGCCGAGGGTGGCGTTGCCGACTGCGCGATCCGCCTCCTGGATCTCGCGCGCGACGTCGACCAGATCGATGGCCGGCGCGAGCCGCGAGAGCCCGTAGGGCGAGGTGTGCGCGGGCCCCTCGTGGTTCGGTCCTTCGTGTCGACGCTCCGTCACGCGATCGGTCTATCACTTCCGAGCGAGCGCTTCAGGCCTTGCGCCGCGCGAGCCGCGCCACCGCGCGAGCCCCGCGGCGGGTGAGCCAGAGCGCGTCGCCCGCGAGGACCACCGCCGCGAACAGCGCCACGAGCCACCGCAGGTCGGCCCGCGCCCGCGCGATCTCGACGGGGTTCTTGCCGGCGGCCACGCCACCGCCGGGCGCGCCCACCCTGCGGGACACCGGCGGATCGTTGCGCACGACGTCGCTCTCCTGCTCGGCCAGCAGCGCGACCGTGAGCGGCGCCGGCGTGGCCGAGCCCTCGAGCACGTAGGGGCCCATCTGATCGAGCCCCTCGAGCAGCGCGACGCCCTCGAGCACCGGGGCGCGCGCGGCGATCTCGGTCACCGGCGCGCCGACCCGCCGCGCGACGACCTCCTTGGCCCCCGCGGCCGCGGTGATCCTCGCGGCGACGCCCGCGCGCGCGCTGGGCGCCCAGGAGCGATCGCGGCGCGTACGGGCCATGTCGACGGCGTCGCGCGCCAGCAGCACGAACGCGGCACGGCGCGCGAGGTCGCCGTCGGCCGGGTCGAACCCCCACAGCGTGACCGTGCGGTCGAGCGTGGAGGCGTCGGCGATGACGGCCAGCTGCTCGGCGCGCACCAGCGCCGCGGCGCCGAGCAACGCGGCGCCCTTGGTGGCGTCGGCGCCGAGCGGCGCGATGGGCACGACGCGCCCGAGCTTCACCCCCTCGAGCTCCACGTAGCGCAGCCGCGGATCGCTCGGCGACCACGAGGTGATCGCGGGCAGGTCGGCCCCGCTCACGGCCGCGCCGACCGTGCGCCCCCAGCAGTTGCCCGGGGGCGGGTTCACGATGAGCAGGTCGCCACCCCCCGGCGCCGTGGTGGGGCACGTGTCTACCGTGACCACGAGCGACCACGCCTCCACGGTGGCCTGCGCGAGCGCCGCGGTGTGGACCTTGTCGAGCTTGACGTCCGGGTCGGCGACCAGCGCGCGCGCAAGCCAGGTGGAGCCACCGACCCCGAGCGAGGCGAGCGTGACCGGCATGCGACGCGGAGGGGGCACCACGAGCTGCACCTTGTCGTCGAGCGCGAGCGCGTCGCCCGGCGCGAGCTCGATCGCGAGCGTGGCGAGCTCGTCGGAGCCATCGGCGGCGGGCGAGAACCCGAGGGTCACCGCGCCGTGCCCCGGCTCCCCAGCGGGGATCTCCACCTTGCGCGCGTCGAGCGGCTCGGGGCGATCCATGCGCCGCAGCGTGACCCACCGCGTGCGCCCCTCCTCGGGCGCGCCGAACGCAGCGAGCGTGACCGCGACGTCCACGTGGTCGGGGCCCTGGCTGCTCGGCCCGCGGCGCACGTCGACGCGCACGATCCCGACGTTGCCCTCGCGCGGTCCCGCCTCGATCGGCACCACGTCCAGCTCCGCGCCGCCCTCCTCGGCGAGCCACGTGGGCGGCCGCGCGAACGACCCGTCGGTGAACAGCACCACCCGCCGCTTGCCCGTGCGACCGCGCAGCAGATCGCGGGCCACGTCGAGCGCGGGCTCCACGTCGCCCTCGAGCAGCCCGGCCTCGATCCCGGCGAGCGAGGCCTTGGCCGCCTTGGCGCCGCGCTGGAGAGTGGCGACCACGCGCGCGTCGCGCCCGGCGACGACCACCGCCACCTCGGCGCCGATCCCCAGGCGATCGAGGAGCTTCGCGGCCTCCTCCTTCGCGCGGGTCATGCGCGTGGGCGAGGCGTTGCTCGGGTCGCTGGCGATCGGCCGCACCCGCGCGGCCATCGAGGCCGAGCGGTCGATCACGACCACCACCGCATCGGCGTCGTAGGTCGCGCCCTTGGACACCGGTCGCGAGAAGGCGAGGGCGAGCAGGATCAAGGCGAGCAGCTGCAACAGGAGCGACGTCTCGGGCGTGAGGCGCTTCCACGGCACGCGCGCCTTGGCCTCTCGCCGCGCGAGGTCGTACATCGCCGCGCTCGACACCTTCACCGTCTTGCGGCGGGTCTTGAGCACGTAGAGCGCGATGAGCGGCACGGCTGCGGCCAGGAGCCACAGGCCCTTCGCGGCCAGCAACGCGGGGAACACGGGCTGGCAGGCTACCGCGGCCCGAGGGACAATGACATCGATGCCGTACCCCACGCGCTTCGTGAACCTGGACGCGGCCCGCGCCCGCTTCGGCGCGCGGGTGGACCGGCTCGCCCCGTACTTCTCGGCGATGGACCCGCTCGCCGACGACGTGGTCGCCGAGATGGCCACCCTGCCGCCCGGTCAGGGTTTTCGCGCCCTCGACCAGGCGCTGAGCCACGGTCTCTCGTCGGCCACGCCTCGCGCGGTCCGCGCCCTGGTCGAGTCGCTCGAGGACGTCCCGCCGTGGGCCGACGAGCAGACCCTCGATCGCGCGGGTGAGCTCCTGATGCGCTCCGGGGTGCTCGGCGGCCTCGTGCTCGCCGCCAAGTCGATCGTCCACGGCTACGCCTCGCCCGCGGGGAACAAGCCCCTCGTCCTGTCGGGTCGGCTGCTCGAGCAGGCCCCGCGGCGCCTGAACGAGACCTCGCGGTTCGTGCAGGCCGTGTGTCGACCGGGCGGGATGCGCCGCTTCGGGGACGGCTTCGTGATCACCGTGAAGGTCCGCGTGATGCACGCGCAGGTGCGCCGCATGTGCCTCGCGTCGGGCCGCTGGGACGCGGCGGCGTGGGGCGCTCCGGTGAACCAGCACGACATGGCCGCGACCACGCTCCTGTTCTCGCTCGCCCTGCTCGAGGGCCTGCGCACGTTCGGCCTCGCGTTCGGCGACGACGAGGCCGAGCGGTACATGCACCTGTTCCGCTACGTCGGTCACGTGATCGGCGTCGACGCGCGCCTCCTTCCGACCGGGCAGCTCGACGGCATGAACCTGGCCGAGCTGATCTACACGACGCAGGGCGCACCCGACGACGACGCGCGCGCGCTGGTGAAGGCGCTGATGCACAGCGGCATCGCGCAGACCAAGGACAAGGCGCGCGACGCGCGGACCACGGCCGTCGGATATGGGATCTGCCGGGGCCTCGTCGGCGACGAGCTCGCGGATCAGCTCGGGGTCCCACGGGACCCGTACCGGTTCGCGCTGCCCGCGATGCGCGCCATGACCCGCGCGGCGGAGGCCGTGCGGCTGCGATTCCCCGCGGCGCACCGCACCGCCGTCGAGCAGGGCACCCGCTACTGGGATCGCGTGGTCACCGTCGGCCTCGCCGGCGCCACCGCCGAGTTCCGCCTCCCCGAGCTGCACGCGGCCTGACGGCCTGTCGATGGGAATGCCCGGGGGCATTCTTCGACATGCCCTGACTCAGCAGACCGTCGCGACCACCTCGGCCCACGAGGCCCCGGCGAGCAGCGCCTCGCGCGTGGCCGTCGTGCCGGTGAGCAGATCGAGCGCCTCGGCCTCGCTGGGGTCGACGTATTCGTAGGGCTCGGTGCGCAGCCCGAACCGCTCGACGGATTGCGCGCGGGCGAACACGAGGAGCGCCAGGTAGGTGGCCACGGGGCGGAAGCGCGCGCGGTCGACCACGTGGATCTGCACCCCACCGCAGCTCGCGCCCGCGTGTTTCTGGAACGTCGGCAGGAACGACGTGGGTCGCGCGCGAAACCCAGGGAGCCCCGTGTCGTGCAGGGCCTTCGCGAGCGCGTGACCGTCGATCCAAGGCGCGCCACACAGCTCGAACGGCCGGGTCGTGCCGCGGCCCTCGCTCAGGTTGGTGGCCTCGACGAGGCACCCGCCCGGGTAGACGATCGCCGTGTCGAGACTGGGCATGTTCGGCGAAGGGAGCACGAACGGGCGATCCCACGCGTCGGCGTAGGCCGCGCGATCCCAGCCCTCGACGGCGACGCACTCGAACAAGCCGGCGAGCCCCTCGACGACCGCGCGCTCGGCGACGATCTCGCCATAGGTGCGGCCGTGGCGGATGGGGATCGGCTCGAGGCCGACGAACGACCGCAGGCGGAGCTCGCGGTGCGGGTGACCCTCCACCGTGACGCCGTCGATCGGGTTCGGCCGATCGAGCAGGAGCACCCGCACCGACGCGCGGGCGCACGCGCGCAGCGCGAGGAGGGCCGTCCAGACGAACGTGTAGTAGCGCGCGCCGACGTCCTGCAGATCGACGATCAAGAGGTCGACCGCCGCGAGCTCGTCGGCCGTGGGCGACAGCCGCTCGAACGAGGTGCCGTAGAGCGAGACGATCCGCGCGCCCGTGGCCGCGTCGCGCTCGTCGCCCACGTGGGCCATGTCCTGCGCGCCGCCGCCGTAGCCGTGCTCCGGCCCGTAGAGCAGCACCGGTCGCACCCCGACCGCGACGAGCGCGTCGAGGGCGTGCACGAGGTCGCGGGTGACCGAGGCCGGGTGGGCGAGCAGGCCGACGCGGAGCCCGCGCAGCTCGGCGAGCCGCGCGCCGTCTTCGAGCAGGCGATCGAGCCCGATCTTCATCCGCCCCGCGCCCCGAGCTTGAGGCGCCGCATCACCGCCTGCCGCTGGCGCTCCTTGTAGCGCTCGTGCGAGGCGTCACCCTGCTCGTTCAGCGCCTCGGTCTCGCGGTCGATGACCTGGAACTCGACGAGCGAGAAGATCACCGGCCCGAGCGCCCGCGCGTTCGGCGGCGCCGCCTCGAGCACCGCCTTGGGCACGCGCAGCGGCAGGTCGACCACGAAGTGGATGACGTGGAAGCTCTGGTCCGAGAACGTGTTGTTGCTCGGCGTGAGCGTGTCGTTCTCCTCGTCGTTGATCCGGTCGTCGGTCACGAGCTTGGAGAGCCGGGGGTGCGCGTGGGCGTAGCTCTGGAGGTGGAAGATGGTGTTGGTGGACTCGCGCGGGATCACGTAGTTCCACGCGAACAGCTTGCGGGTCAGGTAGTGGACGACCGGCAGGATGTCCCCGCGGTCGCGGGTGACGATGCGGAAGCGCAGCTTGTCGTAGATCTGCGCGGCGACGTTGCGGTCCTTGGAGAGCAGCTTGGTGTAGAGGCTGAACTTGTTCTTCCGCCCGCCCACGAACTCGACGATGGGCATGCCGCCCGCGAGCATGCCGCCCACCACGCGGTAGACCTTCTCCTCCACGAGGTGGAACACCTCCTGGTCGGAGAGCGGGAGCATGAACAGGAGCTCGCGGCCCTCGAGGTGGTGGATGATGTGCATGCACTTGAGGATCGTGCACGCGCAGAGCTGCTTGTGGCCGCGCCCCGAGGCCATCAGCATGAGCCCGGGCAGCGGCAACCGCTCGACCGCCTTGGGCACCGGGAACTCGAAGTGCCGCCGCAGGTACTCGATGGCGTCGGCCTTCAGGCGCTCGGCGCGGGCGCGATCGGAGGGGTCTTCGAGCGAGAGCTCGTTCGAGAGGGCGAGCTCGTGGGCGTCCTGCTCGGTCTCGAAGTTGAGCCGCCGCCAGTCGATGACCGAGTTGCCCCGCAGGAGGATCTGCACGGCCTCGAAGTCGGCGAGGGACCAGCGATCGAGAGGCTTGAGTTGCCCTACACCCGGAGGGGCGCTGGCGGGATGGGAGGCCACGCGCCGAGGGTATCAGCAGATCACTCGGCGTCGCCGAGCGCTTCTTCCAGGGGCCTCTGGAGCGGCCGGGGCTGCTCCTCCGCGGCGCGACTGAGCCGGCCCAGCGACAGCGTGCCGAAGAAGATGGCGAACACCACCATCAGCACTGCGAGCTGAGCGACCCAGGCGTGGCCCGTCAGCACGCCTGTCATGGCGAGCACGACGAACGGCGAGAGCGCAGCGGCATACCAGGGAGTGATCTTCATCGAGGTGGTGGGTCCGTCCATCATCCTGGCGCCAGCATCGGTCCAAACGACATGTAGGTCAAAGTAAGTGACAGGAATACAGATCGAGTGGCGCGCAGAGGTAGGACAGCCGCCGGAAAGCAGAGGCCGTGCCAAAATAGTGACGCCGTGAAGGGCCAAGTTTTCAGCAACTTGGACCGTGGAAAACTCGTGGGGTACCCGGGGGTCGGCCACACGGGCGTGGGAGCAGGGCCACGTCACGGTGTCCGAACGCCTCACGAGGCCTTGCCGACTCGAAAATCCGTGGCATGCGGGCTCCGACCCGGAGAATGTGGAGGGTGCGGGCGGCTGGACACACGTCTCTGGAACACGAGACACACGTTCGTCCAGCCACGCTGTTCGCGGCCGTCGAGGGTGTACGACCCGGACCCGGTCTTCGGACGCTATGCTTGGACGCAGTGCGCGGTCGGGTCCTCATCGTCGACGACGAAGCCAACGCGCGAACGGCGCTCGCCGAGATCCTCCGCGAGGATGGCTACGTCGCCGAGACCGCCGCCGACGGCTTCAAGGCGCTCGGCAAGCTCGCCGAGCTGCAGCCCGAGGTGATCTTGACCGACCTCAAGATGCCCGGTCTCGACGGCCTCGGGCTGCTCGAGAGGGCCAAGGCGATCGTCCCCGAGGCGGTCGTGATCGTGATGACGGCGTACGGCACGATCGGCTCGGCCGTCGACGCCGTGAAGCGTGGCGCCGAGAACTACCTGCAGAAGCCGATCGACGACCCCGACGCGCTGCTCGCGCTCGTGCAGAAGGGCGTGGAGAAGTCGCGTCTGCTGCAGGAGACCCGCCGCCTGCGCGATCGGCTCCGCGACCGCAACGCGCTCGGCCACGTGGTCGGCGAGCACCCGACGATGAAGCACCTGCTCGAGATGGTCGGCCAGGTGGGCCCTTCGCGCGCGAGCGTGCTCATCGCAGGCGAGAGCGGCACCGGCAAGGAGCTCGTCGCCGAGGCCATCCACAGCGCCTCACCGCGGGCCGACAAGCCCCTCGTCCGCCTCAACTGCGCGGCGCTGGTCGAGTCGCTGCTGGAGAGCGAGCTGTTCGGGCACGAGCGCGGGGCGTTCACCGGCGCGGTCGGCCGCCGCGAGGGCCGCTTCAAGCAGGCCGATGGCGGCACCCTGTTCCTCGACGAGGTGTCCGAGATCCCCCTCGCCACGCAGGTGAAGCTCCTGCGCTTCCTGCAGACCCGGGAGTTCGAGCGCGTCGGCGGCAACGAGACGCTCAAGGTCGACG
>Ga0154020_10009004_pt1 | contig 11534 bp, 7 predicted proteins | sample Klosneuvirus_201_FD_109709 | JGI IMG/M metagenome (GOLD analysis project Ga0154020, IMG submission 109709) | Active sludge microbial communities from wastewater, Klosterneuburg, Austria - Klosneuvirus_20160825_MG | ecosystem: Engineered > WWTP > Aerobic digester > Activated sludge | place... | reverse complement strand
CCTCGCGGAGCGCTTCGGGACTCCGTACTATCACTATGACGTCGACCTCATCGCGGCTCGGGCGGCGGAGTTTCGCGCGCACCTTCCGAATTTCCGTCTGTACTATGCGGTGAAGGCCAACCCCGCGCGGGTCCTGCTCGAGGCCCTGCGGCCCCTGGTCGACGGCGCCGACGTCGCCTCGGGCGGGGAGCTCGAACGGGCGCTCCAGGCGGGGTTTCTGCCGAGCGCGATCAGCTTCGCCGGTCCCGGAAAGGACGACGACGATCTGCGGGCGGCCAGCGGCGTCGGCACGCACGTGGTGGAGTCGATCGCCGAGCTCGAGCGCCTGCGGCCCCTGGGGCTTCGCTCGCGCGTGATGCTGCGCGTCTCACCCCTAGAGCGCATCCAGAGCTTCGGGGTACCCATCGCGGGCCTGCCGAGCCCCTTTGGGGTCGACGAAGAGGACCTGGCGGCGGCGGCCCGCGCGCTGATCGAGCAGACTGAGTCGGTCGAGTTTCTCGGGGTCCATGCCCACGCCGGGAGCCAGTGCTCGAGCGCGGCGGGCTACGCGCGGCTGATGTCGGCGGTGTGGTCCATCGCCGACCGCCTGGAGAAGGAGCACGGCCTGATCTCCTCCCGCCTGTGCTTTGGCGGAGGGATCGGGGCGGCGGAGGCGGAGGGTCAGCAACGGATGGACCTGCGCGCGCTCGGGGAGAAGGTTCGTCCGCTGGTGGCGGCGCATCGCCCAGCGGAGCTCGTGCTCGAGCTGGGCCGCGCCTTGGTGGCCGAGGCTGGTACTTATGTGGCGCGGGTGGTCGCCACGAAGATCTCCCGGGGGAAGAAGTTCGTCATCTTGGACGGCGGCACCAACCATCACCTGCTGTCGAGCCCATACTATGCGCCCGGGCCCCGGCCACGTCCCCGGCTGCTGAACCTGAGCGCCCCCGAGCGGGCCACCGAGTTGGTGACGGTGGTCGGGCCGCTGTGCACGCCGCTGGATGTCCTGGGCGCGGACGTCGTGCTCCCCGAGCTCCGCGCCGGGGATCTGGTGGGGATCGCGGCGGCGGGCGCCTATGGCTTGAGCCTGAGCCCGGTGCTCTTTCTCTCCCATCCGCTGCCGAGGGAGTTGTATTCGAGAGGACCGGAGACTTGGGCATGAGCACCACAGCCCCGCTGAGCGAGCGCGATGTGCAGCGGATCCACCTCCACGCGCAGGGTCTCCTCAAGCCCCCGCGAAGGCGCGCGAAGAAGGAGGACGTCCTCTCGGCGATCGAGCGGATGCGCCTCCTCCAGATCGATACGATCCAAGTCATAGCCCGCAGCCCTTATCTCGTCCTTTACTCCCGCCTCGGTGACTATGACCCCGAGTGGCTGGGTGCGCTCCTCGAGGAGGGCCAGATCTTCGAGTGCTGGGCCCATGAGGCCTGCTTCGCGCCCCGCTCGAGCTACCCCCTCCACCGGAAGAACCAGCTCGGACGAGAGGGGCATTGGGCGATGAAGCATGCCCAGCGCATGCACCGCGAGCACCGCGCCGGCATGGACGCGGTGCTAGAGAGGCTCCGGGAGACCGGCCCCCTCCGCGCCGCTGACTTCACCGACGGACCGCGGGGCCAAGGCGGGTGGTGGGGCTGGAAGGCCGAGAAACGTTGGCTCGAGGCCTGGTTCGCCTTGGGTGAGCTCATGATCGCTCGCCGCGACCGCTTCCAGCGCGTCTATGATCTCCGGGAGCGCGTGCTCGAGAAGCTGTGGCCCGGGTGGAACGATGGCGCGCTGCCGGACCGGGACGCGTTGGCGCAGGCTTTCATCCTGGAGAGTGTCGGCGCCTTGGGCATAGCCAAGGCCCGCTGGATCGCCGACTACTTCCGCGCCGGAAAGAAGCACAAGGACGCCGACCTCGATGGGCTGGTCGAACGCGGGGAGCTGCTGCGGGTAGAGGTCAAAGGGTGGAGCACGCCCGGCTACGCCCTGCCGACGCTCTGGGAGACCTTGCCGAGCCGCCTCACGCCGACCCACACCACCCTGCTCTCGCCCTTTGATCCAGTGGTCTGGGATCGGGCGCGCGCGCTCGAGCTCTTCGAGTTCGACTATCGCATCGAGTGCTATACCCCAGAGCCCAAACGTAAGTATGGCTACTATGTCCTGCCCATCCTGGATCGCGGCGCGCTGGTGGGGCGCCTCGACGCCAAGGCGCACCGAGCTGATGGCCGCTTCGAGGTGAAGGCGCTGGTTCTTGAGCCAGGGGTGGAGGTCAGTACGGCCCTCTCGGAGCGGGTGGCCGGGGCGATCGCGGCCTGCGCGCGCTGGCATGAGACGCCGGAGGTGGTCCTGAGAAAGTCTGCGCCGGCGAAGTTCGGAGCGGCGGTGAAGAGGGCCCTACGAAGCCTGTAGCGAGCGCCGCACGTGGCCGGCGAGCCCCTCGGGGAAGATCACCACGCGAGCGGCCTCGATCTCCTCTAGGGCCCACCAGCGCAGCGAGATGATGCCCTCCATCATCCGCGCGTCCTCCATGTCGGGGTCTTCCGGGATCTCGGGATCGTCGAGCCGCAGGAGAAAGTACCGCTCCTCTTGCACCACCTGCTCCCCGCCGAAGGTGAAGCGCGACTCCGCTTGAAACAGAGGCAGGAGCGGCCCGGCCTGGATCCCGAGCTCCTCGGCCAGCTCCCGGCGCGCGGCGCGCTCGAAGCTCTCCTCCTCGAGCAGGCCTCCGCCCGGGGTCGCCCAAAAGCGCTCCCCACTATCTCGGACGTACTCGACGAGGAGGACCCGCTGGTCGGGATCGAGCACGATCACCCGCCCCGCTTGGCGTCGCACGGTGTCCGGTTGGCTGCTCATCAATATCTCCAGTCCACTCCGCCAAAGCCGGAGTAGCTCTCTTGCAGCGGTACGAGCGGCAGGCGAACGCCGTCGGCCAAGACGCCGCAGAGCGCGCCGGGTGGGTTCGGGCCCAGGCAAATATCGGGTGGCCGCACCAGGCTCACGTCCTCTCGATAGTATCGAAACATGGCCCGAAACAAGAGCCGCCCGGGGAGCCAATCGCGCGGCAGGGCGTAGGAGGCCTCGAGCCCACCCTCGAGGCCGCCGCTACCCCCGAGGTAGGCTCGAGTATCGGCGCTGACGGTGACGCCATAGGCCATCCGGGAGATCGAGAGCGAGAGGCTAGCCTTGCGGTCCGTCTCCCCGTCCAAGATGAAGAGGGCCGCGGCACTGAGATCGAAGAGCGCCGGATCTCGAAAAGTGGCCCCCAAGGCCGGCAGAAAGCGGATGGCCGCCACCGGCACGAAACCCGCGGCGCCGTCGCCGCCTTCGCGGATCTGCGCCGAAGCCGCCAGCCAGGGCTCGACGGGTCCGAGGCGATAGCCGCCGCGCAAGGACAGCTCGTTGTAGGTCGTCTTGAGGAGCTTCTGGTCGTAGGCGACGATCGGGTTGCCGTTCTCATCGACGGCGGTCCCCGCGCCGATGGTGGCCCCGGTGGGATCCACCCGAAAGGAGAAGTCGGTCGATACTTGGTAGACCACAGTGGAGAAGCGGGCGACGCCGAAGCGTAGGGCCAGCTGCCGATCCGGTTGATAGTTGCCCACCAGCTCTACGTTCTGAAGCGGCGAACCGTTCGGCAGAAAGTCGAACCACCCGGTGAGGAAGAGGTCGAGCGCGGGGCTCACCGCCCACCCCGTGTCCAAGTAGGCATAGAGGCGGTCGAGGCCTCCCGGTCCGGCGTTGGTATAGCTCATCGCCAAGGCGAAGTTGGCAAAGAACCCCGACAAATCCAGCGCGGCGAAGGCCCCCGCGGAGATCCAGCCCGTCGTGAAGTCCTGGGTCTGCCGGGCGGCCCAAGAATAGTTGAAGGGATTGCCGGAGAGGCCACCGAAGGCGCCGAGGCGCAGCTCGGGCATCAGCCGCACCCGCACGAGGAGGCCATCGGCCTGGGCGTAGCCCGCCTCCCGCACCTGCAGGCGGCCGAGCGCGAGCCCGAAGCTCGGGCCCCCGGTGCGCTGCCCGTCGGTGAGTCCCCAGCTGGCGTACAGCTGGGTGATGCGTCGATCGGTCAGCCGGAGGTGACCCGCGTTGGCCCGATACTCGAGGTCGAGGTGAGCGCCGAGCTCGGTGCCTAGGATGCGGTCGTAGTGCAGCGTGGCGCGGCCCCGGAGCAGATCCAGATCGAGCCCGTCTTGGCGCACGGTGTGGAGGTGCTCGCCATAGAAGCTCAGGTGCGCGCTGAAGCGCTCGCCATCCTCGGTGAGCCGCTGTCCCGGCGTGACTTGCCCGGCCTCCAAAGGGATCGCCCGCGTGGGTATCGGGGCGCTGATCTCGACCTCCGAGACCACCGGGACCATGGCCCCACGGTTGGACCAGCGGGAGGCGGAGCCAGGTGTGACCTTGGAGGTCTTGCGTTCGCCCGGTAGCAGGGGCGGATCTTCCGCGGGCGGGGACATCGGCGGCGACGGCGCGGGAGTCGGAGGCGCGACCGCCGGCGGCGCGGCGGGCGACGGCTCTGGAGAGGCCGCGGGGGAAGGCTCAGGGCTGGCCTCGGGCTTCGGATTCTTCGGCTTCTTGTGCTTTTTCTTGGCCGCCGCCGGAGCAGCGGTCGCCACCTCGCCAGGGACGAGGAGCGCTGGGCCCAGCAGCGCGAGGAAGAGCGCGAGTAGCCTCGGCCGGAGGATCATTTCGGCCTCTTTTGAGCCGGCGTCCCATAGGTCGCGAGCGAGAAGCTGAATTGGTTGTGACACTCCCCGCAGTCGTAGGTCTTGTATTGACCGGCGCTCCCTTGCCAATCGCCGATACTCACCTTGGGCTGCCCGGCCTGGCCGGCGATCTCGAGCCCCTGGTGCCAGCTGGCGCCGCGATAGTCTCTGAGATGGCAACTATAGCAGCGCTTCCCGATGAAATAGTTGCCAGCGTTGTGGCAGGAGCGACAGTCGAGGTTTCGGTGCACCCCCTCCAGCACAAACCCAGTCTCTAAGTGGGAGAAGCGCACCGGCCGCCAGCCGAGCTGCTCATGACAACGGCCGCAGTCCTTCCCGAAGGAGCCGGCGTGGATATCGTCCTGGCCGTGGCAATTGCCGCAGCTTTGGGCCGTGCCCGACAGCTTGGCGCCCGAGGCGTGGCAGAGGCCGCACTTGAGGATGACGTGGGCCCCGGTCAGCGAGAAGCCGGCGCGCTCATGATAGCCGTTCCTCGGGGGCTGCTTGAAGCTGTCGAAGCTGTGGCACTCCGCGCAGTCCATGGCGAGCTTGTCGCGCACGCGGTGGGGGTTGGGGTGACAGGCCTCGCAGGCCTGCCCGGAGGCCCTGAATTGCAGATCCAAGGCCGCGCCCGGCGGCGCCGTGGCGGCGTGGGGCACGTCCTTTCGCAGCGGATCATCGGGCGCTGGCAGAAAATGGCAACGCTCGCACTCGATCTTGGCGTGGGCTCCCGTGCGCTTGAACGGGGTCTGGAGGTTGTGATCGAACTTCGGCGCACCGCCGGTGGTCTCATGGCAGCGCGCGCAGTCATCGCCCAGGCGGGTGGCGTGGACGTCGTCCTTCTTGTGGCAATCGGCGCAGCCAAACTTCTCCGTCTTGAAGCGGCGGCCCGGGTGGCAGGTGGCGCACTCCACGATCCCGTGGAAGCCGGTCAAGGCGAAGCGCGAGTCGCGGTTGTGATCGAAGGCGACCGTGGTCCAGCTCTGGCCGCCGGTGTGGCAGTGGTTGCAATTCGCCCCAAGCTCACCTTTGTGCAGTTTGTCCTCGTGGCAGGTCGTGCACTGGGGCTCTAGGCCGGTGTACTTCACCGCGCTCTTGCAAGCCGCGCTCTCTCCGAGCTTGGCCGGCTTATGACACTTATCGCAGCCCGGCTTGCTGTGGGCCCCATCCAGCTTGAAGCGGGTCAAACTATGATCGAACTTCGAGGTCCGATCTCCGCCCCGCACGTGGCAACGCTCGCAGTTCTCCATCCCGAACTGTCCGCAGTGCGCCTCTTGGTGGCGGTGACAATCGGCGCAGCCGTGGCCCTCAAAGCGCTCGAAGCCCTTGGGCTCTTTGTTGCGGTGACAGTTGCTGCAGGCGGTCTTTTGGTGCGCCCCGGTCAGCGCGAACTTGGTCTTGGTGTCATGGGCGAAGACCATCTCCTTCCAGCCCGGGCCACCGTCGACATGACAGCCCTCGCAGGTCTCCTTGCCGAAGCGCCCCTTGTGCACATCGGGGTGGCAGCTCTGACAGTCCATCGGGGGCTTCTCGGGCTTGCTGCCGACCTTGTGACAGTCGGCGCAGCGGTTCTTTTGGTGCTGTCCGCGCAGCGTGAACTTCGTCTCCTTGCCGTGATCGAAGCGGGTGTCGGCGAAGCGGACCTTCTCGGCGTGGCAGCTTTGGCACTTCCTCGAAGCGGAGATCACCGAGCGGTGGGAGTCCTCATGGCAGCCCCGGCAGTCCGCGAAGTCTTTGGCGTCGACCTGGAAGGCCTTCAGATCTTTGGCGTGGCACTTCTTGCACTCATTCTTGGTGTGGAAGCCTTTGAGCGGGAAGCTGGTCTTGTCGTGATCGAACTTGGTCGCGCCGAGGTTTGGCACTCGGCGAGAGTCGAAGCCGTGGCAGATCGTGCAGTCGGAGAGCTTGGGGTCTTTGAAGTCGTGCGGCGTCTTGTGACACGTCGTGCACTCCCCGCGCAGGCCGAGGAAGCTCGTCTGCCCCGACTTGGGCTGCTTGCGCTCGTGGCAGGCCTCGCACTTTTGGAAGCGATGCGCGCCCATCAGCGGCCAGCCCGCGCGCTGGTGGGGGAAGTTGCGTTTGCCGCCGAAGGGGCGCCAGTCGACCGTGGTCTCGCGGCCGCGCCCCGATCCTGGAGGCTCCTCCTGGTGCTCCTTGTGGCAACCTTTGCAGGATTTTTCCTTCACCTCCGGATCGGCGTGGAATCCCTTTTGGGCCTCGATCCGCAGCTTCAGATCCCGGTGGTCGTGGCAGCCGAGGCACTTGCCGTCGGGCACCCCGTTGCCGCCTTCGTGGCACTTCTGACAATCCAGAGGCCCGCTCAAGTGGGCGTGTCCCTTGGACATGGGACCTGGCGCCTGGGCGTGCGCAGGCCCGGACAAGAGAGCCAGCAGAAGGACGAAACGTGCAGGGGCGCGCTGCAACTTGGGCTTTCTTAGCGCGGGGCTGGTGGCCGGGCAACGTTCAGACCCGACACGCATCCGAGACGGTCAGTCGGCTGGTCTGGGCACGGGCTGTCGTCAGAACCTGTCGGTCGTCAGCGACAGGTGGCGACAACAAGTAGCAGTGGGATATGCTCGGTCCCTAGAGGAACGGCCGGGCCACGTTTGGCCTCGTCGTTGCTGATGCTTAATCGGGGTCGACCCATTTTTTCCAGGAGGAGCTTTCAATGACGATCGGGATTCAAGGACAAGGCGGCGTTCAGCCCGCCGGCATGGAACTGGGAGGCCTCACCGGGTCGACCGAGGACTTGATTGGGTACTTTCAGCTGCGCATGAAGGACCAGGGGATGCAGGACCCCGCGCAGCGCGAGCAGTTCATGGCGGCGTTCAAGAGCGTCCTCGAGGGCTTGGGCTCGATGGGCGGCGCGGGCCTGAATCCGGCTACAAAACAGGCGCTTTTAGCCGCCAGCTCGGATCCCAAGTCCAACCCCGCCGCGGTGCTGCAGCGCCTCCAACAACAGGGCGTGCGCCTCGACACCTTCGCCGGTCAAAACCCGCTGGTCGACCAGAAGATCGCCTCGCGCGGACAGAACCTCGGCGTGTACACCCAGGGCCCGGGCCTCGATCAGGTCGCCTCCGGCAAGGCCGTGATGCACATCGGCCACAGCGGCGACGGCGTCAAAGACTTGCAGCGGATGCTCAACGCCATGGGCGCCAACCTCGACGTGGATGGCAAGTTCGGCCCGAAGACCGAGGCCGCGCTGAAGAGCTTCTGCGCCGCCAAGGGCATGAGCCCCGACGGCGTCCTCGACGCTGCCAAGCTCGGGGAGCTCCGGAAGGGCGGCACCCTCACCGAGGATCAGTGGAACGTCCACAAGCCGAACTACGCGGCGAACAAGACGCGGGGCGCGGTCGATGCGGCCGAGGTCCACGCGGAGCGCGCGGCGGCCAATGGGCCGATCGATCTCAAGGACGTCGGCACCGGCACCAAGGGGCTGCTGGAGCAGATCTCCCGCGGTGAGGGCACCTCCGACGCGATGGCCGCCAAGCACGGCTACAAGTCGGGCTACGACGTGGCGCTGGCCAACGGCGCCTACGGCGGCGGACCGAACGAGAAGCCGATCTCCCAGATGACGTTGGGAGAGGTGAAGGCGCTGCAGCGCCGGATGCTCGACCACCCGGCCAACGGCTGGAACTCGAGCGCGGTCGGCAAGTACCAGATCGTCGGGACCACGCTGCGCGGCCTACAAAAGGAGATGAACCTCCCCGACAGCACGGTGTTCAGCCCGGAGATCCAGGATCAGATGGGGATGCGACTCCTCGAGCGGCGCGGCCTGAACAAGTTCCAAAACGGGACGATGTCGGCGACGCAGTTCCAGAACAACATCGCCAACGAGTGGGCCTCCTTCGCGCGGGCCGACACGGGCCGCTCCGCCTACGGTCAGCACACCGGCACCTCCACGGCCCAAGCAGCCGCGGTGATCGCTGGCGTCCGCAACGCCTAAGGCTCCTAAGCCCGCCCGTTCTCTTGCAATCGTGCTCCCGCGCACGCAGGATGGCCTGGTCGTGCAGGGAGGCTTCCCGCTAGCCAACATCGTCGTCGAGCTCATCACCGAGCAGAGCGACGGCACCTTCGAGCTCCGCCCCGGCGCCCCGAAGGTCCTCAGCGCCGCCCTCGACGCCCTCTTCTTCAGCGGCACCGATCCGATGGCCGGGCTCGAGCCCGCGCTGCGCCTCCTCCTCGTCCTGATCGAGGACAAGAAGTCCCCGGGGGCCGCCCGCGAGCTCTTGAGTGTGATCTTGACCCGTCCCGAGGTTCCCCCTTTGCTCGAGAAGTACACCGACCTCGATCGAGCCACCCGCGCGTTTCGAGAGCGCTTCGAGGGATCGGCCTCCAGCGTCAAAGCGCTCGATGACCCGCCCGCAGGGGCCAAACGGCCCAAGGATTTCAAGGCGCGGCTGAAGGGCTAGCGGGGCCGGGGAGCTGAAGCCCCGAGGGGCAGCCCCTCCTCCCATCGCCCGACCTTGCCGCGACCTCTCGGCGCCGACTATCCTCAGGGCTCCGTGGAGCGCATGTACGTAAAGCTGACAACGTTCGTGACCTTTGGGGTCGCGCTCATCGCGGCCTGTGGAGACAGTCTGGAGCCCCTGGTGATCGCCCGCTGCCAGTCCGATCTGGAGTGCGGTTCAGGGAAGGTGTGCGAGGGCGGCGAGTGCAAGCCCAAGGACGCGGTCTCCTGCGCCGCGGTGCAGGGCGGTATGGCCATCCTCCAGCCTGGGCCGCCCTTGGTCGAGTTCGGCGAGGTCGCCGACGCCACCTACTTCCAGTCCATCACGCTCCGGAACATCGGCACCTGCACCCTCACCCTCTTTGAGGCCCGCTTCGATCAGGAGGCCGCCTCGCCCTTTGAGTGTCCCGGCTGCACGCCCGATCTCTTCCCGCTCGAGCTCTTCCCCTTCCGCGAGAAGCAGATCGAGGTCGCCTTCACGCCGGCTGGGGTGGGTGAGTTCAAGGACAACCTCGCCCTCCTCTCGGACGACGCAGAGTATCCCGAGATCAAGGTCCCCGTGCGGGCGCGCTTCGTGGGCGTACCCAACCCCAGCGTCATCCCCAACGAGCTCGAGTTTGGCTATGTGCAGGTCGGCCGCACGATCACCAAGGAGGTCAAGATCAGTAACCGCGGCACGGGCACCGCCAAGCTGGTCGTCAGCCACATCGAGATCCAGCCCACCGGCACCACCGCCTATTCGCTGATGAACGAGCTGACCGAGCCGGTGGAGATCGTGCCGCTCAGCACCGATCCGAACGCCGGCCACGTGGTGCGCGTGAGCTATCACCCCCGCGAGGTCGGCCTGCACAACGCCGACTTGGTGATCACCACCAACCTCCCGCGCAACGGCATCCTCCACATCCCGCTGCACGGCAGCTCGCAGACGCCGGCCAAGATCAACGTCTCGCCCTCCGAGATCCACTTCGGCTCGGTGCCGATCGGGCGCACCAACGCCTTGCCGTTGACGATCGTTAATGAGGGCGGCTCCCCGCTCGAGATCCGCTACCGCTGGGGCGGGACGGGCCTCTCCACCGATCTGTCGGCCAGCCCCACGCTCGTGCCGCCGATCCCGCCCGGCCAATACACCGAGCTGCAGGTGTTCGTGACCGCGACCGCGCCCGCGCCGATCACCGGCCTCCTCATCCTGGAGACCAACGATCCGAGCCGCCCCACCGTCACCGTGCCGGTCTCCGCCGACGGCGAGGACGTGGTGGGCGCGCAGGTCGTGAAGATCGAGATGAACTACGAGAACGGCCAAAACGGGTTCTTCGACAACGACTTCCGGAACGTCGACATGACGTTGGAGAACCCCTTCGGCCTGATCTGCAACAAGCAGAACGCCAACCCCACCAACTGGGGCAACTTTGGGACGGTGACCTGGCTCGGCCTGGGCGCCACCGAGGAGCCGGAGCGCGTGGTGCTCTTCGGCGCCAGCGCCGACGGGACCTACCGGGTGATGGTGAACTATATGGAGGACTGCGCCTCACTCCCCAGCGGCCTACTATCAGCCATCCTGGGCATCAGCATCGATCTCATCCTGACCGGGATCATCGGCGCGCCAATCGGCGTCTCCCCGGGCCAGATCTCGGACGTTATCGACGATATTTGCTTCGACCATGACTCCTCGGCCGTGACGATCACCATCTCGATCAACGGCATGATTATCCGCGAGGTGACCACCAGCTTGTCGCGCAAGGGTGACTATCAATATCCCGTCGATCTCGTCCGTCAAAACGGACAGTTCATGGTGCGCTAATGATGAGGAGAACGCTGCTCGCCCTCGCCTCCTCCGCCGCCCTTTGGAGCTGCAAAGCCGACGTCCCGCCCCCCGTGCTGGCCCCGCCCGAGCCTGGTTTGGAGGCCGATCCGCGCTGGATGACCTTCACCTGCGTGGAGCCGGGCTGCGACAAGACCCTCACCGCGACCATCCGGGTGATCGGCGGACGAGACCTGGCGATCAAGCGGGTCGTGCTCTCCGACCGCGATCGGACCGACATCACGGTGACGCCCGGAAAACCGCCGCCCTTCATCCTCAAGGCCACCGAGACCTTCTCGGTCAACGTGCAGTATCGGCCCACCGGGGACCCTCGCCTGGGCGACGTCAATGTGCTCGTCACCTATACCGACGCCTCGGCCAACGAGTCAGAGATGCGCGTGAAGGCCGGCGAGCTCGAGATCCCGGTGGTCCGCCGCCTGGTCGGGGAGCCCACGATCGCCGTCGATCCGCCGGTGCTCGACTTCGGCGCGGTGCTGCCGGGCGCCCGGAAGACGCTGCCGCTCACCATCAAGAACACGGGCTTTGGGAACGTCGGCCTGGTGCTGGAGTCGGTGCGGAGCGATCTGCTGGAGGTCTCCACCGGTCCGATGCCGATGAACGCGATCCT
>Ga0154020_10009002_pt1 | contig 11536 bp, 12 predicted proteins | sample Klosneuvirus_201_FD_109709 | JGI IMG/M metagenome (GOLD analysis project Ga0154020, IMG submission 109709) | Active sludge microbial communities from wastewater, Klosterneuburg, Austria - Klosneuvirus_20160825_MG | ecosystem: Engineered > WWTP > Aerobic digester > Activated sludge | place... | reverse complement strand
TGCGAATATTATTGTTGCTGTTCTGAAAGAACACTGGTACATTCCTTTTAGTGTTTTTCTGTTGGAATGGATAATGTTACGATTCTTTCTTCATCTGGGATATCCAAAAGCTCTTCTGATTTCGCTCACAGGAAATGTGATTGCACTGGTCTCAACTTTGATATTAAGTGGTGTATTCACTACCGTTAGTCCAACTTTCTTAATGATTTTCATCCTTCTGGGATCAACCCTCACAGAAGTATTTTTAACGAGTGCCATTTTTAAAATTCCTGTTTCCAAATCATTCATCCCCCTATCCCTCGGAAATATTATTTCCGCACTTGCTTTGTGGGCAGTTCTCCCGACTTTCTGATCAGAACCCTGCTTGGCCTTACTTTTTGCTTCTGATTTACGAAGATGTATAATGCAAGATTTCATTGGATGGAATCAATTTTTCAATTCCAACCTGCACATTATAGTGCAAAAAAAATCCTCCGTTTTTGTGGAGGATTCTTTGTGTGATTCATATTAAAACAAGCCGTTTATCTCTGCATTGATCTTGTTAATTATCTTACCAAGATCTTCTGGATTATCTGCAAAATTCAAGTCATCAATATCAATGACAAGTAATTTGCCTTGGTCATACGTCGAAATCCAGGCTTCATAACGTTCGTTGAGACGTTTCAAGTAATCAATTCGAATAGAATTTTCATAATCGCGACCTCGTCGCGCAATTTGATTGACAAGGGTTGGAACGCTTCCACGCAGATAAATCATCAGATCGGGAGGAGAAACAAATTTATTCATTAGGTTGAACAAACTCTGGTAATTATTAAAATCCCGGGTTGTCATTAAACCCATCGCATGAAGATTCGGTGCAAAAATATTTGCATCCTCATAAATTGTGCGATCCTGGATTACAGTCTTACCACTTTGGCGGATTTTTGTGATCTGCTCAAATCGTGAATTCAAAAAATAGATTTGCAGGTTGAAAGACCAACGTTGCATATCATCATAAAAATCATTGAGGTAAGGATTGTCATCGACATCCTCATAGTGTGGCTCCCATTTCAGGTTTTTTGCCAATAAGGTTGCGAGAGTTGTTTTTCCTGCACCAATATTTCCTGCAATTGCAATGTGCAATGGTGACAATTGTTTTTTGGTAGGTGAATATTTTTCTGTAGACTTCACCGTGGAGGTTTTTGTTGAAGTGGGTTTCACCGAATCTTTAGCTGTTGATTTCGATGGATTCTTTTTAAGTGTGACGGGTTTTGAAGCCATGTCTTTTCGTAGTGTTTATTTGTTGGTACAAACTGTTGCGAATCTAAAAAGAATAAAAATTTAATGAAGCAGTTGTTAATAAATAAAGTTCCTTCTGCTCAATTCTTACCATTGACACTGAATCGACCACCGGCAAAAGGAGTGAGCGATCAGCAAGCGTTTTCAGATGGAAGGCTTTAAATTCTGATTCCTTAAAATATAGCAATTCATTTTCAATAATCTGGAATGACTTTAATCCTTTTATTGGTATTGTCTTATAATACGTGCCATATCTGTCAAAAACTAATATTCCCTGTAATGGATCATTTATGTATACCATTCCCTCGGATTCAAGCATAAAGTTAGGCGCGAACTTATCCTGACTCCACTTTAGGATATCTCCACTCTGGTAAGCAACCTGAAGATCAAGTGTTACTTTTTTCAATTGATAATCCTGCAAATCAAAAATCCAATAACCATCGACCGTAGAATGGCAAGACAATCCGGGTTGGTTAATTCCCAAAGCTCTCAGATTGATTGTTGACTGAATGGAGAGTGATGAATTCAATAGTATGATTTGGCTGAAATCAGGATAGAAGAGTTCTATTTTCATCGGATTACTCACATCAACAGATCGAAGCTCGCCAAGGTTCTTTTCACTGAAATTAGCTTTTGGCTTACCGGCAGGATCAAATTCCAACAACTGATTTTCAACGATCACAAAGGCATTGCCCAAATTATCCGTCGTGAGCCATTTCACCTGATTAAATGGAATTGAATGGATCAACACATAATCAGAGACGGTCCAAGATGAAAAAAAGAACAGCAAAAATAATACGAGACAATTTTTCATGGGTTTAACTTACTTTCATTTGACGAAGGACTTCATTGATCTCCTCCATAAAAAGTCTATCATTGCAAAGTCGGGGAACCTTGTGCTGTCCACCTAATTTTCCTTTGTATTTTAACCAATTGTAAAATGTTCCTTGCGGTACATGTTGAACAATTGGAAATCGCAAAGCCATGTCTTTGTATCGTTTTGCTTCGTAATCGGAATTCAATGACTTCAAAGCAGTATCTAAAACATCGGTAAAATACTCAAGACTTAAAGGGGCTTTCTCAAATTCAATCATCCATTCATGGGCTCCATTTTCACCCGAAGAAAAATAAACCGGAGCAACTGTATAGTCCCTTACCAAAGCTCCTGTCTTTTCACAGGCAATACGAATGGCATTATCGGAATTTTCAATAATTACTTCCTCACCAAATGCATTAATGAACAATTTGGTTCTCCCTGTGATCTTAATTCGATAAGGTTCCTTATTTGTAAATTTTATTGTATCTCCAATCACATACCTCCACAAACCAGCATTTGTTGAAATAACTAACGCATAATTTTTGTTGAGTTCTACTTCATCCAATTGAATAGTGAGCGGATCTTCCTTACCGTACTCAGTCAAAGGCATGAATTCATAGAATACGCCGTAATCGAGCATTAATAACATTTCATCGGATCGCAATCTATCCTGAATTCCAAAAAATCCTTCTGAGGCATTGTATGTCTCAAGATAATTGAACGAATCAGATGGAATTAATTGACGGAACTGATCGCGGTAGGGCGTAAAACTGACTGCACCATGCACGAAGAGTTCTAAATTTGGCCATACTTCCATCAGATTTTTTTTCCCTGTCACTTCCAGTATCCTCCGCGCCAGAACAAGTGTCCATGTAGGTACTCCACTGATATTTGTGACATTCTCGGAAAGTGTAGCTTTCACCATTTTTTCAATTTTCTCCTCCCACTTATCCATTAGTGCAATGGACAAATCCGGGGTACGAATCCATTGTGCCCAGAAAGGCAAATTTTGCAAAAGAATCGCCGAGATATCTCCATGGAACGAATCATTCCCTTCAATATTTAACTGATGACTACCACCAAGCGCCAATCCCTTACCGGAAAACATCAGAGTTTCAGGATTATTGTGACAATAAATAGCCAGTAAATCCTTGCCGCCTTTAAAATGGCATTCTTCCATTGCTTCCTGACTCACAGGAATAAATTTACTTTTCCCAGCTGTTGTTCCGGAAGATTTTGCAAACCATTTAATATCGCTTGGCCAAAGGATATTCTGTTCCCCTTTCATCAGCCGCTGAATGAAAGGACTCAGGCTTTCGTAATTCTGGATTGGAACTCTGTTCTTAAAGTCTTCAACCGTTCGAATTGATTTGTAATCGAAGCTCTGTCCCCATTCTGTTGACCTTGCCGACTCGATAAGTTTATTGAACCAGTCCTGCTGAACTTCATGTGGATACTTGATGAACAGTTCGATCTGATGGATCCTCTGCTTCATCAACCAGCTTACTATTGAATTCAGGATGGGCATTCGGAATAATATTAATCAATGAATTTGTTCGGGCACACAATGTTTTTTGAAAATCGAATTCTCACATTAAGCAGAAATTGCTTCCATGTCTTTGTTGATCTTTTTTACCAGCCCTTGCAATACTTTTCCTGGCCCAACTTCTACAAAATGGGTGGCACCATCAACAATCATGTTCTGGATAGTTTGAGTCCATCGGACAGGTCCGGTTAGCTGAGCCACAAGATTTGCACGGATCTCATCCGGCACAGTGACCGGCAATGCATTTACGTTTTGATACACCGGGCAAACAGGGTTTGAAAAATGTGTTGAACGTATCGCCTCAGCGAGTTCAGTTCTGGCAGGTTCCATAAAGGGCGAATGAAATGCCCCGCCGACAGGAAGCACTAATGCTCGCTTTGCACCGGCTGCTTTTAATCGTTCACACGCTATATTGATACCCTCGATGGAGCCGGATATGACCAACTGTCCGGGACAATTATAATTTGCAGCAACAACGATGTGGCCGCTTGCTGATATCTCCGCACAAATGTCTTCGACAATTTTATCATCGAGATTCAATATCGCTGCCATCGTTGAGGGTTGAATTTCACATGCTTTCTGCATTGAAAAAGCACGCGCTTTCACCAGCCGAAGACCGTCCTCAAATGTTAGTGCCTTGTTCGCAACCAGGGCAGAAAATTCACCCAAGGAATGCCCTGCTACCATATCCGGTGTAAAAGAACTCCCCATACTTCGTGCAAGTACTACGGAATGCAGGAAGATAGATGGTTGTGTGACCCGTGTCTGTTTGAGATCTTCTTCTGTTCCGGAAAACATCAGATCCGTGATCCTGAAACCCAGAATTTCATTTGCTTTCTCAAACATATCCTCCGCCTCATTCGAAGAATCATAAAGTTCTTTGCCCATGCCCACAAATTGGGAGCCCTGACCAGGAAATAGAAAAGCCCGTTTCATTCGTCTTTGATTTTTTTTAATGAATGATTTAATCTTTTATAGCACTCATTTTTTTTACAATATAAGTAAAACTTCCTTTTCAAAATCAAGGATATCACATGACCCCAAAAAAAAACTCCGGGAATTATCCGGAGTTTCATTTTAATTATTGGATCTATTAACTTCTTCGTCCGCCAAAGATTCTCAGCAAAGCAAGGAACAGGTTAATGAAATCAAGGTATAGTGTGAGTGCACCAAGAATGCTGAGCTTAGCAGCACTTTCAGAACCACTTTCAACCGTCACACCAATATTTTTCAATTTCTGAACATCATAAGCTGTGAGACCAGTAAATACAATTACCGCAATAAAACTAATTGCATATCCCAAGCCATCACTGCGCATGAACATATTGACCAATGATGCTATGATAATTCCTATCAATGCCATCATTAAAATATTACCCATTTTAGTAAGATCCGTTTTCGTGGTGTACCCCAAGACAGCCATAGTACCAAACATTGCTGCGCTGATGAAAAACACCTGGAATATAAGCCCGTGTGCATAGGCCATAAAAATGAAACTCAAACTAACTCCCATGATCACGGAATACAAAAGGAAAATGCCTGTCAGAGCGGAAGCGGAAAGCCGGTTGAATCCAAGTCCCATGAGCAATACAAAGCCCAATGGAGCAAACATCACCACATAACCAAGAGCAGATAGTCCGCCTTTTTCAACATTGATAAGGTAACTCATATACCCTTCATTCGTCCCGAATACATAGGAAGTGACTGCCGAAATGGCCAATGCAATTCCCATCCAGGAAAATACGCTTGCCATGAAGGTTTTCGCGATCGGTTGTTGCCCGACCTGCGGCTGTTGAACCGCATTAAAATTCCAATTGCTATTGTTGTTTTCCATATTTTTAATTAGAATTTAGAGTTCACAAAGATACGAAATTCAATTCGAATCTTTTGTTACCGTTTTACTCATTCTGTAAATTATGGTTCCGCTTTGTCAAAAACCCTGCCTCTGCCAAAATTTATGAAAGATTGGCAGAAATTAATCGTATAAATTCTGCCCTTGTCTTTTCATTTTCAAATTCACCTGTAAATGCAGAGGTAGTTGCAACGGAGTTTTGCTTCTGAATACCGCGCATTAACATACACAAGTGTTTCGCTTCAATGACCACAGCAACTCCAAGTGGCTTGAGCGTGTCTTGAATACAATCTCTGATTTCAGTGGTGAGCCTCTCCTGAACCTGCAAACGACGGGCAAACGCATCCACAATACGTGGAATTTTACTCAGGCCTACGATACATCCATCAGGAATATAAGCAACATGAGCTTTTCCGAAAAATGGCAAAAGATGATGTTCGCACATGGAATAGATCTCGATATCCTTTACAATAACCATCTGTCTGTAATCGTCATGAAAAAGTGCTGATTTTAATATTCCTGCCGGATCAAGGTCGTACCCGTGAGTCAGAAATTGAATGGCCTTTGCTGCACGTTCAGGTGTTTTCACCAATCCATCTCGCTCAATATTTTCACCGATCAACTGAATCGTGGATGCATAATTTTTAGAAATTTTTTCGACGAGTTCCGGATTGTACTGATCAATCTTGGAATAGCCATCCATCTCATTTTCTTCACGCATATTTTTATCTATTGCCATCGTAGAACAAAGTTTAATTACCGAAATATTCTATAAAATTTTTATCTGTTTCCTGAATTTTAATTGAATGCAACTGACAACCCAGTTTAACAATCGGATTCTCGATTTGTTTCCATATTTCCACTGCAAGAACTTCTGTGGAACTGAGCTTTCCCTTCATGAAATCAACATCCATGTTCAGGTTTTTATGATCAACTTTATCCAAAACATAGTGCTTTAAAAGCAAACTTATTTCGGCAAGATTGGTAACAAATCCTGTCTCCGGATTGATCTCCCCTTTCACGGTCACCCACAATTGATAGTTGTGACCATGCCAGTTTGGATTCGAGCATTTACCGAAAACTTCCTCATTTTTTTCGAGGCTCCAATCCGGACGAGTGAGTTTGTGGGCAGCACTAAATGTTTCTTTTCTAGTAATATAAACCATTGGAAATCTAAAATGTTTACAAAGATACATTTTCAATACACAGGTTAGAAGAAGTCTAAGCTATCTTTGCATCATGAAAATTTTGCTGGTTTCTGCCACCGAAGCCGAACTGGAACCATTTGAAACGATTTGGTTTCGAAAAAATCAGGTTGACAGGCTCGTTTCCGGTGTCGGAATGGTTGCAACCGCCCATTCTCTTACCCGCGAATTACAGAGCAAATCCTATGATCTGGCAATCAATATCGGATTGGCTGGCAGCTTTGACAGAACGTTTAAATTGGGTGAGGTTGTTCGCGTTGTCGAAGACATATTTTCTGAGCTGGGTGCCGAGGATGGAGAAAATATTCTCAGCCTGAAGGAAATGGGTTTGTCCGGTACTGATATCCTGTTAAATCTCGATGAAACCATGAATCCTCATGTGAACAAGTTTCGAAAAGTAAGAGGAATTACAGTGAACACAGTTCATGGAAATGAACAGTCGATTGAAACAATTCAAAAGCGTCTGCACCCACAAGTTGAAACAATGGAGGGAGCTGCATTTTTTTACGTGTGCGGAAAAGAAGGCGTTTCTTCGCTGCAACTAAGAGCAATTTCGAACTATGTTGAAAAAAGAAACAGGGAAGCTTGGGATATTCCGCTTGCTCTTGCCAATTTAAAAACTGCAGTGACTGATTTGCTGAATATACTTTAATTTATTTTTTTACGTTATCGTGAATACTGACAAAACAATATCAATCGGATTTTCTCCTTGTCCAAATGATACTTTCATTTTTGATGCGCTCATTCATGGGAAAATAGATACTCAGGGATTCAAATTCCTTCCAATACTTGAAGACGTAGAGAACTTAAATCAAAAAGCTTTTCGAAATGAACTTGATGTGACCAAATTGAGTTTCCATGCATATGCTCAGGTCATGAATAATTACCAATTACTCACATCGGGCAGTGCCCTTGGAAATGGAGTGGGGCCATTGTTTATTGCACGAAAGAAAAGTATAAACCCCGAACTCGAATTCAATTCCGTTGCTATTCCGGGAAAAAACACCACTGCCAATTTCCTTTTTAGCATCTTTTACCCGAACATTAAATTGAAAAAGGAAATGATCTTTTCGGCTATTGAAGATGCAGTGTTGAGCGGTGAAACTGATGCCGGTGTCATCATCCACGAAAACAGATTCACTTACCAGCAGAAAGGACTCACTAAAATCGCTGACCTTGGTGATTTATGGGAGAAAGCAACCGGACAGCCGATTCCCCTCGGCGGGATTGCAATTCGAAGAAATATGTCTGATGAAACTAAATCTTTGATCAATAAACTCGTTCGGAAGAGCATTGAATTCGCATTTGCAAATCCGCATGAAAGTGATTCTTACGTTCAACAACATGCTCAGGAAATGGATCCCGATGTGCGGCAGAACCACATTAATTTATACGTAAATGATTACTCGATTGAATTGGGAGAAAAAGGAAAAAATGCAATTCGCTTCCTCTTTCAGAAAGGCCGGGAAGCAGGAATGTTGCCTGAGGGGAGTCCGGATTTATTTGTAAAATAAATGGAATTGGCGAAACAAGACATTGTCCTTACCTTGTTATCAGAAAAATAAAATAAATTATGATTGTTGTTACCGGAGCAGCCGGATTTATTGGAAGTAGTCTCGTGAGTCGCTTGCTTGAAGATGGCTATCGGGACATCGTTGTGGTCGACGACTTTTCCAAACACGAAAAAGACGCGAATCTCGAAGGCAAGAAAGTCAGCGCTTTTGTTGAAAGAAAAGAATTTATAACCTGGTTGAATCTCAACCACCGATTTGTACAAATCGTTTTTCATATTGGTGCAAGGACGGATACTACTGAATTCGACACCACCATTTTTAATGAACTAAATCTGAATTATACAAAATCTGTATGGAATGCATGTGTAGAGTTTGGATTGCCTCTTGTTTATGCGTCTTCCGCAGCAACATACGGAAGTGGTGAATTCGGATACAAAGACGATCATGAACTAATCCAGAAACTCAAACCTCTGAATCCCTATGGAGATTCTAAAAATAATTTTGACAAATGGGCACTTCAACAGGATCGTAAACCTTTTTTTTGGGCGGGATTAAAATTCTTTAATGTATACGGCCCAAATGAATACCACAAAGGCCGCATGGCTTCTGTTATCTTTCATGCTTTCAACCAGATCTTGAAAGATGGAAAGATGAAACTCTTTCGTTCACATCGCCCGGATTTCAAGGATGGCGAACAATTGCGGGATTTCATTTATGTAAAAGATGTTACCAGTGTTTGTATGTTTCTCCTGAATCACCGCAAAAATTCCGGAATTTATAACCTCGGTTCTGGGAAGGCAAGAACGTTTCTGTCCCTTGCACAAAATACATTTTCAGCACTGAACAAATCTACCAACATTGAATTCATTGATACTCCAAATGACATTCGTGATAAATACCAGTATTTCACAGAAGCGAATATGAACAAACTGAGATCAATCGGATATGCAGAACCTTTTTATTCCCTGGAAGACGGGATTCACGATTATGTTGTGAATTACCTGAGCGGACACAAATACCTCTAAGTAACTTTTACAATATTCCTTGGTCTACTTGTCTTTTATTATTTTCATTTCCTGAATAAGTCGATCGGCACCACCGAGTTTTTCAATAATAAAAAGTGTGAACCGGATATCCAAAGAAATAGTTCGTGTTAACTTTTCATCGAAAACATAATCACTCATCACTCCTTCGGATGCACGGTCAAATGAAGTTCCGATAAGTTCTCCTTTGTCGTTCAGCACAGGACTCCCTGAATTTCCGCCTGTTGTTTGCGTACTGGTGAGAAAAGCAAGCGGTACACTTCCATTCGATTCATACTGACCGAAATTCCTTGTCGCATACAATTCCTTGAGTTTTTCCGGCACCTGGAAATCATCATCATTCAGATTCCCCTTTTCAATTAATCCATCCAGGTTTGTTTGCCAGTTGTAAATTACTCCATCCCGTGGATTCATGCCTTGTATAGAACCGTAGGTCACCCGTAGAGTGGAATTCGCATCCGGATAAAATTGTTTTACAGTATCCATCTGAAGAATCCCCTCCATGTATTTACGAAGCAATTTTGCTGAACCCTGAACGAAGGCATTGTAAGACGGTTGGATTTTCTCCTTTTGAAAATCCTGGATGTTTATAGCAAGCTTCCAGGCGGGATCTTTCGTCAGCTTTTTGATTTCCACGGACCCAAAATTATTCAACATTGACAACAATTTTTCCTGCTTTAAAAAGATGGTTTTAGAATACAGCTCTTCGGTATACTTCATGAAATCACCGGAAAAATCATTTTTAATCCGAACTAAAATATCCGGTCTCAGGCTGTCTGACATATTTTCATCACTCAATTTCAACATAGAAAAACATACTTTTTTGTCTGTTGATTTTGAATAACTTTTGAAAAATCCATTCACCATTTTTTTAGTTTTTTCGAGCTGCACTTCTACTTCTTTTTCATCGGCATGAATATTTCTTCGCAACTCAATCAGCTTCTTAAAAGACAATACATAGTTCAGCAACTCGATTCCCATTAAAGATTCTGATGTATAATCTAAAGCATGTCCGAAAACTTTGCCTTTCGAATAAATTTCGCTGAAATCATTTAGTAAATTCCCATACTCAGCTCTTCGCATTGAATCAGCAAGCGTCCACTCCAGAAATTGCTTATCAAAACCTTTTCTCTTTAAAATTGATTCATGCTTACGCAGATTTTGATTTTCAAGACTCCATTTTTTATAATAATTGGCCAGAGTCCTGTACTTTGCGGAATAATTTAATTGAATTGTATCATTGGTCCCCATCGCCTCCTTCCAAATTTTTAAACGCTGCTCTCGAATACTAACTTTGTCAGCATTCGTTTGAGAATACACCATTTCCAATCCCTCTGCAGGAAGGTATTCATTGGTTTTACCGGGAAAGCCCATGATCATTGCAAAATCTCCTTCTTTGATTCCGTTTATATTAATTGGTAAAAAATAGCGGGGAGAGAAGGGTTTATTTTCTTTCGAATAATCAGCAGGGTGATTGTCTTTCCCTGCATAAATTCTAAAAAGTGAAAAATCTCCGGTATGCCTTGGCCACATCCAGTTATCCGTGTCCGATCCAAAATTTCCTATCGCTTTCGGAGCTACACCAACAAATCGAATGTCGGTGAACACTTCAGTGATGAAAAGATAGAATTCATTCCCCTGATAAAACGATTTGGTGAATGCTTTGTAATGGGTACCTGAAATTGCCGCTTTTTCCAGATTATCAGTAATCAACTTAATAACACTTTGCCTTTTCATCTCTGACATCGTATCCGAAATAAAAGGCAGAATTTGCTCGCTCACATTTCTGATTTCAATAATAAAAGTTGCAGTAAGTCCGGGACAAGGCAATTCCTCCTCGAAAGACTTCGCCCAATATCCATCTTTGATATAATTTTTTTCAAGAGTACTCAAGGACTGAATCTGACTAAAACCACAATGATGATTGGTGAGTAATAAACTTTGTGACGATATTAACTCTCCCGTACAACCACCTCCAAACTGAACCACCGCATCTTTAAGACTCGTGTGATTGATACTATAAATATCATCTGCTGAAATTTTCATTCCAAGATCTTTCATCTCCGCTTCGTTAACCTGGCCCAACAAATTCGGAAGCCACATTCCTTCTTTTGCAAATGAATAATTTGAAAAGAGAAGGAGGAAGTTCAAACTCAAAAGATGAAGACAATTCACAGATTTGCCCATTAGTTTTAGTGTATACGTATTGCAAATTAAACCAGATTGACACTAAAAAAAAAGCCCGCCATAAGGCAGGCTTTCCAATTTATTAATATTCTTT
>Ga0154020_10009001_pt1 | contig 11538 bp, 8 predicted proteins | sample Klosneuvirus_201_FD_109709 | JGI IMG/M metagenome (GOLD analysis project Ga0154020, IMG submission 109709) | Active sludge microbial communities from wastewater, Klosterneuburg, Austria - Klosneuvirus_20160825_MG | ecosystem: Engineered > WWTP > Aerobic digester > Activated sludge | place... | reverse complement strand
GTAAAGGCGGTCGTCCCGGGCAGCATCGTTGATCCGTTCAGCGTCACTCGACATCAGCATTTGGCGGTTGGCCTTGTCGGCTCCGACCAGTTGCGCGATTTCCCGCTGATTGAACGCGATCGTCGAGGTGGTCGTTTCACCGCTGTACGGATCGGTGTCGAAGAAGTTCAACGTCGAGACGTTGGCGGACCCGTACGTGAAGACGATGGCGAGGGAGGGGATGGGTCCGCCCACTTGGGTGCGTTGGAAACCTTGGGTCGCGAGGGCAGTCATCAGCTCACGTGCGACTTCTTCTCGTTTGGGCATTTTTTCCCCGGCGATTGAATCTCCGAGGGTGCGCTCCATGCCTCCGATCAGCACATAGTAAATTGGCTTGTCCGGCGAGGGCCGCAGCGAGGCCGGTGACTCGACCAGCACGTCCGAGACGACCAGAACATCAGGACCCACTGGTTTTTTGGGTGCCGCGTAGACGAGCGTTGCCGCAAGCCCAACGACACAAAGGCGGGAAGTTCTCACGAGGCGATGAAAGCGGACCTCCGTCTGCTTGACAAACCTGGAACGCCCCCGCCCATGCGCGGGCTAAAACCCAGGTTCCGTCTTCTACGCCCGCAGGACGCACGCTGGCCCTTAATCTACTGGCGGAAATCTACAGCCCAATCGTCATTGGCCAGCCGGGGAACTGCTTTGCGCCGGGCTGGGTCACATCGCTGAAGCGCGGCCAACATTCGAACGTCACTTCGCGGGTCGATTTCTTGAATCGGATCAGTCCCCAACCATCGGCCCAGCCTGGCTTGCCGAGGTTTTGGTCGCGGGTCTGCTGGCTCTGGAAAATTGCCGGATCGGGATTCGCGTAGGCTTGCATCGTAATACGGTTGCCGAAGCCATCGAGGTAGTCGCCCGTCCACGCCAGCGGCGAGTTCGCCACCGGATGGGTGCCCGCGCGTTCATCTTCTGGCCACCACCAGCGGCCGTAATAACTGTTGTCGATCGCGGGTACCACAAATGCCCACGGACCATCCCGGTGACGATTGATCCCGTGTTGGATCAGCGTGGCGATGTGCTGATCCCCGGCGATGTGGACCGCGCGGGCCCGCCGGATCAGCTCGAGCGCCGCGCGCCGACCCGACTGTGGCCAGCCATTCGAATCGAGATCCGCGTGAAGGCGGTTGTTGGGCTTGCCGTGAAGGTGGGCGCCTCCGCAGAAGCCGGTTTGCGAAAGCACGGCGCGGAGCGCGACCCCCTCGGTGCGGCTGCCCCAGTCGGATAGAAATGCCAGCTGGCGTTCGCCGAGGAGCTGCAGGCCGGGCGTGTCGATCACGGCCGGATCGTAGTTGGGATCGAGGATGTGATCGGGTCGTGGGCCCTTCATCGGGTGACGCCCGAGAGGGCCGGTCTTGAACTTGCGATCCTCCAGAATCGCGAAATCAACCCCGCCGACATTGAGGCTCGTATAATAGACTCCGATACCTTGTTCGACGGGTGTCGGGTCGAATGCGTCCGGCAGGTTTCCACACTGCTGGCGTTCCACCATGCGGACGTACTCGGGGTGAAAGAAGTACCCACCGCTGTCGCCCGCCGGCGAGGTCGCGGCCTTGCCGCCTTCGCCCCAGAGGTTGCCTTGGCCGATGTCGTGGTCGTCCGGAATGGACACGCAGGGCCGGTTGCGGATCAGTTCCCGGAAAGCGAGGCCGAACTTTAACCAGGCCGCCGTGTGCTCCTTGTGATCATACGATTGGTCTCCGGCGAAGAAAATCAGGTCGGGATCCTGATGCGTGAGATTTCGGGTGTACTCCGGCCTCAGACCGCGGTCGCGGTTGGAGTTGCAGGAGAGAGCGGCCAGTCGGATCTCGTCCCGCTCGACCGGATCCCGGCGGATCAGGCCTTCGAACTGCGCGCGTTCGCCGTGAAGCAGGCGGTATCGCCGGTCCTGTGAGTGGTCCCAAGCCTCGATCCGGAAGACCGTCGACCAGCCGAGTTCGTTGACGGAGCTCCGTGCCACCTCCTGCCAGCGACCGTCGCGCTCGAGCTCCAGACGGACCTCGCGCGTTTCGTCCGGATAAAGCGGGTAGAGTTGCGCACTGAGTTTGAGCACCCCTTTCGAAACGGTGTAGAGGCCGAAGGCGACCACCTGGTCGCGCGGCACCTTCAAGTCGATGATGGGATTTGCGGGACGATTCCACCAGTCACCCACGCAGAGGCTGTCCTCCCCTTTGATGAACGGCGCCGCCGCGGTACCTTGCCCCGCTCTCGGCGCCGATTCCTGTGCCTGCAGTTCCTCCACCCCTGCCACCGCGAGCCCAAATCCGATTGTCAGCCCGGCGACCACCTTTTTGAAGCAAAGTGCCATTCATCCATGATTGCGACCCCGAACACCCCCGACAAGCCCTCCTCGCGCCCCCCGCACATTTTGTCCGTCACCTTCAGCCCGCCATGACGTCCACTCCCGCATCCCGACCGGATGTCATCCATTGGATGACACGGGTTACCGGGTGCCGGGGGAAGGACCGGGTTCCAGGATGTCATCTATTGGATGACATCCGGTCGGGGGACGGTGGAGGGTCGGAGGAGGCGGTTTTTTCAGGGGCGGGGGCTGCGACCCACCGGGGACTTCGCTTCGGGGTGTTGGGCGAGGATTGCGCGCAACGCGGTCATCACTTCGGGCTGGTCTGAGGCGAGGTTGCGGGTTTCGTGCGGGTCGGTGGCGTAGTCGTAGAGTTCAAAGGGCGCGGAGTCGGGTCGCCCACCGAATTCTCTCCATTCGACGAGGCGGTACCGCGTGGTGCGGATGGCGCGGATGGCGCGGCCGAGTTGTTCCTCGCGTCCGGGTCGTCATCGTTGACGTTGCCGTGACCGATGTGAAAAACCTTCCCCATGGATTCGGTGCGGTAACCGTGTCGCATGAAGTACTGCGGGAGTGTGATCGCGTCGGGTACGGCGCGACGGAAGTTCGTGCCCAGGGAATAAATACCGAGCGTGGTGGAGCGGGAACCGACGAGCAGGTTGTTCCGCGAGGGCGCGCAGACCGCTTGGTTGCAATAGGCGAAATCGAATCGTGTCCCGCGCGCGGCAAGACGGTCCAGATTCGGAGTCCGCGCGAAGGGATCGCCGTAGGCCCCGATGGCCGGTTTGAGGTCGTCGACCAGGAGCAGCAGGACGTTGGGCCGTTCCCCGGCCCCTGATTGGGCGCAGGTTGCGAAGCCGATGGCCACGCAAAGGGAGCGGAGCGCGAGGTGCATTGAGGGGGGACGGGAGAGCTTGCGGTAATGAGGGCACCGAGGCTCCTCCCCGCCCGACGAGGTCTCAGAGACCGATGTCATCGGTCAGCGCAACGATGACCTGAGGGCGCGACGGTGCGGTTGGGCTCATCCCAACCGCAATTCCCGCCTCCCGGTGCAGCGAGGCCAGCACTTCCGTGGGGAGTTTGTGAACTTTTCGATCGTAGGTGATGAGTCCGTTGATCTCGCCTTCGACATCGGTCGTTTGCGTGTAGATGCCGGCGGCGATGCCGCTCTGCTTGAGACCCGCGAGAGCGCGGAGGGATGTCTTGTAGCGTTCGACCCACTCCTCCTTGTCCTTGGGGAGTCCGCCGTAGCCCCAGTTGCGGGCATTGGGGTTCCAGAGATGACCCGTGACGGGGTAGCCGTGCCCACCAAATTCCCCCATGACCTTGACGAAGCCATCAAAGCGTCCACCGGCATTTTGGTCGAAAGGGAAATCAGGATGTGGATACTTGTGGGCGTCGACGAGGTGTCCCGTCGGGAAGAAATTTCCCCCGGACGCGACGTTGATTTGACGAGTGGGATCGTAGTGCGTCGCCCAAGCGCCGACCTCGGTGGTCCGGTGCTGGCCCCAGGCCTCATTGAACGTGACCCACTGGACGATCGACGGGTGGTTGTGCAGTGAGTCGATCATGCCCTTGAGTTCGGCCATGAACTGGCGGTGCGCAGCATCCGGCCAGGTGGCGTCCACCGGATCCGGCAGAAGCCGGGTCCATTTGGCACTGGAGGAGGTGCCCTCACGGTTCTTTCCAGTGCCGGAGGAGACCTGATCCTGCCATACGAGGAGACCGATCTGATCGCAGTGCGTGTAGTAACGTCGCGGTTCGACCTTGATGTGTTTGCGGACGGTATTGAAGCTGGCCGCCTTGAGAAACTCCAGATCGGAGCGCATCGCGGCGTCGGAAGGCGGGGTCAGCAAGCCGTCGGGCCACCAGCCCTGATCGAGTGTACCCCAATGGAACAGCGGCTGACCGTTCAACGCGAGACGGAGATGACCGTCGGTGTCCTTCATCACGGAGGTTTCGCGCAACCCAACGTAGGAGATCACGGTGTCGTCACCGAAACGAACGACCAGGTCGTAGAGTATCGGGGAATTGGGCGACCATAGCTGAGGCGAAGGGATCGTGAGATTGATCCGGTTGCCGCGCGTGGTGGCGGTGGCGACCGTTTGGCCCCGCAGGGAGGCGGTGGCACCGGCGGGAACCGTGGAAGGTGCGGCACCTGGATTGATCTCGATGGTCACGGCACCATCGATCCGGGGCGTGATCTTCAGGGCGGAGATGTGATCCGCGGGGACGGTTTCGATCCAGACGGTTTGCCAGATGCCGGTCACTGGGGTGTACCATATGCCGGAGGGGCTGACGACCTGTTTGCCGTGCAGCTGGTAGGCTCCTGGAGTGTCAGTGGCGTCCGTGACGCGGACGGTGAGGAGATTTTCGTCGTTCGTGAGGGCGTCGGTGACATCGAATGAAAACGGGAGATTGCCGCCCGTGTGCGTGCCGACGCGGATGGCATTGACCCAAACTGTGCACTGGTAGTCGACCGCCTCGAAGTTCAAGAGCGTGCGGTGCCCTTTGGGGGCCGCCGGTGCGACGAGCGATCGCCGGTACCAAAGGACATCGTCGACGGCGAGACGTCGTTTGACACCGGAGAGCGCGGACTCAATGGCGTAAGGGACGAGAATCTCGCCGGCAGCTTCGGCAGGGAACGCCGTGGCGTGGGCGTCAGTGATGGCGTACGACCAGAGACCGTTGAGATTGCTCCAGGCTGTACGCGCCAAGGCGGGGCGGGGGTAATCGCGCCACGCGGTCGCGGGAGTGACCCTTTCACCCCAGCCCGTCAGGATGGAATCCGGAGCGGGTTGCCAGGCCTGCGCGGCGCAGGTGGTGAGGACGACGAGAAGGCAGAGAACGGATCGACAGGGAGTAAAGGGCATGATGGGATCGGAAATTGCGTCGGGGATGCGAGCGGCGGTATGGAGATCAAGCCTTCGGTGAGTCAACGAGACGGAAGCGATGGTGCGGAACGCGCGGTTCTGCACGGAGTTGTTCCCCGCGGGGCGAAGGCGATCGAGGTGGTTTGATTTTCCGGTTCCTGGAGGTGACTCTGTCGATCCCGGTTCCGCGATGCGAGTTTTTGACGCTAAGCACAACAAAGCCGTGCCAGGATGTTGTCTGCACGCTGATTCGCGATTGGCTTTTTATGGGGGAAGTTTTTGCTGACGCGCATGGCTGATACCCCAATGCAGACAGCCGAGACCCCTTGGCACCTTTGGACGATCGGAGCGATTTCGCTCCTTTGGAATGCGGTGGGCGTCGTGGACTTCGTTATGACGCAAACCAAGAACCAAGCCTATATGGGCCAGTTCACTCCGGAACAGCTAGAGTACTTCTATGGGTTTCCGCGGTGGGTGGTGATCGCGTGGGGAGTCGCCACCGGGGGCAGTGTGCTAGGCTCGGCGCTCCTGCTGTTGCGTCGCAGGTTCACCGTTCAGATCAACCTCGTGGTCCTTGTGGCAATGGGTCTCACCTTCGTCCACAATTTCGTCCTCTCAGACGGATTTACGATCATGGGAGGTGTCGGCCCTGCGATCTTCACCGCCGTCATCGTTCTGGTCGGTGTGTTGCTTTTTGCCTACGCCCGAGCGATGGCGAAGCGCGGCGTGCTGCGCTGAGGCTGCCAGCGGTTGTATCCGCAGGGCTGTCGTAGGAAAGAGGCGCGTCCAAGGTGGGGGCGGCAGCCAAACGGCCTCCTCCGTATCGCGTCCAACCCTGTGCGGCGCCGGCGCCGGAACCGGAAGGGAAGTCGCCCGCTCAGAAAAGAGCCTGTCTGGGAGGACGGGTGTGGGAGTCTTGTAATTCGGATGCGCTCCTCGGCAGCGGCGAGGGCCCCAACGCATTCGCCGGACGTCCGATCAAACCGGCGGGTAGGGGATGGCGATCAGAAATGTGGATTTGAAGAAGCGGCTCCGCTTCGTCCGAGTCCGAAGGAGCCGGGGCATCAGCTCACCCCGGGCGGCAGACAAAAAAATGACGGGACAAACGGAGTCCCGTCATTTTTGCATTTTGGGCTTACGGTGGATCTTTCAGCATCACCGCGCGTCATGCCCCGCGCAGGAGAGTTGAACGAGTGTCAGGAGGTGTGCTGAATCGGAGTGGTCAGCGCTTGACCGTACGGCGATGCAAGACCGCGGCTCCGACGAGGAACGCGATCCAAATACCAAGGAGGCTGCCTCCATCCGGCACACCGGCTTGGACCGAATTGAAGGTCAGCTTGTCGAGAAGGAAGGAATCGCCGGTGGGTCCTTGGGGAGGGTTTGAGACTCGCAAGTATGCGATTTCGCTCGAGAGGCGGGAGAACGATGCGGTTTGAGCGGTATTGTTCAGGGTCAGTGTGACTGAATCCAAGAGCACATTGAACGAGTTGAAGATTTGGAAAAATGCCACGTCGGTGTCGCCGTCACCATCCGCAGCGGCCATGATGGATACGAAGTCCGTCGGATTGGTGAAGTCGGCCCGGAAGATGTTGTCCCCGCTATACCAGGACGACCCGAACCCAGTGGTAGCGGATGTTCCAAAAACCAAGCGACCCGTTGGGGGTGAGCCGGGTGGGTTAACCTGATTGGTCAGCGCAAAGACCGAGTTATTGGGGGGCGCGCCGAGGATGATGGGAGCGGTGGATTCGACGGAGAGCGTGACTCCGGCGACGGCCGTGCTGAGATTCGTCCCGGGGGCAAAGTCATCGGGTTCTACGGTTACCAAAGCGGCATCTAGGTTGAGGGAGGACAGGGCTGCGATGACGAGCGCAGCGAAGACATTACGAACTTTTGGAAAACTCATTTTAGGGGATTGTATTTGTTGAAGCGGAACCATCACTTTAGCACGATTGGTGCCGGACTATTTCGCAATGGACCTACATAATACGCATTCATTTGTGAGTCATAGCCTTAAGCGGGTAAATTTGTGTCCCGCGAGCGCTGGAGCACTCGGGGGAACGACCTCATACTGTCAGGAAATCCGACACTTCGAGTGACTGACAAACTTCGGGGATAGACCAGCCCACACTAAAAACTATGCACGCCCTCGTTTTCAGCGCTCTTGTGGCAATGACCCTCGGGCCGGTTCTTCCGCTTTCCCTCTCAGCGGTTGGAGCATCGCCGTCCCCCATTAACCCTGCGGGAAAGACGATTCCCAAAGCCGCGACGGCGGTGGATCGCGGTGCTAGCGCTGCGGCGGGGGACCGGATGTTCGTTTACAAGACGGTGGGGGGGCAGCCTCTCCGCCTGTGGGTGCGGTCGCCTCCGGGAGTCAAACCGGGTGATCGGAGACCGGCGGCGGTTTTCTTTCACGGAGGAGGCTGGGTCAGTGGGCCGCTGTTTCAATTCACCGCCCACTGTACCCATTTGGCCGCTCGCGGAATGGTGGCGGTCCAGGTCGAGTACCGGTTCGCGCCCAAAGGTGACCTAGGCGGGCCGCCCACCGTCTGCATTCAGGATGCGCGCTCCGCGATGCGCTGGGTGCGTTCCCATGCGCGTGAGCTGGGCATTGATCCGACCCGCATCGCCGCTGGCGGCGGCTCGGCTGGTGGCCACCTTGCGGCCTTTGCCAGCATGGTGGATGGATGCGATGACCCCGGCGATGACTTGGAGGTTTCGCCACGAGGGAATGCTCAGCTGCTGTTCAACCCGGTCCTCGACAATGGACCCGGCGGTTATGCGCATGATCGCATGGGCGAAAACTGGCTGAACTATTCGCCCGCCCACCACGTGAGTGCGGATGACCCGCCGGCGATCGTTTTCCTCGGAACCAAAGATGCGTTGGTGCCGGTCAAGACCCTTGCTACCTTTGCCAAGGAAATGGCGAATCGCGGTGTGCGTTGTGAGGAGCGCTACTACCCGGACCGGGAGCACGGATTCTTCAACAAATCACCCGACAGGGAAGCCACGATCGCCGAGTGCGATGCGTTCTTGGTTTCTCTGGGCTGGCTGCCGGCGATTTGAAACCCGGCTGCTGGACTGCAGACGCGTGATGGTCAGGTTTGCGACGAGGAGTGGGCTGCGGAACGGGCGGTGGGCGAACCCACAGGGGTGGGTTGAGACGAAGGTGACTTCGTGGGGCCGCTCGACAGATCAAGTGCAGGGATGTGCTTTCGAAAGCTTGTCACTGCTTGGGCTGCGCTTTCTTGGCGGCCTTCGGTTCTCCCTTCAAGAGCGTCGCATATTCCCAGCGGTCTTTCCATTCAGCGAGGAAAGGCTGGTAGGCGGGAACCACATTCCAGAACAGCGGCTCCGGGTCTGCGGGGGAGACCCTGCCTTCGGGGTAGTCCCGCCCCGCGAAACTCGCATCCATGCCCGTGTTCCACGCGAGCAATTGCTGGCGCAGTCGCGTTGCGATCTCGGGACGCTCCGCGCTAAGGTCTCTCGTTTCGTTCGGGTCGGTGGTGAGATCGTAAAGTTGGAACGCGCCGCCGCCGAGATCCTCGGTGAGAAGTTTGTATCGGCCTTTCACCCACGCCCGACCCTTTTTGTAGCGGAAGCCGAAGGGTTGGCCGCGCTCGCCGAGCTCTTGGGCAAAAAGGGGTTTGAGGCTGATGCCGTCCATCGGCTTCAGCATCGTGCCGGCTGGCAGACCGACGATCTCCGCCACGGTGGGAAACAGATCCATGACGGAAGCCGGGTAGTCGGTCACGCGAGGTTGGATAACCGTGGGCCACTCGATGATGCCGGGCACGCGGATACCGCCCTCGAAGACACTGCCCTTGTGTCCGCGCAGGCCGCCGACCGTCCCGGGCGAAATCCCGGGCAATCCGCCGTTATCGCTGCAGAAGACCAGCAACGTCGTTTCGGCGAGGCCGAGTTCCCTCAGCTTTTTCCGCAGCGTCCCGATACTGCGGTCCATCGCCACGAGTTCACCGTAGTGATTGGCCGAGGCATCATTGAGTGCGTGGAACGACGCCTTGTCCGCCTCACGCGCCCGGAAAGGGCTGTGGGGAGTTCCATACCAGATGACCGCGAACATCGGTCGCCCGCCCGCTCGATGGTGCGCGAGGAACTTCACCGCCTCGTCGACCGCAACCTCCGACGAGTCTCCCTGGAATGCTTCGACCTTGCCCGATCGACTCAGGAGCGGGTCGAGGTCGAAGAAATTCGTCACGGAGACCCATTCGTCGAAACCGAACCTTCCGGGATGGTGCCCATCACTGGCGAGGATCGGCACGCCCGGACCTCGGAGACCGTTGAGGTGCCACTTGCCGAAGTGGCCGGTGACATAGCCTGCGCTTTGGAGCGCCTGGGCGATGGTTCTTTCCTGCAATCGCAGCGCGTAACCATGTTCCAGCACACCCGCGCGTACGTGGGAGCGGCCCGTCAGCACTGCGGCGCGTGTCGGTGAGCAGACCGGCCCGCCGGCGTAGAAACGGTCGAAGCGCAGACCGCTGGCCGCCATCGCGTCGAGATGGGGCGTCTTGAGGACGGGATGTCCTCGATAACCCGTCTGGCCCCAGCCCATGTCGTCGGCCATGACGAACACAATATTGGGTTTGGTTGCGGCGACGGATCCAAACGCTCCGAGAGCCATGCTCAGACCGGCAAGGAGAGCGAAGAAAGGGGGATACAGGGTTTTCATGCTGGGGAGAGTCGACGGTTTGATGGCAAGCCGCGGGTTGAGGAGGCGCGAGCATCGGGGGCCAAGCGCGTCGGATCAACTCGGAGTTTGGGTCGTTGGTAAGATCGCCGGACAGGGACGGGAACGAAACCGGCTCGCTTAAGGGGAGATCGCGGCCATGCTTGAGACGCACGAAGTCCGTTGTACACCCCAACCCCGCATGAAATCGCGCTCCTTGCCACCATCGTTGAATCTCTATGTTCCCCGCCGCCAGTTTCTCCGCCAGCTAGCTTGGGGAACCGCACTGGTTTCCGTTCCCGGCCTGTTTGCCGAGCAGCTGACGCTCACGCCCCGTCAAACCGAGGGGCCGTTCTATCCCGATCGCCTTCCCCTCGATACCGACAATGACCTGCTGATCGTGAATGACGCGGTCGCACCGGCGGTGGGCGAAGTGACTTGGCTCGGTGGCCGGCTTCTTACCGCCGCCGGCAGCCCCATCCGCAACGCCACGATCGAAATCTGGCAGTGCGACAGCACGGGCGTGTACCTGCACACCCAGACCGGCGGCAATGTGGCTAAACGTGACACGAATTTTCAGTGCTTCGGTCGCTTCGTCACGGGCTCAACCGGGGAGTATGTCTTCCGCACGATCAAGCCAGTGCCGTATCCAGGCCGGACGCCGCATATTCACCTCGCGGTGAAAATCAGGGGCAGGAAGGAGCTGGTTTCGCAGTGTTACATCAAGGGTCACGCCGCCAACGAAACGGATGGCGTTTTGAAGCGGATCACCGACCCGCGCCAGCGCGCCGCCGTGATGGTGGATTTCGCACCCCTCGTGGGATCCAGAGCAGGAGAACTTTCCGCCCGCTGGGACCTCGTCATGGGCGTGACGCCGGAGCTGGTTTGATTCCGGGTTGCGCCATGACTGAATCCCTTTCGTCTGCCTCCGGTCCGGCTTTCTTTTCGGCTGAAGAGCGTGAACGCGTGCTGGTTCACATGAATGGGGATCACGCAGACGCCGTCCTGGGGTACGCCCGGCACTACGGCGGGCAGGCGGCGTCACGGTCGGCCCGGCTGATGGACATTGATGCGCGCGGCATTATGCTCGCGATCGCGCTCCCGGAAGGTGAAACCTTGATGCGGATCGAGTTTGAGGAGCCGCTGACGAAACCGGAGGACGCGCACACCGTCCTGGTTGCGATGGCGCGGGAGGTGCGCCGGCGTGAGGCGCTTGGCCGCGCAAGGGAAACGGCCGGATGGTTTCGTCGCGAGTTCAAGACGGTGGTGTTGGGCACCACCTCGGCGCAGGGAGAGCCCGACGCCTCGGTTGCGCCGGCGGTGTTGGGGGTGGACGGCGCGTTCTACGTCTATGTGAGCACGTTATCGGCGCACACCCGCAATCTCCTCGGCACCCAACGCGCGAGCGTGCTGCTGATCGAAGATGAGGCGTCTTCGGCCCAACTTCTCGCGCGCCGGCGACTAACCTTTCCGTGTGAGGCGTCCCTGGTTCCGCGCGATCGGGAGGAGTTCGTGCGCGTGCTTGATGCCCTGAAGGAAAAGTTTGGCGGGGTGATGGCGCACCTTGAGACGATGACGGATTTTCAACTGATCCGACTGACTCCCGGACGGGGCCGCCTCGTCAACGGCTTCGGCCAAGC
>Ga0154020_10008999_pt1 | contig 11540 bp, 8 predicted proteins | sample Klosneuvirus_201_FD_109709 | JGI IMG/M metagenome (GOLD analysis project Ga0154020, IMG submission 109709) | Active sludge microbial communities from wastewater, Klosterneuburg, Austria - Klosneuvirus_20160825_MG | ecosystem: Engineered > WWTP > Aerobic digester > Activated sludge | place... | reverse complement strand
GTCTTTCGGAATGGAGGCAAACATAGATCCGAATTTGATGTAGGGTCCGAAACGGCCAATGGCTGCGGTTACCTTCTGGTTTTGGTATTCGCCCAGCATGCGCGGCAGTTTAAACAGATCCAGGGCCTGCTCAAGCGTCAGGGTTTCCAGGCTCTGTCCGGCCCGCAGGCTTGCAAATTTCTTGTCTTCGTCTTCTGCATCGCCGATCTGAACCAGCGGTCCGTAACGGCCTATGCGTCCGCTGATGGGCTTTCCGCTCTCAGGGTCTGTACCGATTATCCGCTCGCCTTTTACGCGTTCGGCGTTGGCAAGGGTTTTGTCTACATCTTTGTGAAACGGTTTGTAAAAGCCGTCTATCATTTTGGTCCAGCTGATCATGCCCTGTGCAATCTCGTCGAATTCCTTTTCAACGTTGGCGGTGAAGCTGTAATCCATAATATCGCTGAAATGCTCGTTTAGAAAGTCGGTCACCAGGGTACCGATGTCGGTCGGGAACAATTTGCTCTTTTCCACGCCGGTATTTTCAGTGGCTGTTTTTACTTTTATTGCGCCGTTTTTAAGCACTGCGGTCTGGTAATTGCGCGGTGTGCCTTCGCGGTTGTCTTTAATCACATAGCCGCGTTTCTGAACGGTTGAAATGGTAGGGGCGTAAGTAGACGGTCTGCCGATGCCCAGCTCTTCCAGTTTTTTAACCAGACTGGCTTCAGTATAACGCGGTGCAGGTCTGCTGAACTTCTGTTCGCTCAGCATCTGCAGCAGATCCAGTTCTTCGCCTTTGCTCAGCGGCGGCAGCAGGCCGGCATTGTCTTCGTCTTCATCGTCGTCTTTGCTTTCCAGATACACCTTCAGGAAACCGTCAAATTTGATGATTTCACCTTCGGCCTTCATGGTTTTTCCGGCTTTGCTCACCATTATATCGACAATGGTGCGTTCCAGCTCGGCATTGGCCATCTGACTGGCGATTGAGCGTTTCCAGATCAGTTCGTATAAGCGCACCTCCTGAGCTTCTGCTCCGGCGGTGTGGTTTTCAAAATACGTGGGGCGTATGGCTTCGTGCGCTTCCTGGGCACTGGCGTTCTTGGTGGTGTAATTGCGCGGCGCACTGTAGGCGGCACCAAAGGCACGGGTAATCTCTGCTGCTGCGCCGCTGATGGCGGTCTGCGACAGGTTTACCGAGTCGGTCCTCATGTAAGTAATGTGACCGGCTTCGTATAGTTTCTGCGCCAGCAGCATGGTTTTGGCCACCGGATAGCCCAGTTTTCTGCTGGCTTCCTGCTGCAGTGTGCTGGTGGTGAAAGGCGCGGCGGCTTTACGCTGTGCCGGTTTCACTTCTATGTTGCTTATGCTGAAATTGCTTTCGGCAGCGGCGTTCAGGAAATCAAGTGCTTCCTGTTCGGTTTTGTAGCGCTGCGGCAACTCGGCCTTTATGGGTTTGCTGTGGCCTTTCTTGGTAAATTCTGCGGTGATTCTGTAATCGCTTTCAGAGTTGAAATTGTTTACTTCGCGCTCGCGTTCAACGATAAGCCTTACGGCTACAGATTGCACGCGTCCGGCAGAAAGCGATGGTTTCACTTTTTTCCAGAGTACGGGAGACAGTTCAAAACCCACCAGTCTGTCGAGTATGCGGCGGGCCTGCTGAGCGTCTACAAGGGCCTTGTCAATTTTGCGCGGATTCTTAATGGCGTTTTCTATGGCCGGCTTGGTGATCTCGTGAAAAACGATGCGTTTGGTGTTCTCTTCCTTAAGGCCGAGTACTTCAAACAGATGCCAGGATATGGCTTCCCCTTCGCGGTCCTCATCCGATGCCAGCCAGACCATTTCACTTTCTTTGGCCAGTTTTTTCAGTTCGGCAACCACTTTGGTCTTGTCCGGAGAGACGATGTAATTAGGTTTAAAATTATTGTTTACGTCAATTGCGTTGTCGCCCTTGTCCAGGTCGCGTATGTGCCCGAAGCTCGACCTGACCGTGTAGTCCTTCCCGAGGAATTTTTCGATGGTCTTGGCTTTAGCTGGAGACTCGACAATTACTAAATTTTTCGTCATTTTATGAATAAAATCAATTTGCAAATATTACCTTTTTATTGACAACTTGGTCATTCGATCTTATTTTTAAAATATAAACGCCGTTGCTTAATGTCTGGTCTTTCAGGTATTGCAGCATTACCGGGCCCGTTTGGGTAGTTGGTTCCAGTATGGTGCAGATGCGCTTGCCCTCTATGTTTTCGAGCCATACTTCGGTTTCTCCGATTGCATTGCTGTATGCAATGTTCAGTTCGTTTTCGCTCGGGTTGGGATAAATGTTCAGGTCGCTGATGTATGATGCTTCGGGTAAGGCGGTGTTGAATTCACCGATGTTGATCTCGTCTATGTATACCGCATTGCCCGAACCGCTGGCCACTTCAATCATGAAAGAGATGTTGCTGTCGTTTTCGTAATTGGAAAGACTGAATGTGATTTGCTTCCAGTGCGAAGGCATGGATGGTTTAAAGGTGGGTGCATAAACGCCGCTGTTATATGAAATAAAGCTGGCGTTTCTGTATAGAAACTGAGACCAGTTGTAATCGCAGCCTTTTGAATGGTAAAAGCGGAGTTCCTCAGAGGATGAGGTGTTTTGTCTCAGATAGCCGACCATCATGGAGATTTTAGGGTTGCGGCCTTTCAGTGGTCTCAGGTCTATGGGCGGTGTTACCAGCTGAAAGCGCTGTCCGGCATCTACTGCGCTGCTTATGGGGGCTACAATGCAGTTGTTGCCTCTGTATCCGGTTGTGGTATCGCGGGTAAATTTCGGGTTGCCCTGATCAAGCACCGACCAGCCTGTGCCATTGTTCCAGCCTGCACTGGCAAAATTCTGACTCACGCTTGGTTTGTCTTTGGCCACCGAAGGTTTAACTTCAATGTAATTGTCTACGTTTAATGTATTGCTCCCATTGCTGTTGGTCACCTGCAGACTTACTTTGTAACGGCCGGGTGTGGCATAGGTCACCACAGGGGTGTCTTTGTTGGTGCTGCTGATGTTGGCGCCGGTAAAGGTCCACTGTTTGCTGTCTACCTGTGCTTTACACGAATTGTCATAAAAAAACACAGGCTCCCCGGCACACACAATGCGTGCACTGCTCGAAAAGTTGGCCAGCGGTGCTACATTGCTTTTCTCAACACCGGTGGCTATCAGGTTGGCAGGAGACACCAGATTGATTCTGAAATTGTATCCGGTCAGCACGCTGTGCATGCGGCTTTTCTGGTTAAGTGAAAACAGGCTCTGGCAAGTGCCCTGAGAATAATCCATATAGTTTTCCCACTGGTCTATCAGGTTGGGAACGTCTGTTGAACAAGAATTTCCGTTGGCAGGGCAGCTGGCATTGGTAAACGTGCCTGCCACGGGCGGGGTATCGGCACAGTAGTCGCCGTTGTTAGAACCTGTTCCGGCGCATCCGTCGTCGAAGGTGTGCAAAAGGCCGAGATAATGCCCGACTTCGTGGGTCAGAGTTCTGCCCGCACCAGAAACACTGCCTGTGCCTATGGTGCCCACATAATCTGAGCGCATAACAATGCCATCCATACTGCCCAGTCCATTGGCTACGGCCGAAGGCAGATAGGCATACCCCAGGGTGGTGCCCGCTCCGCCGCCGTTGTCTATAGAGCTAACGGTCCATATGTTCAGATATTTCCGGTAGTCCCAGCGCGCGCCGGCAATGCCTTTTACCTCATCTCTGGCTTCTACGTGCAGCGGACTGACAATGCGGTTGATGCCGTCGGTGCAGTTGCCTGAAGGGTCTACCTGAGCAAGACGGAATTCGATTTCACAATCCGCCGCAATGCCCGTAAAAACGGAACGAATAGACGATTTATTGGGGTTGTTCAGGCTGAAATCCTGGTTCAGAATGCGGATCTGGTCTTCAATCTGTTTTTTAGAAATGTTTTCGGGTCCGTTGGTGTGTATCACATGGAAAACCACCGGTATGACGTATTTGGTGGCGCGTTTTGTGTGGCCAACCTGAACCACACTGCTGTTAAAACGCTGTTCATCGGCGGCTATTGCCGGATGGGCGCTTTTCGCTTTCTGGTGGTAATGGTCTGTTAAGCACTGGCTGTGAACATGGAGTGTGAATTGAATAAAAACAATTGCGGTCAGTAATTTTTTCATGGATCGGATATCAGGGGTAAAAATATTTTTTCTAATGTATTGGACTGAAAATTAAGAAAACGTTGTGTCAGTGTTTGGTCATTTTTTGTATTTCAGGTTTAAGAGGAGGTGGTCTGCCAGAACCAGTGCACTCATGGCTTCAATGATCGGAACGGCTCTGGGCAATACACAGGGATCATGGCGGCCTTTAATCTGCAGCGGTACAATATCTCCAACAATCGTGAAGGCCATTTGTTCGGCAGCTATGCTTGAAACCGGTTTGAATGCGGTGTTGAATATGATGTCTCTGCCATTGCTGATGCCACCGGTTATGCCGCCGTCGTTGTTTCGGCCGGATCCCGCTTCATCGTTGTTTTCACTCCCTTTACGCTCAGTTCCTGCAAATCCTGAGCCAAATTCAAGCCCTTTCACGGCATTGATGCTGAACATGGCTTTGGCCAGGTCTGCATTTAATTTATCAAAGAGGGGTTCACCAAGGCCGGCAGGACAATTCCGTATGCGGGTGCTGATGATGCCGCCCAGACTATCGCCCGATTCAGCGGTTTGCCGTATCAGGTCGCCCATGGAAACGGCTGTTTGGGCATCCGGACATCTCAGCGGATTGTTTTCTGCTTCGGTCCAGTCCAGTTCAAACACATTGCCGACACCAAGGGTGCCAACTTTGCTGACCACAGACTGAATGGTAACGGCATGCGCTTTGTGCAGATATTGTCTTGCGATGTCACCGGCTGCTACCCAGGCTGCGGTAACTCTGGCGCTGCTGCGCCCTCCGCCGCGGTGGTCCCGGTGTCCGTATTTTTCAGCATATACCTGATCGGCATGTCCGGGTCTGTAAATGGTTTTCAGCGCATCATAATCGGCAGATTTCTGGTCTTTATTCGGCACCACAATGGCAATTGGGGCGCCGGTTGTAAGGCCTTCAAAAATGCCGGATAATACCTCGAAACGGTCGCTTTCATTGCGGCTGCTGCTCAAATCAGACTGTCCTGGTCTGCGCCGGTCCAGCGCCGCTTGAACAGCGGCTTCGTCGATCTGAAATCCGGCCGGAAAACCGTCTATGACAACACCAACCATAGGGCCGTGCGATTCACCGAATGAGGTGACGGTTAAACTATGGCCTAAACGGTTTGCCATGAATCAGAGGCGTATGGGCGAAACGTTTATTTGGCGAAGTTAACGGCTCTCTTTTCACGGATAACCGTAATCTTGATCTGACCCGGATAGATCATCTCTTTCATGATTTTTTGTGAGATTTCGAAGCTGAGGTTGTCTACTTCTTTATCACTGGCGCGTTCGCTGTCTACCATCACACGCAGTTCGCGGCCCGCCTGAATGGCAAAGGCTTTGTCTACGCCCTTAAAGCCCATGGCAAGTGCTTCAAGGTCTTTCAGTCGTTTGATGTAGTTCTCTGTATCCTCACGTCTTGCGCCGGGTCTAGAGCCGCTTATGGCGTCACAGGCCTGCACAATGGGCGAGAGCATGCTGGTCATTTCAATTTCGTCGTGGTGGGCACCAATGGCATTCACCACTTCCGGATGTTCACCGTATTTTTCAGCCCACTTCATACCCAATAATGCGTGTGGAGTCTCTGCATCGTCTTCGGGCACTTTCCCGATGTCGTGCAGCAGTCCGGCACGTTTGGCCAGTTTGGCATTCAATCCAAGTTCGGTGGCCATGGTGGCGCAGAGATTAGCAACCTCGCGGCTGTGTTTCAGCAGGTTTTGTCCATAGGATGAACGGTAGCGCATACGCCCTACAATTCTGATCAGTTCAGGGTGCAGACCGGTTACGCCCAGATCAACCACGGTTCTCTGACCGATTTCGATGATCTCCTGTTCGATGTCTTTTTTGGTTTTTTCAACGATTTCTTCAATACGGGCCGGGTGTATTCTGCCGTCGGCAACCAGTTTGTGCAGCGACAAACGGGCGATTTCACGTCTTACCGGATCAAATCCTGAAAGCACGATGGCCTCCGGGGTGTCGTCTACAATGATCTCAATGCCGGTTGCAGCTTCCAGGGCGCGTATGTTACGGCCTTCGCGGCCGATGATGCGGCCTTTGATGTCGTCGTTCTCCAGATTGAATACCGTTACGGTGTTTTCGATGGCCGTTTCAGCCGCCGTTCTCTGTATGGTCTGCAGCACGATGCGCTTGGCTTCCTTGGTGGCATTCAGTTTGGCTTCTTCTACAATGATTTTGCTCTGAGAGATGGCATCGGTGTGGGCATCGGCCTTTACCGCTTCAATCATCTGGGCTTTGGCTTCATCTACAGACAGATTGGCTACTTTTTCAAGCATTTTGATCTGCTGCTGACGGCTCAGCTCTATTTCATTCTCTTTTCGGGCAAGCACACTCTGCTGGGTGGCAAGCTGACTTTTCACCTTTTCAAGTTCGTCTTCTTTGGTTTTGTAGGTTCTGATTTTGTCTTCCAGCGACTGCTCTTTTTGTTTGATGCGGTTTTCGGTCGACTGGATTTCTGAATTCCGCCTCTGAACTTCTTTTTCGTGCTCAGATTTCAAAGCCAGGAATCTTTCTTTGGATTCCAGCATTTTGGTCTGTTTTACGGCTTCTGCTTTGGTTTTTGCTTCTTCCAGAAACAGATTGGCCTGGGCCTGCTGCTGTTTTTTGATGATCGGAAGACCGGCCAGATAGCCGATCGCCAGTCCCACCAGAAGCCCGATTGCGATGTACAATACTATGCTCATTTTTATTATTAGGTTTTATTGAACCGGCAAATAAAAAATCAACTTCAACGCAGGATTATGGTTTGAGAATGGATTCAATATCGCTGATCTGATCTTCTAATGGCGAAAAATCAATGGTTTGATCCCGATATTGTATGTTTTCAGTGGATTTGTTCAGGGCATCTACTGCAAATTCAAGTGCAGCCATGGCTAGGCCGTCTATTTTGTCTTTTACAGAAAAATTGCTGTTAAAAAATCCCATTTTCTCATTCAGAAGCTTGGCGGCCTTTCTGACATATTCTTCCTCTTTGGCCTGTATCTTCAACGGGTATATCCTGTCACCAATATTCACCTTAATTGAGATATCCTGTACAGCCATTTGGTTTTCTTGCGTTTAAAGCTGGTTTTTATTCAGCTAATTCAAGGGCAATTATAAGTAAAAATTTCCGAATTGTTGCTATTCACGTTAAAACAAGTTAACGCAACATTACCCGTGCAGGCCACAGCCTCAGATGTGCCGGCGAGGTCCTGCGGGAAAGGAATGAAACAGGGGACCGGGCAGAGGCGGCTTTACAGGATTTCTTTTGGGCCTTCGCGGAGCAGCTCCGGTTCTTCATTGCTGCAATCTACTATTGCAGAGCCCTGTAAACCACCGGGTCCGGCGTCTATTATCCATGCAACAGAATGCGCATAGTGCTTTTCAATGTCTTCTATGGTGCTCAGAAACTGATCGTTGTGCTCGGGGTGGTGCACCGATGCACTCACCAGCGGTTCGCCGCAAAGCTTTACCAGCAACATGGCGATTTTAGAATCCGGGACCCTGATGCCTATGGATTTGCGTTTGCTCAGAAACAGTTTGGGCACTTTGTTGTTGGCCCTCAGAATGAATGTGAATGGCCCGGGCAGATTGCGGTTCATCAGTTTGTAAATGTTTTTATTGAACTGAAGGGTATAATCGCTGATGTGTTTCAGGTCTGAACAGATGATGGACAGATTGGCTTTTTCCGGTTTTTTACCCACCAGACGGCAGATGCGCTCAATGCCGTCGCGGTTTGAAAGCGCGCACACAAAAGCATATAAGGTGTCTGTGGGACAAATGGCTATAGCGCCGGCCTTCAGGTCGTCTGCAATCTGACCCAGTATTCGGTCGTTCGGATTGTCCTGTCTGAGTTCTGCACTGGCCATATAGCTGCGTTTGCTGTAAGTTTATTGAAACCGCTAAATTACAGCTTATCGCCGAACTTTGCAGAAAAACCAACACCAAAGAAATTCTTCAGCTGCCAGTTGCGCTGCAAGCCTTCTTCCGCTCCACGAGTGTCTACGTCGTAATCCCATATGACCTGGTTGATCAGAACCACCGATACGTATTTGTTTACCTTCATGTTTACGGTGTTCTGCCAGTTCATGTCGATCTGGCGGAAGGCCGGTACATCGTTGTAGTTTTCGAAGAATTCAAGACGGCTCTGATACGTGATGTTCTTGGCCACTTCTTTGTTAAAGGTGATGTTGATATACCAGCCCAGTTCAGTGCGCAGCTTCTGTCCGTCCCTGATTTTGCGGATGACGGCACCATTGCTGTCGGTTTCATATTCTGCGCCCCTTACGCCATACAGACCAAGATCTGCCAGACGCTGTTCGCGCACTATGGTGTATTTGGCGGTCAGAGGCGAAGCGTATATGGACAGGAACGGCTTTGGTTTGTAGTCAATACCGATAGAGAGGTATCCGAATCCCTGTGCCATAAAATTGGAAACATGGCTGTTGCGCTGCAGAATGTCGTCTGCGGCCCAGCCAGGCAGCATTTGTGTGTTTAAACTGAGCATGGCCGTGTAGTTCAGCTTGTCGCTGATGCGTCTTCCGTATTTGGTCAGGAATACCAGTTTGTCTTCGTTTTTGACAAAGGGATTGTTTATCCGCTTTGCCGGGTCGCTTGGATCCTGAATCTTTGATTCGCCGTTGCGGATTACACCATAGGCCATATCGAGGTAGTTCTCCCATATGCCTTTTCCATCGGCACTGCGGTATATGGCAAACAGACTCGAATTGGCAACCAGTGCCATGTTGTTGGTTCCGCCCTGAGCCCAGTTGGAAAACGAAGTGGCAGACAGGTTGGTGCTGAAAAAGCCACCCCTGACCCAGCCGGTGTCTTTAATCTCTTTTATTTTGGTGCCCTCTGCAGCTTTCTTTTTAACGTCTTCGTCTTTGGTTTGGGCGAAGGCCGCCGAAGCGGTCAGCATCAGTAAAATGGTATAACGTTTCATATGCAAATTGATTTAAAATAAAATGCCAGGGGAATTTCCCTGGCATTTAAAATGAGTTTGTCGGATCAGATTTTCTCTTTGGCTTTGTTCATCAGCTTGACTATCATGAACAATACAAAGGCAATTAAGAGGAAATTAATGCCTGCAGCCACCAGTTTTCCATACGTAAACGGACCGGCTTTCAGGTCTTCAATTTTGTCGAATCCACCTATCAGTGCGATTATGGGCATAATCATGTCGTTTACCAGCGAATCGACGATTTTCTGGAAGGCACCGCCCAGGATTACAGCTACAGCCAGATCGATGACGTTGCCTTTGTTGATGAACTCTTTAAATTCTGAAATAAATCCCATATTATGTAATATTTAATGGTGCGAATGTAAAAGAAATTATTAAAAAAACAGTAAGAATGTCGTGTTTTTTGTCGCAGCAATCTATAAGACAAAAAGCCCGGAGATATCCGGGCTTTTTGTAAATGCGTATCAGGCCGTTTGCACGGCGTTCATTTATTGCAGTACTTCTTTAACCAGTTCAGCGGCTTCTTTCAGAAGTATGGCTGATTTTACTTCAAGACCACTTTCGTCTATCAGTTTTTTTGCTTCTACGGCATTGGTGCCCTGCAAACGCACAATGATGGGTACATGTATGTTGCCCATTTTTTTGTATGCATCCACAACACCCTGTGCAACACGGTCGCAGCGCACAATACCGCCAAAAATATTGATCAGTATGGCTTTAACGTTCGGATCGCTCAGTATGATTTTGAATCCGGCTTCTACGGTTTCAGCATTGGCTGTTCCGCCCACATCCAGGAAATTGGCAGGTTCGCCGCCGCTCAGTTTGATGATGTCCATAGTGGCCATGGCCAGGCCGGCGCCATTCACCATGCAGCCAACGTTGCCGTCGAGCTTTACATAGTTCAGGTTGTATTTTTTGGCTTCTACTTCAGTCGGATCTTCTTCTTCAACGTCTCTCAGCGCTTCGAAGTCTTTGTGGCGGTATAGGGCGTTTTCGTCCAGATCCACTTTGGCGTCAACGGCAATAATCTTGTCGTCTGACGTTTTCAGCACCGGATTGATTTCGAACATGGCGCTGTCGGTTTCTTCGTAGGCTCTGTAAAGGGCGGTTACGAATTTTTCCATCTCTTTTTCAGCCGTGCCGGTCAGTCCCAGATTAAAGGCAATCTTCCTTGCCTGAAAACCCTGAAAACCAATCTTCGGGTCTATCCATTCTCTGTGCAGTTTTTCAGGACTGTGTTCAGCCACTTCTTCAATGTCCATCCCGCCTTCGGTGGTGTAAATGATGACGTTCTGGCCTTTGGCTCTGTCCAGCAGCACGCTCATGTAATATTCTTTGGGTTCGCTGGCACCGGGATAAAATACATCCTGGGCAACAAGCACCTTGTTTACTTTTTTGCCTTTAGGGCCGGTCTGAATGGTAACAAGCGTGTTGCCAAGCAGATTGGCGGCAATGGTTTCAACCGCTTCAAGGTTTTTTGCCAGGGCAACACCTCTCTGTTCGCTGCCTATGATCTGGCCTTTTCCTCTGCCACCGGCGTGGATCTGGGCTTTCAGTACAACCCATCCGCTGCCGGTCTGGGCCTGAATGTCTTTAGCAGCCTGAACAGCGGCTTCAGGTGTGTCGGCAACAATGCCTTCCTGTATGGCAACGCCATATGATTTCAGGATTTGTTTGGCTTGATATTCGTGAATATTCATTAAATGATGATAATTTTGCTTAAAAAAACGTGGGCGAAAATACAAAAAAAATATTGTTTTGTTTTGATTAAAATTAAATCCAATTTCGCACGGCAATGATCACAGCAAGCGAAATTGTTAAGTACTACGGCGACCTGCAGGTGTTGAAGGGGATTAACCTTCAGATCGGCGATGCCGAGATCGTTTCGATTGTTGGCGATTCAGGTGCGGGTAAAACGACCCTTCTGCAGATACTGGGTACGCTGGACAGCGCCAGTTCAGGCAAGGTCTTTTACGACGGCGTCGACATCCGCGCGCTGAAGCCGGGTCCGCTGGCCGATTTCCGCAACCGCCACATCGGCTTCATTTTTCAGTTTCACCAGCTTTTGCCCGAGTTTACCTGTCTCGAGAATGTGTGCATGCCTGCCTTTATTGCAGGAACCAGCAAAACAGAAGCAGAAAAAAGAGCAAAAACACTGCTGGATTATCTGGGTCTGAGCCACCGCTACCAGCACAAACCCAATGCCCTCTCGGGCGGCGAACAGCAGCGCTGCGCAGTGGCAAGAGCCCTGATGAATGCACCGAAAGTGGTGTTTGCCGACGAGCCCAGTGGCAACCTCGACAGCCGCAATGCCGCAGAACTGCACAAGCTGTTTCTGGATTTGAGGCGTGATTTCGGGTATAGCTTCATCATCGTAACCCACAATGAAGAACTGGCCGATATGGCCGACCGCAAGCTGGTGATGAAAGACGGGCT
>Ga0154020_10008996_pt1 | contig 11541 bp, 11 predicted proteins | sample Klosneuvirus_201_FD_109709 | JGI IMG/M metagenome (GOLD analysis project Ga0154020, IMG submission 109709) | Active sludge microbial communities from wastewater, Klosterneuburg, Austria - Klosneuvirus_20160825_MG | ecosystem: Engineered > WWTP > Aerobic digester > Activated sludge | place... | reverse complement strand
TGTAGAAGTCCGCCGCCGACTTGGTGCGGTTGGAGGCCCAGTAGGTGATGCCCATCGTCCCGGCGACGAAGACCAGGAACATCACGATGGCGTGCAGGTTCAGCGGCTGCTTTTCAGTCGCTTCTACCACCGGGCCGGCCCAGGCTGCCGTGGCAGCCAGTGTGGTGACGAGCGCAACGGCAGCGTGCTGGGCCGTGCGTTGGAGCCAGGTGAACGGGCGCATCAGCGGCCTCCCTTCACGGCATCCTTGAGGATGGCCTGGTTGAGTTCGTCAAAGCGGGTGTTGGCGCGGCGCACGTACAAGGCGGTGAGCACCCAGAACAGCACAAACATGGAGAGGATCACGACAGGGCCCAGCGTGAGCATCGAACCCTCCGACAGCCTCTCGCTCATCAGGCTCGGGCGGAAGGCCACCAGCAGGATGAAGCCATAAAACAGGCCCAGAACCGTCAGCGACAGCAGCCAGGCGAAGCGGCTGCGCTGACGGACCAGTTCGGCGAACTTGGGGCTCGCCTGGATGCGGCGGTAGACGTCGGAACTCATGGTGAAACCTGGTGAATGAACCCGGAAAGGGTCCGGAAACAACCCGATGGAGATACCTGTTGGGGTTGTCAATTCTAGAAATTCATCCGGGTTTCCAGGGGGCCGGATTCCTGATCCGAATCAGATCGGCAGGTGAGATACCGAGGCCAAAACGTGGCGTTGCGCGGACTGCGTCAGGCGTGCGTCAGAGGTTTCGGCAGGTCGGGGTGGCCTGCCGGGCTTTCACGGTGGCGTGGCACGCAGGCGCAACACGCCATTTCCCTGGGTGAAATGCAGCCGGCTCAGCACGTCCATGCCCAGCAGCGGCGCCTCCAGCTGCGGCAGCACCGCAACACGCAGGCGCTGCACGCTGACACCGCCGCGCAGTTGCAGCTCGGCGCGGGATTCATGGCCCTGTACGGTGCCACCGGCGGTCATCGACTGCAGCAGCGCACCCCGCGGCAGCCCCGCGCGGGCGGCAAGGCTGGCCGGCAGGGCGGTGGTGGTGGCACCGGTGTCCACCAGAAAGTCCACCGGGATGCCGTTGACCTGCCCGGGCCAGTGAAAGTGGCCGTCCGCGGCGCGGCGCAGCACAATCTCGTCACCGGTGTGGTCAAAGCGGCTGAGTTGTTGGCGATGCTGGAACCACTTCACCCCGAGCCAGACCGCCAGCAGGATCAGCAGCCAGACGGTGACGATCTTCAGCGTGCGCGGAAACTCGTTCATCGGTGTGCGCCGATCCCTGGCTGTCCGGGGCTGTGGGGCCGGGCTGGTCAGCGGTCAGATCACTTGGACCAGCCGTCCTTCAGACCGGTGATGCGGTTGAATACCGGTCGGCCGGGGGCGTGGTCGAGGCGGTCGGCGACGAAGTAGCCAAAGCGCTCGAACTGGAACTTCTGGTCTGGTTGCGCACAAGCCAGGCTGGGCTCGACGTAGGCGGTGACGGTGCGTTTGCTGTCCGGATTCAGGCTGGCCTTGAAGTCACGCCCGCCCGCGTCCGGCTGCGCCTCTGTGAAGAGGCGGTCGAACAGGCGCACTTCTGCAGCCACGCCATCGGCCACGCCGACCCAGGTGATGGCGGCCTTGACCTTGACGCTGTCGGCGCCCGGCGTGCCGCTCTTGGTGTCCGGCACCACGGTGGCCAGCACGGTGATGACGCGCCCGTCCGGGTCCTTCTCGCAGCCGCTGCACTCGATCACGTAGCCGCCCTTCAGGCGCACCTTGTTGCCGGGGAAGAGGCGCTTGTAGCCCTTGGGCGGCACTTCCTCGAAGTCCTCGCGCTCGATCCAGACCTCGCGGCCGATGGTGAACTGGCGCGGAGCTGGCGCGACCTGGCCTTCGGTCACGTGCGGCAGCGCCGGCAGGCTGCAGGGCTCCAGGTGGCCGGCGCCCTCTATGGGGGGGAAAACCTCGTCCCAGTTGGTCAGCACCAGCTTGACCGGGTCCAGCACCGCCATGCCGCGGTGGGCCTTGTTTTCCAGGTCGTCGCGCAGCGCGATGTCCAGCGTGCTGTAGTCGATCCAGCTGTCGGCCTTGGACACGCCGATGCGCTCGGCGAAGAGCTGGATCGCCTCGGGCGTGTAGCCGCGCCGGCGCAGGCCAACGATGGTGGGCATGCGCGGGTCGTCCCAGCCGCTGACGATGCCTTCGTCCACCAGTTGCTTGAGCTTGCGCTTGCTGGTGATGACGTAGGTGAGGTTGAGCCGGGCGAACTCGTACTGCTTCGGCAGCGGGTGGGCCAGCAGGCCACCGACGACAAGGCCGTCGGACAGGGTGTGACTTTCGGTCAGGCGCTCCAGCACCCAGTCGTAGAAGGGCCGCTGGTCCTCGAACTCCAGCGTGCAGATGCTGTGGGTGATGTTCTCCAGCGCATCCTCGATCGGGTGCGCATAGGTGTACATCGGGTAGATGCACCAGCGGTCACCGGTGTTGTGGTGCGTGGCGCGCTTGATGCGGTAGATGGCCGGGTCGCGCAGGTTGATGTTGGGCGAGGCCATGTCGATCCTGGCGCGCAGCACCATCGCGCCATCCGGATGCTGGCCGTCGCGCATCTCGCGAAAGCGCGCCAGGTTCTCGGCCGGCGTGCGAGAGCGGAAGGGGCTGTCGGTACCCGCGGTGGTGAAGTCACCGCGGGCCGCGCGCATCTGCTCGGGCGTCTGCTCATCGACGTAGGCGTGGCCGGCCTCGATGAGGAACTCAGCCGCCGCGTACATGAAGTCGAAGTAGTTGCTGGCGAAGTAGAGGTGGCTGGTACGGGCGCCCGCGAACTCGGCGTCCCAGCCGAAGCCCAGCCACTTCACCGCATCCAGGATGCTGTCGACGTACTCCTGCTCTTCCTTCTCCGGATTGGTGTCGTCAAAACGCATGTGGCAGACGCCACCGTAGTCGCGCGCCAGGCCGAAGTTCAGGCAGATGCTCTTGGCGTGGCCCACGTGCAGGTAGCCGTTGGGCTCGGGCGGAAAACGCGTGCGGATGCGCGCCGGGTCCAGCGCACCGGACTGGTGATGTGCCGCGTCACCGGGCGTACCGGCGAAGCGGCGCTGGGCATGGGTGCCGGCGGCCAGGTCGCGCTCGATGATGCCGCGCAGGAAGTTCGTCGGCTTGGCGGCGTCGCTGGCCGCGTCGGAGGTGCTGGCGTTGCTCATGGGGGCAGAAGGTGCCTTCCGTCGAAGGGGAAAACACGGTGCAAGGTGAGGCTGGCCGGGGATGGCCACAGGATGATTTCATTGTAGCCAGCCGCCTCCGGCGACCCCGGCGACCCCGGCGACCCCGGCGACCGGAGGAGCCGCCTCACAGTCCGACGGGCGCCGTTGCGAAGGCGAACGTTGGAGAACATTGGGCGGGTGTGCGGCCCTGGTTGTTGGGTGCGGTGCGGATCCCTGATCCGGGTAGGTTGTGGAAATGATCACGGCAGCCTGAGCTAACATTTTGAAACACTGCCGCTGCAAGCGATGCGCCAACGATCATGAATCCGTTCTTTCATTTCCCGCCCTGGGGGAGGTTCTCGATGGGAACTCTCGCTGCTGCCGGTTCGGTGTACGCGCAACTCGGTTCGTGGCGTTTGCTGCGCCGGGCGAGTGTGGAGTCTGACGATGCCCCTTCCGGCGATGGCCGCGCGGGGCAAGAGGTCTCACCGTCGTTGGATGGGGACAAAAGGCTCCCGTCTGTGCGGGAATTGGCGTTGCTCCGCCACAACCTTGCAGTCCCGATCGGAAACAACGGTAACCCCACGGTGCAACCGGACGTAACGCGCGGCACAATCGCGGTCAGTTTTGCGACTTCAGGAGCCGCGATGGACAGCAAGCCGGTCCCCACTCTCGAACGGGCCTTTGCTCGCACCGAAGTGGCGGGCCTTGATGAGCTGCCGAAGCCTGCGAGCATGCCGCAGGCAGAGGTTGCCGCACCCGCCCGACCGATGATCGAACGCCGCGGCCAGCCGGACGCGGCGCATTTGCGGCCAGCCGGGCCGGTGGGGGCGTCCGCAAGTCTGTCGTTGTTCAGTCAGCAGCGGCTGGAGCCGGAAGCCGAACGTTGGCTCAAGGCGCTGCCGGTGGCGGTGCGCCCGGTGATCACGGCCCGACGGCACCCGCACATCGTCAACAAGTTTTCCCGCATCTGGGGTCGCTCCGAGCTGGTGGCGGGCTACCTGGACGAGCTCCTGATCAGCAACCGACCTGGCCGGCGCGGTTTTGCGATGGAGGTGCTGGAGGAGCTCTCGCTGCTGCAGAGCCTGGTGCACGAGCGGCGCCTGAGCTGAACGCACCCCCAAGGGCCGGGCAATGCCCGTCCCTGCCGGTCACATGCCCCTGAAGAGGTGGGCGTACAGGCGGCTCACGCCCAAGGTCTCCGGCCGCCTGCGCAGGTGAAGGTGCAACCGTCCTGCTTCGTCGCGCTGGGCGCTGGTCACCTCCCGCACCTGCACCACGGTGCCGCGGTGGATCTGCCAGAAGCGCTGGGCATCGAGCTGCGGGAGCAGTTCACGCAGGGACAGTCGGATGAGGTGCTCCTTGTCTGCGGTGACCACCCGCAGGTACTTGTCGGCCGCCTCGAAGTAGATCACCTCATCGACGGGGACCAGGTGCACCGTCTGGCCGATCTGGGCCTGGACGACTTCCAGCCGAGCAAGCGCAGCACCTGCAGCGGGCGGCGCAAGTTGGCGGGCCAGGGCCTGCAGCTGCTCCATCGCGCGGGTCAGGTTCGGATCCGCCGGGGGCGATGCAGCGGCTGCTGCCTCATGGAGGGCATTGAGGGCACTGGTGGATGCAGTCGGGGGCTGGCCCTGCTGAAGCCGCTGCACGCAGCGCCGCAGCCGAGTGGCATCCACCGGTTTGAGCAGGTAGTCCACCGCCTGGCGGTCGAAGGCCTGCACTGCGTACTGGTCGTAGGCGGTCACGAACACCAGGGCGGGAAAGCCGTGCTCCTGCGGCCAGTCCTCCGCCAGGGCTTCGGCCACCTCCAGCCCGGTCATGCCCGGCATGCGGATGTCCAGGAAGCAGACCTGGGGCCTCAGTGCCAGGGCACGTTCCAGCGCCAGCGGGCCGTTGCCGCAGACCGCCAACACCTCCAGCTCCGGCCAGGCGCTGGCCAGTTCGTGGCGCAGGTGCGCGGCCAGGAGGGGTTCGTCCTCTGCAATCAAGGCGGTCGGTCGGGAGGGGGGCAGGGGCGACATCGCAGCGCAGTTCATGCAGGCAGGGTGGGAGTCGCGGTGGGAATGGGCAACTCGATGAGCGCCAGGGTGCCGGGGCCGGCATCGCGTTGGGGGGGATCGAAGGGGGCGGGCGACAGCAGCTTCAGGTCGGCGCCGCTGCCGTGCAAGGTGGCCAGCCGTTCGCGAATCTGCGTGAGGCCGAAGGCCGTGCCGATCGGTACGGCTGCAGCCTGCGCCGCAGAGAGGCCTGCGCCGCTGTCGTGCACCTCCAGCAGCAGCCGCTGACCCACCTGCTGGGCCCGCACCCTCAACAGTCCGCCGGACACCTGGGGTTCCAGCCCGTGTTTGACGGCGTTCTCCACCAGGGGCTGCAGCAGCAGACTGGGCACCGGCAGCCCGGCCAGGGCAGGGGGCAGGTCCAGCTCCACGGTGAGTCGCTCACCCATGCGCACCGCCATCAGCGCCAGGTAGTCGTCCAGCCGATCGAACTCGGCCGACAACGGGTGCGTGATCTGGCGCGAAGCCTGCAGGGTGGAGCGCAGGAAGGCGATCAGATGGTCCAGCATCACCTGCGCCCGTGCAGGATCCAGGCTGATCAGCACCTTGAGGTTGGCCAGGGTGTTGAACAGCATGTGCGGCTCGAGCTGGCTCTGCAGCAGGGCCAGCCGGTTCTCGGCAGCCTGGCGGGCCGCCTGGGCCAGCTCGGCCTCGGTGGCCGCCAGCCGGGCGCGGGACTGGAAGTAGTAGGTGCCGGCCACGGCGGGAATCATCGACACCACGAACAGCCCCAGCAGCGCGGTGGGGGAGGCGAGCCAGTCCGGGCCGTGCGTCATGCCGTGGCCGCCCAGCAGCAGGCGGGCGACCAGGCTGCCCAGGGGGTAGCTGATCATCACCGACAGCACGATCACCCCCGCCATCGGTCCCCAGCCGGGCCAGCCGTTTTCCCTTGCGGCGGTGGACTCCCCGCTGCGGCGGATCTGCCACATCGCCAGGCTCCAGCGGCCCAGGTGGGTGAGCAGCGAGATCAGGTTGCCGATGGCCAGCGAGTGCACCACCGCCACCAGCGGCGGCATGCCCAGTACAGTCAGCACCAGGGCCACCGTCAACGAGATGACCTGAGTGGCACGGGCAGCCTGCCAGAGGCTGGCGCGATAGGCGTCGTTGAACTTGGGCATCAGCAGGGGCGTTGTGGGGTCGTTCACAGGTTCTCAGATCAGGCCCAGGGCATGGTGCCACAGCAGGTCGCCCAGGCAGCGTCCGGGCAGCAGCGTGAAGGCACCGGCCAGGACGCAGCAGGCCAAGCCGGCGCGCAACAGGGTCAGGCGGTGTGGCTGATGCTGTGTCGCAGCGTGCTCAAAAGGAGCGGACTGCCAGCAGGGTCGCGCTGTGCCGGGTGGGCAACTGGCGCAGCACGGCATCGCCGGGGCCGGCCACGCTGCGCCAGGCCGCTTCCAGCCGCCAGCGATCTCCCTGCCACTGCGCGCGGGCCGTCCACATCTGCCCGTGGTCGGCCGGGTGCCAAAGCGTGTCGAGGGCCAGCAGCCAGCCTTCCGGCTGCCAGGCCAGGCGCAGGAAGAGGTTGTCCTGGTGCAGGTTCGCACCGCCCAGCGGCGTGGTCTGCCAGGCCAGGTTGCCGGCGGCACCCGTCAGGGCGGCGGCTGGCAAGCCAGGCTGGGACGCGAAGGTGGTCAGGGCCTGGTTGCGGTCGGCCCAGGTGCGCCAGTCGGCGCGGCTGGGTGCCGTGCCGTCGTGCCAGGCCTCGGCCAGCAGGCTCCAGCGCTGCACTCCGGTCCATTGCATTCCGACCAGCCATTGCCGGGTGCTGCCTTGCATGGCGAGGGCCCAGGGGTTCTGGCTGGCCAGCGGCGCCCCGTTGTCCGCGAACTTCCAGCCGTCGTGGCGTTGCAGCCAGCGCCCGGAGGCATGCAGCTCCAGCTCGTCGCCGGCCACCCAGGCCACCGCAGTGCCCAGGCTGGCGCCGGTGTGGTGGCCCAGGCGGGCAAACCCGTGAAGGTCCAGGTCACCCGCATGGCGGTAGGCATGCAGGTCCAGCGCCGATTCGGCCGCCAGCCGCTGGTCGTCGCTGCGGCGCTGCAGGTGCTCCGGGTTGGCCCAGACCACGCTCAACGCATCCTCGGCGCCGAAGCGTTCCAGCTGCACGACGCCGCGGCCCTCCAGCGGCGCCTCGACCAGGCTGCGGCGCTGCTCCTGCTGCACCAGGTCGTTCGGGCGGAAGGCATGGCCCACGTCCCAGCTCACCACCTTTTTGCCCAGGCTCCAGGCGGTGGAGCCGATCTCGCCCGATCGGTGCAGCTGCTTCACGCGGCCGCGCAGCTGCGTGGCGCTGCCCTCCGGGCGGTCTGCCTGCAGCCACAGGTCTGCGGACCCGTCGCGGCGGTGGTGGCGCAGGTCCAGCTCCAGCTGGTCGGCATCGGCAGGTGAGCCTGCCAGGCCGGGTCGGAGGGTGTTGGCCTCGGCCAGGGGGCCCAGCCGGTTGGCGCGGCGCAGCTGGTGCAGCAGGCGCAGGTCCGCGGTGAACGCGGCTGCAGTTCCTGCCGCTGCCGTTGGGGCTGCCGTTGAGGCTGCCGTTGGGGCCGGGGCTGGGGTGTCGGCGGAGGGACTCTGTGCCTGGGCGGGGCCCTGCAGTGACAGACCCTGAAGGGCCACCCAGACCAGCGCGATCCACCGGGTGGGCGTGGGCCGGTGGGCCGGCGCCTGGCGTTGCGAGGTCAACATGCGGCTCACTCCAGGTTCGGGTTGCGCACCAGCGCCATCGGGTTCAGCCAGGCCGCGGGCACCTCACGGGGCTGGCGCTGCAGGTACTGCACCCGCGTGAGCTTGTGGGTGGACAGCTGGTCCTGCAGCAGCATCTCACTGACCAGGGTGGGGGCGGCGGGCCGGTCGAACACAAAACGGGCCTGCTTGGCCAGCTTGTCGGACTGCACGTAGAGATCGGCGCGCAGCGGCTCATGGCGCTGTTTGCCCAGCCAGAGTTCGATGCGCTGGTAGCTCACGCCCTTGCGGTTGGCCTGCAGGGTGAGGTGCAGGCAGGGCCGCGCAGTGCTGCTGCCTTCGACGTTGCAGCTCTCTTCGCCCAGCAGCTGGCCGTCGTAGTCCTGCGCCCAGCTGAGGGTGGCGATGTCCCCGGTGGAGGCGTCGCCGAGCAGCTTCTGAGAGGGGGTGATGCGCAGCGGCCGCTGGCTGCCGGGCATCAGCAGCCAGAAGTCGTCGCCCAGCATCAGCACCTTCTGGCCGGCCTCGGCGGGGGACTTCATCAGCACCAGCGAGCGGTGCTGGGATTGGACGAAGACGGTGTACAGGCGTTCCTTCTCGGTCTGCCCGTCGCGTCCCTGCACGGTGACGCGGGTCTCGACCTGCAGGTTGTCCTGGCCGGTGCGGTAGCGATCGGCGGCCTGCAGGAGGCTTGCGACGGAGGGGGGCTCGGCCGCATGGGCGCTGCCGTGGGAGACGAAACCAACGATCAAGGCGGCCTTGAAGGCCACTCCGACGGCCAGCCATATCAGGGGGCGCGGTTGCATGGTGTGCTCCAGGGAATCGGTGGGAACAGAGGTGGGGTCAGACATGGGCCAGCGCATCCACCACCGGGCGCTGCACGGTGCGGCGGGCAACCAGTGCGGAGGCCAGGGTGGTCAGGGCCAGCATGGCGGCCAGGGTGAGCAGGTAGAGCTGCGGATCGGCGGTGATCTGCAGCGGGTAGCCCACGCTGCGCCCGGGCGGCGGCGGCATCTGCACCGGGAAGACCAGCAGTGCCAGCGTCACCCCCAGGGACAGCAGGGCGCCCAGCACGGCACCGGTGCCGCCGAGCAGCAACCCCTCCAGTGCGAAGCTGCCGATCAGCTGGCCGGGCAGCGTGCCCAGCGCGCGCAGCGTGCCCACCTCGCGGGTGCGCTCGATGATGGCCATGGCCATGGCGTTGCCGACCACGAACACCACGATCACCGCGATGATCAGCCCCAGCGCGCCGAAGATGCGGTTGTAGAGCTCGCGCACGCTGCGGTAGAAGACGGCCTGCTCCTCCCAGGTCTGCAGCTTCAGTTGCGGCAGGGCGGCCTGCAGGCGCTCGCGGGTGGGCCCGGTGGCCTCCATGCGGTCCAGGAACAGCCCCAGGCTGGACACCCGGTCGGTCACCACCAGCTTCTGGGCGGTGGTCACGTCGGTGTAGACCAGGCGGCGGTCGATGTCCGGAATGCCGGTGGACACGACGCCCTTGACGGTGACGTCCAGCGCATTGAGCGCCCCTTCGGTGGTGCTGGCCAGCAGGGTGAGGGAGCTGCCCGGGGTCGCCTTCAGGCTGCGCGCCAGGCCTTCGCCCAGCATCACCGCGCCCCGTTCGTCGCTGGTCAGCACCTGCCCGGCGGTGACGGTGAGGAAGGGCCCCTTCACGGCGAACTCCTCGTCCGGCGCGATGCCCACGGCCACCATCACCACCGACTTGTCGCCGTTGCTGATCAGGCCGCTGAACTCCACCCTGGGCAGCACCTGGCGCACCGACGGGTCGGCCAGCAGGCGGTCGCGCAGGGCGGCGTAGCCCTGCAGGCCGTTCTGCAGGGGCGTGTCCTCATCCTTCTCGAACTGGGCCGGCGTGGCCACGATCAGGTGCCCGGTGGTGCGGGCGGAGGCCTGGGCCAGGCTCTCGTAGGTGAACAGCGCGAACCCGCCGGCCAGCAGCAGGGCGGCGGTGCCCAGCGCTGCGATGGTGACCGTGACCGCCGAACGGCGGCGGTTGCGCAGGGTGTTGAGCCAGGCGAAGCGGAGCCAGCGGGGGATCATGCGAAGGCCTCTTCGGTCGGAAGAATGGGGGCCGACTGCGGCTGCACGCTGCCGTCCAGCAGGTGCAGCACGCGGTCGCATCGGGCGACGGCACGGGGGTCGTGGGTGGCGATCAGGAAGGCGACACCGTCGGCATGGCAGCGCTCGCGCATCAGGTCGAGCACCTGCTCGGCGGTGTGCGAATCCAGGCTGGCGGTGGGCTCGTCGGCGATCACCAGGGCTGGCCGTTTCACCAGCGCCCGGGCGATCGCGACGCGCTGGCGCTGTCCGCCGGACAGGGCGTCCGGCCGGTGTGCAGCATGCTCGGCCAGGCCCACCGCCTGCAGCATGGCCTCCACCCGCTGGCGGCGCTCGGCGGCCGGCACGCCGGTGAGAAACAGCGGGTAGTCCACGTTGTCGGCCACCGTCATCACCGGCACCAGGTTGAAGCCCTGGAAGATGAAGCCGATGGCGTCGCGCCGCAGCAGCGTGGCCTCGGTCTCGTCCAGCCGGGTGACGTCGCGGTTGCAAAAGAGGATGCGCCCGGCATCCGCGCGGTCGATCAGCCCGGCCAGGTTCAACAGGGTGCTCTTGCCGCTGCCGGAAGGGCCGGTGAGCGCGAGCATCTCGCTCGCACGCAGCTGCAGGTCCACGCCCTGCAAGGCCGGGACGATGTGTTCACCCAGGCGGTAGGTCTTGTGCAGGCCCTGCAGCTCCAGCACGCTGGAGGCGGTGGCGGCTGAGGAGGTCATGCGCCGAGCTCCCGAAGCAGGGCCTGGGCGGCCGCCGCCTGCGGCGCGCCCTGGGCGACGACTTCCTGCAGCCAGCGGCGGGCGTCTGCCGTCTGCCCGGCTTGCTTGGCGTGGCGGCCAGCGGCCAACCAGACGGCGCCGCGGAAGGACAGGGGCGCCGTGCCGAGCGACGGGTGCTTCACCACCTCGGCCAGCAGCTTGTCGCCCCGGGCCTGGCGGTTGAACATCGACGGCAGGGCCAGGAAGGTGCTGGCGGCGGTGAAGCGCACCTCCAACGCCGCGGGCAAGGGGCCGGCGGTGGCAGTCTCGGTGGAGGTGGACAGCATCGACAGGGCCTTGTCCAGCAGTGCCAGGCCATTCTCCGCATGGGCGATCTTGCGCCAGGGCATCCAGGTGGTGGTGGCCTGCATCGAAGTGGCCGAGCCGAGGTAGGCCAGCCGCACCGGATCGGCAGGCTGCGCCTTGGACAACTGGGTCCAGGCTTCCACAGCGGGCTCGATCGCGCCGGCATCGCCGTCGGCGGCGCGCTGGAACAGTTGCATGGCCGCACGCAGGGCGGGATCGGCGGGCAGGGCGGCAGCGTGGGCGGAGGACTGGGTGGCGACCGGCGCTTCGGCCGCATGAGCTGCCGGCAGGGTGCCGACCAGGGTTGTACCAATGCCGGCGGTGGCCAGCACCAGGGTCAGGCTGCCGATCCAGGCGGAGCGGCGGCGCAGTTCAACGGGGTGACGGGGGGTGTGCATGACGGGCTCCAGTGAGTGGGATGGAGCCAGTCTTCCTTCAGGGGGCGCCGGTTGCCAGCCGGATGCGACAGACTGCGCCACCGTGTCGCGAAGGGTTGTCCGGTGG
>Ga0154020_10008995_pt1 | contig 11542 bp, 9 predicted proteins | sample Klosneuvirus_201_FD_109709 | JGI IMG/M metagenome (GOLD analysis project Ga0154020, IMG submission 109709) | Active sludge microbial communities from wastewater, Klosterneuburg, Austria - Klosneuvirus_20160825_MG | ecosystem: Engineered > WWTP > Aerobic digester > Activated sludge | place... | reverse complement strand
TGACATTGACCTTCTACAGCTTTTTCATATTTGGCCCTCTACAAGAGATGGGGAATGTGATAGCTACTTACAGAGAAGCGCAGGCTTCCTTGAATACTTTTCAAGACATATTAAATATCAAGGTTGAAGAAAGTCCAGAAAACCCGGTGCTCGTCGGACACATTACTGAATTGGAATTTGAAAATGTAACCTTTAAACATCCCAGCTCCTCACAAAATGCAGTTGAAGAAATTTCATTCAAAGCAAAAATTGGAGACAGTGTGGCATTTGTTGGTCCATCCGGTGCCGGTAAGACTACATTAGTAAAATTACTGGTAGGATTATATAATCCGGATCGTGGAGCTATATTTTACAATGGCTTTTCGTCAAAAGACATAGAGAAAGACGAGCTTAGAAAACAGATTGGATTTGTAACTCAAGACACACAGCTTTTCAGCGGTACGATCAGAGAAAATCTGCTCTTTGTAAATCCGACGGCTACTGACGAGGAGTGCATGGATGTTTTGCATAAGGCTGCTTGTCAGACCTTGCTTAAAAGAGCCGATCAGGGACTGGACTCTGTCATAGGTGAAGGCGGGGTTAAAGTTTCCGGTGGTGAAAAACAACGATTGTCGATTGCCAGAGCGCTTCTTCGTAATCCAAATCTCATCGTGTTTGATGAGGCAACTTCAGCGCTTGATTCTATTACTGAGGAAGAAATCACAGAGACAATTCGTGATTTATCAAGCAGAAAGAAACATATCACTTTCATGATTGCACATCGCTTAAGCACGATAATGCATGCCGACAAGATATTTGTTCTTGAACACGGAAAAATTGTCGAGTCAGGCTCACATCATGATTTACTGGACACAAAAGGATTATATTTTGCCATGTGGCGTCAACAAATCGGAGAAAGGAAACGCATGACTCATCAGGATTCAAATGGTAAAGTTCAGGTTCCAATTGTATAAGATTTTTCAACATGATCCAGGATTTAAGAAGAACACTTAAGCACAGACTAGGCTTACCCCTTCCCGGCCTCGAAGCACAGGTGCGCATGGCTCATATAGAACGCCAGATAAATCTCAGCCGATATCAAACGCCTACTCACGCCAAACCAAGCAGCGTTCTGATTCTTCTTTATGAAATCGAAGGAAGAATTAAATTACCCCTTATCCTGCGACCGGGAGATTCAGGGATTCATAGCGGGCAAGTTTCACTACCCGGAGGTAAATTTGAACCCGGAGATGTGAACCTGAGTCATACAGCCTTACGAGAAACACAGGAAGAAATAGGAATATCAGCGGAATCCATAGAAATTCTTGGCAGGCTCACTCAACTCTACATTCCACCCAGCAATTTTTTGGTCTCCCCTTATGTGGGAGTAATCACATCTGAGCCAGTATTTATACCACAAGAAAAAGAAGTTGTAAAAGTAATCCCACTTGATCTGGAGTATTTAATGGACGAAGAAAAAGTAAAGGAAAAAGAAATACGACTGGCCAACGGACAATCTATTCAAACTCCCTACTATAATGTTGGAGGAGAAATTGTCTGGGGAGCCACTGCTATGATTCTGAGCGAACTCAAATCACTACTCTATGAGATCGGATGGTAAATAAAAGAAGGGCTGAAAAATTTCAGCCCTTCTTTTATTTCATTCTGTGAAAATTCTTGATTGATCTTCTTGAATATTTTTAAGCATGTGCTTTTTGCCCCTGAAGTTTCATCCATTCAGTTGTCACTGATCCGGGACGCTCAATTGGATGACCCAGAGCTCTGTCCCATAATAATGAAGATAGAACTCCCAGTGCACGACTCACACCAAAGAGAACGGTGTAAAATTCATGCTCCTTCATTCCGTAGTGAATTAAAAGGGCGCCACTATGTGCATCAACATTTGGCCATGGATTTTTAATTTTTTTAATGCCGGATAAAATTGGTGGTACCACTTCGTAAAGCATGTGAACAATACGGCAGTTTACATCATCCGGCATATATTTCTTTGCAAATTCCATTTGCGCCATGAAACGAGGATCAGTTTTACGAAGCACGGCATGACCATATCCAGGAACAACTTTTCCTTCACTGATGGTTTTCATTACATAGTCATTGATCTGTTCCTTTGTTGGAAGATCACCGTCGTAATAATCTCTCAGGTCAGCTATCCATCTTACGACTTCCTGATTGGCCAGGCCATGCAAAGGTCCTGCGAGGCCGTTCATTCCGGCTGCGAAAGAAAGATAAGCATCACTCAATGCCGATCCGACAAGGTGTGTAGTATGTGCTGAAACATTTCCTCCTTCGTGGTCCACGTGAATTGTCAGATAAAGACGCATCAGGCGTTTCATATCATAGTCATCGTAACCCAACATGTGTGCAAAGTTTGCAGCCCAGTCAAGTTTTGAATCCGGTTCGATATGTACATTATTCTTGTAAATTTTTCTGTAGATGTAGGCTGCAATTCTTGGAAGGCGTGCGATAAGATTCATGATGTCTTCGTACATCGGATCCCAGTACTCCTTTTTGTTCAAGCCCTTCTTGTAAGCATCAGCGAAAACTGATTCCTTTTGTAAAGCCATAACAGCCATACTGAACTGAGTCATCGGATGCATATTCACCGGCAAAGAATCCAGCATGTCAAAGACATACTTTGGAACATTACTTCTTCTTGCCCAAGCATTGCTCACATGGTTGACATCGTCATCTGTTGGCAACTCACCAATCAGCATAAGATAAAAAATCCCTTCCGGAAGTGGCTCCCCGTCACCAACAGCCTTGGGCAATTTTTCACGCAGTTCAGGAATGGTATAACCACGAAAACGAATTCCCTCCTCAGGATCCAGTTTACTGGTTTCGGTAACCATTCCTATCATACCTTTCATTCCACTGTACACTTGCTCGATGGAATATTGACCAATCACTGTTGATCCATTCTCTTTGAGGAATTCTTTGAGATCAGCGGCCATTGGAAGCGCAATCTGAGCAAACTTTTCTTTTAATCTGTCGGTTTTCACTGTAGCGATATTAAGAGCAATCCGTTCCCGGATTTGTATAAAAACTAATTATTATTTCGTAGGATTGTATTTATCCTGATTCGTTTTCTTATTGTTTGAAACCATGTTTAACTCGGGAAATACCAAAATTAAACTAACCAGAAAAGCCACTATTAACATCACCCAAACAATTTTACTTCCAAGCTTTTTTAAATTTCTTGTTGAAAGTACCGAAGATTTTTTCTTCGTCTTTATTCTCTTCCTCAATCTACCGCTTCTCGGAGAAATTGAATATTCCCCTGTGGCAAGCTTATCTAGTGTATCCTGATCCATCGTTCAACTAACAGGCGACTGGTTACTTTGTTTATTTTCTGCCTACAAATTTAAAATCTTTTCCGCCAAAACGAGCATTTTCGCCAAGTACTTCTTCAATCCTCAACAACTGATTATATTTTGCGATCCGGTCAGAGCGCGATGCCGACCCTGTTTTAATTTGACCGGTACTGAAAGCAACTGCCAAATCCGCTATAGTGCTGTCTTCGGTTTCACCGGATCGATGACTCATTACTGAAGTATATGAGTGGTTATGAGCCATGGTTACAGCTGCCAGGGTCTCGGTGAGCGTTCCAATCTGATTTACCTTAATAAGGATTGAATTCGCAATCCCTTCCTTAATTCCTCTTTCCAGTCTTTTCACATTCGTTACGAATAAATCATCGCCGACAAGTTGAACTTTCTTGCCAATCAAATCTGTGAGTGTCTTCCATCCGTCCCAATCATCCTCGTCCAACCCATCTTCCAGAGAAACAATTGGATATTTTTTTACCCAATCAGCCCAAAAGCCTGCCATCTCTTTTGGTGTCAATTTCTCCCCGGTAGATTTTTTAAAGATATAATTTCCTGACTTCTTATCAAAGAACTCAGATGCTGCCGCGTCAATCGCTATATAAATATCCTTTCCGGGCGTATAACCTGCTTCGGAAATTGCATCCATTACAGAGATAATTGCCTCTTCATTAGATTTCATATCCGGAGCAAATCCCCCTTCATCACCTACATTCGTTGATAAACCCTTTTTCTTCAACACCGCCTTGAGATGATGAAAGACTTCGGTGCCCATACGGAGTGATTCAGAGAAGGATTCAGCACCCAAAGGCATGATCATAAACTCCTGAAAATCTATGCGATTATCCGCATGTGCACCCCCGTTGAGGATGTTCATCATCGGTACAGGCAAAATACTAGCACTAATGCCACCCAGATAACGATACAAGCTTTGATTGGTCTCTTGCGCTGCAGCTTTAGCACATGCTAATGATACACCCAGAATAGCATTTGCCCCAAGGTTTGATTTGTTCTCTGTACCATCCAGCTTAATCATGGCCTCATCGATCATAGCCTGCTCCGTTACAGGCAGACCTTTCAATTCCTCATTTAAAGCATTGTTTACATTGTAGACTGCCTTTAGAACACCTTTGCCAAGGTACTTCTTCTTGTCCCCGTCCCTCAGTTCCACTGCCTCGTGAACACCCGTCGAGGCTCCACTTGGTACGGCTGCACGGCCAACTGCCCCATTCTCAGAAAAAACATCTACTTCAATAGTCGGGTTGCCTCTGGAATCAAGTATTTGACGGGCATGTATTGCAACGATTGCGCTCATAAATGGAGTACGATTTTGACAAAAGTATAAAATAACGAGATATTTTAGGGGAAATTGAGCCTCATCTTAAAATTTTATCTTCGCAGGATGGATAAGTTACATTCCGTCTCCAGGTATTTGCGGCACAGGCTATTAGGACTTAGCCCTCATGGAATTCATTCCCCATTTGTCTTCGATTTGTTCAACAAAGTAATCCTGGATGAGACCCCCTATTATTTCTATGAAGATATTGAGTCGCTAAGGGCGAAGCTCAGCTTGGATGAGTCGGTCGTTTCAGTGACCGATTTTGGTACAGGCGGGCAAAATCACGCATCAAGAAAATTAAAAGTATCTTTTATTGCGAAAAACTTTTTGCAGGGAAGAAAAAATGCTCAGTTGATATCGCGACTGGTAAATCATTTCAAACCATCTCACATCCTCGAACTGGGGACTTCCCTTGGGATAACGACCGCCTACATGGCTTTACCTCATAAAAATGCTGAGGTCATCACGCTGGAAGGCTGTCCTGAAACTGCAAAGATTGCTCAGCAAAACTTTAAATCACTCGGATTAAAAAATATTGAACTGATTTGTGGAGAATTCGAAAAGAGTATTCCAGTAGCACTAAGCAGAACCAACACACTCGACTTTGTGTATTTCGACGGGAATCACCAGAGAGAAGCAACCATGAAATATTTCAATGACTGTCTGGTTCAACGTACTGAATCATCCGTGTTTGTTTTTGATGATATCCATTGGAGTCGTGAGATGTCTGAAGCGTGGAATGAAATAAAGGAACATCATGATGTCAACTTAAGTCTGGATCTTTTCCATGTCGGACTAATATTTTTCAGGAAAGGATTACCCAAACAACATTTCATTTTAAAATATTAACCATTTCGAATCCAACTGCAAGAATTAATCGTCTACCTTTGCAGGCTCAAAACAAGTAATATGGCATTACTCGAACTCATGAATATTTCCCGGCATTATACATTGGGAACTGAAGTGGTGAAAGCCCTTCAATCAATCACCCTCTCCATTGAAAAAGGAGAATACATTGCATTGATGGGACCTTCCGGTTCAGGAAAATCAACCCTAATGAATGTGATCGGCTGCCTTGACACGCCCACTGAAGGGAGTTATGTCCTGAATAAAAAGGAAGTCAGCAAGATGACTGAGAACGAGCTGGCTGACATCCGAAATAAAGAAATCGGATTTATTTTTCAGACTTTCAATTTGATTCCAAGGAGCACGGCACTGGACAATGTTGCTTTGCCTTTGGTATACGCAGGTTATGCGAAGGAAGAACGCACAAAACTTGCAAGCAAGGCATTGGAGAATGTGGGTTTGGCAGATCGAGTTAAGCATAAGCCTAATGAATTGAGTGGCGGACAAAGACAACGTGTGGCAGTTGCCAGAGCCTTGGTTAACAATCCATCAATTATTCTTGCTGATGAACCTACAGGAAACCTTGACTCAAAAACCTCGGATGAGATTATGTTTTTGTTTGACGAAATTCACAAACAAGGAAACACAATTATTCTTGTCACACATGAAGAAGATATCGCACGTCATGCGCATCGCATTGTGCGACTTAAGGATGGATTAGTGGAATCAGATATGAAAAATGACTCTATCCGTCAGGTTGTTTCAGCTGCCTTTTAAGGTTCTATCAGATTGTGAATAGTTATTTACTGAACTGAAAAAAATAATCCATGAAAATATATACGAAAAAGGGTGACGAGGGAAAGACTTCACTTATTGGAGGTACTCGTGTCTCCAAAAACAACATTCGTATTGATGCATACGGAACTATAGATGAACTCAACAGCTGGATCGGACTTTTACGCGATCAACCTGAGTATCTTGAACAAAAGAAATTATTATTAGAAGTACAGGATCGGCTTTTCACAATCGGTTCCCAACTTGCAGCTGATCCGGAAAAATCAAGGATGAATCTCCCAAAACTGTTTGAAGCGGACATCGTTCATTTAGAGGATGCAATCGATGAAATGGAGAAAGGTTTACCAGAGATGAAATCTTTCGTTTTACCCGGTGGACATACTCTCATTTCTTACTGTCACATTACGCGTTGTGTTTGTCGCAGAGCTGAAAGAATGATTGTTGAATTAAACGAACAAAGCGCTGTAGATACTTTGATTTTAAAATATTGTAATCGCCTTTCCGATTACCTTTTCGTTTTATCACGTTGGATTGCCAAAAAATGCCAGGCTGCAGAAAGCCCCTGGATTCCAAAACTCTGATTTTTATTGAAACAAGGCTCTGAAATTCCGTCTGGTGGCTCCTTATGGCCATTTTGAGGAAATTATCAAATATTAGTATATCTGAAAAAAAAATTTATACTTTTGCCACCCTTAAAAATTGTATTCCATTTTATACCATTATAAACTATGTATTGGACACTAGAACTCGCACAGCATCTCGAAGACGCTCCCTGGCCTGCCACAAAAGACGAGTTAATCGACTATGGAATTCGTTCCGGTGCACCTCTTGAAGTAATTGAAAACCTTCAGGAACTGGAAGATGAAGGAGAAGCGTATGAGTCGATTGAAGAAATCTGGCCGGACTATCCAACAAAAGATGATTTCTTCTTCAATGAAGATGAATATTAACAGGAATTATAATTCGCTGTTTATCTTTCAGAAGCATCCTTGAGAATAATATTTCAGGAAAATACTTGTAAAAAGGGCTATTCAGCCCTTTTTTTATTTACGATTTTCTATAGATTATTTTACCTTTGAATTTCTAAAAAAAATAAATCTCTATGAAAAAACTGGTACTTCTGACCTCCATACTTTTTATTTCAGTAATCGCTTCGGCACAAATCATGTTCCAAAAGAGCTATGGTGAATTTGCCGTTGATTATGGCACAGCGATGGTTCGGACAAATGACGGCGGTTATTGCATCGTTGGCGGTACAGGCCCTGATTTGATTGACAGTACTGATATTTTAGTAATCCGCACTGATATAGACGGAAACCAAGTTTGGTCTGCGAGACTTGCAGGAACAAAAGATGATTTCATTACAGGAATTACGACAACGGATGACGGCGGTTTTATTCTCGTTGGAAATACCTACAGTTCACCACTGGACACTGCATACAGCGATATTCTTGTGATGAAAATTGATGATGGAGGATTTGTTTATTGGTCTAAAACTTTTGGCAGCACAGATTATGACGAAGCTCAGGCTGTAATCAGATCAGGTGACGGTGGATATATAGTATTAGGCAGTACAATGAGTTACACGACTGTCACAAAATCTGCATTGGCAATGAAGATTGACGATGCCGGAAATCAGGTTTGGACAAATACCAGCGACAGCTACTCCTCGAATTATTTTTATGCAGGTGACCGATGTGCTGATGGCAATTATATTGCTGTTGGCGGAACTTTCAATGGAACAGGCGGGACAGGTTTTGACAATTATATCAGTAAAATAGATACTGCAGGAAACATTCTTTGGTCCAAAGCAATTGGCACTTCGGGATCAGAATTCCTCTACGATGTAAAGGCTACAACTGATGATGGATATCTTGTTTGTGGCGTTGCTTCAACGAACACGGCAGGGGATGCAGATATGAGTGTTATTAAGCTCAACACGACAGGTGATGTGGTATGGACCTTTAACTATGGCACATCTGCTTATGACCGTGCAGCTTCTATTCTGCAAAGAGCAAACGGAGAAATCATGGTTGCCGGATACACAAACATTGGAATTGCACCTGACGTAATCAATCAAATGACTTTAGTGAAGCTTGACTCAACAGGTACAATCATGTGGACTCAGAGTTATGGCGATATAAGCTTTACCAGTGAAGCTTACAAAGTATTGGAAACATCCGATGGTTATGCGCTTTGTGGTTATTCAATTGCGTTCGATCCTCTCGGAGATGCGATTCTTGTAAAAACTGACGGTGCCGGAGCAAGTGGATGTTTCGAGGCACCGATGAATTATTCTAGAACTGCAACAACTTTGAGCAGTGCATCAGGTTTCAGCGAAAGCGTTGGCATCATCGATGAACTTTCTTTGGTTTTCAACCCTGTTACTTTTACCAATCAATTTTCACAGATTTGTTATTCTGTCGGAATTGCTGATGGACTGGAAAGTCTTCGATTTGAAATTTATCCAAACCCTGCAGGTTCTATTCTGAATATAAAATCAATTCAAGGAGAAACAAATGCAAAACTGAGTATCAGTGATCTGAGCGGTCGTGTGCTCTTGAGTCAGGATTTTTCTATTCTGGTTGAGTCAAAATTATCTTTAGAAAAACTTTTACCCGGCATGTACCTTATCAGTATTGAAACAGATAAGGGTCTGGCTACCAAAACATTTATCAAACAATAAAATATACTATTAATAAAAAAAGGGAGCCTGAAAATCTCAGTGCTCCCTTTTTTATTGGAATAAATTCATTCGAAATTAATCTCTAGCGGATTCAACCCTTTTTCATAATGCCTTTGAATTCAGAATTCTGAGCCTATTCTGGGTCTTGGGTAAGATGCATAAGCAGACTCAAATCGCACTTCGGGATTCGCTAAATAAACAGTAATTTGTGCCCTCAATTCCGTTGGAATTATATTATGCTAGGAATCATTAACAAAACTATTACCAAGATCTTCGGGAGCAAAGCTGACCGAGATCTGAAAGAATTGAATCCGCAGGTAGGAATCATAAATGCGGAGTACGCAAAACTCCCGGCAGTCAGCAATGACGAATTGCGGCATAAGACAGTTGAATTCAAGGAGCGGATAAAAGAACACCTGAAAGAGATAAACGAGGAGATAAGCGAGCTTGAAGTAAAAGCTGAAGCTGATCCCGACATGGATCTTCAGGAAAAGGAAGATTTATACCGACAAGTCGATGACCTGAAAAAGGACCGGAATAAAAAGATTGAAGAGATTTTAAATGAAATCTTACCTGAAGCCTTTGCAGTGGTCCGTGAAACAGCACGTCGTTTCAGCACTAACGAGAACATGGTTGCTACAGCGACCGATCTCGACAGATTATTTGCCACTAAAAAAGATCACGTAACAATATCCGGAGATCAGGTTACCTATAAAAATTCCTGGCTTGCTGCGGGAAATATGATCACCTGGAATATGGTGCATTATGATGTTCAGCTAATCGGCGGAGTCGTTTTACATCAGGGAAAAATTGCTGAGATGGCAACAGGAGAAGGAAAAACTCTTGTAGCTACTTTGCCAATATATTTGAATGCACTACCGGGACTTGGCGTACATGTCGTAACAGTGAACGATTATCTCGCTAAAAGGGATGCTGAATGGAATGCACCGATATTTGAATTCCTTGGACTTACTGTAGATTGTATTGATAAGCATGAGCCAAACTCACCTGAAAGAAGAGCGGCCTACGCTTGCGACATTTCATACGGAACTAATAATGAATTTGGATTTGATTACCTGCGCGACAACATGGCCAGGAATCCCGAAGACATGGTTCAAAGAGGACATCATTATGCTATAGTGGATGAGGTAGATTCGGTGTTAGTCGATGATGCCCGAACTCCATTGATCATCTCAGGCCCTACTCCCCGCGGCGACCACCACGAATTTGAAGCCTACAAACCAAAAATAGAATTACTGGTAAAGACTCAGCGGGATTACGTTACAACATTAGTTTCTGACGCAAGAAAATTACTGGCAGATAAAAAGGAAGATCAGGCAGGGTTGAATTTATTCAGAGCTTATCGCGGACTTCCAAAAACAAAGGCTCTTATTAAACTTCTCGGTGAACCCGGAGTGAAGGCAATCATGCAGAAATCCGAAAATTATCATCTGCAGGATCAACAGAAGGAAATGCACAAAGCAGATGCCCCACTCTATTTTGTGATTGATGAAAAAAATAACAACATCGAACTTTCAGAAAAAGGAATTGAGTTGATGTCATCATCCACAGAAGACAAAAATTTCTTTATCCTCCCTGATGTTGGAAGCATCATAGCAGAAATTGAAAAAAGCGATCTTTCTGATGAGGAAAAAATTACAAAGAAAGATGACCTGATGCGTGATTATGCAATCAAGTCTGAGCGTATACACACGGTTAACCAATTATTAAAAGCCTATACCCTATTCGAACGAGATGTAGAGTATATTCTCGCAGACGGTAAAGTTAAAATTGTTGATGAACAAACAGGACGCGTGCTTGACGGGCGTCGTTACTCAGACGGATTACACCAGGCCATCGAAGCAAAAGAAAATGTAAAGATTGAAGCTGCCACGCAAACCTATGCAACCATAACCCTTCAGAATTATTTCCGAATGTTCCACAAGCTAAGTGGAATGACAGGAACTGCTGAAACGGAAGCTCAGGAACTCTGGACAATTTATAAATTGGATGTAGTTGTGATACCAACCAACAGGCCAATTGTCAGAAATGATTTCGAAGACAAAGTTTATAAAACCAAGAGGGAAAAATACAATGCGCTCATCGAAGAGATTGAACTACTCGTAAAAGCAGGCCGGCCTGTCTTAGTGGGAACTACTTCCGTTGAAACCTCTGAATTGCTGAGCAGAATGTTGAAGCTCAGAAATATCAAACATAATGTGCTGAATGCGAAATTGCATCAGCGTGAAGCACAAATTGTAGCTGAGGCCGGATTAGCAGGTACAGTGACTATAGCAACCAACATGGCAGGTCGTGGTACCGATATTAAACTCGGACCAGGCGTACTTGAAGCCGGTGGATTGGCAATAGTAGGAACAGAAAAACATGATTCGCGCCGTGTCGACAGACAGCTCCGTGGTCGTGCCGGACGACAGGGAGATCCGGGATCTTCTCAGTTTTATGTTTCCCTGGAAGATGATTTGATGCGTTTGTTTGGATCCGACCGTATTGTGAAACTCATGGATCGCATGGGAATCGAAGAAGGTGAAGTTA
>Ga0154020_10008992_pt1 | contig 11547 bp, 8 predicted proteins | sample Klosneuvirus_201_FD_109709 | JGI IMG/M metagenome (GOLD analysis project Ga0154020, IMG submission 109709) | Active sludge microbial communities from wastewater, Klosterneuburg, Austria - Klosneuvirus_20160825_MG | ecosystem: Engineered > WWTP > Aerobic digester > Activated sludge | place... | reverse complement strand
TGCGTCGCGAGGAGGCCGACCGAGGGGACCACGAACCACCCGATGCGACCGCCGCCTTCGTCCCACTTGGGGAACAGGTAGCCCTGGGTGAGGCGCATCGGCACCGTCGGCACCGAGAGCCCCCAGGTGCTCGCGATCGACCAGAACTCCCCTCGGTGCTCCCACGCGCGGTGCGCGGAGTGACGCACCTTCACCTCGGCGTTCGGCGCGAGGGCGAGGAACAGCAGCGGGTGGGTCGAGAACTCCACGTCGTGGCCGACGGGGATGCGCAGCGGATCGAAGATGCCGAGTGTCCAGTACTCGACGGGCACGGCGGTGTCGCGCGGAGCGAGGGTTGGGCGACCCGCCGGCGCGCCGTGGAGCGGGCCAGTGAGGTGGACCTCCTGGGCCGCGACCGACGGCGCGACGAGGAGCAGGCCGAGCACGAGCGGCCTCACGGCAGCACCCAGACGCCCACCACCGGCGCGTGATCCGAGAGCCAGAGCGGATCGCTCGCGACCCCCTGGCGACCGCTGGTCTGCAGCACGTCGCCGTCGCGGAACGCCGTGCCCTTGCTCGCGAACAGGTGATCGAGCGTGCGGTTCCAGAACCCCGGCTTGCCGGTCTGCGCGCTCACGTGGCCCGGTCCGAGCACGGTGTGCGTGAAGTAGCGGCGCTGCGCGTCGAGCGTGGTGCCGTACTGCGCGAGCGGGATCGCCGGGACGAACTCGTCGAAGAACGGCTGCATCACGGCCGGGGTGTAGGGCGGCTGCTCGAACTCGGTGCCCTTGGCCTTGTCGCTCTCGTCGTCGAAGCCGGAGAGCTGCAGCGCGGTCGGGGGCAGCTCGTTGAAGTCGCCGCCGACCAGCCACGGGCGGGTCTCCTTCGCGAGCACGTCGTGGATCTGACGAATCTGCTTCTGCTTGGTGCCGTCCTGGTCGTAGGCCTCGGTGTGCACGACGTGGAAGGCGAGCTCACGGTCGCCCACCTTCACGAGCGCGCGGCCGATCGCGCGGTGGATGTAGAAGGTCGAGGTCAGAGCGCCCTGATCGGTGCGGTCCTCCTGGCGGATGCGCTCCGCGAACGTGATCGGGTACTTCGAGAAGATCGCGTTGCCGAGGTCCATCCGGCCGAGGCCCTCGCTCGGGATCCACCGCGAGGCCCAGGTCTGGAAGTACGCGCCGTAGTTGAGGCGGGTGTGGTCGAGGACGTGCTGGACCATGTCCACGTACGCCGATCGCTTGCTGTTCACCTCTATCTCCTCGGTGAGCAGCACGTCCGGGTCGTACTCGTCGATCAGGCGCTCGATCGCCGCGAGGTTGCCGAGCACCTCGGTGCGGGTCATCTGTACGCGGTCGCCCCAGTAGTCGAACCAGAAGTCGATGCGCGCGGCGCCGTACTTCACGTTCCAGGCCATGACCCGGAGCTCGCGCGGGGCGGGGTTCGTCGGCGGCACGAGCGAGGCGCGCTCGAACACCGGAACCTCCTGCCGGTCGAAGTCGAAGCTCTCCGCGGGCGGCTCGCAGGAGAGCCCGAGGGCGCCGACGACGAGGGCCACGAACGCGAGGGACCGCACGGCCCGCGATCCTACACGCGAACGTGTACGCTGTTGCGCCCATGTCCGACGCCCACGACCTCTGCGCGTTCCTCGATGCGAGCCCTTCCCCATTCCACGCCGTCCTCGAGTCCCGTCGCCGGCTCCTCGCCGCGGGGTTCCGCGAGCTGTCGGAGCTCGATGCCTGGACCGCCAGGCCCGGTGACGCGTGCTTCGTCACGCGCGCGGACGCCTCGCTGATCGCGTTCCGCGTGGGCGAGCCGGCGGCCGGGTTCCGCGTGATCGGCGCCCACACCGACAGCCCGAACCTGCGCCTCAAGCCCAACGCGGCGGGCGGCAAGGAGGGGTTCGCCCAGCTCGGGGTCGAGGTGTACGGCGGCGCGCTCCTGCACACCTGGCTCGATCGCGACCTCGGCCTCGCGGGCCGTCTCGTGCTCGAGGACCTGTCGCGCCACTTCGTGCGGCTCGACGAGCCGCTGTGTCGCGTGCCGAGCCTCGCCATCCACCTCGATCGCGAGGTCAACGAGAAGGGCCTCGTGCTCAACCGCCAGCAGCACCTGCCCCCGATCTTCGCGCTCGGCGACGGCGAGGAGGCGGGCCGGCGCCTGTTCGCCAAGCTCGCCGCGAAGGCCGGCGTGGAGGCGGCGCGCATCCGTCGTTTCGACCTCGGCCTCTTCGACCGCACGCCCGCGGCGATCGGCGGCGAGGACGGCGCCTTCGTGTTCGCCGGGCGCCTCGACAACCTCGCCTCGTGCCACGCCGGCCTCGCGGCGCTGCTCTCGTCTGCGCCAGGCTCGCTCACCCAGGTGGTCGCCATGTTCGACCACGAGGAGGTGGGCTCGAGCTCGGCGCAGGGCGCGGCCGGGCCCTTCCTCGAGGACGTGCTGCGACGCCTGTGCCCCGCCGAATCGTTCTCGCGCGCCATCGCCGCGAGCTTCTGCGTCTCGGCCGACATGGCCCACGCGGTGCACCCGAACTTCGCCGATCGGCACGAGCCGAAGCACATGCCGCGGCTCGGGCGTGGTCCGGTGATCAAGGCCAACGCGCAGCAGCGCTATGCGACCGACGGCCTCTCGGCCGCTCGCTTCGAGGCCGCCTGCGCGGCGGCGGGCTTCACGCCGCAAGACTTCGTCACGCGCACCGATCTCGCGTGCGGATCCACCATCGGGCCCATCACCGCGACGCGCCTCGGCATCCCCACGGTCGACGTCGGCAACCCCATGCTGTCGATGCACTCGTCGCGCGAGATGTGTGGCGCCGCCGACGTGCCCAGGATGGTCGCGGCGCTCGGGCACGTCCTCGCGCGCTAGCCCGACCCCTCGGTTCCGTAACTTTCCGCCGCGGTCGTCTGACGCCGCGGAGCAGTTGCTTTGCGTGCGAACCATTGTTAGAGAGCGAGAAGTTCAACTTCTCACTCCCCGATGCGCCCGAAGAAAGCCGCCCCGAACAGCACCCCCGCCCCCGGCGGGAGCGAGCGACCCGCCCCCACGGCGCCGCAGCGGGCGCTCGTGAAGATGTCGACCCTGGCCCGGCTCAGCGGCGTGCCGGCCGCCACCATCAAGCACTACCTGCGCGAGGGGCTCCTGCCGGCCCCCGAGGTCAAGACCTCGCGCAACATGGCGTTCTACGACGCGGCGCTCGTCGATCGCATTCGCCAGATCAAGGACCTCCAGCGCACCCATTTCCTGCCGCTCAAGGTCATCAAGGGCGTACTCGAGCGCCGGGTCTCGGACGACGACGACGCGGAGACGGCGGCGGCGATCCGGCGCGCGCTGGACTCCATGGCGCCGACCGAGGTGCGCACGCGCGCGCAGCTGATCGCCTCCGGCCTCGCCGAGAAGGACCTGCACTTCTTCGAGTCGCTCGGGCTCGTGGCGCCGGTGGAGCGCCACGGCATCGTCGTCTACACGGGCGACGATCTCTCTTTGCTTCGCACCCTCGGGTCGTCGCGGAAGGCGGGGCTCACCAAGGAGATGCTCCCGCCGGAGATCGTCGGCTCCTACGCGGCCGCCCTCCGCGAGATGGTCGAGATCGAGCTGCGCATCTTCCGCGAGGGGGTCGTGCCTCGCGCTGGCAAGGAGTTGCCCCGCCTCACCGACGCAGCGACGCGCCTGTCCGAGCAGCTCGTCGTCCTGATTCGCCGGAAGATGCTCCTCCCCACCCTCGCCGCGATCGTCGCGGATCACGAGAAGACGAAGGCCCAGAAGCCCAAGAAGCCCAAGGCCCAGCGCAAGGATTCCCGATGAACCGCCTCCTTCCCCCGTTCGCCCTTCTCCTCGCCACGCCGCTCGGGTGTGGAAGCAGCGAACCCGCCACGCCCGCCGACACCACCTGCCCCGCCGTCTACTCGGTGAGCGGCGCCTACGTGTCCGGGGTGACCACCCTCGACGTGGACGGCGTGAAGGTCGAGGTGTGGTACCCCGCCGAGGTCACGGCCGCCGCCGGCAAGGCCAAGGCGAAGTACGACATGCGCGACTGGCTGCCGGCCGCCGAGCGCTCGAAGATCCCCGACGCGGACACGCCGATCTTCGAGATGAACGCCTACCGCGACTTGCTGGCGGCCAAGGGCAAGAAGTTCCCGATCGTCGCGTTCAGCCATGGCCTCGGTGGCTATCGCATGCAGTCGAGCGTGCTCATGGCGCACCTCGCGACCTGGGGCTTCGTGGTCGTCGCCCCGGAGCACCTCGAGCGCGGGCTCGCCATCGTCCTCGAGGGCGACAACTCGAAGATCGACGTCAGCAAGGGCCCGGACCAGCTCCTCGCCGCCCTCACCCGCATCAAGAAGGAAGGGACGACGGTTGGTTCGCGCTTCGAAGGAATCATCGACGGCAGCAAGGTCGCCGCGATGGGGCACTCGATGGGCGGCGCCGCGGCGGCCTCGATCGCCGACCAGGCGCAGACGGTCGTGCTGCTCGCGAGCCCGGGCTACGGCGAGCTCCCGGCCGGCAAGTCCAACCTGTTCATGTGGGGCGCCGCCGACGGCGTGGCCAAGTCGTCGAGCATCGCGACCTCGTACGAGAAGCAGCCCTCACCCCGCCGGTCGATCGGCCTCAAGGACGCCGGGCACCTCGCGTTCACCGACCTGTGCGCGATCGGCGCCGATCGCGGCGGCGTCCTCAGGATCGCCGCCGACCACGGCGTCGCGGTCGCCCCGCTCGTGGAGCAGCTCGCCAGCGATGGCTGCGGGAACCAGCCGACGGGGCCCGCCTACCTCTCCCCCGCCGCGGGGTGGAAGATCGTCAACCACTTCGTCACGGCGCACGTGCGCGCCGGCCTCGGCATCGACGCGGCCCCTCTGGGCCTCGACCCGAAGACGGTGGGCTGCTTCGGCCCTGACGTCACCACCTTCGAGACCAAGTAGTCCCTCACGCTCGCGGCAACCGAGCCCTCCTCGTCGCCGCGCCCATATCCATAGACAAATTATGCAAATGAGAACCACCATGCACAAGACCGCGTACCTCACCCTCGGCCTCGCTCTCCTCGCCGGCTGTGGCGCCTCCGAAGTGGGCACCGTCGTCGACGACGGCGGTACGACCGCCGACGGCACGTCCACCGACACGGGCGCACCGGGCACGGACACGGGCGCACCGGGCACGGACACGGGCGCACCGGGCACGGACACGGGCGCACCGGGCACGGACACGGGCGCACCGGGCACCGACACGGGCGTGCCACCCGCCGACACCGGCGTGCCGTCCACCGACGGCGGCACCTGGGCTGGCGTGAAGTGCGGCGACAAGCTCACCTGCACCGGCGACAAGGTCTGCTGCATCGGCTTCTCGGGCTCGGCGAGCTACTCGTGCGAGACCAAGTGCGCCGGCGGCACCGCCGCGTCGACCTGCGACGGCAAGGAGGACTGCACCGGCACCAACATCTGCTGCGCGGGCTTCCCGAGCGGCGCCTCCTGCAAGGCGCTGTCCGCGTGCAGCGGCTTCGGCACGGCGGAGATCTGTCACGACGACGCGGGCTGCTCGACGGGCAAGACCTGCAAGCTCTGCTCGACGCCCGGTGGAGGCCCCGCGTTCTCGATGTGCGTCACCGGCGGCAAGTGCCCGTTCTGAGAGCGAGGGAGCGATGAAGATCTTCGCCGCGCTCGCGGCCTCGATGATCCTCGGTTGTGGGGGGAGCGATCCCGCCCCCGCCACGACGGACGCCGGCACCGAGGCCGCCACCGACACCGCGACCAAGCTGCCCAAGGTCACCGCGACGGTGCGGTACACCGGCAGCAAGAAGGGGCCGCTCGCGGTCGGTGTGTTCACCGAGAACCCACCCAAGACCAAGCCACCCATCTCCTTCGACACGACCAACACGCCGGCCTTCCCCTACGTCGCCGAGCTGCGCGACATCGAGCCCGGCAAGTACTGGGTCGTCGCGGTGCTCGACATGCCACCGGTCACCCCGGGCGCGGTCGTGCCCGGCGTCGAGGATCTACAGGCGAGTTCCGTGGAGATCGAGGTGGTCGCCGGCAAGGACGTCACGACCGAAGTCCTCCTCACCGACAAGGGCCCGGCCGACGCCGGAGCCGACTGAACGAGATCCCGTCCATGAAGCGCCTCCTCCTGGTCCCGCTGTTCGCCCTCTTCGCCTGCTCCTCGTCGACCAGCGAACCGGTCACCACGCCCGACGCCGAGACGAGCGCGACCGGTGACGAGATCGTCCCCGCGAAGTCGATCGGATCCATCACCCTCGGCATGCGCTACTCCGACGTGCGCAAGGTGCTCGGCGAGGGCAAGGCCACCGGGCTCAACAACCTGGTGTTCGGTCGATGGGCCGAGCGCAACCTCGAGGTGGTGTTCGCGTCGGCCGAGCCGGCGACGCTCTCCGACGACGCGATCGTGCTCGCGGTGGGCGCGCTCTCCGGCGGGGCATTCCGCGGGGCGGTGCGCCCGGGGCTGACGCGCGCCGCGATCGAGGCGGTGCTCGGCAAGCCGAGCGACGTCGTCACGACCTACGCCTACTGGGCGAGCGGCGTCTCGGCGCGGTTCGACAAGGATGGTGACACGGCGGTCGCGGTGTCGGTCTCGGTCCACGCGCCGTACGTTCCGGAGACCGTGGTCGCGGAGATGAGGCCGAGCGGTGGGGCCGGCGGTGCGCCGAAGGCCCCCGATCCCGCGAAGATCAAGCGGATCGACATGCACCTGCACCCCGGCTACTTCGGGCGCATCCCGGGGCCGACGAAGGGGTTCATCGTCGGATCGATCCCTCCGTTCACCCAGCTCTACGCCCCGGCCGCGCTCGCGGCCGCGATCGATCCGTGGGTGCCGTTCGTCGGCATCAAGGCGCAGACCGCGCTCGCCGCCGTGGACCACGCGGTGCTCTACGCGGTGTACACCCAGCACACGACCGGGTTCTTCACCAACGAAGACCTCGAGAAGGTGCTCACCGATCCGCGCAACGTCGCGGCCGACGGCCTGCCGTGGGCGTGGGGCTTCGCGAGCATCGACTACTTCGACGGCTTCGTGAAGGCCGACGGCACGCTCGACGAGGCGATCGCCGGGCCGCGCCTCGCCGCGCTCGCCTCGTACTTCGAGAAGCGCCGCGACGTGTTCATCGGCATCAAGCTCGCCCACGCGCACCAGGCGGTCGCGTTCGACGACGCGCGCTACCTCGGGGTCTACGACATCGCCGCGAAGCACGACGTGCCGGTCTACCTGCACACCGGCTTCTCGCCGTTCCCGGGCGCCAAGAACGAGCGCGCCTTCTACGACCCGGAGGGGCTGCGCAACACCATCAAGAACCTCCCGAAGGTGCGCTTCGTGCTCGGGCACGTGGGGCAGGGCGATGCGGGCGCGGTCGAGCACTGCCTCGCGCTCGCCAAGGAGTTCCCCAACGTCTACCTCGAGATCAGCGCGCTCAACCGGCCCACGCTCCGCGACGAGGGCGGCGCCGACGTCACGCCGGACACGAGCAAGCCGCAGTACCCCTACGTCATCGCCCAGATCAAGGCGCGTGGGCTTGTCGAAAAGACCATCTTCGGGACCGACGGACCGCAGTTCGCGGGGATGGTCAAGGGGTACGTGGGGCTGCTCGAGAAGGCGATGGCCGACGCCGGTTACACCGCGGACGAGGTGCACCGCGTCATGAGCGGCAACTTCCTCTCGGTGTACTTCCCTTCGAAATAGCGAGCCGCTAGCGTCCCGCGCCATGAAGCTCGACCAGCTCAAGATCATCGTCACCGGTGGAGGCCGCGGCATGGGCGCGCACTTCGCCCGTCGCCTGCACGAAGCAGGCGCCAAGGTCGCCGTCGGCGACGTCGACGAGGCCGGCCTCGCCGAGCTGCCCGAGGGCATCGCGCGCCGTCGCCTCGACGTGTCCAGCGAGGACGACGCAGTGGCGTTCGTCGCCTGGGCGGCCGAGCAGCTCGGCGGCCTCAACGGCCTCATCAACAACGCCGGCATCCTGCGCGACGGTCTCCTCGTCAAGAAGGACAAGACCACGGGCGAGATCACCAAGCTGAGCAAGGCCCAGTGGGACGCCGTCATCGGCGTGAACCTCACCGGCGCCACGTACATGGCGCGCGAGGTCGTGGCCCACATGGCCAAGACGGGCGACAAGCCCGGCGTCGTCGTCAACATCTCCTCGGTCGCGCGTCACGGCAACCGCGGCCAGTCGAACTACACCGCGGCCAAGTCGGCGCTCGCCGCCAACACGGTGACCTGGGCGCGCGAGTGGGCTTCGTTCGGCGTGCGCTGTGCGGCGGTCGCGCCCGGCATGGTCGAGACCCCGATGACCCAGGGTATGAACCAGAAGGCGCGCGACGCCCTCGTCGCCGCGATCCCGGTCGGCCGCATCGGCCTGCCCGAGGACCTGTGGCTGGCGGTGAAGTTCTGCCTCGAGTGCGACTACTTCAACGGCCGCACCATCGACGTCGATGGTGGCCTCTCGATGTAGGTCCCGGCTTCGTCGACGGCGCCCGTGCTGCCAGTGGTGGCCGGGCGTCGTCCTTTTTGTCGGACCGCGCACAACCTCGACCCGCCAGCTCCGGGCGCCCGAACGAATGGACGATTGGACGGCCTCGTGAGCTTCCAATGGAAGAGCCGTTTGTTCGTCCTCGCGGGCCGCTCACGCTGGAGGACTGGGGAGACGGCATGGCGTGCCTCACCGACGTCTTTCGGGGGCACCCTCGATCTGTCGCGCTGGCGTAGCGCACGCTCGGATCAGAACGCGAAGCCGAAGCGCAGCTGGGGCTTCTGGGTGGAGAGCTCGAGGTTTCGGCGACGTCGGCTGCACCGTGGGTGAGACCGAGCCGGTCGGGGTCGGCTTGTCCCCGAGCTTGTACGCGCCGCCGATGACGCCGAGCTGGATGGCTTGCCCGAGAACTCCACCCCCACCGACAACCCCAGCGCGACGTTCGCGCGACAAACGAACTTTGCTCGCATGCCCCCCCTTTCGTCAAAGAGGACCATGCACCCCCATCCTCGCGCAGCCCCACGACCATGGGAGGCGGCGTCCGCTCGCGTCGAGATCAGGGCGCAAGGCACGCGCATCGGTTGCGTGAGCACCCGCTAGAAAAAGCGTTCGTTCGCGATTCGCGGGTGGCGATTCGTCTGGTCTCTACGGCTGAGCACGCGCGAAGCACCTCAAAAACAAGCGTGTGGGCGCGCGCCGCCGCCGTGTGCTCCGGGGCGCTCGCTCGGCACACCAAGTGCTTGGTGAGTGGCGCCAACGTGTAAGCAGGCCCCTCTTCCGGAGCCATCGTCCGGAGCCAGCCAAGCGAGGATGCAAGTCATGCGTTTTCGCGAAGCTCTCGCGCAGCACAGGGCCCTCAGTCCAACCGAGAAACCAAGGATAGGTCCCCACTAAGGACCATTGTGCGACGCGAAGAAGTGTGCGAACAACGCCCCGCATCGAGTCCCAGTTCCTGAGCCTCGAGCGTGGTTCCGAAGTAAGAAGCGCAAGCTGGAAGACGTACGCGAGGCTCGACTGACCGAACCCGGCAGCCGAGCGCAAGCGGCAGCACCCGCCACGGGCGCTGAAAGACAGTTCGGCTTCAACCCGGCCGGCGGGGGCACCTCGCTCGAGCCAGCAGAGGGAGCATTCACTCCATGAAAAAGCATAAGTACGCGAAACCAGTCTCGCTCAGTAGCCTCGGGCTGCTGGCGGCGAGCATGTTGTTGATCGGCGCGTGCGAAGGCTCGGCTGGTGAGGCAGGCACGCCTTGCTCGGTCAAGGCCAACACCGACGGTACCTCCACCATCACCTGTCCGGACGGCACGTCCGTCACCGTCACGGGTGGCAAGGGAGACAAGGGCGATCCTGGCACCCCCGGCGACGCTGGCGCCAAGGGCGATCCGGGCGACGCGGGCACCTCGTGCACGATCGTCGACAACCCCGACGGCACCAAGACGATCACCTGCACCGACGGCACCAAGGTCACCATCTCGACCTCGACGGTCGACTATGCGCTGCTCTCCCCCGCCGAGAAGGAAGTCCTCGATCCGAACCTCACCATCGTGAAGGCGGACTTCCCTGCCGACGGCAAGCCGGTCCTCACCCTGAAGGTCACCGACCGCAAGGGCATGCCGGTGAAGGGCCTCAACAGCCTCACCGCTTCCGCCGGCATCAGCTGGCGCGCTTCGGTGCTCAAGCTCGTCCCGGGCTGCAGCGCCACCGGCGGCGCTTGCGCGGGCAAGAGCATCAACGACACCTGGGTGAGCTACCTGGCCGCCAACGCCACGAGCTCGGCCAGCACCGAGTCCGCGGCCACGACGACCACGCCGGCGGCCACCGAAGGCTCCCTCAAGGACAACGGCGACGGCACCTACACGTACACGTTCGCCAAGGTCATCAACGACGAGACCAAGGCCGGCACGAAGTACGAGGCGGACAAGACCCACCGCATCGTCGTGATCGCGTCGAAGTCGGGCAACCCGTTCCGCCCGATGAACGCCTACAAGGACCTGATCCCCACCACCGGCGCGGACGAGTCCGGCAAGAACGACAAGGTCGACGGCACCGCCTGTCTGAACTGCCACTCGGAGTTCCGCGGCCGCGCCCTCAAGTCGACCGACTTCCACAGCGGCGCGCGCTACGAGACCCACACCTGCGTCGCCTGCCACAACGACCAGCGCAAGTTCACGAGCGCGGGCGTCGCGGTGACCGAGCCGACGATGACCGCGAGCGCGACCACGCCGCCCACGTTCAAGTGGACCGGCAACGCGAGCGTGATCAACGGCGACGCGGTCATCAGCTGGCCGGTCTTCGTCCACAAGATCCACGCGGGTCACAACCTCGCTCTGAAGCCCGATCGCGCAGGCGGCGGCGGCGGCTACTCGGCCGTGCAGTTCGACGAGGTCACCTACCCGCAAGACGTCCGCAACTGCGCGAAGTGCCACAGCACCGTCGCCAAGGCCGACAACTGGAAGAACGCCCCGAGCCGGCGCGCCTGCGGCGCCTGCCACGACGGCGTCTCGTTCGACGCGGCCGTCCCGGTCGGCCGCAAGGCCCACACCGGCGGCGCCAAGACCGACGACACCACCTGCACGCTGTGCCACACGGCGGCGGACGTCACGAGCAAGCACCAGCCGATCGAGAAGCCGCCCATCATCACCACGGGCACTCTCCCCGCCTCGCCGGACGGTCAGTACGTCCAGTCGGGCTGGCAGTTCATCGGCGGCGCGTCGAAGTCCTGCACCGTGGCCGCGCCGTGCACCTGCACGACCCTGAACCCGTGCTTGCCGAGCGCGAACAGCAACGCGGCGAACATCGCCGCCGCGGGTGTCGTCCCGACCGGCGCCGCGAAGGTCACGTACGACGTCAAGGAAGTCCTCGTCGACGCGACGACCAAGAACCCGAAGATCGTCTTCAAGCTGATCAAGGACGGCACGGACGTCGACTTCGGCACGTACGCGGCCGGCACCAAGACCGAGCTGATGGACGGGTTCGTGGGCTCGCCGAGCGCGTACTTCGCGTGGTCGCTCCCCCAGGACGGCATCGCCGCCCCGGTGGACTACAACGCGAGCGCGAGCGTCTACATCAAGGGCGTCTGGGACGGCACCGTCACCACCTCCACG
>Ga0154020_10008990_pt1 | contig 11548 bp, 8 predicted proteins | sample Klosneuvirus_201_FD_109709 | JGI IMG/M metagenome (GOLD analysis project Ga0154020, IMG submission 109709) | Active sludge microbial communities from wastewater, Klosterneuburg, Austria - Klosneuvirus_20160825_MG | ecosystem: Engineered > WWTP > Aerobic digester > Activated sludge | place... | reverse complement strand
GTGATCCAGAACCTGCCCGGCGCGTTCTTCCTCATTTCGAGCGATGGCGAGATCCTGCGCTGGAACGCCCGCATGCTGGGCGTGACCGGCTACACCACCCTCGAGATCGCGGCCATGCGACCCCTCGAGCTGATCGCGCCGGCGGACCGCGCCTCGGTCGAGGCGGCCATTCGCGAGATTCTCGACCACGGTCGCGAGGTCACCATCGAGGCCCAGATGGTCGACAAGTCCGGCGCGGGCCGACCCTACGTGTTCAACGGCAGGCCCCTGCGCGTGTCGGGGGAGACCTACGTGATGGGTTTCGGCCGCGACATCACCGAGCGAAAGCGCGCGGAGGAGCAGACGCTCCGGGCCAAGGAACGGCTCGATCTGGCCCTCACGGGATCCTCGCTCGCCCTGTGGGACTGGGACCTGCGGTCGAACCGCGTCTACTTCAACGAGGGCTGGGCGGCGCTCGTGGGCGAGCGGCGGCGGGAATCGACGGTTGCCTGGGAGGACGTGCGGGGATGGAACCATCCCGAGGACACGAACCTGTACGAGGCGGCCGTCGCCAACGCGGTGCGGGGCGTGAGCGAGGAGTTCGAATGCGAGTACCGCGTCCGGCACTCGGTCGGCCACTGGATCTGGGTCCATTCTCGCGGCAAGGTCACGCAACGTGACGAAGCAGGGCGCGCGCTTCGGATGACCGGCACCTCGACCAACGTGACCAAGCGCAAGGAGGCCGAGGAGCGCGCGGAATATCTCGCCACGCGCGACCCGCTCACCGGTCTTCCCAACCGGGTCCTGCTGCACGACCGCCTGGAGCAGGGCATCGTGAATGCCGCGCGCCACCGGACCGGCTTCGCGTTCATGTTCATCGACCTCGACCGTTTCAAGACGATCAATGACTCCCTCGGGCACGACGTGGGCGACGAGCTGCTCAAGCGCGTCGCGGCGCGGCTCATGGCCTGCACCAGGGCTTCGGACACGGTCGCCCGGCTCGGGGGAGACGAATTCGCGGTCATCCTGGAGAACCTGCGCGGCACCGACGACGAGGGGGCCCAGCAGGTGGCCGACAAGATGATCACCTCGATGGGCGCGCCCATCCTGATCGGAAGCCAGCACCTGAACACGTCGTGCTCGATCGGCATCAGCCTCTATCCCGCCGACGGCAAGGACAGCGCCACGCTCATGAAGCACGCGGATGTCGCCATGTATTTCGCCAAGGAGAAGGGCCGGAACAACTTCCAGTTCTTCTCGGCGGAGATGAACCTGCGCGCGCAGGAGCGGCTCTCGATCGAGAACTACCTTCGCCTGGCGCTGCGGAGAAACGAGCTGGCGCTGCATTACCAGCCGCGAGTCCGCATGTCAGACGGAGCGCTTACCGGCATGGAGGCGCTGGTTCGCTGGTCGCATCCGCGCCGGGGACTGCTCGCGCCCGGGAAGTTCATCGACGTCGCCGAGGACTCCGGGCTCATCGTGCCCATCGGCGAGTGGGTGCTGGAACGCGCCTGTCAGCAGGCTCGCGCGTGGCAGGATGCCACCGGAAGGAAATTGAAGATCTCGGTGAACCTGTCCGTGGGACAGCTGGCGAACGGCGAGAGGCTTTTCCGCGCGGTCGATGGCGCGGTTCGGGCGGCGGGAATCGATCCGTCCACGCTGGAGCTCGAGATCACCGAGAGCATCCTCATGCAGGATCTCGACGAGAAGGCGGCGCTCCTCAACCGGCTGGGCGAACTGGGCGTGGGCCTGTCGATCGACGACTTCGGAACGGGATACTCGTCGCTCTCCTACCTGAAGACGCTGCCCGTGGACGCGATCAAGATCGACAGCTCCTTCGTGGGCGACATCGGAAAGGAGGCCAACGACGAGGCGATCGTCCGCGCCATCATCGCGATGGCGCATTCGCTCGGGCTGTTGATCATCGCCGAGGGCGTGGAAACGGCCGGGCAGTTCGCGAGCCTGAAGGCCCTGGGCTGCGACGAGTTCCAGGGGTTCTTCGAGAGCCCCGCCCTGCCGCCCGCCGAATTCGAGAGCCGGTACGCGCGCTAGGCGCGCGCGGCCGGGACCGGAACAGCCGGAGATACGGGAAGTGGCCGAAAACGACACGCCCTGCGCGCAATCCCCAAGGCTGTATCGCGAGGGGCTGACGGGCCTGCGTGCATACGCGGCGCTCTGGGTGATGCTTTTCCACGTGAATGCGATCGTCGGTCCGAAACGCCTCGCCGTCTCGGGATGGGGCCTCGATCTCGACGTGACGCCGCTGGTGACCATCGGCTGGGTCGGCGTCGATCTCTTCTTCGTCCTCTCGGGATTTCTCCTCACGACTCATCTTCTCGAGCGATGGCACGCCACTGACCGCGGGGTGCTCATGCGCGGCTACTTTCGCGCCCGCATCCTTCGCGTTTTTCCGGCGTACTGGGCGCAACTGGTCGTGCTCCTGTCGGTGGCCCTGATCGCGAGCGGGGGCGTGATGCCGGCCTGGTGGGTCGACCTGCCGCTGCACGCGCTGATGCTCCACAACTTCTCCGAAAGGATGAGCTCGGCGATCAACGGGGTCTACTGGACGCTTCCCATCGAGTTCACCTTCTATCTCTGCCTTCCCTTGCTGGTGAAATTTCTCGCGCAAGGCGAGCGCATGCCGCAGCGCGCGGCCTGGCGACGGCTCGCGATGATCTCGGCCTCGGTGATCCTGGCTGCCTGGGCCTACCGGTTCGCCGTCTTCCATGCCTACGCGGACAGCGCGGTGAACACGATCGTCTGGGCGACGAGCCAGATTCCGGGAACCATGGACCAGTTCATGATTGGCGCGACGGCGGCCGCGGGGCTGCGACTGGCGAACGGAAGGGCAGGGGCCGAGCCGTCGCGATGGGGCCAATGGCGCTCGACGGCGTTGCTGGCCGTCGGCGTCGGCGGCCTCGTCTCGATGATGTATTTCCTGGACCGCGTCCATGACGATTATTGGGCGGGGCACTGGTCGCTCTTCGTCTGGCACACGATCACTTCCGGGTTCATCGCGAGCGTGGTCCTCGCCATCGTGGCTTCGGGTCCGTCGGCGAGGCTCGTCTTCGAGAACCGTGCCGCCCTGTTCCTGGGCACGATCAGCTACAGCATCTACCTGTGGCACTTTCCGATCGTGATCTGGGTCGCCGGTCTCGTGGACCTTCCTGCGCTGGGTCTCGTGCGGGGAGTGCTGCTGGTCACTCCCCTCGTCGTCGTGGCGAGCGCGGTCTCGTATTTCGTCGTGGAGCGGCCATTCCTGCGCCTGGGCAAGACCAAGGCAGTCCAGAAGCGCTGACCGGGGCCGGTCCCAGGCCGCCCGCGGGACGCTAGTCCCGGGCGTCGATCCGCAGTTCCTGGACCTTCCGGGTGAGGGTGTTGCGACCGATGCCGAGGAGGCCCGCGGCCTCGATGCGCCGTCCGCCCGTGTGGGCGAGCGCCCGTGATATGAGCGCGGTTTCGAACTCGCGCGTGAGCGCTTCCGCGATGCCGGACTCGCCCCGTGCCAGCCGTGCCGTCACCTCCCGCTCGAGCGCGCGGCGCCAGTCGCCTTCGCCGGGGTCGGCCGCCGTGCGCACCTCGCCCCGGATTTCCGGCGGAAGGTCGGCCACGTCGACGATCTGGCCGGGCGCCATGACGGTCACCCAGTGGCAGAGGTTCTCCAGCTGGCGCACGTTGCCGGGGAGATCCCGCGTCGACAGGAAACGGGTCGCCTCGTCGGTCAGGCGTTTGCTCTCGACGCCCAGTTCACGTGCGCTCTTCAGGAGGAAATGGCGGGCGAGCACGGGGATATCCTCGCGGCGCTCGCGAAGGCTGGGCAGCCGCAGGCGTATCACGTTCAGGCGATGGAACAGGTCCTCCCGAAAGAGCCCTTGGCGGACCCGGGCATCGAGGTCCTGGTGGGTGGCCGCGATCACGCGAACGCTCGCCGTGATCGGGGTGTGACCGCCGACGCGGTAGAACTGCCCGTCGGAGAGCACGCGCAGGAGCCGCGTCTGGAGATCCGAGGGCATGTCGCCGATCTCGTCCAGGAAAAGCGTGCCGCCCTCGGCCTGCTCGAACCGGCCGCGGCGCATGGCCTGGGCCCCGGTGAAGGCCCCGCGCTCGTGGCCGAAAAGCTCGCTCTCGAGGAGATCCTTCGGGATCGCGGCGGTGTTGATGGCGATGAACGCCTTGCCCGCGCGCGGGCTGTGGCGGTGCAGGGCGCGCGCGACGAGTTCCTTGCCGGTGCCGGATTCGCCCGTGATAAGGACGGTCGCGAGGGATTGGGCAAGCCTGCCGATGGCGCGAAAGACCTCCTGCATCGCCGGCGCCTGCCCGAGAATCTCGGGCGTCACCGCGTCGGCCGGCGGCGCGTCGACCCGGCGCCGGCTCTCCTCGATCGCGCGCCGGACCAGCTCCACCGCATGGTCGACGTCGAAGGGCTTCGGCAGGTACTCGAAGGCGCCGCCCTGGAAGGCCGCGACAGCGCTCTCGAGGTCGGAGTAGGCGGTCATCACGATCACCGGCGTGGAGGGAAGGCGCTCCTTGAGCTCCTGCATGAACTCGAGGCCGGAAAGTCCCGGCATGCGGATGTCGCTCACCACGACCTGGGGAGCCTCCTCCGGGAGGCGATCGAGCGCTTCGCGCGCCGTGGCGAAACTGCGGTGGTCGATGCCCTCACTGGAGAGCGCCTTCTCGAGGACCCAGCGTATCGAGCGGTCGTCGTCGATGATCCAGACGGGATTCATTTGATCGCCTTCCCTGTTCAAGTTCGCACGAGTCCCGCCTGTTCCGGGCTGCGCACCGGCAGGAGGATCGTGAAGCAGGTGCGCCCCGGGGCCGTCTCGAATTCGATCAGCCCGTGGTGCTGGTGGACATAGTTCTGCGCGAGCGAAAGTCCCAGACCCGTCCCCCCGTCCCGCCCGCTCACCAGGGGAAAGAAGATCTTGCCGGCAAGCTCGTCGGGGACACCGGGCCCGTTGTCCTCGATTTCCACGGATACCGCGTGGCGGTAACGGGTCTTCGCGATCGTCACCTGGCGGGCGATCCGCGTGCGGAAGCTGATCTCGCCGCGGCCATCCATCGCCTGCGCGGCATTGCGCGCCACGTTGAGGATCGCCTGGAGCAGGCTCTCCTTGTCGCCCGGCAGATCAGGCAGGCTCGGGTCGTAGTCGCGGCCGATCGCAAGCCCGTCCGGATACTCGGCGAGAAGGAGCACCCGCACGCGCTCCATTACCTCGTGCACGTTGAGGATCTCGATCTGCGGGAGACGGTGCGGCGTGAGCATCCGGTTCATGAGCGACTGGAGCCGGTCGGCCTCTTTCACGATCACCTGGGTGAACTCCTTCAGGTCGGGCTCCGGCAGTTCGCGCTCGAGCAGCTGGGCCGCGCCGCGGATGCCCCCGAGGGGGTTCTTGATCTCATGGGCGAGATTGCGGATCAGCTCGCGGTTGGCCTGCTGCTGCTCGAGGAGCTTTGCCTCCCTCGCGATGCGGATCTGCTGGTCGAGTTCGCGCAATTCGATCAGCAGGCGGGCCTCGCCTTCCTCCACGGGCACGGCCACGCAGTGCACCGTCGCGTGCTGCCCGGAAAGCTCGAGGGCGAGTTCGTTCTCGTTGAATCCGGCGTCGTTCGCCAGGGCCTGGGCCAGCCGGGAGACGAAGCGGTCGTTGCCCGGCAGGATCCTGTCCAGGGCCGTGCCGATCAGGTGCTTTCTCCCGTGGGCAAGGAGCGACTCGGCGGCGGGATTGGCGTAGGTCACGCAAAGGCGCGCGTCGAGCACGAGCACCGCGGTCGCGAGGAGTTCGAGGCCCGGAAAGGGCGTCGTCACGCGCGCCTGCTCCCGGCGGGAAAATCAGGAAACGCGCCGGCGAATGTCGCCGGCGCGTCGGCAGAAGGGGTTTGCCGTAAGGGGAGACTGCGCGAGGCTAGGGCTTGAGCGCGCCGAGCTCCTTCTGGAGCGCCTCGATGTTCTTCTCGTGCTCGGCGACGGTGGCCTGCAGGCCGCGGATCCGACCGGACGCGCGCTCGATGTTCGCGCGCATCTGCGCTTGCTGCGCCGGGGTCGGATCGGCTGCCTGCTGCGCGACGCGCACCGCGGCGATGAGCGTCGGATTCTGTCTTTCCTCGAGGAGCGTCTTTCGCAACGCCGCGAGGGATTTTTCTTCCTGCGAGAGTTCCGCCTCCAGGATCCTGCGGCGAACGTCGTCGCGACTCTTCTGGGTTTCCCGGTCGATGGAGGCGACAGTCGTTGGAAGCGGCCTGGGCGACACGATGGCGACGGACGGCTTCACGGCAAGCCTCTCCGTGGCCTTGGCCGCGGGCTTCTCCGGCACCGCTGCGGGCCCGGCGATTCCCGGAATCGTGCTGAGGGGCTCGAGATCCATCACGATCGCGCCCTTCATGGGTCGATTCGTGTACGTGACGCGGCCGTTCTCGTCCACATGCTTGTAGATCATGGCCTGCGCGAACACCATCGGCGAGGCGAAACTCATCGCGACACCGATCCAGAGCGCTTTCATCACCAACTCCCATAGGCGACAGGGGAGGGTCAGGATAGGGAGTCGTGGTTCGAAAAGTCAACAAGATCAATGGCCTAGGCGAGAATTGCCCCATACCTTGTGGTTCGGGCGGACCCGGACCACAAGCAAGGGGTCACCGCAAAACGAAAAGGGGCGGTCGCGGCCGCCCCTTCCCCCGATCGGCTGGCGGCTCAGGCCGAGTAGTACATGTCGAATTCGACGGGGTGCGTGGTCATGCGGAAGCGCTGCACCTCCTCGTACTTGAGCGCGATGTAGGCGTCGATCATGTCGCTGGTAAAGACGCCGCCGCGCGTGAGGAAGTCGCGGTCCTTGTCGAGGCTCACCAGCGCCTCGTCCAGCGACGCGCACGGGTGCGGCACCTTCGCGGCCTCTTCCGGCTCCAGGTCGTAGAGGTTCTTGTCCAGGGGGTCGCCCGGGTGGATCTTGTTCTGCACCCCGTCCAGGCCCGCCATCAGCAGCGCGGCGAATGCCAGGTAGGGGTTCGCGGTGGGATCCGGGAAGCGGACTTCGACGCGTCGGCCCTTGGGGGAGGACACGAAGGGAATGCGGCACGAAGCCGACCGATTGCGCGCCGAGTAGGCGAGGTTGATCGGCGCCTCGAAGCCCGGCACGAGGCGCTTGTAGGAGTTGGTGCCCGGGTTCGTGATCGCGTTCAACGCCTTCGCGTGCTTGATCACGCCGCCGATGTAGTACAGCGCGAATTCCGAAAGCCCCGCGTAGCCGTCGCCCGCGAAGAGGTTCTGGCCGCCCTTCCACACCGACTGGTGCACGTGCATTCCCGAGCCGTTGTCGCCGACGACGGGCTTGGGCATGAAAGTCGCCGTCTTCCCGTAGGATCGGGCCACGTTCCAGACCGTGTACTTGAGGATCTGCAGCCAATCGGCGCGCTTCACCAGCGTGCTGAACTTCGTGCCGATCTCGCACTGGCCGGGCGCGGCCACTTCGTGGTGGTGCACCTCGACCTCGACGCCCTGTTCCTCGAGCGCCAGGCACATGGCGGAGCGGATGTCCTGGAGGGAATCCACGGGAGGCACCGGGAAGTAGCCGCCCTTCACGGGCGGACGATGCCCAAGGTTGCCGCCTTCGAATTTTCCGTCCGACGACCACGGCGCTTCCTCGGAAAATATCTTCACGAAGCTGCCGGACATGTCGACTTTCCATTCGACGGCGTCGAAGACGAAGAACTCGGGCTCCGGTCCGAAATAGGCGGTATCGCCCAGCCCCGTGCTCTTGAGGTAGGCCTCGGCCTTCCTCGCGATGGAACGGGGGTCGCGCTCATACCCTTTTCCGGTGGAAGGCTCCAGCACGTCGCAGGACAGATTCAAGGTCGGCTCGTCCATGAACGGGTCCATGCGGGCCGAGTCCGGGTCGGGCATGAGCAACATGTCGGACGCCTCGATGCCCTTCCATCCGGCTATCGAAGAGCCGTCGAACGCGTGCCCGTCGGTGAACTTGTCCTCGCCGAAGGCCTTCGCCGGCACCGAAACGTGATGCTCCTTGCCCTTCGTGTCGGTGAAGCGCAGGTCCACGAACTTGACCTCGTTTTCCTTGATTGTCTTGAAGACATCGGCCGCTGACATGACTCTTTCTCCTGGTTGAGGGATAGCGCCCCAGAATGGGGAATGGATCGGTGAAATTGATGGTTGGAGCCCTTGGAATAGCAGGATGCATGCCACTGCGCCATGGATGCAAGTCATTGATCTATAAAGGTCAGCGCGGTAAGCGCAAACCAGGACGCACCTGTTCGGTGCAGCGAGTGCGACTCCGCACCAAGATAGCGCAATCCTCCATGGTAGGCGAACCCAAGCGCCTACTATATATACGATTCGCGAACGGCCGCGTCCGGCGGCTATCATGGCGCGGGGCGCCAGGTTCACGGTCCGACCGGATCAAGAGGCGCTCCGGAATCCATGGACCGCTACGTCGTCATCGGAAATCCTGTCGCCCATTCGCTCTCGCCCGAAATACACGCGCGTTTTGCGCAAGCGGTCGGCGAGAAGATCGCCTACGGGAGGCTACTCGTGTCGCCTGATGACTTCGCGCGGGCGGCCGGCGAGTTCTTCGAGGGCGGCGGAAGCGGGGCGAACGTGACGCTGCCCTTCAAGATCGACGCCTTCCGTTTCGCCGCCAGTCGTACGGCTCGAGCCGAAAGGGCGGGGGCCGTGAATGCGCTGGCCCGTCGCGGCGTCTCGATTGTCGGCGACAACACGGACGGCGCGGGACTCGTTCGCGATCTCACGGCGAATCTCGGGCTCGCGCTCGCCGGCAAGCGCATCCTGCTCCTGGGCGCCGGTGGCGCCGCGCGCGGCGTCCTGGCGCCGCTTCTCGCGCTCGCGCCTGTCCGGCTGGTCGTCGCGAACCGGACGGCGACCCGCGCGCGCGACCTGGCCGGCGACTTCGCGGGCGCGGGTCCGGTCGAAGGCACCGGTCTCGATTCGCTCGGCGGCGCATTCGACCTCGTCGTGAACGCGACGTCCGCTTCCACGCACGGCAAGGCGATCGACCTGCCGCGGAGCCTGTTCGCTCCCGGCGCGACGGCCTACGACATGGCCTACGGCCCCGCGGCACAGCCCTTCCTGGACACGGCGCGCTCCGCGGGGGCGCGGGCGAGCGATGGCCTCGGCATGCTCGTGGAACAGGCGGCCGAATCCTACTTTCTCTGGCGCGCGATCTGGCCGGAAACGGCGGGCGTGATCGCCGCGCTCCGGTCCGCGTGAACCGGCTTGCACGATTCGCCGGATGGATGGCGCTCGTCCTGGCGGCGACATTCGTTGTCTACGAGCTGTCGATCCTCGCGCGGCTCGCGTGGTGGCGCGACCACGACCCGGCCTCGACCGCATTCATGCAGGAGCGGCTCGATCGCTTGCGCGAGAAGCGGCCGGACGCAAAGCTCAAGCACCAGTGGGTTCCCTACGGGCGCATTTCCGTGAATCTCAAGCGCGCCATCGTGGCGGCCGAAGACGCCAAGTTCGCCGATCACGAGGGTTTCGACTGGGAGGCCATGCAGAAAGCCTGGGAGAAGAACCAGAGGCGCGGAAAGGTGGTCGCCGGCGGTTCGACGATTTCGCAGCAGCTCGCCAAGAACCTCTTCCTGTCGGGCAGCCGGACGCCGTGGCGCAAGGCCCAGGAGGCCATGGTCACCGTCATGATGGAAAGCGTCATGGACAAGCGCCGCATCCTCGAGATCTACTTGAACGTGATCGAGTGGGGCAACGGGGTGTTCGGGGCGGAGGCGGCCTCGCGCCACTACTTCGGCGTGAGCTCGGCGGCGCTCTCGCCGGCGCAGGCCGCGCGCCTTGCCGCCATGGTTCCCAATCCGCGCTTCTACGACCGCCACCGGGGAACGCCGTGGCTCGAGAGGAAGTCGGAAATCATCCTCGCGAGAATGGGCTCGGCGGAACTGCCGTGAACCGGACTCGAAAATAGTGGGCCCGAGGCGGCCGCGCCGCGGGCACGCGGCCTAGAATACCGGCGACCCGCCCGGGCCCGCGAAACGTCTTTCATGCCTCTTTCCGACAACGACTCGCGCTCCAACACGCCGCAGGAGCACCTCCATGCGGTCTACCGGCTGCTCGCCAAGCAGCGGCTGGTGGAGAAGCTCGTCCAGCGCCGCGACGAGGAGGACGGCAGCAAGCCCGCCCTCGTCGAGGCCCTCGTCGACAAGAAGAACCTCGCGGAACTCGAGCGGCGCCTCGACGGCCTGCATCCGGCCGATGTCGCCTACATCCTGGAGGGCCTGCCGCTGCCCGAGCGGCTGGTCGTCTGGGGGCTTGTTCGCAGCGACCGGGACGGTGACATCCTGCTGGAGGTCTCGGACGCCGTACGAGACACGCTTCTCGCGGACATGGACGCGGCCGAGATCGTCGCCGCGGCCAGGAACCTCGACGCCGACGAGATCGCGGACCTCGCGCCCGACCTCCCCGACGAGGTCGTGCAGGACATCATCGAGGCGCAGGGCGCGGAGGAAAGAGCCAGGCTGCAGGCGGCGCTGTCGTATCCCGAAGGAAGTGTCGGCGCCCTGATGGACTTCGAGGTCGTGAGCATCCGGGAGGACGTGACCTGCGAGGTGGCGCTTCGCTACCTGAGGCGCTTCGACGAGCTTCCCGGCCAGACCGACGCCCTCTTCGTCGTGGATCGCGAAGACCACCTTCGCGGCATTCTCCCCTTGAAGCGCCTGCTCGTGAGCGACCCGGAAGTGGAGGTGGCGAGCCTCCTGGATCGGGACATCGTCTCCTTCCTTCCCGACAGCGACGCCGACGAGGCCGCGCAGGCCTTCGAGCGCTACGACCTCGTGAGCGCCCCGGTGGTGTCGACCGACGGGCGCGTGATCGCGCGGGTCACCGTCGACGCGGTCCTCGACTTCGTGCGCGATCGCCAGGAGGCCCAGGAGTTCGCCAAGGTCGGCCTTCGGGAGGAGGAGGACCTCTTCTCGTCGGTCTGGTCCTCGGCCAAGAACCGCGCACCGTGGCTCGCGCTGAACCTCTGCACCGCCTTCGTCGCCTCCCGGGTCGTGGGCGCCTTCGAAGGATCGATCGAGCGCCTGGCCGCCCTTGCCGCCTTGATGCCGATCGTGGCCGGCATCGGTGGCAACTCCGGCAACCAGACCACCACCCTGATCGTGCGCTCGCTCGCGCTGGACCAGATGAGCGCCGTCAACGCGCGCCGCCTTCTCGCCAAGGAACTCGGCATCAGCGTGCTGAACGGTGCCCTCTGGGGCGGGGTGCTGGGATTCGTCGCCTGGCTTCTCTACCGCAATGTCGCGCTGGGGGGCGTGATGGCGCTCGCGATGATGCTGAACCTCGTGGTGGCGGCGCTGGCCGGCCTCTTCATCCCGCTCGCGATGGAGCGTTTCGGAAGGGACCCGGCCATCGGCTCGAGCGTCTTCCTCACGTTCGTGACCGACAGCATGGGCTTCTTCATCTTCCTCGGTCTCGCCACGCTCGTCCTGCTCTAGTGCCGCGATGGCGAGGCTCTTCTTCGCGCTTTGGCCGGACGGCGATGCGGGGTCCGAGCTGGCAGCTCACGCGCAGCGCTTGGCCCGGTCG
>Ga0154020_10008989_pt1 | contig 11549 bp, 7 predicted proteins | sample Klosneuvirus_201_FD_109709 | JGI IMG/M metagenome (GOLD analysis project Ga0154020, IMG submission 109709) | Active sludge microbial communities from wastewater, Klosterneuburg, Austria - Klosneuvirus_20160825_MG | ecosystem: Engineered > WWTP > Aerobic digester > Activated sludge | place... | reverse complement strand
GAGCTGCCTTGGTTGCGATTTCGAGGCGAGTGGCCCGGCGGACCTAGAAGCCGCCTTCCGGCGCCCCGAAATCCAGTCCGAGTCCGGGAAACCGGGACTGAGACACTCGAAGACTGTTGGAACGACTTGGGCCCGGAGAAAGCGATCTCTACGCGCTCCCTCCAGGCCCGAGAATCGGGTCGCCTGCTCGCGGTTCCGGCCTCAGTCGGCGGTCTTCTGGATGCGCTGCAGCGCAGCGGCGAGGGCGCCCATGCCGGTGGCCTTCTTCGACTGCTTGAGGAAAGTCTGGTAGTCCGACTTCGAGCCTTCGAGCGTCTTGCCTTCGATGGTCAGCGAGATGCGCTTCTTGCGGCCGTCGACCTGGGCGACCTGGAGCGTCACCTTCTTGCCGACGCCGTAGGTGCGGCCGACGTTGGCGCCCTTGGGCAGGCCCATTTCGGAGGCCGGCAGCAGGCCGGTCAGGCCGGGCTCGAGGAGGATGAAAGCGCCGAACTTCTCGACCTTCTCGACCGTGCCGGTGACCTTGGCGCCCTCGGGGTACTTGCTCTCGACGCCGTCCCAGGGATTGCCCTGCGGCGTCTCGCGCAGCGCCAGCGAGATACGGCGGCGCGCCGGCTCGACCTCGCGCACCCAGCCTTCGAGCGTCTCGCCGGGGGCGAGCTTCGGGTCTTCGGCCTTCATGCCGGGGGCGAGCTGCGAGACGTGCAGCAGCCCTTCGACGCCGGGAGCGAGCTCCACGAACCAGCCGAACTCGGACTTGCGCATCACCTTGCCGGTGAACTTGCTGCCATTGGCGAACTGCGCCGCGATCCCGTCCCACGGATCGGGCTCGAGCGCCTTCATCGACAGCGAGACGCGGTCACCACCCTTGGGCAGCTTGATGATCTTCGCGGTCACGTCGTCGCCGACCTTGAGCACCTCGTTCGGATGCGTGACGCGGGTGCGCTTGAGCTCCGAAACGTGGATCAGCCCTTCGATGCCGCCGAGGTCGACGAAAGCGCCGAAGTCGGTGAGCGAAATCACCTTGCCGGTGACGGTCGAGCCGACGGTGAGGGCGGCGCGGGTCTCGGCGGTCTTGTGGGCGCGCTCGTCGCGCAGCACGGCGGCGTGCGAGACCACCAGCCGGTGACCCTTCTCTTCGACGCGAAGGACACGGAAGAGGAAGCTCTGATCGAGATACTGGGCCGGCTCCTTCGGAGCACCCAGCTCCATCGACGAACGCGGGCAGAACGAGGTGATGCCGTCGACCACGACGTGGAAGCCGCCCTGGTTCCAGCCGATCACCTTGCCTTCGACGTACGCCTGGTTGGCGATCGCCGTCTGTACGATCTCGGAAGGCACCAGCGCGAGCTCTTCCGGCGTCGGCTGGACGAACTCGTCGACCGACTTGCCGGCGGGGCGATGGCGCTTGTCGCGCGGCTTGCGGTCGCCCTTTTCACCCTTCGGGCGCGCCCCGGCCTTCTTGGCGCGCGGTGCCGCGGCCTTGGCCGCTGGCTCGCCGGCTACCGTATCGCTGGTCGCCGCCTCGGCGGCCCCCTCCGCAGCCTCGGCACCCGCTGCGCCGGCTTCGGCGGCGGCTTCGACCGCCTGCGGTTCGGCGGCGCTCGCCGCGGGCGAAGCCGTGGCGGCGTCAGGGGTGGGCGTGGCGGTATCGACGCCGGTTTCCGGGGCGTCGGACGAATCGGGCGTGATGGGGCTGTTCTCGAGCTCGGACATGCGGGACTCCGTATACGTGTCGGGGCGGTTCCGGCGAAGGCCTCCGAAGAGGCGCGGCTTGCCCGGAGGATAGCGCAAGAAGCGCGAGGAGCGAAGCGCTCCCGGAATGCCGGGGTCGGGAACGCTCGGACGCTAGACTTGCGGGCGTGAAGCAGCGCCTCCGTTTCGCCTGGTTCGTCACCCCGCACGGCTTCGGCCACGCCGCACGCACCGCGGCGATCGTCGAAGCGCTCGGCAGCCGCCTGCCCGAGCTCGAAGTCGAGCTGTGGACCTCCGTGCCGCGCTGGTTCTTCGCCGAGTCGCTCACGGTCGGCTACCGCTACCGCGAGCTCGCCTGCGACGTCGGGCTGGTGCAGCGGAGTCCGGTGGAGGAGGACCTGCCCGCCTCGCTGGCGGCGCTCGCCGGCTTCTGGCGTGCCGCCGACGAGGGGCGGATCTCCGAGGTCGCCGCGGCGGTCGCCGCCTCCGGGGCCACCTGCGTGGTCGCCGACATCGCGCCGTTCGGCCTCGCCGTCGCGCGCGCCGCGGGGCTCCCCTCGGTGCTGGTCGAGAACTTCACCTGGGACTGGATTTACGAGCCGCTGGCGGCTTCGGAACCGGGCTTCGCCGAATGGGTGGAGCGGCTGCGTGGCACCTCTGGCGACACCTCTGGCGAGACCGCATTGCACCTGCAGCTCGAACCTTGCTGCCGCCCGGCAGCCGGCGCCCGGGCCGTGCCGCCGGTGGCGCGCGCTCCGCGCCAGAGTCGGGAGGAGATCCTCGCCCGACTGGCGATTCCGCCCACGGACGCGGTCGTCCTGGTCAGCCTCGGCGGGGTCGAGCACCGGCTGGCGAGCCTCGGGCCGCTCGCCGGCGTCCCGGGTACGACCTTCGTGATTCCGGGAGCGAGCGCCGAGGAGCGCCGGGAGGGCAACCTCCGGCTCCTGCCGCATCACTCGCCGGTCCATCACCCCGACCTCGTCGCGGCGGCGGATGCCGTCGTCGGCAAGCTCGGCTATTCGACGGTCGCCGAGGTGGTGAGCGCAGGTTGCCGGGTGCTCTACGTCCCGCGCCCGGGCTTCCGAGAGTCGGCCGTGCTGGAGCGCTACGTCGGCGAGCGTCTGCCGGCGGTGGCGATCTCCTTCGCCGAGCTTGAAAGCGGCGGCTGGGTCGGGCGCTTGCCGCCGCTTCTCGACCGTCCGCGACCGCCGGCGCTCGCCACCCGCGGCGCCGCGGTCGCCGCCGACCTCATCGCCGGCTGGTGGGAGGCCGGCGGCCAGCGCTCGCGATAGGCGCGTCCGGCCGGCCCGATACGGTGTCGCCTTCGCCTTCCTGCCAGGCGGCGAGCGAGCCGCTCTCGAACCCGTCGCGGAAGGCCGTGCCGGTGAGCAGGACCATCTTTGCCAACGAAGGCACGCCGTCGGCCGTCAGCGCGAACATCAGGTAGTGGCCTGGCGGGGCGAGGCGCGGGTCGCGCGGCGCGGCGACGGCGGCGCCCTTCGCGGTCGGGCTCGAGGTGAGGCGCAGGAAGCGCTGGTTCATGTCGAAACCGTGGGTCGTCGAGCCGAGGCGCAACCAGGTGACCGCGGCGACCGGCGCCTGTGGCCCGAAGATGAGCTCGAAGGTCGAGTTGTACTTCACCGTCTCAGGTGCGGAGGCGATCGTCGGGCGCGGGCCGCGGAAGAGATAGGGCGGCGAGAAGATCTGGCCGTCGAAATGGTCGGGGTCGCCGTGCTCGCTGTCGCTCGGGTGGCCGCCACCGGCCGAGAGGACGCGGCCGTCCGGCAGCAGCAGCGCCACCGAGTGGTAGAGGCGCGGCACGGCGATCGGCGCGAGCGCCGTCCAGTTCTCGCTGGAGGGGTTCCACAGCTCCGTTGCCAGCACCGCTCCGCTCGCGTTGTTGAATCCGGCGGCGGAGCTGCCGCCGATCGCGAGCGCGGTGCCGTCGGGCAGCAGGGTCAGATTGAAGTGGCGCCGGGCGAAAGACATCGGCGGCAGCGCGCGAAAGGCAGGCTGTGGGCGGGTGAGGTCGATCGATTGCGTCGCCGCCTGCGGCGGATCGCCGCCGCCGGCGAGGAGAATCCGGCCGTCGCCGTAGGCCACCGCCGAGCCGTAGGAGCGCAGGCCGTGGCCGCTGTCGGCGATCGGCTTCCAGTCTCCGGGCGCCGCGAGCTCGAGCTCGCGCGCCATCGCATCCGGTCCGGCGACGAAGGCCCGACCGTTCGGAGACTGAAAGACGAACGGATAGTAGGGCATCACGCGCCGAGCTTCCGGAAGGTCGTCCCACGCCAACTGCGCCGGCCGGAAAATCTGCGGCAGCGTGTTGGCTGCGCCCTCTTCGTCACCGCCGGCCAGGACGAGCACGCCGCCGTCGGCGAGGGTGGTCGCCGACGGATACCAGCGGCCGTCCTCCATCTCGGGCGCCAGAGCCCAGCCGGGAGTGTTCGGATCGTAGATCGCGGCGAACGGCTGTCCGACGCCGACCGCGAAGTGCCCGCCGGCGACGAACAGGCGCCCGTCCTCGAGCAGGGTATGCCCCGAGCAGAAGAGGTCGTGGCCGGGAGGTGGCGCGGCGGTCTTGGCGAAGATCCCGGTCGCCGGATCCCAGAGGCGCGGATGGCCATCGCCAGTGGGGAAGTCATGGCGGTCCCAGAACAGGACTTGCCCGGTCGGCAGCAGGCTGGCGTGGATCGGTATCGTCGGAAAGGCGAACAGCGCCGACCACTCCCCGACCTCCCCTGCCGCGACGGCGGCCGGCTCGGCCGATGCCGCGGCCGGCGCGCCGAGGGCGAGGAGAGCGACGAGGCCGAGGCGGGCACCGCGCCGCAACGACTCGAAGGGGGCGTCTTCCGGCATCGCGCGAACTTTATCCGCTCCGCGGGACCGGCCGCCGGGCGAGGGCGGACACCGGTAGACTCCGGCCACGATCTTGCAAGGTCCTGCTTTCTTGGAGGCATTCATGAATCGACGATCCGCTCGAATCCGTACTTCTCTCTTCGCCGCCGCCGCCCTTGGCGGCTTGCTGACAATGGCTGTGCCTGCCTCAGCGCAGGATTTTCCGCGCCTCCAGGCACGCCATCGCGGCACCGGAACCTACGAAAACCGTGGCACCAAGGAGACCTGGCAGCTCTCCGAGGCCCGCGTCGTGCTCAGCGAGCAGAGCAGCGCGACGATCGAGGTCTGGGGGCGCAATCTCCAGGTGGCGATGCGCGGCCGCATCACCGCATTCAACGGCCGCAAGCACGTGAGCTTCGCTCTCGAGACCTTCGACGGCGTGCCGACGACGGCGTCGGGGTGGCTGGACATCGACGGCCGCGGCGGCGTCGAGCGCATCGAGATCGACGGCCAGTCGCCGCTGCGCCTCGGCATCAGCTTTCGCTCGCAAGGTCCCAATATCGAACCCCCGCCGCCTCCGCCGCCGGCGCCGGAGCCCGCTCCGGCAGGCCTGACCGAGGAGTACGGCGTCAACCGGCGCGGCGCGGACTATCGCAATTTCGCCACTGACGAGCTGCGCGTCTGTCAGAACGCCTGCAAGGGCGACACGCGCTGCCGGGCCTACGCTTACAACCTCAACCGGCGCGTGTGCTACCTCAAGTCGCAGGTGCCCGCCGCGAGCGAGGATCGCCAGGTGACCTCGGGCGTCAAGCAGGGCTGGGGCGGCTCGGGCGGCGGCAGCGCGGGCGGCGATTACGACGGCGGGGGTGGCGGCAACTACGGTCAGCTCACCGAGGAGCGCGGTCTCGACCGGCGCGGCAACGACTACACCGACTTCCGTGCCCGCGACCTCTACGACTGCCAGGAGTCGTGCCGGCGCGACGACCGCTGTCGCGCCTACACCTTCGACACCATCGACCGCACCTGCTGGCTCAAGGACCGCGTCAACACGCAGCAGCGCAACCGTGACACGGTGACCGGCTTCAAGCAGTAGCGCGCGCTGGCGCACCGGCAGACGTCGGAAGAGTCCGGGTCGCGGCTGATAAGATCCGGACTCGCATGCCCAAGCGCACCGACATCTCTTCCATCCTCGTACTCGGCTCGGGGCCGATCGTCATCGGCCAGGCCTGTGAGTTCGACTATTCGGGCACGCAGGCCTGTCGCGTGCTCCGCCGCGAGGGCTACCGCGTCGTCCTGGTGAACTCGAACCCGGCGACGATCATGACCGACCCGGAGATGGCCGACGCCACCTACGTCGAGCCGTTGACGCCCGAAGTGGTCGAGAAGATTCTGGAAAAGGAGCGCCCGGACGCCATCCTGCCGACCGTCGGCGGGCAGACGGGCATCAACCTGGCGATGGCCCTCCACGAACGTGGAGCGCTCGAAAAGTACGGCGTCGAGCTCCTGGGCGCGGGCATCGAGGCGCTCTCGGTGGGCGAGGACCGCGAGCTCTTCAAGCGCGCGATGGAGGAGATCGGCCTGCGGGTCTGCCGCTCGGGCCACGCCACTTCGGTCGCCGAGTCGCGCGACATCGCAGCGGCGATCGGCTATCCGGTGATCGTTCGCCCGAGCTTCACCCTCGGCGGCGAGGGCGGCGGCACCTGCTACAACCGCGACGAGCTCGACGAGATCGCCGCCACCGCCCTCGAAGCCAGCCCGTCGCACAAGGTCCTGATCGAAGAGTCGGTGCTGGGCTGGAAGGAGTTCGAGCTCGAGGTCATCCGCGACCGGATGGACAACGCCATCGTCGTCTGCTCGGTCGAGAACTTCGACGCCATGGGCGTCCACACCGGCGACTCGATCACCGTCGCGCCGCAGCAGACACTGTCGGACGCCGAGTACCAGGCGATGCGCGACGACGCCTTCAAGGTCATTCGCCGGGTGGGGGTCGCGACCGGCGGCTCGAACATCCAGTTCGCGGTCTCGCCCACGACCGGCGAACGCATCGTCATCGAGATGAACCCGCGCGTTTCGCGGAGCTCGGCGCTGGCCTCGAAGGCGACCGGTTTTCCGATCGCCAAGATCGCCGCCCTTCTCGCGGTCGGCTTCACCCTCGACGAGATCCCGAACGACATCACCGGCAGGACGTTCGCCGCATTCGAGCCGACGCTCGACTACACGGTGGTGAAGATCCCGCGTTGGGCGTTCGAGAAGTTCCCTGGCGCTTCGACGACCCTGGGTACGGCAATGAAGTCGGTCGGTGAAGTGATGGCGATCGGTTCGACCTTCAAGGAGGCGCTGCTCAAGGGGATCGCCTCGCTCGAGCTCGACGGGAGCGGCGCCCGCGAAGAGCGCGCCGCCGATCCGGTGCGCCTCAAACAGCGCCTGACGACGCCGAACTGGGAGCGCCTCTACGCCGTCTTCGCTGCGCTGCGCCAGGGCTGGACGGTCGAGGAGGTCGCCGGCATCACCCACATCGATCCGTGGTTCCTGCGCGAGATGAGCGAGATCGTCGATCTCGAGGCAGAAGTGGGCTGCTGGGTGCTCGACTCGCTTCCCGTCGAACTGCTGCGGCGCGCCAAGGCCATGGGGGTCACCGACGTGCGCCTGGCGCAGCTCGTCGGCGCCGGCGAGGGCGAAGTCGCCCGGCGGCGCAAGCGCGCCGGCATCCACCGGGTCTTCAAGCGCGTCGATACCTGCGCGGCGGAGTTTCCCGCCGAGACGCCTTACCTCTATTCGACCTTCGGCAGCGAAAGCGAAGCCGAGCCGTCGAACCGGCGCAAGGTCATGATCCTCGGCTCGGGGCCCAACCGGATCGGCCAGGGGATCGAGTTCGACTACTGCTGCGTGCACGCCGCCCTGTCGCTCGGCAAGCTCGGGATCGAGACCATCATGGTCAACTGCAATCCCGAGACCGTCTCGACCGACTACGACACCTCGGACCGGCTCTACTTCGAGCCGCTGACGCTCGAGCACGTGCTCGCCGTCTGCGAGACGGAGAAGCCCGACGGCGTCATCGTGCAGCTCGGCGGCCAGACGCCGCTCAAGCTCGCCAAGGGCCTCGAAGCGGCGGGCGTGCCGATCTGGGGCACGTCGCCGGGAGCGATCGACCTTGCCGAGGACCGCAAGCTCTTCGGCGCGCTGCTCGTCGAAGAGGGCATCCGTCAGCCCGAGAACGGCACCGCCCGGACGCTGCCCGAGGCGCTCGAGGTCGCGCGCCGGCTCGGCTTCCCGGTGCTCGTGCGCCCCTCCTACGTCCTCGGCGGGCGGGCGATGGCGATCTGCTACGACGAGGAGACGCTGGCGCACTTCATGACCCAGGCGGCGGAGGTCTCGGACGGCCATCCGGTGCTGCTCGACCGCTATCTCGAGGACGCCACCGAGTTCGATCTCGATCTCATTGCGGACGGCGAACGCGCCGTGGTCTGCGGCATCCTCGAGCACATCGAGGAGGCCGGCGTCCACTCGGGCGATTCGGCCGCGGTGCTGCCGCCGCACCACGCCACGGCGGCGGAGCTCGACGAGCTGCGCGATATCGCCGTGCGTCTCGCGCTGCGCCTCGATGTGCGCGGTCTGATGAACGTGCAGTTCGCCCGCCACCGCGGCGATCTCTACGTGCTCGAGGTCAATCCGCGCGCCTCGCGCACCGTACCGTTCATCGCCAAGGCGGTCGGCATCCCGTTGGTGGGAGTCGCCTGCCGGGTGATGGCGGGAGAGCGACTCACCGACATCGGCTTCGTGTGCGAGCCGCTGGCGCCGGCGATCTTCGTCAAGGCGCCGGTCTTCCCGTTCAAGCGTTTCCCGGGGGTCGATCCGCTCCTCGGACCGGAGATGAAGTCGACCGGCGAGGTCATGGGCGTCGACGAGGAGTTCGGCTGGGCGTTCGCCAAAGCGTGGATCGCGGCGGGCAACCAGCTGCCGCTCAGAGGCGCTGCTTTCCTGTCGGTGCACGATCGCGAGAAGCCCGGCCTCGTTCCGATCGCCGAGCGGCTCATCGCCCTCGGCTTCGAGATCGTCTCCACCGACGGCACGGCACGCTTTCTCGCTGGGCGCGGATTCTCCGTGCGCCGGATCAACAAGGTTCACGAGGGGCGACCCCATGTGGTCGACGCCATGATCAATCGCGGCATTCAGCTGGTCGTCAACACGCCGGTCGGGCGGGACTCCGCCATCGACGACGCCTATATCCGCCGCACGGCCGTGCGCTACCAGGTGCCGTGCATCACGACGCTCTCGGGCGCCCTGGCGGCGGTCGAGGGTATCGCCGCCCTGAAGCAGGGGGGCCTCGCGGTGCGTTCGCTGCAGGAGTTGGGCGCGCGCATCCCGCAGGCCGTGCTCTCTCCCTCTCCGGAGGCTTCTCCCTTGCCGGTGCGTGCCGAGTGACTGCCAGCGCGCCGGAGATCCGGATCTTCACCGACGGCGCCTGCAGCGGCAATCCAGGACCCGGCGGCTACGGCGCCGTGCTGGTCTCCGGCATTCACCGCAAGGAGTTGGCGAAGGGCTTCCGCAAGACCACCAACAACCGGATGGAGCTCCTGGCCGTCATCGAGGGGCTGAAGTCCCTGAAGACCCGGCGGCGGGTGGAGGTCTGGAGCGACTCGAAGTACGTCGTCGAGGCGATCGAGAAGGGTTGGGCGCGCAAGTGGCGCGACAACGGCTGGCGCAAGGCCGACAAGAAGCCGGCGTTGAATCCCGATCTCTGGCAGGAGTTGCTGGCATTGCTGGACATGCATCAGGTCAAGTTCCTCTGGCTTCGCGGACACGACGGACACCCCGAGAACGAGCGCGCCGACCAGCTCGCAGTTACCGCCCTGCGCGGACCCGAGCTCGCGATCGATCGCGTTTACGAAGCCGGCAAGTAGGCGGACGGAGGCTTCCATGAAAGCAAGTCGAATCGAGAAAGACAGTCTGGGCGAGATCGAAGTCGCTGGAGACGCCTATTGGGGAGCGCAGACCGAGCGCGCCCGTCGCAATTTTCCGGTCTCCGGCCTGGTGTTTCAGCGCCGCTTCGTCGCGGCGCTCGGGTTGATCAAGGGCGAATGCGCGGCGGTCAACGCCGAGATGGGCATCGTCGACCGCGCACTCGCCGAGAAGATCCAGGCCGCCGCGCTCGAGGTCTACGACGGCAAGCACGACGCGCATTTCCCGCTCGACATCTTTCAGACCGGATCGGGCACCTCGACCAACATGAACGCCAACGAGGTGATCTCGAACCGGGCGATCGAGATGCTGGGCGGCGTCGTCGGCTCGAAGAAGCCGGTGCATCCAAACGATCACGTCAACGCCGGCCAGTCGTCGAACGACGTCATCCCGACGGCGATCCACGTCTCGGCCTACGCCGCCATCCACGAGGATCTGGCGCCGGCGCTCGCCCGGTTGCACGCCGCGCTCGCCGCCAAGGCGGTCGAGTTCGACGACATCGTCAAGATCGGCCGCACCCACCTGCAGGATGCCGTTCCGGTGCGTCTCGGTCAGGACTTCTCGGGCTTCGCGCAGCAGATCGAGAACGGCATCGAGCGCCTGCACGCGGCGTCGCCGCGGCTCGCCGAGCTGGCGCTCGGTGGCACGGCGGTAGGGACCGGCCTGAACGCCCCTCCCGGCTTCGCCGACGCCGTCATCGCCCGCATGGCGAAACGCTCCGGGCATCCGTTCGTGCCGGCGCGCAACCGCTTCGAAGCGATGGCCGCCAAGGACGCCGCGGTCGAGGCGAGCGGGGCGCTGAAGACGATCGCCGCATCGCTCAACAAGATCGCCAACGACCTGCGCTGGCTGGCCTCGGGGCCGCGCTGCGGCATCGGTGAGATCTCGCTGCCGTCGCTGCAGCCGGGGAGCTCGATCATGCCGGGCAAGGTCAATCCGGTGATTCCCGAGATGACGACGATGGTGGCGGCGCAGGTGGTCGGCAACGACGCGACGATCACCATCGGCGGCATGACCGGCAACTTCGAGTTGAACGTCATGATGCCGGTGATCGCCTACAACCTGCTGCAGTCGATCCAGCTGCTGACTTCGGCCTCGAATCTTCTGGTCGACCGCTGCGTCGGCGGCATCACCGCCAATCGCGAGCGTTGCCTCGAGCTCGTCGAGCGCTCGCTCGCCATGGTAACGGCTCTCGCGCCGCGGATCGGCTACGACGCCGCGGCGGCGATCGCCAAGGAGTCGGTAGCGACGGGCAAGACCGTGCGCGAGCTCTGCGTCGAGAAACAGATCCTGCCGCCCGCCGAGCTCGCCGCCATCCTCGACCCCTACGCCCAGACCGAAGGCGGCATCGTCGAAGGGGCAAGCGCCGGCGGCTAGCCGGCGCGTCGAAGAATTGCGCGCGGCAATCGAACACGGCCGAGGTGGACTCCGGTCGCTAGGGCACGACAGCGGACCATTGCAGCGTGCTGCCGGTGTCGAAGCCATCGAGGAATAGCGCGGTCGTCGAGACGCAGGCGCTCACCTGCGAGTAGCAGGCCGAGCTCGTGCCCTGCGCGACGACGTTGTAGGAGTAGGTACGGCCGTTGGCAACTTCGGAATCGGTGTACGTAGTGCCGGTGATGTCGGCGATGCGCGTCTTGCCGCTGTCGCAGCCGGCGTGGCCATCGGTGCGAAGCACCCAATAGCGGCTGGCGTTGGGTACCGCTGTCCAAGCGAGCTGGTTCTGGAAGTTCCCAGGCGACACGTCCAGCGTCGGGGCGGCCGCCGGTCCGCCGGCACAGCCGCTGCTGGTCGGCGCCGGCGTCGTGCAGGCGATCGCGTGGCGGTCGAAGGCCGCGTGGATCGCTCCCATGTGCGGCGTGCCGTCGCTGAGGTCGCCGTTGTCGTCGTCCGCGGCGAGCCACTGCATATAGCCGTTGGTCGCCCCGCAGCCGTCCGAGCCGGAGCCGCAGGTACAGGCGTGCCAGGCGCCGATCGAGCCGCTCCCCTGGTAGAAGAGCTTCGCGCCGACCAGGAAGGCACTCTGGCTGTCGAGGTTGAACGGCGGCGCGGTGAGGTCG
>Ga0154020_10008988_pt1 | contig 11549 bp, 9 predicted proteins | sample Klosneuvirus_201_FD_109709 | JGI IMG/M metagenome (GOLD analysis project Ga0154020, IMG submission 109709) | Active sludge microbial communities from wastewater, Klosterneuburg, Austria - Klosneuvirus_20160825_MG | ecosystem: Engineered > WWTP > Aerobic digester > Activated sludge | place... | reverse complement strand
TATTGAAGGCATTGGCGGATCGGTTTGCGGAGGCATTTGCGGAGCGCATGCATGAGCGGATGCGAAAGGAGTGGTGGGGATTTGCCACCGATGAAAACCTGGATAACAATACCTTGATTGCAGAAGGTTATCGCGGCATACGTCCGGCACCAGGTTATTCGGCGTGTCCTGATCATACGGAGAAGGCGTTGCTATTTGAATTGCTTGACGTGCCTGCGCAGGCTGGGATCACGCTGACGGAGAGTATGGCGATGTATCCGGCGGCGAGTGTGAGTGGCTGGTATTTTTCACATCCGGAGAGTAAGTATTTTGCGGTGAGTGGGATTGATCGTGACCAGCTGGAGGATTATGCGAGGAGGAAGGGGATGAGTATACCGCAGATGGAGCGGTGGTTGAGTCCGTTGCTGTAAAAGGCAAGGAGCATATCGTAGCGCAGCGGAGATCCCGCCAAATGCACGGCATTTGTAGCGGGAGGGCAGCAAAGGGCAGTGGGCCAAATGGCTTTGACTTATCTAACCCCCTACCCCCTGAAAGGGGGACCAGATAATTCTTCTTTTGATTTTTCCCAAAAAAACAAAAGATATTGGTAGCCTCTGGCTGCCAATGGTAAGATCATCAAGCGTCTGTGGCTATTGCAGGGTTTGTTTCGGCAGCCTCCTGGCTGCAGGCAGAGACTCATGCTCCAGGATCCCTCCCGTCAGGGGCTGAACCCCCTTCCTACCAGTGAGCCCCTACAGGGCTTTAGAGGTCACTGACAAAAATAAACCATGTAAATCTAACACAAAGTGTTAATTTTACATGGATGATAGCCCGTAGACTTGAAGTGAATATTCAGGAAGTATTGCTCAGGAGTGCTTCCATAGCCCTGATCGGTCCCCGACAAGTAGGTAAAACCACGTTAGCTCTTGAAGTGGCTGACCGGATGCCTTCGGTCTACCTGGATCTCGAGGATCCGCTGGATCTTGCCAAGGTCAGGGACATCACCATTTTCCATAGGGACAATAGGGATAAGTTGATCATACTGGATGAGGTACAGCGACTGCCAGAGGTCTTTGCCCCCATTCGGGGAATTATTGACCGGGAGCGGAGGACGGGGAAAAAAACCGGATTGTTCCTTTTTCTTGGATCCGCCTCTATTGATTTACTAAAGCAGTCCAGTGAGTCCCTGGCGGGTCGCATTTCATACCTGGAGTTATTTCCGGTAGACCTCCTCGAATATGGGGACACAGATGACAAAAGATTAAATACCCTTTGGCTGCGGGGTGGGTTTCCTGAAAGTCTGCTTTCCTCCTCATCCAGGGCCAGTCTGGAATGGCGAAAGGATTTTATCCGTACATACCTGGAGCGGGACATCCCATTATTCGGACCCCGAATTCCTTCAGAAACCCTGGGCAGATTTTGGACGATGCTCGCTCACCATCAGGGCGGTTTGATCAACGCTGCAGCCCTCGCCCGAAACCTGGATGTTTCAAACGTCACTGTCATCCGGTATCTGGATCTGCTGGTGGATTTACTATTGGTCCGGAAACTTCAACCATGGACATCCAATGAAGGAAAGCGACTTGTCAAGTCACCTAAGGTTTACATCAGGGACAGTGGAATCGCCCTTGCACTTCTTAATATCGGAGACTATAATACGTTGTTGGGTCATCCTGTAGTAGGTGGTAGCTGGGAGGGTTTTGTTATTGAAAACCTCTTAGCCGTCTGCACAAAAGAGGTAAGGGTATACTACTACAGATCACAGGCTGGTGCTGAAATAGATCTGTTACTTGAATTCAGTAACCGCGAAAAATGGGCTATTGAAATTAAGAGAAGTTCTGTCCCTGTGCTCTCTAAAGGCTTTCATATCGCCTGTGATGATATCGGCGCGTCCCGGAAATATGTAGTCTATGCCGGTAAGGATTCTTTTTCAATGCAAGGTGGAGTCCGGGCTATTTCATTATCCGGATTGATGGAAGAGTTGGTATCGCTTTCTTTCCCCACGGCTTGAAAGCCGCGGCAATTCAATAGATTTCAATAAGTCCACATTCCTTCTAAGCAAAGACACCTTGCCGTCAGTCAGGGGCTGAACCCCCTTCCTACCAGTGCGCCCCTTCAGGGCTTTTCAGGTTACTGATTAACTACCGCTGATTTACCGATTGCTGAATACTGATTACTGAATACCGATCACCCTTACCTCTCACTCTCTCATTCTCCTGCACAGAGCTGCGCTACCCCCATCCCCTGTTTTCCGCCTCACTCATCCTCACGCATGGAAATCCCGGGGCGACCTGACGCACCCTATCGTCTCACGTTCTCACGCTCTCACGTTCTCACGTTCGTATCTTAGTCCCATGTCACCGACCACCCACAGCACCACCGGCACCCGTATCAAGCCTTCGACGAGGAAGAAACTCAAGGAGCAAGTCCAGGAAGAAAAGCAGGTCATCGTGCATTGTCACTATAGCTGTACCAATCCGTATGGCATGTACATCCGTATCTGGCCTTCCACCTACCTAATCGCCAGGGATGTGCAGCATCGCAGTGAGTTGGTTCATGCAGAGAACATACCGCTGGCGCCTGAATGGATGGCAGTGGCTCCGGGTACGAAGAGTCAGTTTACCTTAATCTTCTCCGGGCTGCCCAAAGACTGTCAGCGGTTTGACCTGGCGGAGATCATCCCGCAGGAAGGTGGGTTTTTTGTGGCGGATATTGCGAGGAATGAGATGGATGTATATGAGGTGGAGATGGCGGAGTAGTCTATGTTTTTGCCTTTAAATACCTGATTTACTTAACTTTATAAGAAGTCCATTTGATATATATTTAAAACCTATTTTTGTAGCATGGCTGATGTACATGATAAGGCAACCAGAAGCTTTAACATGAACCAGATTAAAGGGAAGGAAACAAAACCTGAACTTATCGTCAGGAAGTTCTTGTTAGGTCAGGGATTCAGGTATAGGCTTCATGTTAAGAATCTACCAAGGAAACAAGATATAGTTCTTCCGAAATACAGGACATTTATATTCGTTAATGGGTGCTTTTGGCAAAACATAAAATCATTATGACTTCAAAATATCATGGTCCTTGGTGAAAATTTAAGCCTGAAGAGAAAAAACAAAAAATAGATTTAGTTGTGTATTGATATGGGGCCATTGAAAGTGAGGTAAGTTCATGTATAAGAAAAACAAACTAAATCAGCAAAATAAGTACTTCTAGTAAATCTATTCATCCACTTGTCTGTATAAATAAAAAATGACAAAAAAGAAAAGAGAATTTAATTTTATTGATTTATTTGCCGGTATAGGTGGCTTTCATATCGCCATGCATGAACTTGGTGGTAAGTGTGTATTTGCATCAGAAATAGATTCGTATGCAAGACAAACATATGAATACAACTTCAAAAAGAAATCGCCCACCTTATTCCTGAATGGAAATTTCAATAACGATATTACTGATCCGAATCTCAATTATAACGAAATACCAGATTTCGACATTTTATGCGCTGGATTTCCCTGTCAACCTTTTAGTTATGCAGGAAAAAACAAAGGTTTTAAAGACGAAACAAGAGGCACTCTATTTTTCTCCATACTAAGTATTCTCGAATCTAAAAAACCAAAAGCCTTTCTCCTAGAAAATGTAAAAGGTCTTAAGTCCCATGATCAAGGAAGAACGTTAAAAACCATAGAACGTTCCTTAGTAAATCTTGGATATACTATCAAATGGGAAATCTTAGATAGTTTAAGGTTTGGGTTACCACAAAAGAGGGAAAGATGGTATTGTGTTGGTTTTCTTGGCAATAGTAAATTTGAATTTCCCCAGGGTAAAAGCGAAATTGTACCACTTTCTTCAATAATAGATAAAGAAAACAACGACCCATCTCTAAAACTTCCAAAGCAAGAAATAGAGCGTATTAATTTTCATTTTAAAAATGTAAACGGAAATCCTCGTGTCCAACATAAAAGTTCTCAGTATGAACCTCATACTAAGAAGGGGCGTCATGGTGTATATTCTTTTCAGAAACCTGACGGATCTCTTAGATTTCATATTGGCGATTTTGCAAAAACACAAATTCAAGAATCTTTCTATTGCTGTCTTAACACCTATTCACCTACAATAATTTATAACAGAGTCCCTAAATTGTGGGATCTAGAAAGGAAATTATCTGTTAGAGAATCTAAACTTTTGCAGGGCTTTCCGGATAAATTCCATTTTCCCGTTTCAGATAACCAAGCATATCGGCAATTAGGAAATAGTGTTGCTTTACCTGTTGTTAGGGCTATTTCGAAATTAATTATAAATTCCTTATATGAAAATAAATAAAATACAAGTTTTAACTTCATTCAAAAGCCTCTCCTCAACTACATCAAATAAATTTTGGGGAGCTTTAGCAATTATAAGTTCTATTGAAGAAAAAATTAAACCAAATAAAACTTATACGGTAGAAAGCAGTAAAATAATGCTTTTCTTAGATCGTCTATTTAATTTGAATGACAATCCAAATAACGACTACCACCTAAGCGATATTTATGTTAAATTCTCTTTAGATTGGAAGAATAAATTATCCAGTTTAACACTAACAGGTATCCCGAATTTAAAAGATGCATCAATTTTTTACAATAAATTCCAACAATTCGATGGTGAAAAGGTAAATTCATCTATACTCATTGCGAATTTCCTGGATGAATGTAAAATTTCATTAAATGAAATTTCTGATTTGTTTTCAAAAAGCACCGAATCTTATCTGCAAACAGAAGAATATTCACAACAAGAATTTATTGCAATATTAGAGCAAGATTTAAAAAAGAAGAAAAATGATAATTATCATTTATCATTTGAGTCACCCTTCTTTATTCAAAGCAGGCCAAGTGAACTGAAAAGGGCTCCATTTATACAAACTCTTTATTCAGGCGATAGAATAAAAGAATTAATGCTTTTATCTGATTCCAATCTTGAAGAACTATACCCGGCTGATACTATTCAAACTGATTCGCTAGATAAAAATGAAGTTTTACATTTGCTTGACTTCGTTACGGACCTTTTTGATTGCCATTTGCAGTTTGACAAGAATCTTATTATACGCTTCATCGCCTCACTTACTACTAAGCCTTTTGTAATACTTACTGGTCTTTCAGGCTCTGGGAAAACAAAACTAGCACAGGCTTTTGTGAAATGGATATGTAATTCAAATAGCACTTATAAAGGTTTTGGATTATTTATGCCAGGAGAGGAAATCAATTCTCAACGGGTCGTCTATAAAGTTACTAAGTCAGATATAAATTCTGTGACATTTGAGCAGGTTGATACGCAAACAAAGGTCACTTTACCATATGAGCTAATCTATGAATGGATTCAGGTTATCAGCGATAATAATTTTGACATTTCAACTCCAACACGGAGCATCAGAGAGTTAGTTGGAAACTCTACAAAATATTCAACTCAGCTGAATTCGTTTGAATCCCATTTAAAAGCTGCGGCTTTTGAATTGATTTCGAGAGAATATAACCCAGATAATACCACGTCTCAATACCTTATTGTTCCTGTTGGAGCAGACTGGACAAACCGAGAACCACTATTGGGTTATCCTAATGCCATAAACCCTAAGGAATACGTTAAACCCGACAGCGGTGTACTTGATTTGATACTGCAAGCAAATAACCAGCCTAACTATCCACACTTTCTAATTTTGGATGAAATGAACCTGAGCCACGTGGAACGTTATTTCGCAGACTTCTTAAGTGCAATTGAATCAAAGGAAGAAATTCCACTATATGCCAAAGGTTCCGTCGAGAACGGTGTTCCTTCAAAATTAAAAGTTCCTTCTAATCTCTTTATCATAGGAACGGTTAACATTGATGAAACCACCAATATGTTCAGTCCCAAAGTGCTAGATAGGGCCAATACTATTGAGTTTCGAGTTAAACAGGACGAAATGAAAACCTTCTTGGATGACATGAAATACATCAATATGGATGCCTTATCTGGGAAAGGTGCAGGGATGGCTAAAAGTTTTCTCGACATGTCAGCCAATAAATCATTTGATATCTCAGATAATGAAGCTATTAATACAGCATTAGTTCGCTTCTTTGGTGAGCTAAAAAAGGTTGGAGCAGAATTTGGATACCGAAGCGCATCGGATATTGGGCGGTTAATTAATCAGCTCAATGTTTTAGATAGCACTCTCACAAATAATCAAAAAATCGATATTGCTATCATGCAGAAGTTGCTTCCCAAGCTGCATGGCTCACGAAGAAAATTATGCCCGATATTGGAGACACTTGGCTCTTTCTGCATTTCTGATAATTTAAAAATTGTGAAAGATGTCTTTGAAAAAGAGGATTTTGATTTCAAGGCTCCAAATATTCTTTATCCCTTATCTCTTGAAAAAATAGCCCGTATGTATAAGGGAGCCCTTGATAATGGCTTTACAAGTTTTGCTGAAGCATAACAAATGAAGTCATTTACTTCTATAACAATCAATTTGGATTCCATTAAGGAAGGCTTGCTTCTATATATTGATTCCCGCAGTGATGATTCCCTGTTTGATGCGGAAGAAAATGCAGCAGAAAATAACGAAGCCCAATATCAATTGGTGGAAGGATGTTATTATGATTATAAATTAAGCGATTCAGCATTTCTCCTTGCTGACATAGGTGATAATATTGTTCAGCAGCACAAACGAAATCCAAACCTTGGCACCATTGCTCCTAATATTTTTGTTGGTACCCTTTCTATTCCAATATTAGACAAGACTACACTAGAAGAGCGAAGTACTATTGAGTTAGAAGTTCAATCCGTAAAATCCGGTTATCGCAACGATTACCGTGATATGCTGATACTGATTACTGAAAAATGTACCGATATATTGCTTCAGGCCAATTCTCCCGTTTCACAGCATTTTGAAATTGATTATGCAAACGATAGTCAAACCCTATATCAGAAATTTGCATTTATTAAATCGGTGATTGGAACAGATGAGTTTGAAGAGGCAATTCATAGAATAGTAACAGCTCCTGTTACCAAATGGACTGAAATCTCAGAAAGCAAAGACATTAGGAATGCTAAAAGATTTTCAAATGCAAACCTAAAAGAGATAATCAAGGGAGTAAACCGGACAGAATTACCTGAATCACACTTTTTGAAAAAATATGGCATTGGGTCCTTGCCAGAAAAAATTACGTCTATTCGCAAAGCCGATTCGGTTGATACCCCTGAAAATCGTTTTATTAAACATGCTTTAGAAAGTTTTTTGAAATTCTGTACCGATATCTACAACAAAGCAAAAGAGTTTGGACATCAAAAAATGATTCGCGAATCTGAGAAACTTGTTATTGAATTGGAAGGTCATTTACATCATTCAGTATTCAAAGAAATTTCAAGACCAACCACTTTAATCCTTAATAGTCCTGTTTTACAGAGAAAAGAAGGATATCGCGAAGTACTGCGTGTTTGGCTCATGTTCGACCTTGCTGCCAAATTAATCTGGACTGGAGGTGATGACATATATAAAGGTGGTAAAAAAGACATTGCCACATTGTATGAATATTGGTTGTTCTTCAAGTTGTTGGATTTATTAAAAGACACTTTTGAAATTGAACCCAAAGATATCGCTGATCTAATAAAGGAAACACCTGATGGATTGAATCTTCAAATTAAACAAGGGAAATTCACAGCCATTTGTGGAGTTTATAACACAGGAAGCAGAAAACTGAATATTCGCTTTAACTATAACCGCTCATTTAATGGAAAGAAAAACTACCCGAATTCCGGGAGTTGGACCACAACTTTAAGACCAGACTATTCCCTTTCATTCTGGCCATTTGGGATTACCGAAGAGGAAGCCGAGAAACAAGAGTTGATTGTACATATTCACTTCGATGCAAAATACAAAGTTGCCAACTTAACAGATTTACTACCCCAGAATTCAGAAAAGGAACTGGATCAAGAAAAAACAGAAAATCGTAAAGGCATATTCAAAAATGCTGACCTTCTGAAAATGCATGCATACAAGGATGCTATCAGGAGAACCGGAGGAGCTTATGTGTTGTATCCAGGTGATAAATCGGTAAATCAAAAAGGATTTCATGAAATTATTCCTGGCCTGGGGGCATTTCCGGTTAAACCATCCAAAACGGATAGTGGAATTGGAGAGCTTAAAGCTTTCATTCTCGAAATCATTGAGCATTTTATAAATCGTGCATCTCAAAGAGAGAAGTTTGCATTCAGAACCTATGATATTTATAAGACTCCACCTGATTCAGACAATGAAGTCAGAGAGCTGTTACCGGAGCCTTATAACTTAAACAGGGGCTTAATACCTGACGACACATTTGTTATAGTCGGCTATTCCTCATCACCGGAAAGGTTTAAATGGTATACCGAAAATGGTAAATATATTTTTAGAATGGATGAATCATTGGGTTCGTTAGAATTAAGCAATGAAGTAATAAACGCGAAATACCTTTTATTGAGAAAAAACGGGGAGGACGAAAGTTCCAATTTGTTTAAAATCATTAGTAAAGGTCCAAAAATTTATTCAACCAGCTTGCTAAAGGAACTTAAATATCCTCCATCCAAAAATCCAAAAGAATATTATCTGGCAATTGAAATTGAAAGGGTTATTGACATTGAGTTTAAAGATGTTGTGTGGAAACATGTTGGTCTAGATAAATATAAGTTTGTGCTTAAATCAAAAGGAAGTCCATTTTCAAAAATTGGAGCACCATTTACAGTTTCACTGGCAGAATTAATGAAAGTAGTTAAGAAATGAGTTAAATTTTCAAATGAGTCTAAAACTATCGTTGCGAAAGTAGTGAAGTCTGCCTCAGTTGTAAAAGCAAAACTCAGCTATTCATAAATTGTTTTCCTTATATTTAGTTCTTTACGAGTATGCTGGCAATATCATTCAGCACTGAAATTTCTCTCAATCATTCTATATGAAATAGCAATGCTTCCAATCTACGATGCCATAGCGTTTGTTGGTGTTGTGTCTGAAGGGGTCGGGCATAATCGGCCATGGATTCTATTGGTAAATACACCTGAAGGTGTCAAACAATATGTAGTAAAGCTTTTCACAACACAACAGGTTCAAAGGAATGTGTTAACAAGTGAGGTCATCTGTAATGTACTGGCTCGTGAGTTTGGACTTTCCGTACCTCCTGCCGCTTTGATTAATATTCCGGAAGAATTATCCCTTACAGTACCTCCCGAGCTTCAGCCTCAATTTGATATGGCTGATCCTCGGCCTAAATTTGGAACTGAAGTTTTGGTTTCCGCTCCTTCCTACATTCCTGGACTCCCCAAAACTCAGATCAACAAGCGAATTTCATTAGACACTTTATATGCCTTTGATAATCTGATCAAAAATGCCGATCGCGGACAGTTTAAAACAAACCTTCTGATGACACCGGATCTTGCCTATTTAATTGATCATGAGTTTGCCTTGCAAGAAGCCGACATCCAGCTTCCAAAACAGGGACTTCATCAGATCGACGATAAATTTCTACGGCAACATATCTTCTATCCTCTCCTAAGGAAGGGCTCTCGTCAAACCAAATCAGAATATTTTGGTGAGTTTTTTGAATGCCTTAGATTGCTAAACATTCACAACCTAACCCCTTATTTTCAACAACTTATACATATAGGGTGCTGCTCCAACCAACAGGAAATCACAAGGTGGCTAAACGAAATGAAGCGCAATTCCGTTACATTTGTAAATCAGCTAAGAGGGAGCCTTCAATGAATACTCATTTTACATATAGCGTGTTACAATACAGACACAGTATAGCGTCTGCTGAGTTGCTAAATGTGGCTATTCTCTTCTATTTTCAAGAGAGCGATCAATTTGAGTTTAGTGTTGGCAATATTCATCGCATTAAGACAGTGTATCCTGATCTAAACTTTTCCCTGTTTAATGCATATGTAAAGGCGATCAAAACCAAATCAAATACGCATGTAAACGCATTCTCAAGCAATGCAAATAAAAGTGACTTTGCCAAATACGTGCATCAATATATTTTACCTGAGGATGCTGCTGGTTTTGTATTTGACACCCCGAAGCAAGTAAAAAATGTTTTTGCTTCACCTGCTGAAGCGATTGATTCGTATGCTAAACTACTCTTGCCGGATTTTAATCCCGGTAAATCAGGAGCCACTAAACATAATGAGAGTTATATCCTCAAAACATTTACTACCTCGTTATTTCTTGGGCATAGTTACCTTGAGGAAAAGTTTACTAAAAATGTTGTTGTTCATACAAAGAATCTGAAACTCAATTTTGATCTTTCGTGGCAGAATGGTACACATAATCTAATAAAACCTATAAGCTTTGATCTTCAGGATGAACTTAGCATCCAAGCGAAGGCCGCAACTTTTGTTGGATATCTAACGCAACTTGAATCGTATGCACAAACAAATAACGTGCGTTTTGATTTTTTGATTTCAAAACCTCAGAGTACAAAATTTACGAATAGCTATGAAAACGCTATTGAGTTATTAAATTGGAATCATAATCCTTTTAAACAAATCATTACAGAAGAAAAATGGGATGACTATTCATCTAAAACATTAAAGGCTCTTTTACCTAAAATTTAAACACGACTTTTCTACTCTGATTAGCCTTGACAACCTGATGCGATTTGTTCTTGTGATGAAGAAGAAAATTACTTCCCCTCCCCAAACTTCGTAATAGCCTTTCCGATCCTTAACGTCGCTTCATCCGCAGCCTGTTCCAGTGCAGCATCTACCTTGTCGCTCAGGCGGTCGATTTCGTTGTTGACTTCATTGACATAGGCGGAGAGGATGTAGGCGCCGTCCTTGATGTCATCGATGGCCAGTTCTCCTTTCTTATAGAGTTTGCGGCGGGTCTTGATGCCTTTGTCGGGTGCGAGTACTAAGCCTAATAGTGCGCCGGCGGATGCGCCGATGAGGAAGCCGAGGATGATGTCTGATTTTTTCATTTGTTGATAAGTTGATGGGTTGATGAGTTTATTGGTTGATACGGGGCTTATAAGCTTATAGGCTTATGGCTTATGGGCTTACTTGTGCTGAGCGAAGTCGAAGCATGAGCTTATTTGTTGATGAGTTTATGGGTTGAGTTTAGGAGCTTAGAGGCTTAGGAGGTTAGGAGGTTACATTGGATGCTTTTATTTTCTTCGCCTGACAATAACATGTGTTACATGCGCAATCAATCACCCCTCTATTTTGCAGTATCATCTTCGTATGTATGTTTATTCGTTAAGAGAGGGGCGGGGGGTGAGTTGTAGTGGAAGCATGATTTGGGAGGCTTATGTGCTTATGGCTTATGAAAGGCTTATATGCTTAGAGGGTTAGGAGGTTAGAGGGTTAGGTGATTTTTACGTTGTTTGGTGATTTGTAGATAGAAACAGCGTTTAGGGGGATTAGTTTATGGGCCTAACAGGCCAAATGTTCAACAGATGGCACGAAAGGGCACTTGCATATCAATTGCAATCTCCCTAACTTCACCTAATGACAAACACTTCATTGAAAATGGAGATCAATTCCCTGCCTAAAGAACTTCGCGACGAAGTAGCAGGTTTCATAGCTAAGTT
>Ga0154020_10008986_pt1 | contig 11551 bp, 10 predicted proteins | sample Klosneuvirus_201_FD_109709 | JGI IMG/M metagenome (GOLD analysis project Ga0154020, IMG submission 109709) | Active sludge microbial communities from wastewater, Klosterneuburg, Austria - Klosneuvirus_20160825_MG | ecosystem: Engineered > WWTP > Aerobic digester > Activated sludge | place... | reverse complement strand
CGAGGACGATGACGAATCGGACGACGACGTCGACGAGGACGACCCCGATCCGCCGTACAAGCCCACGCGCAATGGCCCCGGCTTTCGCGCGCTGTTCCGCCTCGCGCACGCGATCGAGCCCGCCGTCACCGTCGAGCAGCTCGAAGCCCTGCCGTGTCTCGATCTGTTCTTCCTCGATCTCGTGCATCACCTGACGGTGCAAGCGGCCGTCGCCGCTGACTCTCCCGGCGGGCTCACATGTCCGACCTGCGCGACGAAGTTCTTGCCCGTCGCGGTGCGGCCCGGCGAGCGGGTGATGCCATGAACGCCGGCCTCGCTCGCCACCTCGACGTCACGATCCCGACGCCCACGGGCGGACGTCGCTTCCGATTGAAGATCCCGCCGATCCTTCACGTCTCCGGGCTCCTCCGCGACGACGGCCTTCCTTACGACGAGAAGCGCAGCTGGCGTGCGGTCGACCTTGTCGTGTGGACGTTCGTCGACCAGATCGACGACGAACCCCTCTCGGTCGATACCGTCGACGCGCTCGTCGCGGACCGCACCGTCATCGCGGAGCTCCTCGCGCACGTGCGCGACCTCATCGATACGTTCCGGGAGCGCGGGAAGGTCTACGCCCTGTGCCCTGGCTGTCGGACCTGGGAGCCCGAGATCACGTTCACCTCGTATGCGCTGATCGTCAAGGACGGGATCCCGTCGTCGTTTCGGGGGCCGTACCTCGCGCCGACGACCCTCGCGTCGGAGACGCTCCTCGCGGACGGGCCGCGTCTCGTCGCCCTCCCACGGGCAGCACGTATCCGGTTCGAGCTACCTAGCAAGTTCCTCGATCTTCCGGCACCGATCGACGGGGGCGTCCTCGGCCTTGTCGCCTATCAAGACGGCGAAGACGGAAACGAGGACGATGACGAATCGGACGACGACGTCGACGAGGACGACCCCGATCCGCCGTACAAGCCCACGCGCAATGGCCCCGGCTATCGCGCGCTGATCCGCCTCGCGCACGCGATCGAGCCCGCCGTCACCGTCGAGCAGCTCGAAGCGCTGCCGTGCCTCGATCTGTTCTTCCTCGATCTCGTGCACCACCTGACCGTGCAAGCGGCCGTTGCCGCCGACAGGCCCGGCGCTCTCACGTGTCCGACATGCGCGACGAAGTTCCTGCCAGTCGCCTCGCGACCTGGCGAGCGAGTGATCTCATGACACCCGACCTTGTTGCTGCGCTCGATCTCGAGCTTCCATCCTCGACGGGCTTGCGCCGCGTCGAGCTGCGGATTCCCTCGGTTCTGCGAACCTCCCGAAAGCTTCTCGACGACGGGTTGCCGGAGAACGAGGCGCGGAGTTGGTCGCGAGTGCCTGGACTCGTGTTCGAGCTTCTCGATCGCATCGACGGCAAGCGGCCTTCGAATCCCGAGGTCGATGCCCTCGCCGCGGATCGCACGTTTGTCGGTCCGCTCCTCGCTCACGCTCGTGATCTGTTCGACACGTTCCGCGAACGCGGAAAGGTCTATGCGCTCTGCCCGGGGTGTCGGACCTGGGAGCCCGAGATCACGTTCACCGCGTATGCATTGATCGTCAAAGGCGGCATCCCCTCGTCATTCCGGGGACCGTACCTCGCGCCCACGACGCTCGCGTCGAAGACACTTCTGGCCGAGGGGAATCGTCCGGTTTCGTTACCCCGTGCCGCGCGGATCCGCTTCGAGCTCCCGAGCAAGTTCCTGGGGCTGTCCGCGCCGATCGAAGGTGGCATCTTGGGGCCCGTCATCCATCAAGAAGGCGAGGACGGCTGGGAGGTGGATTTGTTCGACGACGACGACGACGACGACGAGGGCGAAGACGACGAGCTCGACGAGGACGATCCCGATCCGCCGTACAAGCCCACGCGCAATGGTCCCGGCTACCGTGCGTTGTTCCGCCTCTCGCACGCGATCGAGCCCGCCGTCACCGTCGAGCAGCTCGAAGCCCTGCCGTGCCTCGATCTGTTCTTCCTCGATCTCGTGCACCACCTGACCGTGCAAGCGGCCGTCGCCGCCGACACGCCCGGCACACTGACGTGTCCGACGTGCGCGACAAAGTTCCTGCCGATCGCGGCGCGGCCCGGCGAGCGGGTGCCGCAAATTGCGCCAGGTGTGGCGTGACGAGCGACGAGCGGCTCTCGTAACGTGACCGGAACATCAGGGGGGATAGAGACGTGAACGCGATGGACTTCAACAAGGCCGAGCTCGCAGCGGGTCGCCTGACGGCGGCGCACATCACGGTCCTCGTGCGCGAGTTCCAGAAGGCGAAGGGGTTCTCGGGCAGCGCGCTCGACGGCAAGGCCGGCTCGGACACGCGCACCGAGATCGAAAAGCTGTTCGATACGCCTGCCCCCGTTTCGTCGCCCCCGACCGATGGCCGGACGCCGTGCGCGGCGGACGAAGCGCTGCAGCGCGCGCTGTCGATCGTCGACCAGGGCGGCATGTACGTGTACGGCACCGGCGACTACAAGCCGAAGAACGGCGTCGATCTTCCGTGGACTCCGAAGGACAAGAAGACCGGATCGGATTGCGCGGGCTTCGCGATCTGCTGGGCGTACAAGCTCAAGCGGCATCGTCCCGGCTTCAACAAAGGGTCGTGGGCCACCGTCGCCGACGACATCAACTGCAACTCGGCGATCGAAGACGCGCAGCACAAGAAGGAGCTGTTCCGTCTGGTCGGTAGTGACGAGAAGCCGGAGCTCGGTGACCTCGTCGTGTGGCCGACGTTCACGCCGAAAGGCGCGACGAAGGAGCACATCGGTCACGTCGGCATGGTGATGGGCACCGATCGCGTCAACTGGTCACCAGGATGGCGCGCGTGGGGCGAGCTCGACATCGTCGACTGTCACGGACCGACGGGACGCGAGCCCGGAATCTTGACCGGCACGGGCGCGAAGTGGGCGGCGCACGACAAGAAGTACAAGGACGAGCCCGCGAAGAACCAGTGCGTGTTGTTGCGCCTGAACGCGGTGCGCGGCCCGAGCCGGAGCCCGAAACCGACGAAGGCGCCGCCGAAGCCACCGGCGAAGAAGCCGAAGAAGTCGAAGAAGAGCCGCTGAAGCGCGCGCGAACGCGCTGATCGAACGCGTTGAACGAACGCGAGCCGTGCGGGTACTGCACCCCATGAAGCTCGGAATCGTCTGTTTTGCCGCACTCGTCGGATGTGTCGAAGAACTACCGGCCCTGGACAACGACACCTCGCTGCTCGGCGATGTCGGGCGCGCGAAGTTCGAGACCGCGTTCCCGCACACCAACGGGCGCTCGTGCGCGACCTGTCACATCCTCGAGGACCACGCGATCCTGAGTCCGGAGCACGTCGCGAGCCTGCCGCCGACGGATCCGTTGTTTCACCCGATCGACGCGGACGATCCGGACGCGGCGACGCTCACGTTCGCGCATCTCGCGAAGGGATTGATCCGCGTCACGCTGCCGCTGCCGCCGACCATGGATGTCATCGACGACGAGGGCAACGTCGTCACGCGCGCCGATCGCAGCATCGACGTGTGGCGCGGCGTGCCGACGATCGAGAACGTCGCGTTCACCGGGCCGTATCAGCTCGACGGCCGCATCGCGAACCTGCGCGACCAGGCCCAGGCGGCGGTCACCGCGCACAGCCAGGGCGGGACGATTCCCAATGGCCAGCTCGATCAGATCGTGCGATTCGAGAAGGGCACGTTCTCGTCGGCGCGCGCGCAGTTCGTCGCCGCGTTCGCGCAGCTCGGGGTTCCGCCGGCGAGGATCCCGATGCCCGAGGACTTCATCTCGCTCACGCGCGCCGAGCGTCGCGGTCGCAAGGTGTTCGACAAGGCGTGCGCCGCGTGTCATGGCGGAGGCACGACGAACGCGATCGTGAATCGCGCGGTGCACGACTCGTTGTTCTTCGCGCTGAACCCCGATGGCACGGTGATCTACGACCTCGTCGACGGCCAAGCGAAGCCGCGCCTCGTGCCGCGTCCGAACGACGAGTTCCTCAACATCGGGTTCTCGCTGCTCAGCGGCTACGGTCAGATCGGTGCGCTGCCGATGGCGAACGCCGACGTCGAGCTCCCGCGCTATCGCTTCCGGTTCTACGCGGACGGATCGCGCACCACGCGCGTCGTCGATCTCCCGCCGATCCCCCGCGACGCCGACGGCAACCGCGTCGATCCACCAAACCTCAACACTCCGATCGATGCAACCGGACGGCCGATCGTCGGCCCCAGCCTCGCGCCCGAGTGGTTCAGCTCGGATCCCGGACGAGCGATCGTGACGGGAGATCCCGTGGACTTCGAAGCGTTCGACGTTCCGCAGCTCCGCGGTGTCGCCCGGACCGCGCCGTACATGCACGACAACAGTCACGCCACGCTTCGCGATGTCGTCGATTCGTACAGTCGGTTCGTTGTCTCGTTCCTGCCGCTCGGACTCCCGCTGCAGTACCAGGACTCGCCCGACAGCCCGTTCGGAGAGGCGCTCACCGTCGACGAGAAGCTCGACCTGATCGCGTTCCTCGAACGCCTCTAGTTTCGCGAGAGCGTGACGTCGGCGAGCGCGCCGTGCAGACCGGTGATATCGCGTGCGCCGAGCGCGAGATCCGCGTCGACGATCGAGAGCTGCATCGGCACGTCGGGGGCCGCGACGCTGCGGACCACGGCTTCGATCGGCTTCGCGCGACCCGCGATGATCGCGCTGACCTTCGTGCCCTTCGCGATCGCCGTGCGCTGTTCGACCGGCAACGCGAACCGCAGCTGGAGCTGCTTCGTGCTCGACACGCGCATGATCCGCATCCCTCGCTTGGTGGTCGCGCCCGGCGATGTCTGGATCGCCGACACGATGCCGCCGACGGGCGCGACGATCGTCATCGCGGCCAACCTCTTCTCGATCGCCGTGCGCGCCTTCGACCGCTTCGGCAGCTTCGCCGCCATCGCTCGCTCCGCCGGATCGTCGAGGATCGCGATCACCTGCCCCGCATCGACCATGTCACCGGGTGCCACGCGCAGCTCCTTGATCACGCCATCACCGGTCGCCGTCACCACCTGCGACGAGCGCGAAGTGACGACACCGTGAAACGTCGGCGGCGACAGAGCAGGACGCGGGTTCGCGGCGATCTCGATCGGCGCGGGCACCATCGGAGGCGCCATCTTCTCCTGCGAACACGCACCGAATGCACCGAGTACGACAACGAGGCCGACGATCTTCATTGCTCGCCTCCGAGCATGGTGGACAGGAAGCTGCGGGTCCCGACCTCGATCTCGGCGAGACCTGCTTGGCCATCGCCGAGATCGTAGGTCCGTCCGCCGGACTGAAACGACGTCGACGAGAGCCGCGCCTTCACGCGCACGAACGACTCGCTCGGCTCGACCTCGGTGACCGCGACACGGATCCGGTCGTAGCCGGGGATCGACATCTCGAGCGTCATCCCCGGCTCGATGCGATCGCCGTCCGAGCTCGGCATGAACGCCATCGCCGTGGGCTCGCCACCGTCGGGAACGATCGTCGCGACGAAGCCGCCCTCTTCGATGTCGTCATCGCCGCGCAGCGTGCGGACGACACCGTCGATCGACGCATACACCGTTCGATCGGCGACGCGGTCCTTTGCTCCATCGCGTTTGCTGGCCGCGTTCGCGAGGAGAGCGCGCGTCGCGGAGTCCTCGGGATTCGAGAGGTATGCCCCCAACGCCGCGCGATATCCCGTGTCGGCCTGCGCGAAGGCGTGCAGCTCGTCGGTCGCATCGAAGCGGACGATGGCTTCGCCCGCGTGAACGCGCTGATTCGCGACGACGAGTCGCTCGACGACGCGGCCGCCAGTCGTGGCGACGACGTTCGTGACCGGCATGCGCACGACGACACGGCCGCGCGAGTAGCTCGGCACCTGGATCAACGCCGCGGAGATGATCAGGCCGAGGCTGATCGAGAGCAGCGCGCCGAGGGCGAGCAACGGCCACTTCCGGGAGCGACGACGCGGCTGCGCGATCGCGATCCCGCTCGTGCGCGCCTGGACGGCGGCGGCCACGCGCAGGTTCGCTTCGTGGTCGGCGATGAAGTGCTCGAGCACGCCGAGGCGGCTCGCGATCGCACCGATCGTCGGCCCGAGATGCGCTTCGAGCTGCGGAGCCGAGGGACCGCGCCACGCGACGATCGCGGAGGTGCGCGCGAGCGACGTGGGCGCGGCGAACCCTCGGCCATCTGGACTCATGATGATGCGGCGTTCATTCGCCGCTGCTCGGATCGCCTCGACACCGGCGACGCCGACGGCGGCGTGAAGATCTTCCGCGATGGGGGACCACGGTTGATTTCGCGCATCGAACAGCACCAGCACCGCGCGGCCACCGAGGAGCTCGCCGAGCCCTGTCTGCAGCACTGCGATCGCATCCGTCAGGTCGCGCTGGAGGTAGACGCGCCTGAGAAGTGCATCGGCGGGCTCCGTCGGGGAGGTTGGCGTTGCGGTACTCGTGCTGTTCGTCGTCGACGCCGCCGGGCCTGGCACGGAGCTGCGCGGCCGAACGGGCCGCATGAACGAGGCCGGCGACCGTGCAATCGTCGTCGGCCTCATGTGTGCCGGGAGCTCGATGATGCGCGTCGGGTCCGGTACCTGGTGTGGCGACGAGTGCATGACTCCACTCTGCCCACGGCGCCGCGCGCGGCCGACGACACCTCGACTACATGCGCGATGTCGTCGCTAAAACCGAGTCGCGTAGCCGACTTGCGCCCCGCCGGGCGTCGGCGTGACCACCACGCTGCTGGGCTCCGTCACGAGCGCTACGAGCGTGACCACCGCGAGCGCGCCCGCGACGACGAACAGACCATCGGTGACGTACACGCGCGTCCGCCAGCTCTGCCGTGCGGCTTCGGCTTCGTCGAACGTGTGGCCGTTGCTGTTCGCGATGATGCCATCGAGGTTGTTCTTCGCGGTCGACGCGAAGACGTACGCGATCGTCCCCGCGGCCGCGAACGTCCCGCTCGCGATGCCCCACACGATCGGCCGCCGGTACCAGTCCAGACGGCCCCGCGTGGCGAGCTCGGGCGGATCCGTTCGCGGCGACACCGGATCGGGCACCGCGAGCTCGCGCACGGTGTTGCCCCACACGTCGCGCAGCACGAGCGTGCCGCTCTGGACCGCGAGCGTGACCTTGTGGCCAGCGGGAACGACGAGGCTCTTGCTGTCGGCGCCCTGCCCGGCGATCGACGACACGATCGCGATCGGATCGTTCTCGATCGTGACGACGGCGAGATCCGCATCGCGCGTGATCGCGACACGCAGCGGGCCTCTTCCGTCGATGAACGCGCGCGCCTTCGCGAGTGCTGCGCGGAATTTCGGCGCGCTCCCCTCGGGGACGTCGATCGTTCGCGACACCACGACCGCGTGGCGAAAGCTGACATCGGAGGCAGGATCGCCGAGCACGAGCTCGACCATTCCTTCGAGCAGATGTGCTCGCGCGAGATCGTCGGATGCGAGCTCGCCCGAGCGCAGCGTCGCGCGCAGGTGATCGCGCGCTTCCTCGAACTTGTTGTCATCGATCGCTCCGCGCGCACGTGCGAGGCCCGCGTGTTCGGCGTGGGCCGACGAGCCGAGCAACGCGGCGATCGCGATCGAAACGAGCCAGCGGCTCACCAGGTGAGCGTACCCGAGTTCAGCTCCTGGCCCGCATCGATCCGGATCGTGAACGTCTTCACCTTGCCATCGCCGCGCACCGCACGCACCGCGTGCGATCCGCTCGCCAGCTCGACGCGATACAGCGGCGTGTCGCCCTTGCTGCGTCCGTCGACAAAGATCGTCGCGTACGGACGACTGTTGAGCGTCCAGAACCCGTTCTCTCTCGCAGGAGGATCGCGCCGCGGTTTGGTCTTGGGCGTTTCACCGGTGGGCCGTGCAGCTGCATCGATCGGGAGCTCCACGCCGGCGTCGGCGATCGCCGCGGGCTGGACGAGCGCTGCATCGGGCTCGATGATCGGCTGCACCGTGACCGCGGAGTCGACGAACGACTCCGGCTGGAGCACCGCCGCCGCGTCGATCGCCAGGGCCTGCTGCTCGGGGACATCGGAGCCGCCGCGCGCGAGGAGATAGACCAGCACGACGATCATCACGCCGAGCGCGACGATGCCCGCCATCATCCAGCGCGGTCGCCCGATCGGCAGCGGCGTCTCGACGCGCGGATTCGGCACCGGCCATCCACCCTGCGCCGCGGTCATCCGCACGTCCCCTCGACGCGCGGTGACGTTCTCGCTGATATCGGGCACCGAGTCCGCGCGCGGTTCCTTGATCGTGTCCGGAATCGGCGGCGGCTCCGCGCGCGGCGGCATGGACATCGCGGTCATCTCGCCCGACATGCTCGCGAGCAGCGGATCGACCGGCGCTACTGGCGTGTCGAGCTCCGTGTGATCGTCGGCGGCGTCGACGTCGTCGTCTTCGTCGTCGTCCGAGGGCGCGCTGTCGGCGGGCCCGATCTTCGTCTCGGTGAGCGAGCGCTTCACCTCCGCGCGCTGCGTGGTCGGATCCTCGTCCTCGCTCGGCCGGAAGCGTTGCACCACGCTCGCGAGGCGGCGGTTCAGCGTATCGAGCTGTTCGGAGAATCGGCCCACGAGCAGCGCCGCGAGCTCGCCCGGCGAGCACGGCCCACCGAACGGCTCGACCGCGGTGCGCAGCCGCGCCGCGAACTCCTGCGCCGAGGCGCACCGATCGTCGCGCTCGCGTTGGAGGGCCGAGAGGATCACGGGCTCGAGCACCTTCAGATCGCCGCTCGGAATCGCCGGAATCGGCTCCTCGGTGACCGCCTTCCAGATCTGGTAATCGGACGCGCGCTCGAACAGCAAGCGACCCGTCACCGCTTCCCACGCGCACGCCCCGAGCGAGAACACGTCGGCTCGACGGTCCACGGGCTCGCCGCGGATCTGCTCGGGCGCCATGTACGGCAGCTTGCCCTTGATGATGCCCGTGCGCGTCGACCGTCCCTCGGTGAGCACCTTGGACACGCCGAAATCGAGCAGCTTCACCACGCCGGACTTCTGCACGAACAGATTCGCGGGCGAGACATCGCGATGCACGACGGGCATCTGCGTTCCGTCGACATCGGCGAAGTCATGCGCGTACGCGAGCCCCGCACACGCCTGCACGAGCACGCCCGTGATGATGCGCGCGCAGATCATCTGATCCTCGCGCGGCAGACGATCGACGATGTCCGACCACGACAGTCCCTGCAGGAACTCCATCGCGAGGAACAGCCCGCCCTTCGCCTCGCCGAGCTCGTACACCGTGCAGACGTTCGGATGATTCAGGCGCGCGGCGATGCGACCTTCGTTCTCGAACATCGCGACGAACTGCGGATCCTCGTTGAGGTGCGGGAGCATCCGCTTGATCGCGACGAGCTTCTCGAACCCGCCCGCGCCGACGAGCTTGGCGAGGTAGAGCTCTGCCATGCCTCCGTGGCCGAGCTTCGCGACGATGCGATAGCGCCCCAGATCCTCGTCGCGCGGCTGGAACGCGAGTGCCACTACAAGAACAGTACCTCGCACGTCGGGGCAAGTGCGAGTCGCGTTGCGCCGCCGCCGGGCGAGCGTTGCAAGAGGCGCGGACCGGGCAACCCCGCGGCCAGCAAGTCTCGTCGGCAGCGCGTGATGTGCACGTTGATCTCCGATCTGATCACGTTCGGATTTCGCGGCCACACGATCGGCCGCAGGACATCGTCGGGGATGAAGTCTCCGGCGGCGTAATCCGACGGCGGCTTGAGCAGCGCGGTGATGAGATCCAAGCGGCGATCCGCGAGATACACCGCGTGATCGCCGGTCGGCAGCGTGAACACGACGCGGCCGCCGCGCGGCAGCATCTCGACGACGATCTTCGACGGCAGCGCATGGATCGACGTGGTGATCGTCGTGTGCGCGCGATCGCCGCCGCGGGTGATCTCGATCGTGCCGAGCTCGCCGTAGCCGATCGCATCGCCGACGTCGATCGGCTCGAGGCTTCCGGGTTCGAGTGCCTGCCCGTTCAACACGCCGTGCTCGTCGTTCGGCTCGACGAACAACTCGCCCTGCGCGACGTGCAAGCGCAACGCGCTCGGCGGCCATCGATCGAGGATCAGATCATCGCTCTGCCCGCTGCCGATCACGAACGGTGTGTGCGTGACGCCGTAGCTCGCACCGCGGAGCACGAGCTGGAACGTCGCCGCGGATGGCTTTGCTTCCGTTGCTTCGATCACCGCGATCAACACGAGCGTCGCGACTTTGATCTCGTCGCCGTTCGAGAGAGCCATCGGGCGATCGCACGGTTTGCCGTTGAGCGTGACCGGCAGCTTGCCGAGCGGAACGAGCTCGCAACCCTCGACGCCGACGCGCACGAGTGCGTGCTGCCGGCTCACGGACGGATCGGCGACGACGATGTCGCAATCCTGCTGGCGACCGATGACGACCCCGCGCCCGCCAACGCGCCGCGACGCGCCATCGCGGGTCGTCAGCGTGCAGCGGAACCGGCTGTCGTCCATCGTGAAGATTCTACGCGAAGGTGGGGTGGTAGTTGGTTGCGCGAGCTTGCGAGCGCATAATCGTCACGTGACGTCGTCGCAGATCGCGATGTTCGCGCTGGCGCTGGCGGGTTGCTACGAGGAGCCCGACTACAGCGACACGCGGTTTCGGTGCGGCGAAGGTGGTCGTTGTCCGAGCGGGTACACGTGTCTGCTCGGTGTGTGCGAACGCGGCAGCTCCATAGACGGAGCGATGGTCCAAGGGATCCTGTGCAACGGCACGCGCTGCGATGTCGGCGACGTGTGCTGCGTGTATCTCGGAACGGCGACGTGCCGGCCGCCGGGACAAGGTCCGTGCGCGCGCACCGCGACGTGTGATGCATCGAGCGCGACATGCGGCGCTCTCGAGGTGTGCTGCCAGACGCCATCGGGCGCCGACTGCCAATCGTACGTGACCTGCCTCGGCACCTACGTGTGCGAAGGCGTGGATGACGTCGATTGCTTGGACACGTGCTGCCCGACGTCCGACGGCCCGTGGGGCGTGTGCGGCTCCTGCTGAGCGTCGTTGTTCATGCTCGTACGGTAGGAGATGTCGCCACGGCACGCCGACGACACGTCGACTACATCGCTCTAGAACGGATCGTGGTGTCGCTTGGCTGCGAAGATCTCGGCGACCACGGCGAAGTGATCCGAAGGCCACACGTCGCCGGTCGGCTGGTCGAGCGCGAGCGACGCGGAGAGCGGCTCGCCGCACAGGTGCTTTCCCGGGCCGCGCACGTAGACGTAGTCGATGCGGCGCGAATGCTCGCGCGACCGTAGCGCGTACGCGTTGCGCCGGTCGTACGTGAACCCGCCTGCGGGATCGTTGCCGGTCGTGGTCCACGCGTCGGCGAAGTACACGCTCTTGCCGCCGAGCGCCGTCAGGCCGCGAAGGAACCGCATCTCGTCGGAGTCTGGATCCGCGTTGAGATCACCGAGGATCACGGGCGGCGCTTCGTCGATCGGCGCGAGCGCGGCGACGTGATCCGTCAGCGCACGCACTTGCTCGCAGCGCGCGTGCCCCATGTGGGCTTGCCACGTCAGGTGCGTGACGAACACGGGCATCGGCCCGTG
>Ga0154020_10008984_pt1 | contig 11551 bp, 10 predicted proteins | sample Klosneuvirus_201_FD_109709 | JGI IMG/M metagenome (GOLD analysis project Ga0154020, IMG submission 109709) | Active sludge microbial communities from wastewater, Klosterneuburg, Austria - Klosneuvirus_20160825_MG | ecosystem: Engineered > WWTP > Aerobic digester > Activated sludge | place... | reverse complement strand
CCTGAAAACGTTGCGTGAACGATGGCCTGACGTTCGGGAGCTGGCGGACGTGCCGGGTATCAATCCCAACCTCTTCCTGCACCAACTCTCCGCTGCCTCAGGAGAGGCCATCGCCTTTGTCGCGGACGTTGGCCAACACCAGATGTGGGCCGCACAATCGCTGGACCTGGCGTCGCACCAACGCTTCATTACCTCAGGCGGCATGGGGGCAATGGGATTCGCGCTGCCGGCGGCGATCGGTGTATGTCTGGGGGCAGGACGCAGGCCGGTCGTGGTGGTTGCGGGTGACGGCGGCTTTCAGCTAAACATCCAGGAGCTGCAAAGCGTGGTCCGGAACCGGCTGCCGCTCAAACTGGTCGTGATCAACAATGGTTGCCACGGCATGGTTCGCCAGTTCCAGGACTCCTACTTCAAGGGACGCGTTCAATCAACGGTGTGGGGCTATTCAGCGCCGTCGTTCACGGCAGTCGCCAAGGCCTATGGCATCCCCGCGCTGCGCGTGGAGGAACCGGGCGGGCTCCCCGAGGCCCTTGCGGCATGTTGGGCCCAGCCCGACGGGCCCTTTCTGTTGGAGGTCATGGTGGCCGGTTCCGCCAACGCGTACCCGAAGATGGCGTTTGGACGGCCGATCTCGGAAATGGAACCGTTTGCCAAGCCTTTGGAGATGGAGGGAACCTGACATGAGGCGACGCCCTTCCCTCTCGGAGAACTCACCGGCTGGCGCGGTCGGGAGTAAGATGACCCGCCCGCTCGCGTTCGAGGCGGCGCGCCCACTTTACGCGGCGGTGATCGTTTTTGGGCTCCTGTTTACTGCCTATGCGAGGCTTTCGAGCGCGAATGTGGCCTACCTTTCATGGTTCGCCCACGTGCCGATGATTGAACGTGCGTTCGCTGGCACGCTCGAATGGACGGACCTGGTGCAGCGTTACGGCGAGCATGGTCTCTTCGGGTACAATGCGCTGTTGTTGATCAACCTCAAGTTCCTCGACTTGAACGTGCTCTTCGATGCTTACCTCAACGCGGGGGTGGTGGCTGCAGTGGGTGTGATCGTTGCCCGGACGTATCTCCGGACGTTACCGCCGGGAGTTTCTGAAAAGGCAGCCGTTTTCCTTTTTCTCCCGGTGGCACTGGCGCTGTTCACGGTCACTCAGGGATCGAGCGGGGCCATGGAAACGCAGGTGCGCATCGGGACGCTGGGTACGCTGCTGATCGCGGTCAATATCGACCGCGTGCTGTGCGATCCCCGGGCTAAGGCCGGAGCACCCGCCATGCTCGCGTTGGCCGCGCTCGTGCTCGGCGGCGTAATTGTCTTCGGAACTCTCTACTCGTTCGCGTGGTTTCCGGCGCTTTGGCTGATGCTCGGCTGGACGGCGTGGAAGGATCGGCGGACGCGTGCCTTTGCCGCGATGACTGCATTGACCCTGGTGGGCGCCATTCCTGCGTATCTGATCTTCTACGATGTCACTCTCGCATTTGGCGGAAGCGACGGTGGGTTAGTCGACCGGGCGGGTTACATCTTTCTCTCGCTCCTGGGTTCGCTCAGCAGTGCGACGCTCACCCGTAGTTTTTGGGAGAACGACCCGACGCTCTCGCTTCGCTGGCTCCTGCTTAACGGATCTTTTGTCGCGGTGGCTTACGGAACCAGCCTGGTGTTTGCATGGCGGAGCCGAATGATCGACCGGACCTGGCTGCCGATTCTGATGATCGCGTCGAGTTTGGGGGTGGCATTGATGGTCGCGCTCGGTCGCGCCGGACACATGGACTGGAGCGGTGGAACCAACTACTGGTATGCGGTGCACACGAAGTTTGGGCTCGCGGGTTGTCTGTGGATCTTCGCTGACGCGCTGGGAACGGTTCAAAGTAGGCAGATCAAGCGGGTTCATGCGCGGGCCGCTTGCGCCGGCGGAGCGGCACTCGTTCTCTGCCTTTTGATTTCTAACGCCGTGGACTGGCGCAGGGCACCCCATGTGAGACGTTATTTCGAATCGATGGTGCCTTATGCGTATTCAAGTCAGCCGATGCCGGTTAATGACCGGGGCGAGACGCCCTTTCATGCGGCACCCGGAGAAACACAGGTGGCAATGGACGTGTTTCGCCGACACCGCTTGACGTTTTTTGCGGACACACCCGTAGGAGATGACACCGCAGCGCCAGTTCCCACCGTGTTGGCGGGAGGCGAGCTCAGCCCGTCTGCGCGCCTAGGCCCAGGTTGGCACACGCCGGAGGGTCGTCAGCGTTGGGTCAGCCGGAAGGCCGAGATCAGCTTCGTGACTGGACGGGAAGGTACGGTCGCAGTGGAGGGTTTTGTCCCTCCTTTTCTTGCACCCAATCGACTCGTTTTCTCCGTCAACGGCACCGAGCGCAAAGCGCTGGCGGTCAAGGAGGGCGCCTTCCTGAGCGAATGGACGGGGGAGGCGGGAGAACGAGTGGCCCTGTCGATCGAGTGCGAGCGCCATATCGTGCCGGCGGCGACCGGGCTCGGAGCGGACCAGCGTGAACTGGCGGCCATCATAACGCGTATCACGACGCGATGAACGCAACGCTTCCGCACCTCAAATCGGCCAGGCTGGCGCCCCATTTCGCGGGCGTGCCAGTGGAACGCTGGTTTGGCGGCGCCCTCTTCGGCCTGGCCTTGATGCTGGTACTTGGGTGGTTCTGGAGCCTGCCACTCCATCTGGATACGTTTGCGGAGGACGACCTGATGCTGCATCGCGGACAGGTCACAGGTACACTGTCCTCCAGCGTGTGGCAGGCCTTGACGGAGACGGTGGCGGAAAAGTACCGCCCCGTTGCTTCGCTGCTCTTTCTGGCGACCTATCGCGTGCTGGGTGACGACTTTCGAGCATTGGTCATGCTGAATGCGTTTTCCTACGCGGCCCTATGCGCCGGCCTGGGTTATGCGCTTCGCCGCTGGACCGGGGTGAGCGTGCCGGCCGCGATTGCAGTAGTGGCCGCAGCGGCGTTGTCGCGCTTCGCCTACTATCACGTGCTTCAACGTCATGGATTAATGGAAATCGCGGCCACAGGTCTGGCCCTGGGAACGGTGGCGGCTTGCCTCGCCTATCGTCGCTCGGGTGGATCGACGGCTGCGTGGCCGGCGATTGTGCTCTTTGCGCTCTGCCTGCATACACACGAGCGCTACGTGGTGCTCGCCCCGGTGGTGGCGTGGGCACTGTGGCCGGGCAGACTAGACGCCCCGTTCCGGAAGTGGCTGCCAGCAAGCTGGCCGTGGCTGATCGTGGCCGCGAACATCGCGATCAAGCAGTCACTCCTCGGGGTGGCGTTTCTCACCGGCACAGGAGGGCAGGCGATCTCGATCCATGGAATGGACGTCTTGCGGTTCTTCGGTACCGCGTGGATCAATCTTTTCGGTTTCAACCTGGGACTCGAGCATCTCGTGGCGGTGGATTTTCGACGGTTGGGGGCGGCAGCGGGAGTACCGATTCTGCTCGTTCTGGGATCCCTTGCCACCTTGCTGGCCTTTTCATGGAGGAACGGGCGTCTGCGTTGGGTGCCGTGCATCATCATCGTCGGGGCCGCTTCCGCCACGCTTCTGAGCGCGTCTGTCACCATCCGTCAGGAGTTCCGCTGGCTGCTCACGGCCGAACTACTGCTGATAGCAGGGCTGTCACTCCTCACCGTCCCGGTCCGTACCACGGACGGGTCCGCCGGTGCCATGACTGCCTTTCTGGTTCTGATGGGCGGGCTGCTCCTGGCGGATCTGTTTGTGCGCCGTCACGCGGAGCGTTTTTTCTTTGTCGGCTGGTTGACGGCCGCGGAGAGTTTTAGGAACGTCGTGCTCCAGGGCGCGAGATCCCATTTGGACCGCGGGCCGGTGTACCTCGTCGATGGTTCCGTCGATCCCCGCTTGCTCGTACACTATGGACCGGAGGGCGGGGTGACGGTGCTGCCGACCACGCTGGCGGGAACAAATGCACTGACACTTGATGAACGGAGAGCCGGGCTGTTTTTCTCCCAGCATGAAGGACGGTGGTTTCAGTACTTCCCGAATTTGCAGAACGAGGAACATGCTTCACCTCCTTCTGCCCAGGCAACTGCGGCGGACGTCGCGCGCAACCCCGCGCTTGCCGCGCTCCTCAATGAAGCCGACCGCAGCTGGTACTCGACGTATCTGGTGGGTCAACACTTCCTTGGGACCGACCTCGCCAAGGCGGAATACTATCTCGAGAAGGCGGTCGACATGGTCAAGGGGGGCAATCCGTATCCGCATTTTTCGCTGGGACAATTGCGGGAGCGGCAGGGACGTTTGAGGGAGGCGCTGGCGAGCTACGAGCGGGCGTTGGCTCTTGATCAATCTGCAACGCCGCCGAACCCTGGGTTCCCCGCGGCGGTTGCCGGGATGCGCGAAAAGTTGGTGGCAGAAGAGGCAGCCCACGTTCCAAGCAAGCCGGTTCAATCACCATGAAAACTATCACCGTCGTCAGCGGCTGCTACAACGAAGAGGAGAATCTGGAGGAGCTGCTGCGTCGCATACGAGCGGTCGCGGATCAGTTTCCCCAGTATGCCTGGGAGTTTCTGGTAATCGACAATCACTCGACGGACGGTTCCGTCGACGTTCTCCGGAGGCTCGCGGCGGCAGATCGGCGCCTGCGGGTGATTGTCAACGCGCGCAACTTTGGACACATCCGTTCGCCCTACCATGGCCTGTTGCAGGCGCGGGGCGACGCGGTTGTCTTCCTTGCGTCGGACCTTCAAGACCCGCCGGAGATCGTCGCGCAATTTATTCCGCTCTGGGAGCAAGGATGCAAGGTGGTGGCGGCGATCAAGAACAAAAGCGAGGAGTCGCCGTTGTTCTTCCTGGCCCGCAAGACCTACTACCGGATCGTCTCACGTCTCGCGGATGTCGATCTTCTGCAAAACTTCACCGGTTTTGGACTCTACGACCAGGCGGTGATCGAACAGATGCGGCTAAGCGAGGACCCCTATCCCTATTTTCGCGGGCAGATCTCGGAGTTTGGATTTTCCGTTCAGCGGGTCTCGTTTGTGCAACCGCTGCGGCGGCGCGGGTTCTCGAAGAACAATTTTTACACGCTCTACGACATCGCGATGCTGGGCTTTACCAACCACACCAAGATTCCACTCAGGCTTGCAACGATGGCCGGTTTTGCGATGGCCGTGGCCTGCTTTGTCGCGAGCCTCGCCTATCTGATTTACAAGCTCCTCAACTGGTCCGCGTTCAGCCTCGGAACGGCACCCGTGGTCGTGGGTCTTTTCTTCATTGGCTCGGTCCAGTTGTTCTTCATCGGTGTGCTCGGTGAATACATTGGCGCGATCCACACGAAAGTGACCAAGCGTCCTCTCGTGGTGGAGCAGGAGCGGATCAATTTCCCCTGACAACGATCGCCTCCGGACGGCAAGTAACCCAATCGCTTACTTCCTGCCGGGAGTCGGGCTAAGTGGATCGAGGTTCGGGCTACGCACGACGCGCTGCTGTTCGCCATCTCGATCTCCGGGGACACAGCGACGGGACCGAAAGGTCTACGCCGCCTATCACGATCCGATCGCCGTGGCCTCAACGCTCACGCCGAGTTCTGGCCAGTTCCTCGCTGGGCGGACCCGACTCGACCGGTGCCGCTGAATATCGCCGGGCAGGCGGAAAGTTTTCGGCCGACAACCGTCCGGCAGGATGGCGCAGTCGTCGAATTCTCCCATCGCTCTCAAACCGCCGATCTCACCGCCCGCTGGCAACTCGATCCTGCCCATCCTGAAGACGCGGTGGTAACCTTGACCCTGATCGCCCGTCAGGCTGGTTGGTTCTCTATCGCCACGCCCACCTTGGCCACATTGCCATTCTCCGATTTGGCCTGGGGAATGGTGCCGGGTTATTTCCAGGGCGACAAAATCGAGTCCGATTTCGTGCGCGCCTATGCATACGGTCATGGTCTACCGGATCGTCCGGTCGTCGTGCGCGAACGTGCGGCCTCGACACGGCGGCCTTGCGCTGGGGCTCATTGAAGACAAGCGACAGCGCCCTCGATTCCCTGCTCGCCGAGACACCAGACGGTGGTTGGCGCGTGATCGTCATGAACAACAGCGTGCGAGCCGTGACGACCAACGCGCAGGTCACCGCCACTCCGTTGACCCATGGCCGCAAGACCGCGTGGAAAACGATTACGGTCCGCGACGCCGGTGGCCACCTCAGCACACATCCCGTCGGCGACTCAATCACCCTCACCCTTCCGGCGATCGGTTTGCTGGTGCTATGTCTCGATTGATTCCAAGAGGCCCATACCCACGCCGACCAGCAAACATCACGCTCAACTACCCCATGTCTGACTTTTGAATACGGACACGCACCCGGGCGCTTCTTAGGCAAACTAGGGATGCTCCCAAGCGGCAGCGTGTTCGACCTTCTCTCCTTCGTTCAACACGGGGGCCGGCTAGGCTTCGTGGGAAGACTCAATCCTCAAGACTCTTTTGAATCTTGCCGACCTTCTTTTGTACTTCGCCGACAACCTGTTGAACCTGTCCTTTGGCTTTGAGCTCAGGGTTGTTAACGACTTTGCCGGCCACTTCCCGAACTTTTCCAGCGGCCACGTTTCCGTGGCCCCGCACGATGTTTTCGTTACTCGGTTTCATGATGAATTTGGGTTTTGGACCGCGAAATTGCGGTAAATACGATTGTCCATTCCCCCAGGTGAAAGTTCCGGTTCCGAATGTGGCAACGCGTCAGTTCGACCATTGGGAAATCCTCGGTCAACGATGCAACGCCCGGCCTATTGTTACCGAGTTGCAGTCGGTAACCTGTGAGGTACTGAACCTAGTGGCGTAGGGAGCTTGATCGGAATCGAGATCCCCCTCTTGACGCCATTTCCACAGATCTCCGACGGCAAAGTTAAAGGGCCCTTGAGAGAGGGTTGAGCCGTTGACGGAGCCCGGGTTTCGCCACGTTGTGTTCAGATGAACACAGACGACGGGACGATAATCCAGAGGCCTCCTTCCGCTTTCCACGGCCGAGGCTCACCAATTAACCCGAGCGGCCGCTTTGAATCGCTTCGCGTTACCCCAGATCCTGACTGCGATCCGAGCGAGCTTCCCGCACCGCGTACCCAATTCTTCAAGGATTCCGCAAGTACCCTGATCACATACAATACAAGTCCGGACATCGGCTTCGAAACCTCGTTGAACATTTACCGCGGCTGTGAGCACGGTTGCGCTTACTGTTTCGCCAGGCCGTTTCACGAATATCTTGGGTACTCCGCCGGTTTGGATTTTGAGACCAAGATATTCGTTAAGACTGATGCACCTGCACTTTTGCGGAGGGAATTATCCGCCAAATCCTGGAAACCGCAGGTGGTTGTGATGAGCGGTGTGACAGACTGTTATCAACCGGCAGAAAGGCATTTTCGATTGACCCGGGCTTGCCTTGAGGTCTTCGCGGACTTTCGAAATCCGGTATCGGTGATTACGAAGAGCGCGTTGGTGACACGCGACCTGACGCTCCTGTGCGAATTGCAGCGGTTCAGCGCCGTGCGCGTTTACGTTTCGGTCACGACCCTTGACAGCAGTCTGGCTCAACGTATGGAGCCACGGGCAAGCCTTCCGGTCCACCGTCTGCGGGCGATCGCAGAGCTAAGCGCCGCAGGGGTGCCGGTGGGTATCATGGCCGCGCCCATGATCCCCGGTCTGACTGACCACGAACTGCCGGCCATCCTCGATGCGGGCCGGCGTGCCGGAGCCACCACCGCAGGCTACATCGTCCTCCGGCTACCCCATGGGGTAAAGGATATCTTCACCGCGTGGCTGGAGGGAGAGGAACCAGGAAAGAAGGAGAGAATTCTTGCGCGCATCGCCGCCTTTCGCGGAGGCAAACTCTATGACTCCACTTGGGGCGAGCGCATGACTGGCCACGGACTTTTCGCTGAGCAACTTGCTCGCCTGTTCGATGTCACGGTCAAGCGCATCGGACTGAATAAAAACCGGGTGCCGTTGTCCACCGCTGCATTCCGCCGCGACGGTGGACATCAACTCACCCTCTTCTAAACACGGTGTCAGAATACGAGACGAAAAACGACTCTGCCGCCATGATGGATTAGAGAAGGTTTCCATACGACCGAAGGGTGGTATTGGAAACAATGCTTCCTCCTAAGTTCCTTCTATAGCCCGAGACTCGTATGACGGAAGGCTCACCAAGAGGCTCGTCATTCCGCCGTCAACAACGTAGTTGGATCCCGTTACGTAACTTGCGTCGTCACTGGCGAGAAAGAGAGCGACTTGAGCTACTTCATCCGGAGTGCCGACACGTCCGGCGGGAATGTTGCTCTTCCAATACTCCAGTGCTGCTTCACGATCCGCGGCTGCCTGCAGCACCTCATCCCAAATCTTCGTCGCGATCAGCCCAGGGCTCACTGCGTTGACCCGGATACGCCTTGTCGCAAACTCAACCGCGAGTGCCTTCGTCAAGCCAACGATCCCCCACTTTGCCGCATCGTAGGCCGAGGCGGTGGCGACGCAGGCCTGCGAGTGGACACTCGAAATGTTTACGATCGCACCTCCGCCAACTGCGATCATGTGAGGCACCACATATCGTGAGCAGAGGAATGCCCCCCTTAAATCGACACCCATCACGCGATCCCAATCTTCGGAAGTTACAGTTTCAAATGGCTTAGAAAAGTTCACGCCAGCGTTGTTCACGAGAACGTCAATCCTCCCAAAGGTAGAAACGCAAAATTCCACCATTCGAGTCACATCCACTTCTGCGGAGACGTCTGTCACTGCGAGGACAGCCTTACCTCCAGTGCTGAGGATCTGACGCACCAATTCTTCACCCTCGCTGGCATACCGGGTGGCAACGACCACTGCGGCGCCTTCTCTGGCGAATGTCTCGGCAATCGCTCGCCCAATTCCGGCCCCGCTTCCTGTAACGATTGCCGTTTTGTTCTTTAGTCTCATACGTGGCTGTTTCGTGAAATGTTCTGGGCTCTTCTGATACACGCACAAGCCTTCAATCGCCTTGGCGTTCGCGATCTAGACTCCTGTCGCGAACGCTGCGACACGCCTCCGCAATTGCTGCAGCATCCAGCCCGTATTCCCGGTAGAGATCGATCAGGTTCCCCGACTGCCCGAAGCGGGCCACGCCGAGCGGATGAACAAAGGAGCCCAACAAGCCTCCGATCCAAGCCAGTGCGTGTGGATGATCATCAATGAGCGTGACCGCTGGAGCCCCCTGCTCCTCCACTCCAAGGAGTGACTCCAAATGACAGACTTTCCCCAGCCTGCGAGACTCGTGATAATCCCGAAACAAGGGCCCAGGCCCCGTGATGTTGAAGACATTCACCCTAAGACCTTCATCCAAGAGCATTCAACTTGCCTCAATCGCATTGGGAAGCACTGCTCCGCAAGCAAAGATGTTGACGACATTCCTCGCTGGATCGTAGCCATCTGAGGACGACCCTCCCTAAGACTCCTACCATGCCCTTGAAATCGAAGAAACCGGCGCAGCGCTCCCCAGCGGAGAGCCAAGACGCGTCGATCATACCCGCAGGCGGGTCGCGCATGTCGCTCGTGGAAGAGACAACTCATAAGCTCTCTTTCGAGATCATGGCGGGTGTTTTCAAAGGGCAAGAACTCCTTCCAACCGAACAGCAGCTCATTACCCGATTCCGCGTCAGTCGAACCGTCGTCCGCGAGGCCACCAAACAATTGGTCTCCCGGGGGCTCGTGGAGATACAGCACGGCCGCGGAGTGAAGATCGTCAACAATCTCCACAAACCGTTGAATCAGTCGCTAAAGCTCCGTCTTCCGAATAGCAAAGACCGGCTCGAGAAACTGATGGAAGTCCGCAGATTAATAGAGCCTTTTGTCGCGCGCCTCGCCGCGATGCGGGTTCAACCGAAACAACTGGAAATGCTTCACGATCTGCAGGGCCGCCAACACGACAACATTGATGTGGCGACAGCGGCGGAAATTGACATGGAGTTCCATCGAGCCTTGACGAAGGCGGCGAGCAACGAGGTCTTCGAACTCATGCTGGAATCGGTCGCCGATCTCGGACGAGAGAGCCGTCTCGCTACGATCGCAGAGTTCGGATGGCGCCAAGCGCATGAAAGCCATGCTGAAATCCTTGCTGCCGTCGAAAAAGGCGACGGTGACGCCGCGCAAATCGCCATGGCTAAGCACGTGGAGATGGCAGCCGTAGACTTGCAGAGGCACTTCGCGCCCGCGGCTCGCGGCACAAAAAAGTAGGATAACCGGACCTTTTCATGAAGACTGAAGTCGATGTCGTGCTGCGCTGCGAGGCGACCTTAGGGGAAGGGGCGCTTTGGGATGATCGTCGCCAGAGGCTGCTTTGGGTCGACATTCTCTCCAAGCATGTAGGCATGTTCGATCCCAGCACAGGACTGAATCAATTCCTCGCGGTCGATTCACCGGTCGGAACTGTCGTCCCTTCGAAGCAGGAAGACCTTGTAGTCGCCTTGCAGGCCGGCTTCTCCCGAATCGACATTACGACGGGACAACAATCGGTTTGTACAGTCCCCCATGGCCATGACGCCACACGCCTCCGGTTTAATGACGGTAAGTGTGATCCTGCCGGACGGCTTTGGGCTGGAACCATGGCTCTCGATGGTGCAGGGAACGAGGGAGTCCTCTACTCCCTGGAACCTGATGGACAGATCCGAGCACGCTTTTCGCCCGTCGGAATTTCCAATGGCATCGCGTGGAGCACCGATGGGACGCGGATGTACTACATCGACACGCCTACGCGTTCCGTTGCCGAATTCGAATACGCCATCGATACAGGCAACCTCACCAACCGCAAGGTCGCGATCGAGTTCCCACCGGCCCTTGGCTGGCCCGATGGGATGACCATTGACGCCGAGGGGATGCTCTGGGTCGCATTTTGGGATGGCGGCGCAGTTTCTCGATGGGATCCCCGAACCGGGAAAAAGCTGACCGAGTATTCATTTCCTGTGACTCGAGTCACCGCGTGCGCCTTGGGCGGACATAATCTCGATACACTCTACGTGACGTCTGCAAGGATTGGTTTGCCGGACGAACAATTGAAAGCACAGCCCCTTGCCGGATCCATCTTTGCTGTCAGGACCAACGTCGTGGGCCTTCCGGCATTCCGATACGCAGGCTAGCAATGGCAGCGTCTTTATCGGCAATGCGGGTTACCTGTTCCCGCAATCGATCATGCGCCCGTTGGGCAAAGCGCGACTCGCTCAGAGCTGTTCGGTACCACGCGCAGCAAGCCTCGACCTCGCGCGTTGAAACAGGGCCAGCAGTTCCTCACCTCTCCCTTGAACCATTGAGACGAGTACGCTGACGCCTTCATGTACGGAGGCGCGGGAATCATGGGTTCATCGGCGGGCGGGCTCACGGTGGGTCGCCCGCGGACTGCGTGCCAATCGCGCAACCTGTCAGTTTCGACAGAAAGGGTTTCGAGAATGTCCGCATCGCGTTGAAATTCGCCACCCTCCAGCCCGCCAACCCGCCGGAGGATGGTGCGGCTAAGCGAAACACGTGCCGACAGACTTCAAGGCGAAGAACGGAATACGGTGGCCGCAACAATTTGACGGCATGTCGT
>Ga0154020_10008983_pt1 | contig 11551 bp, 8 predicted proteins | sample Klosneuvirus_201_FD_109709 | JGI IMG/M metagenome (GOLD analysis project Ga0154020, IMG submission 109709) | Active sludge microbial communities from wastewater, Klosterneuburg, Austria - Klosneuvirus_20160825_MG | ecosystem: Engineered > WWTP > Aerobic digester > Activated sludge | place... | reverse complement strand
GGCTATGCTGGTGGAACTGCAAGCATTGGAGGAGGCTCCGGCGATAAAAACAAAGACGATCTACAGCAGTATCTACCTGGAGGAGCTAAGGATCCAAATCTTGCAAAAGCTGGTGGACCAGAGGGCATCACCGCCGCTGGTGGCCCAACAATTTTTGAAAAGGTTACTAGAGGCTACAAAAATAGTCGATCAACTCTCATTCCAGAGTGAGTGAGAGCATACTCCAGAATGTGGGACTCCGGCGGATTATGTGTGGGTTGTGTCCCTACCCAATAAAAAGATCCCTCTATCAAAAAAAACTCACAACAATAAATTGTTATTGAGTAGCAATTTGAATAGATTCTTCTTTTTTGCTTACATAATCTCCATTGAGGTGCGCAAGTTCTTTATATTTTTTCTGAGTAAATGAGCACCAATAAAAAAGACTGAAGAAAGTCCAAAGTCTTAATGTATTTTCATTATGACCTTTATAAAAATTATCCATCATTTTTTCAATTCGATTAAAATTAATAATTTCACTCATGTTTGTTTTTTGAGATAAGTGAAATGATTCATAAAATTGATTTTTCATTTTTATCAGTATGGACTGTATCGGAACTGAAAAACCCATCTTAGATCTATGAGTGACTGTCTTAGGTAAACGATTTTCCATCAATTTCTTTAGAATATATTTAGTAACTCCACTGTCAGTGATCTTTAATTCAGGCGATAGTGTTGTAGAAAAATCCAAAAGAGCATTATCTAGGAATGGAAATCGTCCCTCTAAGGAGTGATGCATTAGTATTTTATCAGCCTTCATCATCAAGTCGTCGGGCATCCAAGTTTTTAAATCAAAATTCGTCATCGCATCCATAGGATTATTTCCCCACCAATATTTTCTTGTTCTTAAATGCGACGGTGGTATTTTCTGATCAACTAACAATTCCTCAACATCCAAAAAATACGAACTATGTTTCATAAAATCTTGCCAGTCGATATTTTGCTCAATACCACGATATAAATCCTTATATTGATTATATCCTCCAAATAATTCATCTCCCCCTTCGCCAGATAAAACAACCACTACGTGTTTTTTTAATTCTTCACAAAGCTTAAACAAAGGCAAACAGGCAGCATCAGACATAGGTTCGTCAATGGCTTGGCTGATTTCATCAAAGCTATTCAACATCTCATCTAAAGAAAGGCTAATTTCAATATGCTTGAGCTTGTATTCTTTTGCGACGGCACGTGAGTATTCAAATTCATTTAAATCTGGAAATCCAATATTAAACGTCGTTAAATTTTGATTCAATTTATGAACATAGTAAGCAATCGTACTTGAATCAATCCCGCCACTTAACAAAACTCCAACAGGTCTTTCTCCCATCAATTGACTTTTGACAGAGCTTTCTAATAAATGATCCATTTTTTCAAGGGACTCCTCCAGTGAAGCCACCTTTTCAATTGGATATTGGAAGTGTTTAAAGTTTTCGGTACGATAACCTCTATTACAAAAATGTATAACTGTTGCAGGCTCTACCTTTTTAATTTTTTTAAATAAAGTGTGTGGGCCTGGAATATACCGATAGACAAGATAATCTTGCAAACCAAGAGGGCTGTACTCCAAATCAATATTAGGAATAACAAAGAATGCCTTTAATTCGGAACTAAATACAAATCTTTCTGAATCCTCGTAGAGATATAAAGGCTTAATTCCCATTTGATCTCTAAAAAGCCAAAATTCATTTTTTGCTTCATTCCAGATACATCCAGCAAACATACCATTAAGCTCAGATAGACCTCTTGTTCCCCACTCTAAAAAACTATGCAGAACAACTTCAGTATCAGAATCCGACTTCCAGTCTTGATAAGATAGCCTTTTACGGAGATCCTGATGGTTATAGACCTCGCCATTGTACACAATTCCGAATTCTTTATTATTTGTGTATTGAGGTTGATGGCCGTGAGCACGATCAACAATGGCTAGTCTTACATTACCAAAGAAACCTTGTTTAAAAAAGTGCACGCCATTACCATCTGGTCCTCGACGATTAATCGCCCTAATCATTTTTTCAGAAAGACTTTTTTCAGCCTCAGTCAATTCACCATTTTTTTTATAATAACCAAAAATACCACACATAATTATCTTCTTCCAATTGAGCTGTATTCAAAACCTAAATCACGCACCATTTGTGGCTTATACTGATTGCGGCCATCGATAATTAATGGCCTTTTCATTAATGCTTTCATTTTTTGAAAATCTGGACTTTTAAATTCTTTCCACTCTGTGACTAACATGAGGGAGTCTGCTTGTACTAAAGCTTCATAAGCTGATTCAACAAAACGAATTTTATTTGATTTGGGCAATACTTTTTTAGCTTCTTCAATAGCTATTGGGTCGTAAGCAACTATGGCTGCCCCTTCTGAAATTAAACTTTTTATAATTTCAACACTAGGAGCATCTCTCATATCGTCTGTATTTGGCTTAAAGGATAAGCCCCAAATGGCAATTGTTTTATTATTCAAGTCATGAATAAAATTTTTAAGTTTTTTAACTAAGAAAATTTTCTGTAAAGAATTCGCCGACTCAACAGCCTCCAATATGGATAGTCTGATGTCATAATCTTTACCTGTTTTTACTAATGCTTTGATGTCCTTCGGAAAACAGGAACCACCATAACCAACACCTGGGTATAAAAAGTGGAATCCAATTCTTGGATCGGCACCCATCCCTAACCGTACAGATTCAATATCTGCCCCTAAACTTTCTGAGATTCGAGATAATTCATTCATAAATGAAATCCGAGTCGCTAACATAGCATTGGAGGCATACTTGGTAAGCTCTGCAGACTTAATATCCATAAATAAAACTTTATGGTGATTTCTCTGGAAAGGATCGTAAAGTTCTTCTAAAGTTTTTTTACCGCGCTCATCGTCCACTCCAACTATAATTCTATCAGGCTTAAGAAAATCCTCAATAGCTGCGCCTTCTTTTAAAAACTCTGGATTGGACACAACACTAAACCCAAGTTTAGAAGAACGTTTGTTTAGTTCTTCCTGAATTGTTGCCCGAATTTTTTCAGCTGTCCCTACTGGAACAGTTGACTTGCTAACTACAACAAGCTCTTTTTCCATTCTCTGACCAATCATTTTTGCCACATCGAGCACATACTTTAAATCAGCAGAACCGTCCTCACCACTGGGAGTGCCTACCGCAATCATCATAATATCCCCAAAAGATACGCACTCTTTCTGATCAAAACTAAAATGCAAACGCTTAGCTTCTGTATTCCGATGAACCACCTCTTTCAATCCTGGTTCATAAATAGGAATTATTCCCTGAACAAGTTTTTCAATCTTACTTCGATCAATGTCATAGCAGAGAACATCATTGCCAACATCAGCCAAACACGCACCCGAAACCAACCCAACATAACCAGTTCCTATAACACTTAATTTCATTACTATTCCTCACTTATACGAGTTAATGAATTAACAAAAGAATGATTCATTTGATACCATTCACAGGAAAGTTTCAATCCTTCTTCTAAACCAACTTTTGGCTCCCAATCGAGTAAACGCTTGGCCTTTGAGATATCCGCCCAGGTCACCTTCATATCCGCTTTATGAAAATTTCTCATTTCCTTTTTCGCTTTTTTTCCAAGTAAACCTTCAATGATCTCTATCATTGAATTAACAGAATATGGTTTTTTTCCTCCACCCAAATTTATTATTTCATATCCCTGAATTTCGATAGATTTAACCACACCAGCAGCGATATCTTCAACATAAGTAAAGTCTCGAGATTGTGTCCCATCACCATTAATTTGAATCGGATAGCCATTGTCAATGCACTGGATAAAACGAAAATAGCTCATATCTGGCCTTCCAGCAGGACCATAAACGGTGAAAAAACGATTGATTGAAACATTTATTCCATAGAGATGATGATAAGTATAGCACAAAACTTCTGCAGCTTTTTTTGAAGACGCATAGGGTGATAGAGGTGTATTTACAGGTAAGCTCTCATCAAATGGCAGGGGCTGGCCACTATAAAGCGATGAGGTCGATGCCAAGTTAAAACTCTTAATAGAACGCAATTTTGCCAGCTCAAGTAAATTCAAAGTCCCCGTTATATTTGTATCAATATACTTCTGAGGTTCTTGAATACTGTATCTTACACCAGCCATTGCAGCTAAGTTAAAAATTCCATCAATATGAGTATCACCCAAAAATTCCAATATATTTTTAAGATCACCAACATCCATAGTTTTAAACTTGAACTGCTCTGACGAGTAACGGTCTCTCAACACTCCACAACGATAATCCTTCAATCGCGGATCATAATAATGATTCAGATTATCTATTCCCCAAACTCTGTCCCCTCTATCAAGTAATTTCTTAACGACATAGCTTCCAATAAACCCTGCTGCGCCCGTAACCAAATAATTCTTCATACTCCACGATCTCCATACAATAATATTGATCGAAACAAAGCTTGATAACTAATATAGGGTTCAACAAAATTACTCACATTATATCCAAGCTCTTAACCTGATCTTTTTTTGTAGCCATAACCCAATCCTATTTGTTGTACTTTATTACCGCGGATTGAGACAAAACTCAAGGTGGAGTTATTAGGATTGAGATATGGATGAAGTGGAGTTTGACTATTGAATTTTAGCGACAGTTTTTTCGAGGCAATTGACATTTTATTGGTTTAGTCTTTTGTTGATTGATATAATGATGGTGATGACGGATAAAAAGGAAGTAACTGTCCGCAGGTTGAAATTTAAATCGATCAAACTAAGTCTGTCAGTCAGTGGACCTCTTTTAATGGAAGACCGTATTCTCAGAGGAAACCCATAGGGACTGACCAGTTACATTTATTTTATATAGAGTGTGCCAATGTCATTAGTACTAAGCGTCTGATAACCATTAGCTATGAGTGCATCGGCAATGCTCGAATAGTTTGGCTCAGCTAAGACCTTTTCTTCGAAACTTCCAACTGTGGGCCTAAATAAAAAAATGCTCTTAGCACGCCCTGATTGGATTCTTTGAATGAAAACTTCAGACGGCAATTCAGGCCAACTGTAACCGTACTCCACATCAAAAGGACGTTTGTTGCAAATCCAATAAAAAGCATTTTCACGATTGGGAATAAGGTAAATGGTATCTCCCACAATATCATTGCAAAAAAATTGATATCGAGTGTTTTCAATATTGCTATAGGTTTGAAGGACTGGAGCCAGATTAGCTTCATAGACTTTATAGCTAATAAAAATAATCAATGCCATAGCACAGATATTTTTTAAAACTAGTGTTTTCTTTTCTGAAAACAGTAGCTTTAATTTGTCCAAACCCCATCGGCCTAATAAAACTGTTGCAATAATTAAAAAGGGCAAGCAATACAAGCCATAGTGAGGATAGCCACGGGCTTTAAATTGTATTAAAGGTATAAAAGCTAAAACCCCGAAGGCCCCAATTATTGATATTTGCTGTTTATCAATAATTGAATTTTGTTTCACTTTAAAGGCAGAGAATAAAAAGAATAAGAGACTCAAACAAAGCGTATATCCCAGCGGTTGGATACGATTAAAAAAACCTGCAAGGTGCATCCATATATTCCCATGGTGTTCATATTTATCGAGAGAACTTAAACCTTTTAACAAAGGTGCAAGGCTACCACTTTCTAGCCAAAATAATGTGAATAAGATAAAAAGAAATAAGCCGAGATAAATGGCTATCAGATTTTTTTTCATCCATCGTTTTTCAGTTAACACCAAAGTAACAAGTCCCACACTACCGAGTATTAAAATACTTTGTTGTTTAATAAAAACACCTAAAGTCATGAGAGTTATGGCCAAAGCATGGGAGAATTTAAGTCTTTCCGTTTTGAGTTCAAAGTCCCAAAATAAGAGGGCACAAAGAAAAAATAGTGTAGCAATCGGTTCGGTACACCCACTTAAACCTTCAATTTTGGGGGCAAAATATAAATAAAGAATCGTGGAAAGAATAGCCCATATTAAGGCGCGTTGGGAACGATAAATGACCATTCCGCAGAGAGCGGAATTCAGCAATAGAACTACAATGTAGCTGTATTGTAGGAAGAGTAAATGAGGACCAAACCATTTGATCATAGTACCCCAAAATATATAAACGCCAGGGAAGTAAAAATAGCGAGTGGGAGATAGCTCCTTAGCTGGAAGAGAAACCCAATCTCTGGCATTGGTAATATAGTAGTAAAAATCAACGCCTCCAATCTGAGGCCAATTTGCTATCATACGAAAAATACTTGCGATGAGACAGGCTATAGCTATCAGAGTCAAAAAGAAATGAAGAGATGGCTTTTTAATAATTCCGCGATTATTCAATCAGCTTCTCTATGACATACAAAGGGCGATTGCGAACTTGGCTGAGAATGCGCCAAATATACTCCCCCATAATTCCCATTAAAAACATTTGCAGTCCACCTAGAACTAATACGGTGATCATGATTGGAGCCCAGCCCTTTACGGGATTATTATATAATAAAAAAGAAACTACAATAAATACGGCGTAACAAAATCCGACAAAGGAAACCAGAATCCCCACTAAGCTCATCAAGCGAATGGGGAAATAAGAATAACCTAATACCGAGTCAATAAAGTAAGTTAATTTACGAGTAAAGTTCCATTTTGATTCGCCAGAATGGCGCGCTTGTCTTTCATAGTATAGAAATTTTGTTTCATAGCCCACATACATAACTTGCCCTTGAAGGTAGGGGTTAGCATCGTAGGTGCGTATCACCAGATCTTTTACACGAGCGCTCATTAAAAAATAATCAAACCCCCCGACGGGCATTTCTTTAAAGGCTAGTAGCTTAACTAAGGAGTAGGAAATTTTAGATGTAATAGAACGATACCAGGATTCTTTTCGGGCAATTCTGGTACAGATCACTTTTTCAAAGCTTTCTTCAAAATGAGCTTTGAGCATATCATTAATGAGAACCACGGGGTCCTGAAGGTCTGCAGACATCGTAACAATGCATTGGCCTTTAGCGTGAGCGTATCCAGCGTGTAACGCTGCTATTTGTCCAAAATTTCTAGAGAGATTGATGATTTTCACAAGGTTTCGATGCTGATTCCAAAGAGTTTTTAAAACCTCGAGTGAATTGTCTCTGGAGCCATCATTAACAAAAATAACTTCACCTTTTAGGTGTTTATTAAATTGAAATACTTTAGAGTGAAGTTCTTCAAATAAAGACACCAAGGACGTTTCATTAAAATAAACGGGTATAACTATTGAGTAATCCATAATTTTTTTGATTGTCCATTAGTTTTTTGAATATGTTTAATAATTTCTACAACGCGAAGAACCCCCTCAACTCCAAACTCGCCATAGAAGGGTAACGTTAACACCTCAGAAACCACTTGATGAGCATGGGGGAGATTTCTAAATTGAGCGCTGGGTAAATGTTTTAAATGATCGTAGCTACTACAAAGCGGATAAAAATATTTGCGACAAAATAGATTGTATTTTTTGAGCTCTTCATGCAGTTGGTCTCTAGATAAACCAAATTCTTTTTCGTTTATTTTAATGACATAATATTGATAGCTAGGCCGTACATTAGTATCAATAACTGGAAGATTTAAGCCAGGTATTGCAGCTAGTTCTTTAGAGTATATTTCTTCTAAAGTTTTTCGCTTCATTAATTCTTGATCCATCATCTTTAACACGAGAAGTCCTAGAGACGCTTGGATTTCATTCATCTTACCATTAATGCCACTCAGAGTAACAGACTCTTCATTATTGATACCGAAGTTTTTCAATAGATAGAGTTTAGAGTAAAGATCTGGATCTCTAAATCCAAGAGCGCCACCCTCAGCCGTGTGAAAAAGTTTAGTGGGGTGGAAGCTATACATTGTCATATCACCCCAATTGCCGATGCCTCGGCTGTTGATTTCTAATCCAAAGGCATGGGCGCCATCAAAAATTAATTTTAGTTTATATTTTTTGGCCAAGAACTCTAGTTCTTCAACGGGGCAAGGTTTTCCAAAAACATGGACGGCTAAAATGGCAGATGTTTGGGGTGTGATAGCTCGTTCAATGCGAGCGGGGTCTAAATTAAATGTTAAAGGATCAATATCAGCAAAAACGGGTTGTAAGCCCATCCATTCTAGAGAGCTAATCGTAGCTGGAAAAGTAAAAGGGGTGGTGATCACCTCTCCTTTGAGCCCCAGAGCGCGAAACGCTCCCATTAAAGCAATGGTTCCATTATTAAACAAAGATAGAAATGGTATTTTTAAATAGTTTTTGAGTTGAGTTTCGAGAGACTCATGTTTGGGACCATGATTAGAGAGTCTTTTACTCTGCCAAACAGAATCTAACTCCTGGGAAAAAGACTCCAGTGATGGTAAGATGGGCTTTGTAATGTAAATTGGCTCTGAAAATTTTAACATGCTCCTCTTTAATCAATTGGAAATTTTACGTTTTTTTGCCTAGCATACAGTAACAAAATCATACCGACAATGAAATCAAAATATTCACAAAATAAGAATGTATTCTTGCTCATTCGTGATCTTGCCTGCTCTTAGTTCGTTGTTTCTCACTCTTTTGTTAGTTCTACCTTAACAAAAATTTTTTTACCACTCTTGGAGTCTATAAAATAGGCATTTTTATATTCGCCGAAAGTTAATGATCTTAATCGGTCAATGACTTGACCATACGTTGCGTTTTCAGAAAGATTCAAATGACATAACTCATTAAAGTGTTCCTTCAGATTGAGAGAGCCATCGGGTTCTGTAGGAGTAAAAGCTGAGTAATTATTTTTTAAAATGTGAGGAAGCCATTCTTTAAATAGTGACATCTCTAACGCTACCACTCTTTGATAAACACTAAAAGAGGTATCTTCAGGAGTTATTTCAACTTCCTCCCGCACGATAATTGGTCCATGGTCTAACTCTTCATCGATTTCATGAATCGTAGCGCCGCACTTTTGCTTATTAATAATGGAAAAAACTTGAGGATACCACCCTCTATTGTAGGGATTGTAGCCAGGGTGTATATTGATGCATTTTTTACTTTTTACTAATTGAGGAGGAAAAATTCTCTTGCAGTGGGCAGAAAAAATCAGATCAAAATTATCGATTAAATAAGGGATGCTCTCATCGAAGATTAAACGTTGAATTTTGTTTTCGCTGACTGTGCGTTCTGCTTCTCTTTTTATTTTTTCACTAGTAGTACAAAAACTAAACTGGATACCAGGGTAATCTTTAGTTTCTCCTAAGTAATGAATTAACTCTGACAAAATAGCGACATTATCGCTGAGTATTAATATTTTTTTGTAGACGAACATAGCTCACCTAAAATTCTTTATTTATGAGAATGGCACAGGCATTAGTTCTTGAGTTCATCATTACGAAAATAAGAGCGCAAGAGATTATTCCTGACATAAAGCCCTTGACGCATCTCAATCTAAGCTATGTGATCTGTTAATTTATTAATTCAAATTGAGATTTGAAGCAATCTCCTAAGGCGGAGTTCCTGCTCCCAATACCATATCTCAAGAGGCTCTCCTCCAATGACTTTAGGTCCACTCTGGAAGAGTTTTTATATGCTAATGATAGATTCTCAGATCAATAATTCTATAAAAGACAAGCATGAATACTATTTCTTGGTTACGCTAGAATTTTGAACCTAGTCTGCCCTTATTGAATTTTGATCTGATTGTTGTTATCGAAAGACTTTACTATCCTATAAAAAATTCTTTTGGGAAGGCGGCCATCAATAACTTGGCTCACAGACTATTGCTAATAAAAGTGTAGTATCTACCTATAGCTTTTATTCAATGCCTTCTTGCAATTTTAATTTTTATTGAATAGGGTTTGCTGGATAGTAAAGTATTAATCTGTTTAAAGTCATTGAAAGGTTTAAAATGAATTATTTAAGCCCACGACTAAAAAATGCCCTCGAACAAGAATCAAAAACTTGGTTAGTGACAGGGGCCGCAGGTTTTATTGGATCTCACATTGCTGAGCAATTACTAAATGCCGGACAACGGGTAAGAGTCCTGGATAATTTATCGACTGGAAAAATAGCCAACGTTAAAATGCTCCAAAAATTGGCAGATCAAATTTCCAAGCCTACGGATTCTCCATCCCAAATATCCTCTCGTTTTACGTTTATTGAAGGATCTGTGGCAGATATATCACTTTGCAAAGAAGCTGTAAAAGGAGTTGATATCATTATTCATGAAGCAGCTTTAGGCTCCGTTCCACGTTCTTTGGTAAGCCCTCTCGATAGCCATGAATCCAATGCTACTGGCCAAGTTACTCTTTTAACTGCAGCCAAAGAGGAAGGTGTAAAACGTTTTGTCTATGCCTCTAGTAGCTCCGTATACGGTAACAACCAAGATATGCCAAAGATTGAACCCAATTTAGGGGATCAACTTTCTCCCTATGCGGTAACCAAAAGAATTAATGAGCTTTATTCTTATGTTTTTAACCATCACTTTGGGATTGAAACCATTGGTTTGCGCTATTTTAATGTTTTTGGCCCAAGACAACACGCCGATAGCGTTTATGCTGCTGTCATACCTAAATGGATCAATGCCATTATGAGTAATAGCCAAACAGTCATTTATGGCAACGGTGAAACCAGTCGTGACTTTACTTTTATTGCCAATGTTGTGGAAGGTACAATCTTATCCGGCTTAGTTAAAAACCCTAATCTTTATGGGGGTGCTTTAAATCTTGGATTAGGAGGTAAAGTGAGTCTTAACGAACTCCATCAGCTTATTGTATCAGCCTACACAAAATTAGTTCCCGGAGCTAAAGTTTTGCCTCCACTTAAACAAGACTTTCGCGCCGGAGATATTTTACATTCTCAAGCAAGTATTGAAAAAGCAAAGACTCTATTAGGGTTTGAGCCACGTTATAGTGTGAATGAAGGAATTGACGAAACAGTAAAATGGTTTGTCGAAAAAAATAGAGTGAGCGAGGTTTAATTAAATGGAAAGAGTTATCTCAGTCATTGGATTAGGTTATGTTGGATTACCTTTAGCCTGTGCCTTTGGAAAAAAGTATTCCACCATTGGATTTGATATTAATGCTACTCGTATTGATGAATTAAAAAAAGGCATCGACCGAACTGGTGAAATTGTCGATTTATCTGAAATTAAAAATAAACAAATTCAATTTACCAATAACCTTCAGGATTTGAAACAAGCTAATTTTCATATTGTAGCTGTTCCCACTCCCATTGATGCGGCGAAACGACCAGACTTAATACCCCTTCTTTCTGCAAGCGCTACCGTGGGACAAGTTTTAAAAAAAGGGGATTTTGTTATCTTTGAGTCCACTGTTTATCCTGGCGCAACGGAAGAAGATTGTATTCCTGTTTTAGAAAAGCATTCAAAACTGAAGGCAGGTATTGATTTTTTTGTTGGTTATAGCCCTGAGAGAATTAATCCTTCAGATCGTGAAAGAACTCTGACTAAAATCACTAAAATTGTTTCAGCTCAAACACCGAGTGCCCTAGAAGTTGTCGCTGAAGTTTATGGCTCCATTATTACTGCGGGTATTCATAAAGC
>Ga0154020_10008982_pt1 | contig 11553 bp, 11 predicted proteins | sample Klosneuvirus_201_FD_109709 | JGI IMG/M metagenome (GOLD analysis project Ga0154020, IMG submission 109709) | Active sludge microbial communities from wastewater, Klosterneuburg, Austria - Klosneuvirus_20160825_MG | ecosystem: Engineered > WWTP > Aerobic digester > Activated sludge | place... | reverse complement strand
CGCGTGCCCGTGCGACGTCTGTTCTCCTGGCACCGGCAGGGCACGGCGATCGAGACCATCCTGCGCCGCTACCCGCAGCTCGGGCCCGCGCGCATCTTCGACGCGCTCGCCTTCGCCTACGACAACCTCGAGCTCGTGACCGCCGACCTGGTGCGGGAGCGCGAGGCGCTGGCCAAGGAGCAGGGCACGCCGCCCCCGCCGCCGACGACCCCCAAGGAGCGCTCCGAAGAGGCCCGCCGCGCCCAGGCCACGCTGCCGTTCAAGAAGTAGCCTTCATGCGCCGGCGGCCATCGCGAGGACCTCGGCGACGGCCTCGTAGAGCGCCTCGGGGATCTCGACGCCGACCTCGAGCGCGATGAGGGCGCGGGCGACGGGGACGTCCTGCACCACGGGCACGCCGTGCGCCTTGGCCGCGGCGACGATGCGCGCGGCGAGGGCGCCGTGACCCTTGGCGACCAGGATGGGGGCCTCCTCGTCCGACTCCCCGGCGTAGCGCAGCGCGCAGGCGAGGTGGGTCGGGTTGATGACGACGACGGTCGCGGTCCGCACCGCCGCGACGGCCTCGGCGGCCATGAGCTCGTGGTGGAGCTCCTCGCGGCGACGCTTGATTTCCGGGTCGCCGTCGCTCTCGCGGTGCTCGCGCGTGACCTCCTCGCGGGTCATCCGGTGACGACCGAGCCACAGCTGGCGGGCGACGAGGACGTCGAGCACGGCGAGGATCGCGAGGCACCCGCCGCCCACCACGACGACGCGCGAAGCGCTGCTGGCGACGAGCGTCAGGGCATCACCCCCGCGGGCCGCAGCGACCAGCGCCCCGCGCACCAGCGGGTAGAGCGCGGTCACCAGCACGAGCAAGGCGACGAGGCCCCGCGCGGCGCCGTACGCGCGCTGCTTGTCGAGCAGCCGGCCGAGGCCCCCCACCGGGTCGAGGCGGCTCGGGTCGACGGCGAGGCGCTGGGTCGAGAAGGTGACGCTCCCTTGCGCGATCGCCGCGACGGCGCCGATCGCGGCGAGCGTGACCACGCACGGCGCGGCGAGGCCGAGGACGGCGCGGGCGATCGCCCACGGCTCGAGAGACCCACCACCGAGACCGTGTTGCAGGAGGCCGACCCAGCGGCCGAGCGCGGCGCGTCCGAGCGGCGGCAGGACGAGCAGTCCGAGCGCCGCGGCGACGAGCGGCGCGTAGGGGACGTCGCCCTTGTCCCGCGCCTCGCGGACCCGCTTGGGCGTGGGATCGTGGGTGCGCTCGGCCACCTCTGCCTCCTAGCCCGCCACCGTCGCGGCGAGAACGTGCGCGCGCGTGTGGCCGCCGACCGCGGCGACCGCGCTGGCTGCGGCGCGCAGGGTCGCGCCCGTGGTGTGCACGTCGTCCACGAGCAGCACGCGCTGGCCCGAGAGCCGGGGCGACGCGACGAACGCGCCCTCGACCTCGGCGCGACGCGCGTGGGCGTCGAGCTTGGCGAGCTGCGCGGTCGATCGCAGGCGCGTGAGGGCCGAGACGAAGACCGGGGCCTCGAGCGCTTCGCCGACCGCGGTCGCGAGCCGGGCGGCCTGGTCGAACCCGCGCTCCGCGAGGCGCGCGCGGTGGAGGCCCACCGGGACCACGCAGTCGATCTCGGCGCGTGGGGGGAGCCGTTCGCGGACGAGCCGCTCGGCGGCGCGCATCGCGTCGCCGCGTCCGCGGTACTTCGCGGCGTGCACCAGCGAGACGAGCGCGCCTCCGAACGCGAACGCCGCGGTGGTGCCGGCGGGCAGTCGGGGCGGCGGATCGAGCGTCTCCAGGCACGCAGCGCAGAGGGCGGCGTCGATGCGCAGCCGCTCTCCGCACGCGGCGCAGCACGGGGGTGCGAGCAGTGCGAGCCACATGCCCGACGGTCGGCAGCACGCGGTCGAGAGTTGCGTGCCCGCGGGTGGAATCTCACCCGAGCAGCTTGGCCGCGGGTGCCGCCAGGATCCACGAGAAGGGGCGCGCGTGCGGCAGCCGGAGCAGATCGTCGCCCAGCGGATGCAGGAACGGCAGGCGGACCAGCAGCTCGTGGGCGCCGAACGACTGGGCGCGGTGCAGGGCCTCGGCGACCACCGAGAGCGCCCCCTCCCGCGCGATCGGGTCGTCGGGGTCGGACGCGAGGCGCGTGATCTCGGCCCGGGCCTCGGGCGCGAACGGCACGCCGAGGATCGAAGCCATCAGGTGTCCGGCGGCCACGCCGCGGCCGCGGCGATCGTGGGCGACGAGCTCCTCGCGCAGGCGGGTGGGGTCGACGTTGGCCGACTGGATGAGGTCTTGCGAGATGCCTCCCTCGATCATGCGCACCAGCTCGGGGGTGGGGGGGATGGGCGGATCGAAGCGCGGATCGCCCCACTCCGCGCGCTGCTGCCGCGCGTCGTGGTCGAGGAAGGCGAGGTCCTCGGCGTCGCGCAGGTCGATCGGATCGACGTCGAGCGTCTTGGCCGGCCCGACCGACACCCCGACCAGGCGCTCGAGCGTCCGGAACCCGAGGCGATCGTAGAACCGCAGCGCCTCGTTGCGCGCGAGCACCTCGGCGGCGACGAGCGTGCGTCGCCCGGCGCGCTGGTACACGACCCGCGCCACCTCGATCACCAGCGCCGCCCCGAGGCCGAGCCCCCGCGCGCGCGGCGACACGATCAGCGAGCGCAGCTCGGCGACGTGCGGGGTCTTCGGCGACATGCCGTACCGATCGAGATACACCTCGACCTGTCCCACGACCTCGCCGCGGTGCTCGACGACGAAGTGCCCGAGCTTGCCCTCGAAGCTGGCCGCCGGCGTGCGCCGGCCATCGCGGTGGGCGATCTGGCTCTGCAGGAGCTCGCCGTAGGACTGCCACACGCCGTCGTCGCGAGCGGCCGGCATGCCGCCGCGCAGATCGTGGTCGACCCACAGCTCGCGGTGCAGCGCGACCAGCGCAGGGGCGTCGCGCGCGTCGACCGCGCGCACCCAGGGCCGCAGCGCCTCTACGGCCATGACGCTCCGAACGCGGGGTCGAGCCCCTCGAAGAACACCTCGTCGAGCACGAGACCGTGCGCGGGGGCGGTCACGCCGAGATCGCGCCGATCGTGCGAGGCGAGGCCCCGCGCGATGGCCCCGGGGCGCAGTCGGCCGCGCGCGACGTCGAGCAGGGTGCCGACCAGGATGCGGACCATGTTGTGGAGGAAGGCGTTGCCGATCACCTCGATGGCGAACAGCCGCGCGTCTCCGCCGAACGAGGGTACGACGTCGATGGACGACAGGGTGCGCACGGTGTCTTCGCGCTCGTCGGCGGCGGAGCGGAACGCGCAGAAATCGTGGGTTCCGAGGGCAGACTTCGCCTCTTCGACGAGACGCTCGAAATCGATCGGCGGCTCGATCCGCAGCGCGCGCCGCTCCACGAAGGGATCGCGTACGGCATCCACCAGCACGGTGTAGCGATAGCGCTTCGCGCCGACGTGCGCCCGCGGTTCCCACGACGGCGGGACCTCGATGGCCCGACGCACCGCGACATCGGCGGGCAGGCGCGCGTTGGTCCCGAGCACCCACCCCTTGGTCGGGATCGATCGGCTCGGGTCGAGCGCGACCCGCTGCCCGAGCGCGTGGACCCCCGCGTCCGTGCGGCTCACGCCGCGGATGCGGGTGACCGTGGGATCGAGGTGGCCGAGGGCCTCGAGGAGCACGGCGTGGACGGTGCGGATGCCCTCGCGCTGGGGCGCGAATCCGGAGAACGCGGCGCCGTCGTAGGCGACGGTCAGGAGCACGGACGGCGTCGCGACGCCCTCTGCCACGGTCAGTCGCCTGCGGTGTCGGTCGCCGTCGTGTCCGCCACCGTGCCGGTGTCGGTCGACGTCTCGGGCGTGGTCTCGGCGGCCACTTCGGCGGGAGCATCGGCCGGGGCGTCGGTCGCGGTGCCGCTGTCGACGCCGGTCTTGCCGGACGCTGGATCGACGCAGACGTACTGGACGCAGCGCTTCGACTCGCAGTCGTCGCTCTTGAGGCACTCCTGGCCGTTCTGCTGCTCGGAATTGCAACCCACGGTGAGGGCGCCGAACAGACCGACGACCAGAGCGCCAACCAGCGTTACGGGAAGCGACGGGCGAAGACGCATGACCTGGAGCATACCTCAGTTGGGAAACTCTCCGCCACGAGCGGATTCAATGCCGGAGGAGGAGAAGCCGTGGCTCGGTCATCTCCAGGTAGGCGTCGCGTGGCCCCTCTCGACCCACACCGGATCTACGCACGCCACCATAGGGCATGGCGTCCACCCGGAAGGTCGGCACGTCGTCGTGCAGCAGCGCCCCGACCTCGAGCGCGTCGAACGCCGCGAGCAAGCGGCCCACGTCGCGGGTGAACACGCCTGTCTGCAGCCCGAATCGGCCCGCGTCGGCCTGGCGCAGGCCGTCCTCGAACGCGTCGTAGACGTCGACCAGCGCGACCGGACCGAACAGCTCGTCTTCGCGCGCGGCGTGGCCCGGCGGGACGTCGACCAGCAGCGTCGGCGAGAGCACCCGACGCGACCAGCGGACCTCGCGGAGGGCGCGTCCGCCGCGCGCGAGGACGTCGCCGAGCACGCCCGACAGACGGGCGACGGCGCGGTCGTCGATCACCGGACCGGCGAGCACGTCTTCGCGCGACGGATCGCCCACCGAGAGGGCGTCGAGGCGCGCCTCGAGCCGCTCGCGCAACGCGTCGTGCACGCGCCGCTGCACGAGGACGCGCTGCACCGAGATGCAGCTCTGGCCCGCGTAGGCGAACGCGCCCTGCACGATGCGGTCGGCGGCGCGGTCGAGGTCGGCGTCGTCGTGGACGACGACCGCCGCGTTGCCGCCGAGCTCGAGCACGGCCTTGCCGCGGGCGCGCGCGCGGAGAGCGAAGCCCGCGCGCTCGCTGCCGGTGAACGACAGGAGCTCGACGCGGGGGTCGTCGACGAGGGGCGCGACGACGTCGTCGGGGCCGGCCACGACCGAGATCATCGGCGGAGGGAGGCCCGCCTCGAGGGCGAGCTCGGCGAGCGCGAAGCCCGAGAGCGGCGCCTGCGGCGAGGGCTTGAGCACGACCGGACAGCCGGCGGCGATGGCCGGCGCGAGCTTGTGCGCCACGAGGTTGAGCGGGAAGTTGAACGGCGTGATGGCCGCGATCACCCCGACGGGATAGCGGCGGGTGATCCCGAGGCGGCCGTCGCCGGACGCCATCGCCGAGAGCTCGAGCACCTCGCCGCGATCGGTGGTCAACGCGTCGCGGGCCGCGCGGAACGTGTCCCCCGCGCGATCGACCTCGGCGCGCGCGAGCGCGATCGGCTTGCCGGCCTCGTCGCAGATCAGCCGCGAGAGCTCCTCGCGGCGCTCCGCGAGCCGCGCGGCGACGCCCTCCAGGATCGCGACCCGCGCGTGGCGCTTCGGGGCGAGGCGCGCGCGATGGGCCTCGTGCGCGGTCGCGAGCGCGCGCTCGACGTCGTCGGCGGTGGCGACCGGGCAGCTGCCCACCTCGCGGTCGTCGAACGGGCTCGTCACGGGGCGGCGCGCCGAGGCCGTCGCGCCTGGACTTCGCAGCGTCATGGCAGCTCCTTCCACGGCTCGCACGCCTCGCCCGGCGAGGACTCCTCGGTCGGGCACGTGCACTTGCGCTCCGCGACGGGCACGTAGCGCGTGCCGTCGAACACGACGCGGGTCTCGGCGCGCGCGAGCCCCGCGCAGCCCGCACGCACGATCACCACCAGGCTCAGGAGGCCGTGCTTGCGTGGATCCTCCGTGGGCAGGGGGGTCATGCCGAACAGCTCGCCGACGTGGTGGGCGCAGCCCTCTCGCTGCACGTAGAGCTGCCAGCGGCAGCCGCCGGTTCCGCAGAACACCTCGTGGGTGACGTACGGATCGGTGGTGCCGTCGCCGTCGAGATCGACCATCCGCTCCACCCGCAGCGGGCCGTCGTGGGCGTCGGGCCCGAGCCGCTGCCGGGCATCGACGAGCGGATCCACGCACGCGCCGGGGAGCGCGAGCGCGGCCGGGACCTTCGGCGGAACCGGCGCGGGAGGCCCGCAGGCGACGAGCAGAGCGAGCCCGAGTGCGCGCATCGGTGGACCATAGCTTGGCCCGGCCCGTGGGGGCGCGGTACAGGCGGGCCCTGTCTCCGCGCCCGCTCCCCGCCTGGATCGCCGTGCTCGCCGCGATCGTGCCCGTCGCCCTCGCGGTGATCGGGGACGCTTCGTTGCTCGACGAACGGATCGTCTCGGCGCTCCTCCTGACCACTCCCGGGGGCACCACCATGCCCGCGGCCTCGCTCCTCGGGAGCCTCGCGACCGCGCTTCCGCTGGCGGACCTCGAGACGCGCGTCGCGCTGTTCTCGGCCCTGCCCGCGGCCGCGGCCACGTTCGCCGTGACGGAGACCACCGTGGCGTCCTCGTTCGCGGGGCCGCGCTGGGGCGCTGCCCTGATCGTGCTCGCCCTCGGCACGATGGTGGGCGTCGCGCTCCATGGTGCGCCGTTCGAGGTGGCCTTCGTCGTGCTCGCGGTCGACCTCGCGCTGCGTCGGCCGAGCGTGACCCACCGCGGGCTGTCGGCGCTCGCCGCGATCGTCGCCCTGTGGGCCGCCCCTCGCCACCTCGGCACCATCGCCGCAGCCTGGATGCTCGGCGGAGTGACGGTCCCGGCGCTGGGGATCGTGGCGGCGCTCGCGATGGCGGCGCCGCTCGCGACGATCGCGTGGGTCCGACCCATGGGCCTCGGCGGCGTGGCCACGCTGCCGTTCGAGGGTCACCCGTTCGCGAGGGTGGATCCCGCGCAGCTACGGGCGCTCGGGGTCGTGGCGGTCCTCGCGATCGTCACCTGGCTCGGCACCAAGGACGCGAGCACGACGCGCCCGCGCATCCTCGTCGCGTTCGCGGCCGTGGCGGGGCTCCTCGTCCGGGCGCCCGGCGCGCTGGTGGCCTTCGCCGCGGTGCTCGCGCCGCTGGCCGCGCAGGCCGGCAGCGCGTTGACGATGGCGGCCACGGAGGTCGCGCGGGCCGAGCAGCAACGGCTGCGAAGACTCGCTGCGTTCGGGCTGGTCCCCGCGCTCTGCCTCGGCCTCGCGGCGCGCGCCTTCGAGGTCGAGGCGCTCGGCGCACGGAGCGCACCGGACGCCCGTGCGACGCGCGGCCTCCACGCGCTGTTCGGACTCGGCGCAGCGCCGGTGCGCGCGGTGTGGATGGTGGAGGACGAGCCGGCGCTGGTCCGCGTGCTCCACGCGCGGCTCGTCTACGGGCTCCGGCCCGACGTGCGGGTGCTGCCGGTGCAAGGGCTCCTCTCCACGCTGGCGGTGCGCGCCACCCACGCGGTGATGGCCGAGGAACCGGCCGTACGCGACGTCGTGCGCGCGCTCCTCGCGCGTGGTGGCCTCGAGCCGTCGGACCTGGCGCCGCTGGCCCAGCGGGTCGCGCTGGTCGGGGACGTCTCCTATGCGCGCCTGCGCGGGGTCGCGCGCCACGCCCAGCCGCTCGGCACCGCGGTGGCGTTCTTCCTCGAGCGCATCGACCCGAGCGACCGTCGCCTGCGCCGTCCGCCCGTGGAGCGCCGCTGGTCGGCGCTGCACCTGGCGCCCGACGACCCGCTCCGCGAACACCTGCGCGCCGCGGCGATCCGCGAGGCCAAGCTCCTCGCGTTCGCGCGCGATCACGAGGGGGCCGTCGTCGCGCTGCGGCGCGCGGAGGCGTTCGGTGAGCCCGCCGATCACGTCCGCACGCTCGTCGCCCGCGTGCTCGCCAAGCAGTCGATCGAGTGAGGGTCGGGCCGCCCATCGAGGCGGCCCACCATTCAGGTCTTGGGCTTGAAGACGACCGGGACCTTCACGTCGACGCAGCCGCCCTTGGGGGCGGGGTAGCTGCCGTACATGCGGCCCTTGACGCACTGCTGGAGCTTCATCGAGCCCACGCTGTCGCTGAGGACGGTGACCCCGCAGGTCTCGCCGTTGGGGCCGATCTTCACCTGGAGCTCGATGGTCCCGGCGAGGCCCTCGTTGCCCTCGAGCGCGGTCTTGTAGCAAGTCTTGGCGGTGCCGCCCTTGCCGGCGGCGGCAGCCTTGATGGCGTCCGAGATCTGACCATTGGACGTGCAGTTGCACCCACCCCCTCCACCGCCGGTGGCCACGGGCTTGGTGGCCGTGTCGGGCGCGCTGTCCTCGGGCTCAGCGTCCTTGGGCAGGTCGATCGCGGGCAGATCCATGTTGGTCACCGGCGCCGAGCTCGAGACGCTCGCGACCGGCTGGACCTTGGGCGGCGGGGGCGGCGGATCCTTCTTGTTGACGTACCAGAGGATTCCGCCGGCCGCGCCGAGCAACAACACGATACCGACTCCGATCAATGCACCGTTGCCCCCAGGTGCAGGGGGCGCAGCGGTGGATCGCGGTTGTTCGGACATTGGAACCTTTCAGCCTGCCAAGAAGAAGCCTGACGGCCCTCACGTGATGGATGCAGTACCCCGAGTGGGGAAAACCATGCAGAGGGGCGCCAGGATACCCGGGCCGGGGGATCTTGGGAGGCCGAAGTCGTCCGGACATAGCTTGTCCGCCTCCCCGAGCGGGGGGGTTGACCCGCAACGGGTGTTCAGTATCTTGGGCCCACTACCTGAACGGAACACGAGAGGCCCGACCCATGGACGATCGCAACAAGGCCAAGTCGCTCGAGCTCGCGCTCGCCGGCATCGAGAAGGAATACGGCAAGGGCGCCATCATGCGCCTCAAGGACGGCGAACTTCCCCACGGGGAAGTGCAGGTCGTCACCACGGGCTCGCTGAGCCTCGACATCGCGCTCGGCATCGGGGGCTTCCCGCGTGGCCGAATCGTCGAGATCTACGGCCCGGAGTCGTCCGGCAAGACCACCCTCATGCTCCACGCCATCGCGGCCGTGCAGCGCGCGGGCGGCACCGCGGCCTTCATCGACGCCGAGCACGCCCTCGACGTGACCTACGCCCGCAAGCTCGGGGTCAAGGTCGACGAGCTGCTCCTCTCGCAGCCCGATTTCGGCGAGCAGGCGCTCGAGATCGCCGACATGCTGGTGCGCTCCAACGCCGTCGACCTCGTCATCGTCGACTCCGTCGCCGCGCTCGTGCCCAAGGCCGAGATCGAGGGCGAGATGGGTGATTCGCACGTCGGCGTGCAGGCCCGCCTCATGAGCCAGGCGCTCCGCAAGCTCACCGGCTCGGTCGCGCGGTCGAACTGCCTGCTCATGTTCACCAACCAGATCCGCATGAAGATCGGCGTCATGTTCGGCTCGCCGGAGACCACCACCGGCGGCAACGCGCTCAAGTTCTACGCCTCGGTCCGCCTCGACATCCGCCGCATCGGCGCCATCAAGGAGGCCTCGGCGAGCGACAAGGGCAAGGATCCGCAGCACGTCGGCAACCGCACGCGGGTCAAGGTGGTCAAGAACAAGCTGGCCCCGCCGTTCCGCGAGGTCGAGTTCGACATCCTCTACGGCCAGGGCATCTCCCGCTCGGGAGACGTCCTCGACGTGGCGAGCGAGCTCGGCATCATCGAGAAGAGCGGCGCCTGGTACTCGTACGGCACCGAGCGCATCGGCCAGGGCCGCGACAACGCGCGCAACTACCTCGACGCGAACCCCAAGATCCTCGACAAGGTCGAGGCCGCGGTGCTCGCCAAGCACAACATCGTGCGCGCGGGCGCGCCCAAGGACGAGGCGCCGGCCAAGGCCAACGGCGCGAACGCGGAGAAGAAGGCCGCGCCCGCGGCCTCCGCCTCCAAGAACTGAGCGCAGAAGAATGCCCCCGGGCTGAAGCCCGGGGCACCGACGACACCGCAAGCCCGGGGCATCACGACCCCGGGGCTTCGCGTCCCGAATCCCTGGCTGAACTCTCCTCTAGCGCACCCGCAGAGTGGAGTTCAGCCAGTTCAGCATGACGTCGAGCCCGGGGTTCATGCCCCGGGCTTCAGCAGCATTCGGTGCCCCGGGCTTCAGCCCGGGGGCTTCTGTTCGGCTACTCGCCCGCCATCGGCAGGCGTGGACCCTCGGGGGTCCACACGTAGAAGCCGCGGCCGGTCTTCTTGCCGAGGTGGCCCGCCCGTACGAGGCGGCGCAGGATCGGGGGCGCGCGGAACTGCTCGCCGATCTCCCTGGTGAGGTGGTCGAGGATGGCGAGGCGCACGTCGAGCCCGACGAGATCGGTGAGCTTGAGCGGGCCCATCGGGTGCCGGTAACCGAGCTCCATCGCGCGATCGATGTCGACCACGCCGGCGACGCCGCTCTCGAGCATGCGCATGGCCTCGCAGCCGAGGATCACGCCGAGGCGGCTCGTGGCGAAGCCCGGCGCGTCGTTCACGAGGATGCTCGTCTTGCCGATCGCCTTGGCCATCGACTCCGCGGCGGCGATGGTGGCCGCCGAGGTGGACACGCCGCGGACGATCTCGAGCAGCTCCATCACCGGCGGAGGGTTGAAGAAGTGCAGGCCGATGACGCGGTCGGCAGCGCCGACGCGCGCGCCGAGCTCGGTGATCGACAGGCTCGAGGTGTTCGAGCCGAGGATCGCGTCCGCGGGGGCCGCCGCCTTCACCTTGCCGAGCAGGTCGACCTTGAGCTGCATGTCCTCGGGCGCGGCCTCGATGACCCAGCGGGCGCCGGTGACCGCGGTGGCCACGTCGGCGGTGGGGGTGACGAGGCCGACGATGCCGTCGGCGCGCTCGGCGGCCATCTTGCCCTTGGCGACGACCTTGTCGAGGACGGCGCGGATCTGGGCGCGGCCCTTCTCGGCGCGCGGGAGGTCCACGTCGTACAGGCGCACCGCGGCGCCGATCGAGGCGAAACACTGCGCGATCCCGTGACCCATGGTGCCCGCGCCGAGGACGGCGATGGGGCCGATCTGCTCGCTCATGGGCCGCTGATCCTCCCGCGCCGCGTGGGCGGCAAGGCGCACGGTGTCGCTGGCGAATCCCGGCCGCGGTATGGCGGGTGCCGCCGTGCGCAAGGGAGCGACCGCTGCGCTGTGCGTCACCGAGACCGTCTCGTACGGGGTGCTCTACTACGCGTTCGGCGTGCTGCTCCCGGCGATGGAGCGAGACCTGCACGCGCCCCGCAGCGCCGTCGCCATCGGCTTCTCGGTGACCATGCTGGTCGCGGGGCTCCTCGCGCCGTCGGTCGGCCTCCTCGTCGAGCGCGGCCGCGGACGGAGCGTCATGACCGTGGGGGCGGCGATCGGGGGCCTCGCCGTGCTCGCGTGGTCGCGGGTCACGAGCCTCGCGGGCCTCTACGCGGCGTGCCTCGCCGTCGGGATCGCGCACGCCTGCGTGCTCTACGAGCCGGCGTTCGCGCGGCTCGCGCGCTGGTACGAGGGCGCGAACGCGCGCAACCGGGCGCTCGTGATCGTCACCTCGTGCGCGGGCCTCTCGAGCCTGATCTTCGCGCCGAGGACGGCGGTCCTCGAGGCCACCCGGGGCTGGCGCGGCGCGCTCGTCGTCCTCGCGAGCGTGCTGCTCGCGGTCACGGTGCCGCTGCACGCGCTCACCGGCGCCGACGCGCCGGTCGCGCCGACCGACCGACCGCGGGCGAGCGTGGTCGATCTGGTGCGCGACGCCCCCCTCCGGCTGCT